>Ga0207829_100180_pt1 | contig 69241 bp, 62 predicted proteins | sample TtaePargueraPR_4_FD_187738 | JGI IMG/M metagenome (GOLD analysis project Ga0207829, IMG submission 187738) | Aerobic enrichment media microbial communities from Bioluminiscent Bay, La Parguera, Puerto Rico - Tt and P1 (SPAdes) | ecosystem: Environmental > Aquatic > Marine > Unclassified ... | reverse complement strand
AGACACCGTCGCCAAACAAATATCCCCGATCTAGCACCGGCACCCGGGCTTCATCGAGAGGTAAAAACTGTCCGTTCAGATAGGCGATGGTCATGCCTGGAGTATAGCTCTGGACTATCTGTGCATGAACAGGCGGGCTTCATCCAGCAGGCGTTGCCACCAGCTGCCTTGTTCGACTGCGTCCAGGGCATGGATGTCGGCGGTGCTCAACAGGCTGTCATCAAGCGTGGCGGTAATGCTGCCCAGCTTCTGACCGGCGCTGACCGGCGCAAATACCTGACCCTGCAACTCGGCTTTGACATTCACGTCGTCGAAGCGGCCGCGTGGGATGGTGATGTAGAAATCCTGCTGTGGGCCAATACCCAATGCCTGTGTGGCGCCTTTCCAGACCCGGACCGTGTCCATCGGTTTGTCGGCTTCGAACAGCTTGCGTGTTTCGAAGAAACGGAAGCCGTAATTCAGCAACGCCTGACTGTAACGGGTGCGCGACTTGGTGCCATCGGCGCCAATAACCACGGAAATCAGCCGCATGCCGTCGCGGACTGCCGAGGCGGAAAGGCAATAACCGGCGGATTCAGTGTGGCCGGTCTTGACGCCGTCAACGCTTTCATCCCGCCACAGCAGCAGATTGCGGTTGTGCTGGGTGATGTTGTTGTAGGTATATTCCTTTTCTGCGTAGAGCTTGTAATGCTCGGGGAATGCCGAAACCAGGGCGCGGATAAGCGTGGCGATATCGCGTGCCGTGGTGTAATGCTCGGGATCGGGCCAGCCGGTTGCGTTGGTGAAATGGGTGTTGCTCAGGCCCAGCTGGGTCGCGTACTGGTTCATGAAGGCGGCGAAGCTGTCTTCCGTACCGGCGATATGCTCGGCCAGGGCAATGGTGGCATCGTTGCCGGACTGCACGATCATGCCGCGCAACAGGTCCATGACCGGTACCTGTTTGCCTACTTCAATAAACATTTTGGAGCCACCCATGCGCCAGGCGGTTTCACTGATCGTCACCAGATCAGTTTCGCTCAGGTTGCCCTTGGCGATTTCGCTGAAGACCACGTAGGAACTCATGATCTTGGTAATACTGGCAGGCTCGATCTTGGCGTCAGGCTCGCTTTCTGCGAGCACCTGTCCACTCTGGGCATCAATCAGGATGTAGCTTTTGGCATCGACCCCTGGCGGCTTCGGCAGGGGCATGCTGGCAGTCTGGGCGTTGGCCGCAATACCGGCAAAGAGCAGGAAGAAAGAAAGCAGGGTACGGGTAATAAAACGCTGTGGCATGTTGGCTATTCGTATCTTCGGAGTGGATGAGTCAAGGACGTAAGTCGGTATGACTGCGGATTACTTAAAAAATTCTGGCGCAGCACAGGCTGGAACAGCCACAGCGCCGAGCTTGATGTGCGCTATTCTAGCTGAAACCGCCCTTTGTGAGACAGTCAGTGGCCATGAATATGGCTGTTTACGCCCATATTCCGCAGTTTTTGCCGGTCACTTCGCATGAGAGTTTCGTCACTATAAGGCCCGAGACGAACCCGGAAAAAACTGTCCAGGCCGTTCTCGAACACTTCCACGCCTGTAAGTCCCGAGCGCCGCAGGCGCTGTGCCAGTTCTTCCGCATTGCGGCGTTGGCCAAAGGCGCCCGCCTGAAGGTAAAAGCCCTGTGGTTCAGGTTTAATAGCCACGGCTTTAACCGGTTGTGCCGTCATTGCCGGTTCTTCCTGCAGCACCACCGGCATGGCTTTGGGCGGCGCAGGGTTAATGCCGGGTTCAATGGCTTCGACTTCCACATGGCCAGTGCCGTTACGCACGATGTCCAGCTTGATGGCTGCCGTGTAGGAAAGATCAATGATGCGGTTGCTGTGGAAGGGCCCACGGTCGTTGACGCGCACCACCACCTGCCGGCCGTTGTCGAGGTTGGTTACGCGCACATAGGTGGGCAGGGGCAGCGTGCGATGTGCCGCAGTCATGGCATACATATCGTAGGGTTCGCCACTGGAGGTGCGCTGGCCATGGAATTTGCGCCCGTACCAGGAGGCTCGCCCCTGTTTTTTGTAGCCACGGCTATCCGGCAATACGTAATAACGTTCGCCGAAGACTTCATAGGAAGCGGGGTTGCCGTATTTGCTTAGCGGCTCTGAACGGGGGATAGCATCGGGAATGCTGTCCAGTGCAGCGGGCCCTCCGATCGGCGGTCCGTCTTGAACCGGGCGAACGGCAGGGCCGCTGCATCCGATGACTGAAATGCAAAGCGCTGCAGCCGTCAGCATGGACCTAAATCCCGGCTGCCTCACGAATGGCCTGACTGAGTTGGTATACCGCCATCGCGTACTTGACTCTGGGGTTATAGGACATGATGACATAGAAATTATGGAAGGCAGCCCAGTATTCGGTGCCCTCATCACCTTCCAGTCGCAGCAGGCCGACCGGAGTGTCGTTCTTCAATCCCGGGCCGGACAGCGTGATGCCGGCTGCGGTCAGTTGCCCAACCGTCGTGGTGGTATCTTTTTGATTGACCGGCATGTCAGCCGGAACCTCGAACTCGGGGGTCACCTTGACCGCAACCGGCTCGCCGCGGCGCCAGCCCCGTCCCGGGCCACGGTAATGAATGAAGTAGTTGGCGGCACTGCCGATGGCGTCGTTTACAGTCCACAGATCCCTTACCCCGTTGCGGTCATAATCCAGCCCCAGTTTCAGGTAATTGCTGGGCATGAACTGCGGCAGGCCCATGGCGCCGGCATAGGAGCCGCGGGGATCTTCCGGGTCATAGCCGTACTGTTTGCAGAACACCAGGTAGGCTACCAGTTCTTCAAAGAAGAAAGGTGAGCGGGTCGGGTGGTCGAAGCCCTGAGTGGCGAGCGCATCGAGAATGCGGACGCTGCCGGTGAAGCCGCCATAGAGGGTTTCAACGCCAATAATGGCGGTGATGACTTCGCGGGGTACGCCAAATTCGGTTTCGGCCTGTGCCAGTGTGGTTGCATGCTGCTGCATGAACTTCACGCCGTTCTGTATGCGTGAGGGATTCAGGAAGATTGGCCGGTAGTCAGCCCAGGTTTTGACCTTTTCAGCCGATTTCTTCTCGGCTTCCACCAGACTGGGAATTTTCTCTGCTTCCTCCAGGGTGTCCAGTACTTCTTCGCGCGTGAAGCCATGTTCCTTCACCAGGCGTTGTACCAGTTCCTGGCTACGGGGATGGTCGGAGTAATCCGCGGTGGCGGTCAGGGGGGTGGCCAGAATGACCAGGGCAGACAGGGGAAGGAGCAGCTTGTTGGTCATTTATTCAGCCAGTAACTTTCTGTGCGTGTGTATGGACATCAGCAATCCAAAACTGGCCAGCAATATGACCATGGATGTGCCACCGTAACTTACCAGAGGCAGGGGCACGCCGACTACTGGCAAAATGCCGATCACCATGCCCATGTTGACAAAAACATAGACAAAGAAAGTCAGGCTGAGGCTGCCGGCCAGCAGGCGCTGAAACGTGTCCTGACTGCGTGCAGCGATAGACAGGCCACGCAGCACGATGAGCATATAGAGCATCAACAGTACCAGGAAGCCGAGCAAGCCTGCCTCTTCGGCGAATACCGCGAACACAAAGTCAGTGTTGCTTTCCGGCAAAAAGTTCAATTTTGCCTGGGTGCCATTCAGCCAGCCCTTGCCGAACAGGCCGCCGGAACCAATGGCGATCTTGCTTTGCGTGATGTGATATCCAGCACCGGCCGGGTCGCGTGCCGGGTTGATAAAGGTGAGTACGCGTTCCTGCTGATACTCGTGCAGATTGAACCAGAGTAGCGGCGCAGCCGCAGCGGCAGCTGCAGCCGCCAGCAGAATGATGCGCCAGCGCAGTCCGCCCAGATACAGGACAAACCCCCCTGCGGCCGCAATCAGCAAGGCCGTGCCCAGGTCGGGTTGGCGGGCCACCAGCAGCGTGGGGATGGCCAGCAGGATGCCGCAGGCAATCAGGTCACGAAAGGTCACGGGGCATGGACGGTCATGCAGGTATGCGGCCAGCGCGATAGGCATGGCCAGTTTCATGATTTCAGAGGGCTGAAAACGGATGATCTTGAGATCGAGCCAGCGGGTCGCCCCCTTGGCGTCGTCGCCGAGTGTCAGCACGAGAATCAGCAGGAGGGTACAGGCGCCAAACAGCCAGGGAGCGGAGGTGCGCACCCATTCCGGCGGAATCTGGGCGACGATGATCATGGCCGTCAGGCCCAGCCCCAGACGGATGGCTTGCGCGTAGATGTGGCTCATGTTCTGGCCGGAGGCGCTGTAGAGCACCAGCAGGCCAAGGGTGCAGACTGCCAGCAGCAGCATCAGCAACGTGGCATCGATGCGATGTTGCACGAGCCAGCGGCTGAGGCTGAATTCTTCTTCCTGCGGGCCGCTCATGGCTTTTCGGGTTCCTCTTCGACAATTTCCACGGGGATGCCGCGTAGGTAGGCATCCAGCACTTTACGCGCGACCGGTGCGGCAGCGCCACTGCCACTGCCGCCATGTTCCACCAGCACAGCGACCGCAATCTGCGGGTCTTCTACCGGCGCAAAAGCGATGAACAATGCATGATCCCGGGCGTGCTTGGGCAGGTCTTCGTTTTTTGGCGCCCGGTGCTCGTCCTGGGCAAGGGCGATTACCTGTGAAGTTCCCGTCTTGCCGGCGATCTCGTAATCTGCGTCCAGGCCGATACGTCGGGCTGTGCCGCGCGCGTGGTGCACGACCGCATGCATGCCATCGATGGCGCGTTGCCAGAACACCGGGTCGCGAAGCGTTACCGGTTTTTCCTGCCGCATTTCTATCTCGGTGATGTTCTGGTCTATCACATCCTCAATCTTGCGCAGCGCCTGTGGGCGCAGTACCTCACCGCGGCGGGCGATGATCGAGGTCATCTGGGCCAGCTGCATGGGTGTCGAGGTCATGTAGCCCTGGCCGATGCCGACACTGACGGTTTCGCCGGGATACCAGATCTGGCCGAAACGTTCTTTCTTCCAGGCCTTGGACGGTAGCACGCCGGGTTTTTCCCGCGGCAGGTCGATGCCGGTGAGCTGGCCCAGGCTGAACTGACTGGCGAAATCGTGAATCCGGTCAACGCCAAGTTCTACCGCCAGATCGTAGAAATACACATCACAGGACTGCATGATGGCATGCAGCATGTTCATTGAGCCATGACCATGACGCTTCCAGCAACGGTAGCGTCGGCGGGCATTACCCAGGCGGAAAAAGCCGGGACAGTAACGTGCGGTGCTGGGCGTGTTGATGCCGTATTCCAGTCCTGCGAGCGCCATCATGGGTTTGACGGTTGAGCCGGGCGGGTATTGTCCCTGCAGCGCGCGGTTGTAAAGCGGGCGCAGCGGGTTTTCGTTGAGGGCTTTGAAACTGGCGTGGTCAATGCCGTGCACGAACAGGTCCGGCTCAAAGCCGGGTTGGCTGACCAGCGCCAGCAGGCCGCCGGTTTTTGGGTTGAGCGCCACGACCGCACCCTCAACACCATGCAGAGCGTTATAGGCGGCTATCTGCAGTTTGGCGTCGACATTCAAGTGCAGATTGCGGCCTGGCACCGGGCGCTCATATTCGAGTTCGCGCAGAGGCCGGCCGGTGGCATTGCTTTCGATGATCTTGTAGCCCGGGGTGCCGTGAAGCAGATCTTCATGACTTTTTTCCACCCCGACCTTGCCGATATTCTGCGTGCCCTGGTAACGCCGCGGATCCAGGCTCTTCAATTCGTTTTCAGTGATGCTGCTGACGTAACCAATCACATGCGAACCGGCCGCACCTAGCGGGTAATGACGTGACAATGCAGCATGCACATCCACGCCCGGGAAACGATGGCGATTAACCTCGATCTTGGCGACTTCGTCGTTACTCAGGCGCAGCCTCAGCGGCACGCCCTGAAACCGCGGTGTGCGTTTGCGCCGCTCGTGAAAGCGCTCGATATCCCGTGCTTCCAGTGAAACCAGTTCGCCCAGTTGCTTGATCAACTGATCCAGGTCCTCGACCTGTTCCGGAACAACCTCAAGGCTGTAGGAGGGCAGGTTCTCGGCCAGCAAGACGCCGTTGCGATCCAGGATGAGGCCGCGGACGGGTGGCACGATCTGCACGCGCATGCGGTTGTCGTCGGAGCGGGTGCTGTAATACTCGTTCTGGACGACCTGTAGCCAGGTCATGCGGGCAATCAGCGCGCCGGCCAGCAACAGGAGTACGACAGCTGCTATCAGACTACGGACAGTGAACAGTCTGCGTTCGGCAAAACTGTTCTTGATGCGGCTTTGGCCCCGCATGGATTGGGCGGCTTTAAATCAGTGCCGTGCCGCGACAGTGCGGAACGGTGTGAGCAGGAAAAACAGTACCGACCAGAATGCAGCCGAACTCAGAATCTGTATCCAGCGCCAGTGGGTTTCGGTGTCCCGATGGCTGATGCCGTCAATCCAGAACAGGATGAACTCGTAGAGAGCCACCAGCGGTATCAGGGTGATGCATTGCTGCCACAGAGGGAACATATGCAGGGTTTCGCGCAAACGGCTGGCGATATAACAGGGCAGTAGAATGGCGATGGCATGCTGGCCGAGCAGGCTGCCGTTGAGTACGTCCATGGTCAGACCCAGAAACCATGCCGTGAACAGCCCGAAGTACTGCGGCATGGCCAGGGTCCAGTAAATGGCGATCAGCAATACAAGCGCCGGGCGCAAGGCTGCGAGGAATTCAGGGAGTTGAATCAGAGTCAGCACAAAAGCGGCCAGAACACTGATAAAGACCAGCCAGTCCGGGTAATAGTCCTGTTGGCTCATGGGGCGCGTTCTTGGCTTTGTGCAACCGAGGAAGATATTTTGGGCGGTTGCTTGACCAGCAGCACCTCGCGCCCATGCTGGATATGGGCTTCAGGTGTGGCGTATATCTCGAGGAATTCTTCTCCCGGGTAACGCCGCACTTCACTGACAACACCGACCGGGTAGCCGGGTGGGTAGCGTCCACCCAGGCCGGAAGAGACGATCAGGTCACCTTCTTTCACATCGGCATTGATAGGCAGATAAGGCAGGCGCAGGCGATCTGAACCCTGGCCTTGAGCAATGGTACGCAAGCCGTTACGGTTGATTTCGACCGGAATGCTGTGGTCGGCATCGGTAATCATGATGGCTTCCGACCCCAGCATGCTGACGGCAGTGACCTGGCCCAGAATGCCATGCGCATCAATCAGGGGCTGACCTTCATAGATGCCATCCAGGCTGCCCTTGTTCAGGCGCAGATAGTGGCGGTAGGGATCATTGCTGGTTTCCTGTATTTCGGCAATCAGCACTTCTTCACTGAGGCGCTTGGAGGATTGCAGCAGGGCGCGAATGCGCATGTTCTCGGATTCGAGCGCGGCCAGTCGCTGAACTCTTGCCATGAGCAGCAGATGTTCTTTTTGCAGACGTTCATTTTCTTCGGCCAGTGTGGAGCGGCTGGCGAAGTAACTGCCGACACTGGAGAGTTCGCTGGGCCATTCGGCGACCCATTCCAGAGGGCGCAACATGGTGGCGTAGGCCGCGCGGACCGGCTTCAGCACAGTGGTCTGGTGGTCGGCAAACAGCAGGGCGAGGGACAGGGCCAGGAAAAGGCCGAGTTTGAGTGTGGGCGAAATGCGCCGGGCAAACAGCGGGGTTGCGTCGCGAAATCTGCTCATCTTGGGTGCAACTGCCGGTGCCTGCCTGTTTTAAATGCGCAGACGTCCCAACGGACGTCTGCTCGTTCGTTCACAATGGGCGCATTTTTTTGCGGATTTCGACTCATTTGCGGGCCGTTTATCTCCAAATACACAACCCTTGGAAGAGTTTACCGTGTGCGTGGCCCGTTCGTCGATGCCACGCACCCCGGCGCTCAGTCGATTGCGAAGGAAGTGCCGCCCTTACGGTCCATCATTTCCAGCAGGGCGCCGCCGCCACGGGCCACGCAGGTGAGGGGGTCGTCGGCAATGATCACCGGTAATCCGGTTTCCTCGCTGATCAGGCGATCCAGGTCGGTCAGCAGGGCGCCGCCGCCAGTCAGCACAATACCGCGCTCGGCCACGTCGGAACCCAGTTCCGGCGGGGTCTGCTCCAGCGCGGTCTTCACTGCACTGATAATGCCGGACAGCGGTTCCTGCAGGGCATCCAGCACTTCGTTGCTGTTGAGAGTGAAGCTGCGCGGTACGCCAGCCGAGAGATGGCGGCCGACGACTTCCAGTTCCATGACCTCATGACCCGGGAAGGCGGTGCCGATCTTGTGCTTGATCATCTCCGCGGTGGATTCACCGATCAGCATGTTGTACTGGCGGCGCACGTAATTGATGATTGCCTCGTCGAAGCGGTCGCCGCCGATGCGCGCAGAGGCGGCGTAGACAATGCCGTTGAGCGAGATCACCGCCACTTCGGAAGTGCCGCCGCCGATGTCCAGCACCATGGAGCCGCGGGCTTCGCCGATGGGGATGCCAGCGCCGATGGCAGCAGCAACCGGTTCTTCCACCAGATAAACCTTCCGTGCCCCGGCATTAAGTGCGGACTCGCGAATGGCGCGGCGCTCAACCTGGGTGGAACCGTAAGGTACGCAGACCAGTACGCGGGTCATCGGCCGCAGCAGGCGTTTTGCCTGAACCTTGCGGATAAAGTGCTGCAGCATCTTTTCCGTGACGGTGAAGTCGGCAATGACGCCGTCCTTCAGGGGACGGATGGTGCTGATATGGCTGGGCGTGCGGCCCAGCATGCGTTTGGCGTCAATGCCGACGGCTTCGATGCGCTTTTCGCCGCGTCCGTCAGTGCGGATGGCGACCACCGAGGGTTCGTTCAGCACGATTCCCTGGTCACGGACATAAATAAGTGTGTTGGCTGTACCCAGATCAATAGAAAGATCGTTAACCAGGAATCCCCGGAAATTGTCGAACATCGCTTGGATGGCTCCCTAATATACGGCCCGGAGGGGCGGTCGCATGCAGAAAATAAAACCCAGAGGCACCGGAAAGGCGGTTTCACGCCATTGTGCGGTGCAAATTAAACGGGCACTTTATCAATCGCCCCTACATTGGGCAAGCACGTTTTATGATAAGTTATGCGGCCTTCAGCCGTTTCACGGCCTGATTTATGAGTGTTTGCCCAGCCGTTCCCCGTGAACGGTCGATCCCGGGCTAGTGAATGACCAAACGAAAGCAACAATAGGCAAGCAACATGAGCCTGACACCCGACGAGGTCAAGGCGGTGGCGCATCTGGCCCGCCTGGCACTGGATGATGCGGATGTGCCGCGTTATGCGACCGAATTATCCAGCATACTGCAGCTGGTTGACGAACTGGAAAAAGCCCCCACCGACAATGTGAGTCCGATGGCGCATCCCCTCGATCTGAGTCAGAGGTTGAGAGAGGATCAGGTTACCGAAACCGATCAACGTGAGCTGTTCCAGGAAATCGCACCGTCTACCGGGGATGGCCACTACCTTGTGCCACCCGTCATTGAATAGAGCAGACTGAGCCATGCACGACAAGAGTCTCAGGGAACTGGCAACAGGGTTGCGTAACCGCGAGTTTTCCAGCAGTGAGTTGACCCGGCATTTTCTCGACCGCATCGGTCAGCACGATTCCAGTCTCAACAGTTTCGTCACGCTTTGTGAGGCCGAGGCGATGAAGTCGGCGGAAGCGGCGGACCGCCTTTTGGCGGAAGGCGACGGTCATGTGCTGACCGGTTTGCCGCTGGCGCACAAGGATATCTTCTGTACCCGGGGGGTGAAAACCGCCTGCGGTTCGAAGATGCTGGACAATTTCATTGCTCCCTATGACGCGACCGTGGTGGAAAAGCTGTCTGCTGCGGGTATGGTCACGCTGGGTAAAACCAACATGGATGAATTCGCCATGGGTTCATCCAATGAGACCAGTTTCTACGGCCCGGTGAGAAACCCCTGGGATACGGATCTGGTGCCCGGAGGTTCATCCGGCGGTTCCGCAGCCGCAGTGGCCGCCGGTCTGGTGCCGGTAGCCACCGGCACGGATACCGGCGGTTCCATCCGTCAGCCGGCAGCGCTTTGCGGCGTCACCGGGATCAAGCCGACCTATGGCCGCGTATCACGCTGGGGCATGATCGCTTTCGCATCCAGTCTGGATCAGGCAGGGGTCTTTACCCGAAGCGCCGAGGACGCTGCGCTGGTCTTGCAGGCCATGGCGGGGTTCGATGAAAGGGACTCCACCAGTCTGGACCGGGAGGTGCCGGACTATGCGGCGGATCTCTCTGCTTCCGTGGAGGGGTTGAAAATCGGCCTGCCCAGCGAATATTTCTCTGCAGGTCTGGACGACACGCTGCGTGATGTGGTGGATCAGGCGATCAAGGAATTCGAGCGCCTGGGGGCCGAGGTCAGGGAAATCAGCCTGCCGAATTCAGGACTGGCAGTGGCCACCTATTACGTGGTGGCGCCGGCCGAAGCTTCTTCCAATCTGTCGCGTTTCGACGGTGTGCGCTACGGCTACCGAGCGGATAATCCGGTCGATCTGGAAGATTTGTACAAGCGTTCGCGGGGCGAAGGTTTTGGTCGCGAAGTGCAACGCCGCATCATGATTGGCACCTATGTGCTGTCGGCTGGATACTTTGACGCCTATTACCTTAAGGCGCAGAAGGTGCGGCAGCTGATCAGCGATGATTTCCGCAAGGCCTTCGAATCCGTGGATCTGATTCTTGGTCCTGCCACCCAGGGCCCTGCGTTCAGGTTGGGCGACAAACTGGATGATCCCGTTTCGATGTATCTCAACGACATCTACACCATCCCGGCCAATCTCGCTGGTTTGCCAGGCATGTCCGTTCCGGCTGGTTTCGTGAATGGCCTGCCTGTGGGTCTGCAGCTGATTGCGCCCTGGTTTGCGGAAGGGCGCTTGCTCAGTGCGGCACATCAGTATCAGCAGGTGACCGACTGGCACCGGCGCGTGCCGGGAGACTTCTCATGAGCATGCAGGGCTGGGAAGTGGTGATCGGCCTGGAGGTGCATGTCCAGCTGAAAACCCGCAGCAAGATATTCTCGGGCGCGGCCACGGCTTATGGCGCCGAGGCCAATACCCAGGCCTGCGCCATAGACCTGGGGATGCCGGGTGTATTGCCGGTGTTGAACAGGGAAGCCGTGCGTATGGCCGCCAGGTTTGGCCTGGCCATTGATGCGGAAATCGCTCCGCGTTCGGTGTTCGCACGCAAGCATTATTTCTATCCCGACTTGCCCAAGGGTTATCAGATCAGCCAGTACGAGTTACCCATTGTCGGCAAGGGGCATCTGGAAATAACGCTGGAAGATGGCAGCGCCCGCAGTATCGGCGTGACTCGCGCGCATCTGGAAGAGGATGCCGGCAAGTCGGTACATGAGGGTTTTGGCAAGGCCAGTGGTATCGATCTGAACCGCGCCGGCACCCCATTGATCGAAGTGGTTTCCGAACCGGAAATGCGCTCGGCCAAGGAAGCGGTCGCCTATCTCAAGAAACTGCACTCCCTGGTGCGCTATCTGGAGATTTGCGACGGCAACATGCAGGAAGGTTCTTTCCGTTGTGATGCCAACGTGTCGGTGCGGCCCGCTGGTTCGAGCGAGTTTGGTACGCGTACCGAAACCAAGAATCTGAATTCCTTCCGCTTCGTGGAAAAGGCCATCAATTTTGAAATTGAACGCCAGATCGATGTGCTGGAGTCTGGCGGTAAAGTGGTGCAGGAAACGCGGCTGTACAATCCCGACACGGGTGAAACCCGCACCATGCGCAGCAAGGAAGAAGCCAACGATTACCGTTATTTCCCCGATCCGGATCTGCTGCCGGTAGAACTGGACGCGGCGTTTCTTGATGTCCTGCGTGCCGAGCTGCCCGAGTTGCCGGATGCCAAGGCCGCCCGTTTCCAGTCAGAGTATGGCCTGTCGGCCGAAGATGCTGCCGTACTGACGGCCAGCCGTGAGTTGGCGGACTATTTCGAAGCGGCAGCGTCCCGAGTCAAGGATGCCAAACTGGCGGCCAACTGGGTGCTCAGCGAACTGGGCGGCTATCTGAACAGGGACGATCTCGAAATCACCGAGAGTCCGATATCCTCGGATGCCCTGGCCGGCCTGCTGGCGAGAATCGAGGACAATACCATTTCCGGCAAGATTGCCAAGGAAGTCTTCGAGGCCATGTGGTCGGGTGAAGGAGATGCGGATACGGTGATCGAGGCCAGAGGGTTGAAGCAGATCACCGATGCCGGCGCCATCGCCAGGATCGTAGAAGAAGTGATAGCTGCCAATGCCGGGCAAGTGGAGCAGTATCGCGCCGGCAAGGAGAAGGTTTTCGGCTTCTTCGTCGGTCAGGTCATGAAGGCGACTCAGGGCAAGGCCAATCCGGCTGAGGTGAATCGCCTGCTCAAGGAAAAACTGCAGGGATAAGTAAGAGGCTGTTGGCACTAATATGTTGATCAAGAAACGCGTCAATCTCGATATCCGCAATGAGATCGCCTACGTCAGTCTGGCCCGTTCCGAAAAATACAATGGCCTGGATCTGGATATGCTGGCCGCGCTGGTGAAGGCGGCCAGGCTCATTGAAAAGGACCGCACGATCCGTGTCGTGATTCTCTCCGGCGAGGGCAAGGCGTTTTGCGCAGGACTGGATTTTGGCAGCGTCAGGAAAAAACCTCTGCGTGTCATCCGGGCTTTCAGCAAGTTCGGCGCCAAGACCACCAATTTATTCCAGGAAGCCTGCTGGTGCTGGCGGCGTTTGCAGGTGCCGGTGATCGCGGTCACTCACGGTCATTGTTTTGGCGGCGGACTGCAGATCGCGCTGGGTGCGGATTTTCGTATTGCCACACCGGATTGCGAATTCTCCGTCATGGAAGCCAAATGGGGGCTGGTGCCGGACATGACCGGCAGCGTCAGCCTTGCTGAGCTGCTGCCCATGGATGTGGCCAAGCTGCTGACCATGACGGGGCGTGTGTTCGATGGCGTGGAGGCCAAGTCGCTTAATCTGGTTACCCAGGTGTCCGAGGAGCCCATGGCGAGCGCCGAGTCCCTGGCAGAAGAAATCAAGACACGTTCGCCTGATTCGGTGGCCGCCACCAAGGCATTGTTCGAACACACCTGGCGGGGCGATGAGGTTGAGGCCTTTGATCTGGAAAGTCGCTTGCAATTCAAGTTGTTGCGTGGCAAGAACCAGCGTGAGGCCATGAAGGCCAATCTCGAGAAGCGCGCGCCCAACTTCAAGCGTCGACAATACGATTTCGAATAAACCGGACACAATGACGGAACAGGATCAGGCGCCGGACGGCTACCTCACGTCCTTTATTTTCCCCGGACTGGCCGTGCGCGGCGCGATTGTTCAGGTCGCCGAAAGCTGGAGCAAGTGGTCCATACTGCGACGTTATCCGGGCACGGTGCATGATCTTCTCGGCCAGGCCATGGCCGCCGTGCCCTTGATGGCCTCCACACTCAAGTTCGAAGGTGTATTGTCCCTGCAGGCGCAAGGTGACGGCGCCTTGCCCTTCATGGTGGTGCAGTCAAGCAATGATCTGGAGGTGCGCGGCACCGCGCGCTGGAAAGGTGAAATTGGCGGAGCGGCCAGCCCGGCGCTGTTCGGCAAAGGGCAATTGGGCATCATCATTGAGCCCTATGGCAAGGGGCAACGCTATGAAGCCTTGGTGCCGCTGGAAGGCGAAACGATCGCCGAATGCCTGGCGGGCTACTTCAATCAGTCTGAGCAACTGGATACCCGGCTGCTGCTCTGTAGCGGGGAATCGGGCATTGCCGGCATGTTTCTGCAACGCATGCCCGCCGAAGACAGCCTCGACTCTGATGCCTGGCCGCGACTGACCGCCTTGCTGGAGACCCTCACGAATGAGGAGCTCCTCGGTTTGTCACCGCAGGACATCATCCGGCGACTGTTTCATGAGGAAACGCTGCAGGTTTTTGCCGCGCGTGCGGTTAGCCTTCGCTGCCGTTGCAGCCACGGCAAGACCTCCGAATTGCTGCTAAGTATGGGAGAGGCAGAGGTCCGCGATATTCTGGCCGAACAGGGTCAGGTGGAGATGGAATGTGGATTCTGCGGCCACAAATATATCTACGATCCCGCGGAAATCGATGCCTTGTTCGCTGCCGAGCAGGCGGAGCCGCCGACCGAAACACGTCATTGAACGCGCTTATTGCCAGATAATGGCGCCGCGTTGGCCCGAGGTTTCCTCGATGAGCGCGGCGAAGCGTTCTTCCACCACATTGCGTTTCACTTTCATGGTGGGCGTCAGCAGTCCGTTATCAATGCTCCAGGTTTCTGCGGTGATGGCAATGGCGTCTACCAGTTCATGGGGCTCCAGTTGCGGGTTGACGTCATCCAGGGTGGTTCGCAGATTCTTTTCCACTTCATCCCGGTCTTTGTGCTGACCCTCTTCGGAGAGGGAGGCAAGCAGGATGGGCTGCTTCAGTCCGCTGCCCACCAGACACATGGTTTCGATATCCGAGTTTTTGGCGAACAATCCTTCAATAGGCGCGGGGGCGACATACTTGCCCTTGACCGTCTTGAAGATATCCTTCACGCGTCCGGTGATATGCAGATAACCGTCTTCATCCAGATGACCCTTGTCGCCGGTATGCAGCCAGCCATCCTCGCTCAACGTCTCGGTGGTCTTTTCGGGTTCCTTGTAATAGCCCTGCATGACAGCGCCATTGCGGATCAGGATTTCGCCATTCTCGGCAATTCTGCATTCCGAGCCCGGCATGCACTGGCCTACGGTGCCGAAGCGGGCTTCGCCGGGGTGATTGATAAAGGCATAGGCCGTATTTTCCGACATGGCATAACCTTCATGGATGGTGAGCCCGAGTTTTCTCCACCATTTGAGCTGCGACACCGGAATGGGCGCGGCGCCGGTCACGGCGAAGCGCACATTATGCAGGCCCAGCGTGGTGAGAATCTTTCGGCGCACCACCTTGCGAATCACGGGCAGCGCCAGCAGGCGGTCCAGCTTTTTCTGTGGCAGTTTTTCGAGGATGCCGTGCTGCAAACGGGTCCATACCGCAGGCACGGCAATGAACATGGTCGGTGCGACCTGTGGCAGTTGTACCGGGAATTTCTTTAACTCTTCCAGGAAACTGACCTGGCAGTTGTTATATACGCTGTTCATTTCCACCACAGCCCGCTCGAAAATATGGGCCAGGGGCAAATAGGAAAAGAGGCGTTCGTTCTCGGGTTGAATCACCTGGGTGGCGCCTTCCACAGCGGTCATGGCATTGCGGTAAGTCAGCGTCACACCCTTGGGATTGCCGGTGGTGCCGGAGGTGTAGATCAGGGTGAAGATGTCGTCGGCATCGGGTACCGGGTTGTCATTCAGTGGATCATTTTCCCTGAGCATATCATTCCAGGCCAGATCGCCTTTTGATATGCCCGGGTAGGGCAGGGTGATGCGAGTGCAGCCTTGTGGAATGCCGTTGGTGATGGATTCCGGATCTTCCATGGGGCCGATAAAAATCGCCCTGGCTTCAGAGTGCTCCAGCACGTATTTCACTGTATCCGTGGCCTGCTTGGGATAAAGGCCGACACTGATGTGACCGGCCATCTGGATGGCGAAATCCGCCATGAACCAATGAGCGGTGTTGCGCCCCGCAATGGCAATGCGACTGCCTTTGGGCAGCTCCATCGCCAGCAGGGCACTGGCGATGCGTCTCGCCTGATCCACGGTCTTGGCCCAGGTGAATTCGTGCCAGACATCAGCGATGGGTTGGCGCAGATACACGCGGTTGGGTGTTTCTTTCTCCCAGTGGTACACCATTTCTATCGGTGTTTTACTGCTGGACGAAATCATGTGGCTCCCTTCTTTGTTAGTCGCGGACAGTGCGCAGTATTTTACTGCTTATGAAGAGAGACATCGTCCCCGATCGGCAAAAAAGCGGGGCAATAAAAAAGGGCCGGAAAAGCCGGCCCTTTTCACTGGAGAAGAACGACGCTTCAGGCGGCTTCAGCCACCGCAGTATCGGTTTCCAGCAGGCCGGCCTTCAGCTCGAACGGAAACACATCGACCTCGATGGCGGCCAGACGGGCCTCACGCTGCTCGTTGACCAGCGCCAGTTCCTCGGTCGTGATGATGCCGGCATCCGCCGCCGCCTGCGCCACGTCTTCCACATGACCGCGCGGCAGCTTGCGCGCCTTCTGTGCCGCCTGAATCTTGGCAAACACCGGCTGGGCTTCACACACCAGTCGGAAGGCTTCCAGCAGACGCCCCGCACCGGCCTTGTCCGCCGCCGGACGGAAGACGCCGTCGGTAATGCGGTCATAGGTCGGGTTCAGGCTCTGAATGGTCTTGGCCGTCTCGTGATACTGGCTGTCCGTGGGGCCGGTACCGATCGGGTTGATGCGCAGCAGGATACGGCCCACAGTGCGCAGCCACAGACCGATCACCGGGGCATCGAAGTTGGCGTAGATGCCCTCAAAGCCTTCCTGGATACGCTGCAGGGCGGTATCCATGGCAAAGCGCACCACTGGCAGATCGGCTTCCTGGCGGCCTTCGGCCTCCCAGCGCTGCAGGGTGGCAAAGCCCATGTACATCCAGCTCAATACATCGGCATAGCGGCCAGTCAGGCGGCCTCGGGCCTTGAGCTTGCTGCCCATGGTGAGCATGGCCAGGTTGGTCAGCAGCGCAAAGCGCGAACTGGCCCAGCCCAGGCGGCGGAAGTAGGTGGCGGTGGGCCCGGCGACCGGGGAACCGGCACTGTAGCCGCGGGTGAGACCGCGCACCAGGCTGCGCAGGAAGGTCATGCCGATGTGACCGATCCAGCCCAGCAGGTTCTTGCGGAAGGCGGAGACGTCTTCAGCATCCACCGCGGCCAGCACCTGCTGTGCATAGGGATGGCAGCGCGTGGCGCCCTGACCAAAGATGATCAGCGTGCGCGTCATGATGTTCGCGCCTTCGACTGTGATGGATACCGGGGCGGCCTGATAGGCAATGCCGGGGATGTTGTTCGGACCCTGCATGACGCCGGAACCGGAGAACACATCCATGGTGTCCACACTCAGCTGACGGGCCTGTTCCGTCGTATGGTATTTCAGAATGGCGGACACCACCGGCGGGGCAATGCCGTTATCCAGCGCGTTGAGCGCGTAACGGTGTCCTGCATCCATCTGATAGGACATGGCGGCAACGCGCGCCACCGGGACTTCGATACCTTCCATCTGGCCGATGGGCATGCCGAACTGCTGGCGCACCATGGAGTAGGCGCCGACAACAGAGGCGCTCAACTTGGCGCCGCCTACGCCACCGGCTGGCAGTGAGACTGCGCGGCCACCGGCCAGCTGTTCCATCAGCATGCGCCAGCCCTGGCCAACGCCAGCCTGACCGCCGATAACGTTCTCCAGCGGTACAACCACGTCTTTGCCGACGATGGGACCGTTGTAGAACGGATCGCCGATGGGCCAGTGACGATCGCCAATCTGCAAACCTGCGGTGCCTTTCTCGGCCAGTACTACGGTAATCCCGAGGTCTTCGCCCTTGCCCAGCAGGTTCTGCGGGTCACGCAATACCGAAGCCACGGAAATGAGGTTGGCGATGGGCGCCATGGTGATGTAACGCTTGCGGAAGTTCAGGCGAATCTTGATCTCGCCATCGTCGTCCTTGAAGACTTCGCCATCGGCCTTGATGGAAGCGGCATCTGAACCAGCAGTCGGTTCGGTCAGGCCAAAGCAGGGCACGTATTCGCCGGAAGCCAGCTTGGGTAGGTAGTGCTGCTTCTGCTCATCGGTGCCGTAGTGCTGGAGGAGTTCGGCTGCACCCAGAGAGTTCGGAATGACCACCACGGTGCCTACGCTCGGGCAGTAAGGCGACAGTTTCGCCATGACCAGGCCGCGGGCAGTGGGAGAGAAGCCGAGGCCGCCCCATTTCTTGTCGATGATCATGCCCATGAAACCCTTTTCCTTGATGAATTCAAGGATATGCTCGGGCACCTGTGCGCGCTTGCTGAAGGTCCAGGGGTCGCACATCTTGCAGAGTTCTTCAGTGGGCCCGTCCAGGAAGGCCTGCTCTTCTTCGCTGAGCTTGGCATAGCCTTCGGCCATCATCTGGCGCCAGTCGGGGTTACCCGAGAACAGCTGGCCGTCTACCCAGACATCACCGGATTCCAGCGCCAGGCGCTCGGTGTCCGAAATCTTGGGCAGCATGCCGCCGGACTTCATGGTCTTCAGAAGCATTCCAAACATAATTCTCTCCCTGCAATGATTGATGCAGATTCGAAAAAGGAGCGGTGTTGGATTGTGGGTGCCAGGTAACAGGGCTGCGTATCCCTGTTTCGCACCATACGGTATCGTACGGTGTATAAAATTATCCGAGTGTCATTGATAAATCAAGCTTTTCCCCTGTAATTCTTTTTAAAACATACGCCGGGGTATTGATTAACTCCATGAAATATTTAATGAAGTAGTGGAGTAATTCAAATTTTGGTAACATTGATTACTTGCTCTGAAGTCAGAGAGATTACATGAATAGCAAAGCCAACAAGCCACTCAATGAGATGGAACCCAGCACGCGGGCGCGAATTGAACAGGCGGTGCTGTATACCTTTTCAGGCCGTGAGTTTCACAAGGTCAGCCTGATCGAGATTGCGCGCGAGGCCAATGTCAGCCTGCAGACAATCTACAAGTACTACGGCGACAAGGAGACCCTGCTGTTCTCCAGTCTGGATACCTGGCTGTCACGCCTGGCCAAGCGCATGATCGATCATCTGCAGGGCATGGAGGATTTCAAGGAAAAATTTCGCAAGGTCTTCTGGCTGGCCCTGGAGTTCTATGAGAAGAATCCGGAAGTGGCTCAGCTACTGATGAGTTCGGTGTATCTGAATACCTGGCGCAAAACCGATACCTTCCGTCAGCCGGAACTGTTCAATGTTTTTATCCGCGTGATCAATGAGGGCAAGGCCAAGGGAGTGCTTGATCCCGAACTCGACGAGAAGATGATCATCGATTTCGTTATCGGCACGGCCAGCCGTAATGTCACCATGTGGATTATTCGCGGCGAGGACTACAGCCTTACCGGCATTGCGAATCAGCTGTTCGAAATGATCTGGAGGGGTATTTCCAAACCGGCAGACGTCTAGTGCCGGAAATGCCGCATGCCGGTAAAAACCATGGCCATGTCGGCCTCGTCGGCGGCAGCGATCACTTCCTCGTCACGAATAGATCCACCCGGCTGAATGACTGCGCGGATGCCGGCTTCGGCGGCGGCATCGATGCCGTCGCGGAAAGGAAAGAAGGCATCCGAAGCCATGACGGAACCGGCTACCTGCAGCCCGGCATTGGCTGCCTTGATACCCGCGATACGGGCGCTGTCTATGCGGCTCATCTGGCCGGCGCCGACACCGATAGTCTGGCCTTGCAGGGCATAGACGATGGCATTGGATTTCACGTATTTCCCCACTCGCCAGGCAAAGAGCAGATCTGAAAGTTCCTGTTCGGTCGGCTGACGTTTGCTTACTACCTTCAGGTCAGCTGCGGTGATACGTCCCTGGTCCTGATCCTGTACCAGCAGGCCGCCGCCTACGCGCTTGAGGTCATAAGTCGCCGCTGCCTGTTGCCACCGGCCAACGGCAAGCACCCGGACATTGGTCTTGCCCGCCAGGGCTTCGAGAGCTTGCGGGGACACTTCGGGCGCTACAATCACTTCCACGAACTGCCGGTCGATAATGGCCTTTGCGGTATCGGCGTCAAGCACCTGGTTAAGGGCGATGATGCCGCCGAAAGCTGAAGTGGGATCAGTGGCGAAGGCGCGTTCATAGGCCTCGGCAAGAGAACCGCCGAGGGCGACGCCGCAGGGATTGGCATGTTTGACGATGACACAGGCCGGCGCTTCTTCGAATGCCTTGACGCATTCCAGGGCGGCATCCGTATCCGCGATATTGTTGTAGGACAGTTCCTTGCCCTGTAACTGACGCGCAGTGGCTATGCTGCCGGCCGGGGCGCCGGCTTCGGCATAAAAGGCCGCCGACTGATGCGGGTTCTCACCGTAACGCATGTCCTGGCGCTTCAGGAATTGCAGATTGATGCTGTGGCCAAAGTCCTGTTTTGTGCCGTCTTCGTTGAGACAGCCGAGGTAATTGGCAATAGCGCCGTCATAGGCGGCCGTGTGCTCGAAGCACTTCATCGCCAGTTCCCGTTTCTTGGCGTCGTCGACCACGCCATCATTGTCTCGCATGGCTTGCAACACCGCCGCATAGTCATCCGGATTCACTACGACAGTGACATGCGCATGATTCTTGGCCGCGGCACGCAGCATGGTCGGCCCGCCGATATCGATGTTCTCGATAGCATCAGCCACACTGCAGTCCGGTTTGGCCACGGTGGCCTGGAAGGGGTAAAGGTTCACGACCACCAGATCGATGGCGGCAATGCCGTGTTCCTGCATGACTGCGTCATCGGTGCCGCGCCGGGCCAGGATGCCGCCATGAATTTTCGGATGCAGGGTCTTGACCCGGCCGTCCATGATTTCAGGTGAACCTGTGTGTTCGGATACTTCTTTTACCGGGATGCCGGCATCTGCGAGGAGTCTGGCTGTGCCGCCGGTAGAAAGAATTTCCACGCCCGATGCGGCAAGTTCGCGGGCAAAATCTTCAATACCGGATTTGTCGGAAACGCTGATCAGCGCGCGCCGAATTTTGGCCATTGGCTGGGTCGCTCTCTGGAAAAGGGTGGGCTTAGGCGTCGATACCGTACTGTTTGAGTTTCTTGCGGAGGGTGCCGCGATTCATGCCGAGAATTTCCGCGGCACGGGACTGGTTGCCCTCGCTGTAGTTCATGACGGTGCGCAGCAGCGGGTCTTCAACCTGCTCAAGAACCATGCGGTAGATGTCGGACGGAGGAGTGCCATTCAGTGCTTCGAAGTACTGGGTCATGCTTTCTTCGACGTGCTCGCTGAGCAGGCGAGCGCCATTAAGCTTGCTTTGTTTGCGATTGGCGCTGGCTTGTTTGGGCGACATTTCAGTTCTGTGACGGCAGCTGTAAATGACAGAGAGCCGATCATCATACGCTCAAAACCCTTCTGGATAAAGCCGGTTTTTTATGACAGAAATATGACAGTTTTTCTGTTTACCGGGCCGGGAAAAACTCAATCGGATAATCAATGGTGACGGCAGGTACAGCCTTGGCGCCAAAATTGAAAAGCTTCACGCGTCGCACGACCTGCGCTGCAATCGTTGTGTCCTTGAGTTGATTGTCGATGACACTGCAGGCACTGACTTCACCGGAAGGTTCGATGGTCAGGCGCAACACGATCTTGCCGGCCAGCTGCGGATCGTTGCGCAAGGCACGTTCGTAGATGGCGTTGATCGAGGCTTTGTGGCGATCGAAGACTGACTGGATTTCCTGACTGCTACGGCCGCTGCCGCCGCCACCCTGGCGACGGCCGTCACCCTGTGCGTCATTATGGCCGCTGCCTGCCTGGGGGGCGGCGATACGTGTGCTTGCATGACCACTGAGCGCCAGTTCTCCCTGTTGTCGCCGTGGCGTGGGGCGCCCACTTTCGGTAGCACCCTGGTCCAGTTCTGCGCTGAGTCTTTCATTATTGGGTGCATCGGCGCTGACCGCCTGTTTCAGCGGGCGCTCTGCCAGGGATGACAGGATGGCCGGATTATCCCGAAGTCTTTGCAGGGATTGACGGATTTCCGCGGTACGATCGACTTTTTTGGGTTCGGGTGCCTTGGGTTTTTCGGCACGTGCGGCACTGGTGGCCGGCGCCGGTGGTTGAGGCGCCGGCCTGGGCGCGACAACAGGGGCAGGCACGGGCGCGGGTTCGAGCACCGGGGGCGGTGGCGGAGGTTCGGGTTCGAAACGCAGTTTGACCAGGCGTGGTTTTTCATCCTCCATCACCTGAGGCGGTGCCTCGCTAACAGGGAGATGCGGGACGATCGCGCTGATCAATAATGCCGGGAAAAGGGTGGCGAACAGAAAGCGGTTGAAGCGCCTGACTTCAGCCGGGCTTCCACTCCACGGCAGAGCAGGAATGCTGGCAGGCGCCCAGCCAGCGCCGTTCATGGTAGAGCCTCGGGTGCCTGCAGTACCGCCAGGGCAATATCCGCGAACCCGGCGGCAGTAGCGCTTTGCAGAATCCGTTTGATGAGGGCGTACTCGATGCTGCGGTCAGCAAGCACGGTCAAGGTTGCATGCTCAGTGTCTTGAGCATTTTCAAGCGCGGCCAGTGCCTTGACCAGGCTGTTAAGGGGGCCTTCGCCCGCGAGCAACTGCCTGCTGATGCCAAGGATTTTGCGTTCATTGACAAGAATGGCGTCGGGCGAAACCGTGACAGTGACAGTCTGCTGTGGACGTGCCTGCGCAGTGGACTCAGGCAGGGAAACACTCTTGGGCGGTGTGATCAATTCCACTTCATTGGCATTGACCAGCAGAAAAAACACCAGGATGGTAAAGATGTCCATCAGCGAGACCATGTTAAGCGCGCCGGTCCCTTTGTGTCGGCGATGATGCAGCGCCATACGTTTGGCGCGTCGCGACATTTTCATGATGACGAATCCCCGCTTTCCGGGGCATCTCCCAGGGAGATATCCGGGAACAGGGGCTGATATTCAATGCTGCCGTCAGGGCGTCGCACTGCCTGACTGCGGATCACATCCATGACCTTGATGAGTGATTCGTAATCGACTTCACCGGCGACCAGAAGTAATGCTTCCTGCGTTTGCGGGTGGCGTGCCTGATAGTCAATCAGCCATTGCTGCAATGGTTTCAACTCACGCTCGACTGAGCCTGTCCAGGGCAGGTTGCGGGCTTCGCTGCGGCCGTCACTGAATGCGAGTCTGTCCGGGTAAATAGCTATCTGGGGACGTGGCGGTGGCTGTTCGGCTTCGGCATTGTCGGCGGCCGGCAGGTTCAGCTCCAGGATGGCGCTGCGCGTGAAGACCGCGGTAATCAGCAGAAAGGGCACCAGCACTACCATCAAATTCATGAAGGCAGTGATATTGAGTTCCGCGACTTCCTGTCGCCGCGTGGCGCTACGCCGCCGCCGGGTGAATTTCATGGAGTCCTTAACGGGTCACCAGGTTCAGGAAGCGCACCGCAGCCATCTCCAGGCTGTCGATAATTTCAGTGGTGCGCGCTTGCAGGAAGCTGTGGATCAAAAGCAGCGGGATGGCCACCATCAGGCCGAAGGCCGTCGTGTTCATGGCTACCGAAATACTGGCGGAGAGCAGATCGGCTTTCTGTGCCGGGTCGACATTGGAAATGGCGGTGAAGGCGCGGATCAGGCCGATGATGGTGCCCAGCAAGCCGAGCAGGGTGGCAATATTGGCGAAGGTGGCCAGATAGTGGGTGCGTCGCTCGAACTGAGGCAGAGCCTCCATCATGCGTTCTTCCATGGCCATCTCGATGTCTTCCCGTTGACCGGATGAGCGGTGACGTTCAAGGCCTGAGTTCAGGATCTGGCTGATGGCGCTGTCGGCATGCGCAGTGGCGGCCATGGCTGCGTCAAAGCGTCCGTCGGTGACAATGGGCGCCAGTCGTTTCCAGTCACGCTGATTGCTGCTCATGCTGCGTTCCAGATAAACCCAGCGTTCCAGCGCTATGGCCAGGCCAATGGCCAGCACCAGCAGGATGGGGAACATGAACAGGCCGCCATCCTGAAAAAAAGCCACGATCGTATTGTAGAGTTCCATGCACCTCTCCTTAAGGCTGAGTGCGGGAGGGGGGTGAGTCGAGCCCCAGCTGACGGCGGAAGACTTCCGGGTCAATGGACCGCAGCGGTTCTTCCACCAGTCTGACCGGTCCTTCTTCCAGCGCTTCGGCCGGTGTTTTCTTCCAGGGCACAATGGCCAGGCCCTGGGGCAGTTCTTGCGCCTGATTAATGACGTTACGCCCGTCACCGTCCTCTGCCTGGACATAGACGGGCAGAATCGTCAGCAGGGCTGCAATAGCAACGGTATGCGCGACTTTCATGAGGCTTGCTGTTCGAGTTCCGCGATCCATAATTTCGCCGCTTCGTTGTCAGGTTGCAGGTCGGCGTAGCGCCGGTAATGCTTCAGGGCCTCTTGCTTACGGCCCAGATACAGATCATACAAAATGCCCAGATTGCGATGTGCCGGTGCGTAGTCGGGACGTACGGTCAGGGCCTGCTTGTAGCTTTGCTCGGCTTCGGCGAGACGCTGCAGCTTGCGCTGGGCGATGCCCAGTTCATTCAGTGCGGCCACCTGGCCGGGACTCAGGGTGGTGGCATGCTTGAGCGCCCATTCGGTTCTCGCGGGGTTGTCCCTGCCGGCGTAGAACATGCCGAGATTCAGCCAGGCTTGCAGATCACCATGTGCGTTCCTGGCCTGGGTCAGCAGGGTTTCTTCATCTCCGCTTGCGGCGCTGGCGCCCGGGTCACTCTGTTCGCGCTTGGCATAACGACCAGGCACCAGTTCCATGAGTGCCAGCAGGCTCTTGCCGATCCAGGGGTCATGCAGACCCTGTTGCAGACGCGCCACGTTGGTTTCATGAATCTGGATGGCTTTTGCTTCCAGCGGAAAGGCCTGTTCTTCCAGCAACACCTGCATTTCGTCGCGTTCGGCTGCGGACAGGTTCCCGGGCGGTGGGGCTTTCAGCAGGGAGGCGGCGAAGTCACGATAGAGTTCGGCGATCTGATAGCTTGCCGCCGTGGTGGTTTCCGCCACGGCATAATCGGCCGCCTTGCTGTAGGCGTTCAGGGCTGTTTCCAGGGCCGTCTGTTTTTTAACTATGCTCTGGTCCAGTGGCGGGCGCAGTGCGCTGCGGTGGTAGGCGGCCGCTTCGGCATCGGCCAGCTGCAATGCTGCATTGGCTGCCAGGCTGCGGCTGACGTCGCTGCGCTGACTGCCTGCGGAAGCATCCGTTTGCACGATTTTCCTCAACCACTCCAGACGGCGGCTATCGTTCAGACGGGTATAAATGTCTACCAGCCGGTTTTGTGCCTGAAGGTGGTCCTGCAGTGGTCGTGGGTGGGCTTGGCAATAAGCAGTAAATGCCTCGGCTGCGGGCCCCAGGCGGCCGGCCTGGTAATGCAGCTCGGCCGCCTGGAATGCCGCCGCCCGGCGCAGTTCCGGGTCGTCCGTGGCCTGGCCAAAGCGGGCGTAGGCCGCGGCGGCTTTTTCCTGCTGGCCCTGCTTCTCATAGGTCAGCGCGAGTCCGCGTGCAATCTCGGCCTGTTTCGGATGCTTGGGGAAAGCGCGTTGCAGCTCTTCCAGCGTGTGCGCCGCCGCCGACCATTGTTCGCTGTTAAGTTGTAACTGTGCAGCCTGCAGGCTGGCGCTGGCGCGGAGTCGGCCGGCCGGGTTGTCGAGATTGGCTGGCGCCAGGCTTCGCAGACGCAACAGTTGTTGCACAGTTTGCGGATCGCCCGCTTCCCGGGCTGCCTGTGCCTGACGGTAAACGCTGTTGGCCAGCAGACTCTGCAAGACAGGTTGATCGGCATGCCGCTGGGTTGCCATATCCAGCCAGTCGCGGGCTGCCTGTTCGCTGGCGGCATAGTCATTCAGTTCGAAATGGGCATGCGCAACCAGGGACAGCATGGCCAGACGTTGTTCCAGTGGCAGTTGGCCATGCAACAGGGTTTCAGCCTGCTTGATGGCCTGGGCATATTCCTGCTGTGCGTAACGGGATTCCGCCGCGGCTACGAGTATGGTGGTCGTCTCCTTATGATCCGGATAGGCATTGGCGAAACGCAGCCCGGCTTCAGCTGCGCCCTGACCGGCCTTGCGTCTGGCCAGCAGGGCTGCATAGGCGGCTTCACGCGCCTTGTCAAAACCAGGGGTTTCGTAGCCGAGTTTTTCAAAATGCGGGGCCGCTTGCAGATGCTCGCCATGATCGAGCATCAATTCGGCCATCAGATAACGTTTGTCGTGCCGTTCCGGGAATGCATCCAGCAACTGGCTATACCAGCGGAGCGCCTCCCGGTATGGGCGGTTTTGCGCCGGTGCTGTGGCCTGGGCCCTGGCATGGTAGTAGCGAGTGAGATAATCCAGATCCCGGTCCAGTAACTCGCGGGTTTGCGGATCCTGGCTGCCAAGCTGGCTGCTGACAAAATTGGCCCGTGCCAGAAGTGCTTCCTGTTGATCTCCGCTCTGGTCGAGCAGGGTGATCATCCGATGCCGGGCCACCGTGATGGCCGGGTCATCCGGATAGCGTCCAATAAAATCCCTGAGAATGCGTCCTGCCTGTTCGGGATGGCCGCGTTCTTCATACAGGTTTGCCAGCTGCATATACAGCAGGGCGCGATAATGCTGGGGGTGGCCCCGCAGCGAGGCAGGGATATGAGACTCGCCACCCAGCAGGGCGTAGCTCAGTACGGCGACGCGTACGCTGTCCTGCAGGCGTTCGCGCGCCGCCGCATCCATGGATTTCAGGTTCAGGCTGGCGCCGTCTGCGCTCAGTCTTTCCGGGCCGAGTTGCTGGTCCAGGAGAGGCAGCAGTTTATGCAGGGTTTCGCGGTAACGGCCTTGTTTGAAGATGGCCCAGGCCAGCTTGTGCCGGGCTGGCGCAACGAAGGCCGAGTTCCCCTGTCTGCCGAGCAGGGCGGCGTAATCAGCTTCTGCCTGCCGGTATTGCGCATTGATGAAATGCCGTTCGCCGCGGCGGAAAAGCGCTTCGTCGTAGTAGCCGGAACGCGGATGTTCGTTGATCAGCCGGGTAAGCGCCAGCTGCGATTTCTTCGGCTGGCCAGCCAGGTCATAGGCGCGGGCCAGCTGATAGAGAATCTGGTCGTTACCCGCCTCGCCGGCTGCGGGCGACAATGAAGCTTCCAGCAGCTGAATACTTTGATCGGTACCCCGGGTTGACGGGCTGCCGCTCTTGACCGGCCCCTGTTCGGCAGCCAGTTGCAGGCGCAGTTCAGCAGCACGCTGCGCCAGCTGTGCGCGTTTTCCGGGATCGGTTTCTTCGCGCAGCAGGGCTTCATATTGCGCCAGCGCTTCGCCAGTGTCCGGCGCGGAAATTTCTGCTTCCTGCACCGGCGTGTTCGGGCGCGTTTCAATACTGCCGATACGTTCCTCGCTTTGAATCTGTACGGGTTCACGTGCCGTACAGGCAGCGAGCAGGGACGCACCCAGCAGCAGAACAGGCCAGAGTCTCATGAGCCTTGTCCATGCAGTTGGGCCAGCGACAGCCGGGCGCGTTTCAGGTAGGTGTTGAGCTGTGTGCTACGTGCCTCGAACTGCCGTTCGGCCAGTCGCAGCAGAACATCTTCGTAGCTGGCGAGCAGTGAACGATGCCGGGCCTGCATCCGGGTCAGTCGCTGCCTGATGGCCTCATGCCTGACTTTCTCGCCGCCTGTGAGTTTGTTCAGCCGGCCATCGAGTGCCCGCAGACGCTGGCCGTAACCTTGCAGAGCCTTCATGCTCAAGCGGGTTTCCTGAAACTGCGGGCTGCTGATCAGCTCGCTCAGGTAGGCCTGCTCGCTGGCGTTCATGTCCAGCAGGGTCAGAGGCTTCTGCAGCAAGGCTTGCCGGATTGATTGCAGGTTTTGCTGCTCTTTTTCCAGTTTCTGGATGGCAAGCCGGTAGGCGCTGGCGGCTTCGCGCGGCAGCTGCAGTTGCTCCAGGCCATAGCCTCGCGCCAGTAAGGCCTCTTGCACAGATGGGTCGCTGGCAGGGCGGTTCATCAAGCGTTCCCAGGCAGCCAGAGCGCCACGCAGGCGCTTGTGCGCATTTTCTTCGCCCGCCTCGAATTCGAGATCCCGCCGGTAACGGAATACCTTGGGTTTGCCGCAGGATTCGCGTGCTGGTCGTCGCATCACAGCGGTCGTACTTTGCAAAATCTGCGCGGGATCTTCCAGGCAGTTCTGCAGACGGGTGATGGTTTTTTGTTGAGGCTCGCCATCAGGAGCAAGCAGGGCCCAGCCCAGGCCGAGCAGGGCTTTGCCGGATGCGGCGGAATCCAGCCGTACACGGCGAAGAAATGGCCGGGCGGTGGCGCCCTGGCCTGCCTGCAGAAAGGCCCAGCCGAGACTGAGGTTCGCCTGGTCGCGCAAGGCCAGAGGTTCGGGATCTACGGCCGGAATGCTGCCGAGTTCATCGAGCTGACCGATACCTTCGCCGGTTTGCCCGCCGGCCACCATGGAAACGCCCAGGTTATAGCGCGTATACAGATTGTTGCGGGGGCGGCCGAGTTGTTCTTCGAACAGGCGATTGATTTCGCTGAAACGGCCCTGGGCCATGAGGATGCGGATACGCAGGCTCTCGGCCCGGTTGGCAATGGCCAGGTCGGCGGGCGTGCCGAGTGCTTCCAGCATCTGAGCGGCTTTGCGGTTGTCGCCACGATCATAATGGCTTTGCGCCCGGTCGATGAGAAAGCGCTGACGTTCGTCCTGCGGTACCTGCCATTCCGGTAGGCCTGCATAAAGCCGTTCGGCTTCTATCGGCAAATCGAGACGGTGATACAGCCGTGCTGCATCCAGGGCGATTTTGTCGTTGTCAAAGGACAGCCAGTCACGGGCTCTGGCGGCCAGCAGAGTCGTAAGGGCGGTATCCGGGTTGCCCGTCAAGTTATGGTATTCCGCAATCTGGCGCTGCAGTTCTGCTCGCATCTCGGGGCTGGCCAGACGGCTGCCAGAGGCAAGCTCGCGTAATGTCGCGGGTCGATGCACGGTGGGTGCGCGCGGTGGCGTAAATTCCTCATCGGGCTGGGGAGCTGTCTTGTCCTGCGCTTCGTTGCCGTAGAGATCGGGTAAATCCGGCAGTTTGGGCTCGAGCAGGGGGTTGTCGCGAGGTCCGGCGCCCTGCGCCGCAGTGCCAGCGAGCAGACACAGCGTCAGCAGGAGGCGGCGATGATGCATGCTCATTTGGGCGCCTCCCAGGCCTGCACAGTCATTTCTACCCGGCGCGGCGTTTCTGTTTGCGTGCCATCAGGCTGCTGTGGGCTGAAGATTTCACCCGGTACGTCTTCCACCCGCAGTTCTATCCAGGTTTCCTGCTTGCCGTGCCTGAACTTCAGCTCGCTGTGGCCGCGATGGCGCTTCTGCCCTTCGCCGACCATGAAATCTATTTTCAATACATGTTCACCCGGGGGAAGTGACAGCACCTTCAACGGCTGGCTGGTGCCCTGGCTCAGTGCGCGCCGCTGCTGCAGCGAATAGCTCTGCTTGAGCAGGGGTTCGCCATCAAGCTGTACAGCGATTTCTTCCAGGCGATAACGGCCACCCAGGGCTGTGTTGAGGAACAGGCTTGCACGTCCCCGTTCGGGGTGGGCGCTGTCCTGTTCCAGGCGAAGCAGGTCAGCTTCCAGTTCCAGAACGTTCTGCTGGAAGCGTTCGGTTCCTTCCAGCAACAGGTGCAGTTCCGCGCTTTGCTCGGCGGGTGCCGGCATGGTTGTCAGCAGCAGGGCTGCGAACAGTAAACCAGGTTTCAAGTCGCGGCTCCTTTTGTATCCAGCTGACCGTTGAGCCGTGTCCAGCCTTCCAGTTTTGCCGGTGTTTGCCATTGGATATGTTCAGCATAGCTTTGCTGCACATCCTGCATTTGCGTGTCCAGCAAGCCGGCCAGGACCAGTTGACCCGGGTCGTTCAGCAGGCCCTGAAGCTGTGGCGCCAGTTCCTGCAGGGGGCCCGCCAATATGTTGGCAATGACGATGTCTGCCTGCCTTTGCTTTCCCAGTTCGGGAATGTCATCCGGCAGGCCGACTTGAATGCGTTCGGATACGCCGTTGCGTTGGGCGTTGTCAGCTGTGGCGGCCAGAGCCTGGGGATCGATGTCCACGGCGATAACCGATGCGGCGCCAAGCATGGCTGCGGCAATCGCCAGAATGCCTGATCCGCAGCCATAATCGACCACAGCCTTCCCCTTCAGGTCGGCCTGGTCCAGCCATTGCAGGCAAAGTGCAGTGGTTGGATGAGTTCCTGTGCCGAAAGCCAGTCCGGGGTCCAGTTTGACGACGATGGCATCCGCAACCTGGACTTCATGATGATGCGGACAAATCCACAGGCGTTCACCGAAGCGCAGGGGTTCGTAGCGCTCCATCCAGGCCCGCACCCAGTCGCGATCTTCCAGCAAGGTGATCCGGCAATCGGGTGGCGTGGCAAGATGCAGGCCGCTTTGCAGGGCGCGCTTGATCGCATCGGGATCCTGATCGCTGGGAAAGAGTCCCGTGACCATGACCCGGTCCCACAGCGGGGTGGTGCCGGGCAGGGGTTCCAGCAGAGGCTGGTCGGCGGCGTCGGCCAGGGTCACGGCGACCGCGCCCGATTCCAGCAGGCAGTCTTCAGCAGGTTCCGGTGTTGCTGTCTCTATACTTATCTGTAGCCAATCCATGGCTGTCTAGGGTGCTCAGGTTTCGTCATCCGCCCAGCGATCCAGTTGTTTCTCCAGGTAGTGGATATTCTCCCCGCCCTTAATGAATCCCGGATCATCCATGATCCGCTGATGCAGGGGAATATTGGTCTGGATGCCGTTCACCACCACCTCACGCAAGGCGTTGCGCATGCGGGCCAGGGCGGTCGTTCGATCCTGTCCATGCGTAATGAGCTTGCCAATCATGGAGTCGTAATGTGGCGGCACCTTGTAGCCATTGTACAAATGTGAGTCCACACGTACACCTGGTCCGCCCGGCGCGTGGTACTGAGTAATGGTTCCGGGGGAAGGTGTGAACAGCAGGGGGTGTTCGGCATTCACGCGGCACTCGATGGCATGGCCGCGGATCTGGATGTCTTCCTGGCGCAATTCCAGTTTTTCACCAGCCGCGATCAGCAGCTGCTGGCGCACCAGGTCGATACCGGTGACTTCTTCGGTGACCGGGTGTTCCACCTGAATGCGCGTGTTCATTTCAATGAAGTAGAAGCTGCCATCCTGGTAGAGGAATTCGAAGGTGCCGGCGCCACGGTAATTGATGCGTTCGCAGGCCTGCACGCAGAGTCCGCCGATTTCCGCACGCTGTTCTTCGGTAATGCCCGGCGCGGGTGATTCTTCCACCACTTTCTGGTGGCGGCGCTGCATGGAGCAGTCGCGTTCGCCCAGATGAATGGCATTGCCCTGGCCGTCTGCAAGCACCTGGATTTCCACATGGCGCGGATTCTCCAGGAATTTCTCCATGTAAACGGCGGGGTTGCCAAAGGCGCTGGCGGCTTCCGTGCCGGCCATGTCAATGGCATGCAGCAGGTCGTCCTTGCTACGTACAACGTGCATGCCGCGGCCGCCACCGCCGCCCGCCGCCTTGATGATGACGGGGTAGCCAATGCGCTCGGCTATGGCCAGGTTTTCCTTGTCATCGTCACCCAGGGCGCCATCGGAACCGGGCACGCAGGGTACGCCGGCGGCCTTCATTTCAGCAATGGCAGCGGTTTTGTCGCCCATGATGCGAATGGTTTCAGCGGTGGGTCCTACAAAAATGAAGCCACTGCGTTCCACGCTTTCCGCAAAGTCGGCGTTCTCCGAAAGGAAGCCATAGCCGGGGTGAATGGCGGTGGCGTTGGTGACTTCGGCCGCACTGATGATGGCGCCGAAGTTCAGATAGCTGTCGCGGGAGCTGGGCGGGCCGATGCACACGGCCTCGTCGGCCAGGAGTACGTGTTTTTGCTCGCGGTCAGCGGTGGAGTAGACAGCCACGGTATCAATGCCCATTTCGCGGCAGGCCCGCAGAATGCGTAGCGCGATTTCGCCGCGATTGGCGATAAGTACTTTTTCAAGCATGGCGCAACCGCTTTAAGCGATGACAAACAATGGCTGGTCGAACTCAACCGGTTGACCGTTCTCGACCAGGATGTCGACGATTTCACCCGATACATCCGAGTGAATCTGGTTCAGCATCTTCATGGCTTCGATGATGCAGAGTGTCTGGTTCGATTGCACCTTGTCGCCATTCTCCACAAAGGGCTTGGCGTCGGGTGAGGGCGCCCTGTAAAACGTGCCGACCATGGGCGCGCGGATGACATGACCTTCCAGTTCGGCCTCGCTGCTGGCGCTGTCAGTTTTTTCAGCGCCGCCGCTTGCGGCGTCGGCCGGCGGCGTGGGCAGGTAGCTGGTTTGCGGCACGGCAGCCATCGGCGCATGTACGGGCGCCTGACCATAACGGCTGATGCGTACGGATTCCTCGCCTTCGCTGATCTCCAGCTCGGCGATACCGGAATTTTCGACCAGTTCAATAAGGCTGCGTAATTTTCTGATGTCCATGTGATCCTAAACCTTGATGTTTTATGGTCCGCTGTCGAGCGGCCTTATGTTTGAGAAGTCCTGGCGTCAGAGTGGCCAAGTTTCTGAAATACTGCGCGCAGCGCCAGTTCGTAACCCAGTGCGCCAAATCCACAGATCACGCCTTCGGCAATGTCCGAAAAATAGGAGTGCTGACGAAAGGCCTCGCGCTTATGAATGTTGGACAGATGCACCTCAATGAAGGGTATACCTGTCGCCAACAGCGCATCTCTAAGGGCGACACTGCTGTGAGTGAAGCCGGCCGGGTTAATCACCACGTAGGCAACTCCGGCTGTGCGGGCATCGTGAATTTTCTGGATCAGGTCCGATTCGCTGTTGCTTTGCGCGCAATCCAGTTCGTGACCCTGTGCGCTGGCGAGCGCCTGGCAGGCGGTTTCTATATCGGCCAGAGTCGTAGCGCCGTAAATATCGGGTTCACGTTGTCCCAAGAGATTGAGATTGGGTCCGTTCAGCAGAAGCAGTTTAGCCACGATAGGACAGGCGCAACAGCGCTTTGATTAAAACCTGTCATGGATTCTGCACGAGCAGGGCGCGAATGTACACCCCGAGACGAGTTGCGGGGAAATAAGGATTATTTAGCGTTAGATAACAAGGTTTTCGCGTAAGTTAGGGGGTTTTGTCGTCTGACTCGGCGGTGATGATGCGCTTGATCCAGGCTTCGATCTCCGCGGCTTCCAGTTCGCCTGCGTGGGTGTAGGCGACGTCACCCTGACGATTGAGCAGCACAGTATACGGCAAACGCGTGTCGCCGTAGGCTTCCTGCAGATCCATGACGGCATTCATATCTGCAAACAGGGGGTAATTCATGCCGTATTCCTCGGCAAACGCCTCTACGGCTTCGGGTTTGTCCAGCGCCGGGCCGAGTATCTGCAGGCCGTTTTCCGCATAACGTTTCTGTAGATCGATGAGTAAGGGTATTTCTGCGCGGCACGGTGCGCACCAGGGCGCCCAGAAGTTGATAAGCACAACCTGTCCGTCCCATTCGCTGGCGTGACGCAGGCGACCCTGCATATCGGTCATCTGAAAATCGATACGCTGGACGCCACTGTCCGGTTTTTCTACCAGCAGAAAACTGCTGAGGCCGGCGAGCAGCGCCAGGACCGCTGCCGCTGTCAGTAACAAGATTTTCTTCATGGTGTGAGCAAGCGCTGCAGATGGGCCGCAAACGCCGTTGCGTCGAGTTCGCCGACAAGCCGCAGGTGGCGTTGCTCCTGTCCGTTCCGGTCATAGAAGATCATGGTGGGTGGCCCAATGACTTCCAGGCTTTGCATGAGCTCACGATCTATGGCGTCATTGGCAGTCACGTCGGCCTGCAGCAGGATGAGCTGATCAAGCTCCGCCTTGACCTCGGGCGCCGGGAATACCTTGGCTTCCATCACTTTGCAGCTGACGCACCAGTCGGCGTAGAAATCCAGCATCACGGGGCGGTTTTGCTGTCTGGCGCTCAGCAGGGCGGCGTCCAGTTCTTCTGTTGTCTTGATGCGCTGAAAACTGACCGCATGCGCGGATTCCGCCGACTGCTGCGTAAAGCCTCGCGCCGGCAAGGGCTGCAGTGGATCATCGCTGCCAAGCATGCCGCCGATGAAGATCATGATGCCGAAAAGCAGAGCCACCAGGCCCACTGCCTGGCGCGCATGGGCCCAGCCGCTATCGTTGCCACGCTCCAGAGCGCCCATGTGCAGGCCGCTGCCAATGACCAGCGCCGCCCATAGCGCCATGCTCCATTGGGCGGGAATCACACGGCTCAACAGCCAGATGGCGACGCCCAGCAGGATGACGCCAAAGATATGATTGACACGTTCCATCCAGGCGCCCGCTCTGGGTAACAGGCGGCCTTCCAGGGTGCCGAGAATGATCAGCGGCACACCCATGCCCAGTCCCATGCTGAACAGGGCGGTGGCGCCGCGCAGCGGATCACCGGTTTGTCCGATATACAGCAGGGCACCGGCCAGCGGCGGGGCGAGGCAGGGGCCCACGATCAGTGCCGCGAAGAAACCCATGGCGCCCGCACCCAGGAAGGTGCCACCCTGGTGCCGGCTGCTCCAGTCATGCACACGACTCTGCCAGCCAGACGGCAATTGCAGCTTGTAGACTCCGAACATGGCCAGCGCCAGCAGAACGAAAATGCTGCTGAAGACGCCTATGAACAGCGGTGCCTGCATGGCCGCCTGCAGGTTGTGTCCGAACACGCCTGCGGCCGCACCCAGAAAACCGTAAGCGGCGGCCATGGCCACGACATAGCTCAGTGACAGCAGAAAACCCTTGAGCGCCTGACGTTCCTGATCCAGGCCGACAATGATTCCTGAAAGGATCGGCACCATGGGTAGAATGCAGGGAGTGAAGGCCAGCAACAGGCCCAGCGCGAAAAATTGCAGGGAGAATGCGACCCAGGTGCCGGAGCTGATGAGTTCGGCCAGGCGATCGGATTCCGACTGTTCCCGGACGTTGTCCCCGGCAGTTGCGGTGCTGCTATCGGCGCTGCGCGCATTGGTCAGATCGAAAACCAGACTGCGGGTTTGCGGGGGATAGCACAGACCCTGCTCGGCACAGCCCTGATAGTCCACATCCAGCGTGAGCCGGGCGGGCAGTGCGCCTTCGGATATCAGCGGCAGGCGTACTTCCAGTGCCTGGTAATAGACCTCGACCTTGCCGAAGTATTCGTCGTGCTTGGTCTTGCCCGCGGGAATCTGTGGCTCGCCAAGGCTGAGGCTTGCCGGCTCTGTAATACGGAAATCCAGTCGATGGCGGTAGAGGTAGTATTCGTCGGCGATCAGCCAGCTGATTACGAGCTTGTCACCGTCGACGACAGGATCTTCCAGTATAAAAGCCTGATCAACAGGCAGGAACGGGTTTTCTTCGGCCTGGTCCAGCAGACCGGCCAGGCTGCCGCCAAGCGGCAGCAGGAGAAGAATCAGGCTATATAAAATTTTTTGCATCATTGCGTGTTTTTCCGAATCCAGTCCATATAGCCTGCCGAGCCTTCGCTGACAGGGACTGCTATCAGCTCCGGAAGTTCGTAAGGGTGCTGCTCTGTGATCGCTGCTTCCAGTGCATCCAGGCAGTTGACCGTGGTTTTGATAATCAGCTGACATTCGCTGTCGCTTTCTGTTTTACCCTGCCATTCGTATATCGATGTCAGGCCGTCGATGATATTGACGCAGGCCGCCAGGCGGCGCTGTACCAGCATGCCGGCAATGGCCTTGCCTACCTCTTCCGTGGGGCAGGTGCAGAAAACGATGCGTGCGTCCTTGTCTTGTTTCATGGCTGGCAAAGCATACCTTCACTACCGTCTTGCGTCATGTGCTGATGGCTCGTCCGCCATGTTCTGCGGAACCGTCCTGTGTCCGCGACAGGTTTATATTTTCCGGGAATAAAAATATGCTCAGTTATTCCTTAATTTTGGTGAGCACAGTTGCTATGGTGGCCATTCTCAACGGCGTAACCGTTGCCACAGGAAATCGAAAGGAGGTCAATCATGGCTTTGCAACTGGGTGATGAAGCACCGGATTTCACCGCGCAGACGACACAGGGTGAGATCCATTTTCACGACTGGCTGGGCGGCAGCTGGGCGGTGTTGTTCTCACATCCCAAGGACTTCACCCCGGTGTGCACCACGGAGTTGGGTTATACCGCCAAGCTGAAGGACAAGTTCGCTGATCGCGGTGTGAAGGTGATCGGTTTGTCGGTGGATGCGGTAGGTGATCACGAAAAGTGGTCCGACGACATTGAGGCAACCCAGGGCACGCGGCCTGATTTCCCGGTCATTGCGGATGACAATCGCAAGGTCGCGGATCTCTACGGCATGATCCACCCCAATGCCAGTGATACGCTGACCGTTCGATCCGTCTTCATTATCGATCCGGCGAAGAAGATTCGCACCACCATTACCTATCCTGCCAGTACAGGCCGGAATTTTGATGAAATTCTGCGCGTGATCGATTCACTGCAGCTTACGGACAAGCACAAGGTAGCGACGCCGGTGAACTGGCAGCAGGGTGATGACGTGATTATTGTGCCGGCTTTGTCCAATGAAGAAGCCGCCAAACTGTTTCCCGACGGTTGGGATGAGCAGCGCCCGTATCTGCGCGTTGTAAAGCAGCCATAGTTTCAGCGCATGGCGGCAGGCCGCAGCGGTGATGGTGCCATCGCTGCGGCTTTTTTGTGCCTGATATCCGGGTGTCGGATCTTATGCCACTGCCCGTATCACTTGGCTGCGGGCAGGGGGACAGGGATAATAGCCGGCTCGATTTTTCGTACCGGTAGAGAAACATGCCTAACAACCGTCGTAGCCAGGTCATTACCCAGGGCGCGCAGCGCACGCCCAATCGCGCCATGTTGCGCGCCATGGGTTATCAGGATGAAGACTTCAACAAGCCTATTGTCGGCGTAGCGAACGGTTATTCCACGATTACGCCCTGCAACATGGGGCTGAATGTGCTTGCGCAGCAGGCAGATAATGCCCTGCGTGCCGCTGGCGCCATGCCGCAGATGTTCGGCACCATAACCGTAAGTGACGGCATCTCCATGGGTACGCCCGGCATGAAATATTCGCTGGTGTCGCGTGAGGTGATCGCCGACTCCATCGAGACCGCCTGCCAGGCCGAGAGCATGGATGGCGTGATCGCCATCGGTGGCTGTGACAAGAACATGCCCGGCGCCATGATTGGTATCGCACGCATGAATATTCCGGCCGTGTTTGTTTATGGCGGCACTATCAAGCCGGGCAAACTCAAGGGCCAGGACCTGACGATTGTCAGCGCTTTCGAAGCGGTGGGGCAGTTCAGCGAGGGCAAGATCGACGAAGCCGAGCTTAAAGCGGTGGAATGCAACGCCTGTCCAGGCGCCGGCTCCTGTGGCGGCATGTATACCGCCAACAGCATGTCCTCGGCCATCGAAGCCATGGGCCTGTCTCTGCCGTATTCCTCGACTATGGCGGCCGAGGATGAGGAGAAGGCGGAAAGTACCGCGCGGTCTGCCGAAGTGCTGGTCAAGGCCATTGAGGCGCAGATTCTGCCGCGCGATATTCTTACAAAGGCGGCTTTTGAAAATGCCATTGCCGTGATGATGGCTGTGGGTGGCTCGACCAATGCCGTACTGCATCTGATGGCGATAGCGCATGCGGCCGAAGTGGATCTGAAGATCGAGGACTTTGAACGTATCCGCAAGAAAGTGCCGGTCATCTGTGATCTGAAACCCTCGGGCAAATATGTCGCCACCGACCTGCATCAGGTGGGCGGAATTCCACAGGTGATGAAGATTCTGCTGGTCAATGGTCTGCTGGACGGCAGCTGCAAGACCATTACCGGTCAGAGCATCGAAGAGGTGCTCGCCGATGTGCCGGCCGAGCCGCAGGCCGGCCAGACCGTGATCCGTCCGATCACCGATCCGCTCTATGCCGAGGGGCATCTGGCGATCCTCAAGGGCAATCTGGCGGAAGAGGGCGCCGTGGCCAAGATCAGCGGTGTGAAAGTGCCGAAGATGACCGGTCCGGCGCGCGTGTTCAATTCCGAGGAAGACTGCATGGCGGCGATCCTGGATCACAGCGTGCAGGCAGGCGATATCGTAATCGTGCGCTACGAAGGCCCCAAGGGCGGACCGGGCATGCGTGAGATGCTATCGCCGACCTCCGCCATTATCGGCCGTGGTCTGGGGGATTCGGTGGGGCTGATCACCGATGGCCGCTTTTCTGGCGGCACCTACGGCATGGTGGTGGGACATGTGGCGCCCGAAGCGGCCGTGGGTGGCAATATTGCGCTGGTCAGGGACGGCGATTCGGTGACCATCGATGCCCATGAGCGTGTGCTGCAGCTCAACGTGGACGACGAAGAGCTGGCGCGCCGCCGCGCGGAGTGGACGCCGCCGAAGAACCTGCCCAAGCGCGGCGTACTGCGCAAATACGCACAGCTGGTGTCCAGCGCCAGCAAGGGTGCGGTAACCGATCCGGATTGAATCCGTCTCGCGACGCCAAACATGTGGGAGAAAGTAACCACAGATTTTCACAGATGGACACAGATCCGGATTTATCCGTTATTCCGGAAGCCCCATGCTACTGACGGCTTATTAGGCTGCAGCACCCATAGATTCCGGATAAATGCCTTGCATTTTCCGGAATGACGGGGATTCTCAAGTTCGTTTTGACTGTGTGGCAGTCAGACGGAATCCTGGTTATGCAAAGCTACAGTCTGCTACTCAGGGAATGCGTCGGCCCTGAGTGGGCCTCGCATTGGCGACCACCCCTTATCTGTGCATATCTGTGAAAATCTGTGGTTTCCCTTTCTTTTCTTTACGGCCTTCGCGTGGGGCCTTACTCCAGCCCCAGAATAAAATCCCAGTATTCTTTTTCCACCGGCACGACTGACAGGCGGTTGCCCTTGCGCAGCAGGGCGAAGTCAGGCATCTGGGCGTTGAGCTGTTTGAGTTCCTGCAGGGAAATATTGCGTTTGAGGTGGCGCTTGTAGGTCACGTCCACCATCAGCCAGCGCGGGTTGTCGGGATCACTTTTCGGATCGTAGTGATGATCTTCGGGATCGAATGCCGTGTGGTCGGGGTAGGCCTCACGGGTGATGGTCATGATGCCTACGATGCCGGGTTCGGCACAGTTGGAATGATAGAAGAAAGCCAGATCGCCTTTCTTCATGTCGTCGCGCATCATGTTGCGCACCTGGTAGTTGCGTACGCCGTCCCAGTGTTCGGTCTTCTTCGGGCAGTTTTTCAGATCGTCGATGCTGAAGGCATCGGGCTCGGATTTCATCAGCCAGTAACGCATAAGCTTGAGTTCAATTTTCCTGTTTGAAGATTCTGAGGCCGCTTTCCGTCACAACAGCATCCAGCGGCACATCCCAGGGTTGGGCCGGAATTCTATCAGCCTGCTGGCAATCGAAGGCCAGGCCGATCAGTAGCGGCCGCCGCCAGTGTCGCCGATGACGGCGGAATTCCAGGCAACGATCGTAATAGCCGGCACCCATGCCCAGCCGGTTGCCGCTCTTGTCGAATCCCACCAGCGGCAGAATGAGCAGATCCAGGTGTCGTGCCGGGCGTATATCTTCAGTGGCTGTTGGGCGGGGTTCCGGTATGCCGTAGCGATTGTTCTGCCAGTGCGATCCCGCGTCAGCCCGTGCGAACGACAGGCTGCCCATCCAGGCGGGTAGCAGCACCGGGAAGTAGAGCTGCTTGTCCTGTGCTTCCGCTGTAATGATCAGGGGCAGTGTCGGGCACTCGGCGCCAATCGACACATAAAGGCCGATGCGCCGGGCGCGTCGGAACTCTGTGCTGTTGCCTAAATGTGTGCAGGCCTGGATGGCCTTGAACCAGCGTTCATGGTCGCCCAGATTCTCGCGGGCGTCCTTCAGGCTGTTTCTGAGATGTCGGCGAAATGCCGCGTCAGAAGAGGCATCTCCCGCATGTGCCGTAGCCGGCTGTCGACCCTGAGACAAAAAGTCAGGTGGGACCATCAGCAACCCAATCAGGCTTTCCGCTGCGAGGCGGACATGCACACCAGGGAAGCATCATAGACCCGGGGTCGAGATATAGGCTCAAGGGGTTCCAAGCCGTCTTCGAACACCGCAGGAGAAGCCGTACTAAGTGTAGGCGGCTCAGGCCCGATCCTCAAGGGATTCTTCGTTGAGGGCGGCGTCAATCTTGAGCTGGAGCTGTTGCAAACGGTCGTTGATTTCGCGATCCACCGAAGCGCGTTTGCGTTGACTCTGGAAGTCCAGCAGTTCATGCGCCATGTTAAGGGCTGTCATGACCGCGATACGTTCCATGCCCAGCGCCTTGCCCTTCTTCTGGATGGAGCTCATGCGCTTGTCCAGATATTCGGCTGAAGCCAGCAGGGATTCGCGCTCGCCTTCCGGGCAGGCAACCTGATACTCATGACCGAGTATGCGGATAGTGATGTTGCTCATGGCCTTGCTCATGACGGGTTCAGGCTTGCGACTCCGAAATTTCCGCGAGACTGGTGGGATTGTCCTCCAGAGCGCGAATTCTTTCCACAACGGACTGGATGCGTTCCTTCAGCTCGGCATTGCGGTGAATATGCGCCTCTACCTCCGAACGCAGGGTGCGGTTTTCCACCTGCAACCGCTTGACAGTCACAAGTAACTCGTCAATCCGGTCTTCGAACTGGTAAAGGTCAAATTCAGGCATTGCGCAGTCTTTCGTGGTTTTGTGGTTTATGCAGTATAGCAAGCGATCCGCCCCCCGTGACCAGGGGGCGTTTAAAAAAGACTGACAACTTAAAAAGTTAGGCCGGAACTATCGAATCAGGATGAATAGTGCCCCGTTGCCTCGGCGGACGTGCAGTAGCAGCTTGCCAGTGCTGCGGGTCAGGTCCCTGAAGCTGCTGAGATCGGTGACTGCCTTGCGGTTGACCGAGGTGATCACATCACCCACTTGCAGTCCTGCCCGCTGTGCAGCACTGCCGGCCTCCACCTTGGCTACCATGACGCCTTCAACGCGGCCGGCGAGTGGGTGTGAAGGATCGATTTCGCTGAAAGCCGCGCCTGTGAGGCCTGCATGCAGATCCGAGGAGGCGAGGTTCTCTTCCACCGCGGCCTGGATGGTAGCGCTGACAATACGGGGTTTGCCATCGCGCAGCAGTTCAATGCGCGCCTTGTCGCCAATTCGCATGAGGCCGACGATATTGCGCATCTGGGCGAAATCCTTTACTTCCTGGTCATTGATCGTGACGATGACATCGCCGGGTTCAACGCCGGCCTTGTCGGCCGCCGAATCAGGTACGACCTGCGCAACCACCACGCCGCGATTGCGTTTGAGATTGAAAGCCTTGGCCAGTTCGCTGGTAAGGTCCTGACCGATAATGCCAAGACGGCCACGCTCTACCTGGCCATGCTTGATTATCTGCTCGCTGACGGCGCTGACCAGGTTGGTGGGGATGGCGAAACCGATGCCGATGTTGCCGCCGCTGCGCGAAAGGATAGCGGTATTGATACCGACCAGCTCGCCCTTGAGATTCACCAGTGCGCCACCTGAATTACCGGGATTGATGGAGGCGTCGGTCTGGATGAAATCCTCATAACGTTTACCCAGTCCGTGTCGGCCGAGGCCGCTTACGATGCCCGAAGTCACGGTCTGGCGCAGGCCGAAGGGGTTGCCTACGGCAACCACGAAATCGCCTACGCGCAGGCTGTCAGAGTCTGCCACTGGCAGAGCGGTGAGTCTTTCTCCTTCAATCTTCAGCAACGCAATGTCGGTTTCCGGATCAGCGCCGATCAGTTCAGCTTCGAATTCGCGATCGTCACCCAGACGCACCAGGATGGTGTCGGCATTGGCAATCACGTGGTGGTTGGTGACCACATAACCCTTTTTTGCGTCGATGATGACGCCCGAGCCCACCGATTGATTTTCGCGTTTGCGGGGCTGTTCCGGCATGTCGAAGAAATGCCGGAAGAAGGGGTCGTTGAAGAAAGGGTGCATCTGCATTTCGACTTCGCCGGTGGCGACAATGTTGACCACCGAGGGCAGTACACGCTCAAGCATTGGCGCCAGCGTCGGAGCATCCTGGTCGAGCAGTTCAGCAGGTAAGGCTGCCTGGGCATTCATCGGCAGGGCCGTGCACAGCAGGCCGGCCACGAACAGTGTGGCGAGGGTTTTGCCAGATGGCTTTTTCATGAGTGAATCCTTCGTCATTTTCACGCGAATTATCCGGAGAAGCTGCTATGACCGGGATTTCGCTCCGGAGTTTCCCCGGTTATTTATTCAAATACTGGGCCAATGCATTGACCAGCGGTTTCAGGAAGTAACTTTCCTGCGGCATGAGGTCTACCTTTACACCGGCATTTTCCAGCGTCTCGGCCACCAGCGGCCCGACGGCGGCGACACAGCAGCCAGCCAAGCCATCCTGCAGTTCAGGCAGCAGGCTCTGCTTGCGCGCCACGGAAAACAGGCGGTCAACTTGCGGGCTGCTGGTAAAGGCTATGGCGTCAATGGCCCTGTTTTTCAAGTGCTGGATCAGATCAGCCACCTTGTCGGCGTCGGTGGCGTCGGCGTAAATATAAGGCGCTACCGGGAAACTTTTGGCGCCGGCCTTGTCCAGAAAAGACATCAGGGAGAGATTCGGGTTTTCTCCGTACAATTGCACGGCTACCCTGCGTCCCGACAGGTTCTGCCGGCTGAGGGTTTCGATAATGCCCGCGGTGGTGGGGGCATCGGCCGGCAGGTCGCTGGACAGCCCGAGTTTGCGCAGTTCCCTGGCAGGCTTGGGGCCTCGGGTAATCTTGCGCAGACTGCCCAGCGCCGTCACAAAGTCCTCATGCAGATCGGCGCGTTCGGCAAAGCCCAGCAGGCGGCGCAATCCTTCGCCGGTGAGCAGGATCAGGTCATCGAATTCGCCGGCGCAGCAGCGGCGTAACCAGTCTTCTACGGGGCCTTGTTCCGGGGTGTCGAAAATCCCGACCAGCGGGCAGCGCAGGGTGGAAGCGCCGCGTTTTTCCAGCATGTCGGCAAAGAGGTCGAGTTCACGGGTTTCGGGCAGGGCGATACAGCGGCCCTGGAGACTTTGTTCTATGGCCATGCAGAGCGGGGTCTAGAGCGAAACATCCGGGTTGAGGCGATAACGTCCCGTCAGGGTTGCCTGGTCGAGGATATGGCCCTCGATCGCCTCCAGTACGTCCCGGGCAGTGAAAGCGCCTTCCACCGGGCAGCGCTTCAAATCGGTGGCGTACAATGTGAAATGATAATGATGCACGATGCTGTCGTTCCATGGCGGACAGGGGCCATCGTACCCCAGGTAGGTGCCGGCCATATCCGGATCACCGGCGAACCAGCCGGTGTAGTCATTCTGCCCCTGCCTTGATCCCAGGGGGCCCTTGGGGTCTGTTTTTCCGCAAGCGGTAATCTTGTCGGAGCAGGCGCCTTCTTCCAGTTCTGTCGTGCCCGGATTCATATCCACCATGACCCAGTGGCTGAAGTCTGCGCGGGGCAGATCGGCGGGCACAGTACGGCCTTCCTGATTGACATCATCCGGCTTGGTGGGAACGTCGCTGTCCAGACAGACCAGTACCAGCGAGCGGGTGCCTTCGGGTACATCGGTCCAGGACAGTTGCGGGCTGTAGTTGTCGCTCAGCCGCACATGGCTGGCGGGATCAATGACGCCAAAGGCACAGCGTTCGGGAATGACGCCATTGTGTTCGAAGCTGCTGCTGCTGATTTTCATGCTTGACTCCTGATAATCGAGCAGGCCTAGAACGATGAGCGCAGGCGCTCGCTGAGTTCTCCAAGGCCGCCCATGATTTTCTGTTGCAGGGATTTATGCGCCTTGTAGTGTATCGAATACAGATCGCGATCCTTACTGGCTTCCAGCAGATAGTCATCACTGGTTTTCAGCTCATCTACCAGGCGCCGGCTTACGGCCTGGGCGCCATACCAGTGTTCACCTGTGGCTACCTTGTCGATTTCCACCTGGGGCCGGTTGTCCTGCACGAAATGCTTGAACAGCTGATGCGTTTCTTCCAGCTCCTCACGGAATTTTTCGCGGGCCGCATCGGTATTTTCACCAAACACGGTTAATGTGCGCTTGAATTCGCCGGCGGTGTGCTGTTCGAAATCGATATCGTGCTTTTTCAGCAGGCGGTTGAAATTGGGCAGCTGGGCGACGACTCCGATGGAGCCGATGACCGCGAAGGGGGCGGCAATGATGCGGTCGGCCACACAGGCCATCATGTAACCACCGCTGGCGGCTACCTTGTCCACCGAGGCTGTCAGCTTTACTCCGGCATCGCGAATACGACGCAACTGGGAGGCTGCCAGACCATAGCCGTGTACCATGCCGCCCGGGCTTTCCAGGCGCACCAGCACTTCATCCTCGGCGCCGGCTACCTGTAGCACCGCACTGATTTCCTCACGCAGGTCATCCACTGCTGAAGCGCGGATATCACCGTCGAAATTCAGCACAAACAGGCGCTTGCGTTGCTCGGCCTTGCCCAGTTTGGCAGCTTTTTTCTGTTGTTTGGCCTCGTTCTTTTTCTGCTTGTGCAATGCCTTGAGTTCATGCGCGTTCAACAACTCGTGGTTGAGAGCGTCCGCCATGTGTTCATAGCGCCGGTTGAGATGCTTGATCTCGATCTGTTCTTCCATGTGCTCACGCAGATGGCGGCGCATGTTGGCGATCATGGCCAGAACAAACAGCACGGCGATGACGAGAGTGGCGGTTTTGGCCAGGAACAGGCCGTACTGCAGTAAATAATCAATCATAGAAAGTATTCTGTTACCTGAATTCTGTGAGTTGCATTTGGATATTGTCGACCGGCGATTCTAGCATTGCCTGCGGTCACGGCGTTTCAGCCTGCCATGTGCTTGCGGATAATCGCAGTCAGGGCTTTGATGTGTTCCGGTCGTTCATTCAGTGCGGGAATATAGTGCAGTTGCTCACCTCCTGCCGCCTTGAAGACGTCGGCGTTTTCCACCCGGATTTCCTCCAGGGTTTCCAGGCAGTCCGCGGGGAAGCCCGGGCAGATCACGTCCACAGTCCTGATGCCGGCCGCTCCCCAGGCGGCGAGCGTTTTGTCGGTATAGGGTTGCAGCCAGGCGGCCTTGCCGAAACGGCTCTGGTAAGTCATGGCCCAGTCCGCTTCGCCAAGCTGCAGCGCATTAGCCAGCAGGGTGGCCGTGTGCTCGCATTGCCGTGCATAGGGATCACCCAGCTCAACATTGCGTTGCGGAATGCCGTGAAAGGACATCAACAGGCGCTGCGCTTTGCCATGCGCTTGCCAATGCGCCTGCACACTACTGGCCAGTGCAGCAATGTAGGCGGGTTCGTCATGGTAGTCGCGGACCATGTTCAGAGCAGGCAGATTGCGCTGGCTGCGGCAGAAATCGAACACGGCATCGAACACCGAAGCCGTGGTGGTGGCCGAGTACTGTGGATACATAGGCAACACGATGATCTGATTACAGCCCTGTTCGCGAAGTTTTTGCAGAGCCGCCGCCAGGTCCGGGTTGCCGTAGCGCATGGCCAGCTCCACGTGAGCAGCTTCGCCCAGGCTGGCCTGCAGCGCGGCCGCCTGCTGCCGGGAAATGGCCAGCAGGGGAGAGCCTCCCTCAGTCCAGATGGCTGCATAGTTCCCGGCAACGCGTCCTGGACGCAGTGTCAGTATCAGGCCATAGAGAATCGGCAGCCAGATCAGGCGGGGAATCTCCACCACGCGCCGGTCGCTGAGAAATTCGGCCAGGTAGCGGCGTACTGCTTTTGCTGTCGGTGCATCCGGGGTGCCGAGATTGACCAGCAGCACTCCGCTAGGGGGGTTACTGCGTTCCAAAGACATACTCGCGCCTTTGCGCCTTTGCGTGAGAAGGATTCATTGTTACTTGTTCAGGGATTGATATCACCGGTTTTCAGGCGTGCCGCATAATCCTTGTAGGCCGCCATGGCCTTGAAGCCCAGCAAGAGCATGAGACTCAGGTTGATAACGACCATGAAACCCATGCCGATGGTGCTGATGGCGTCGAGTTGCTGCGCGGTGTTGATAAAACCCAGACAGGCTACGGCGATAAGCACGCAGTAGATGACCCGGTAGGGCAGGACGCCATTATCACCGAACAGGTAGATAATGCCCTGCTCGCCGTAGTATCCCCAGGTGATCATGGTGGAGATGGCAAACAGCCAGACCGCCAGGGTGACCATCCACATGCCGAGTCCGTCAAATGCGCTGTCAAAGGCCTTGGCGGTCAGCGTCGAGGCGGTGTAATCGGCATAGAGTCCCTTGTTAGTCAGGCGTGGTGCATAGTCCATGGCCAGCGGCTGCCATTCAACCTGCAGGCCCAGCTCGTTCTGGATCACGGTGCCGTAAAGACGTTTTCTTTCAGCGCCGTTATTCGTTTCCATGGGGCTCTGCACCACCACGAAAACAGCGTCACCGGTACGCCACTCACCGTCCTCCCGCGGCGGCAAGCCGGTTTTCGTAAGCAGCCAGCCGTCAGGAGTGCTGGTAACTTCGGGCGCTTGCGCCCAGTGAGCTGTTGGCGCGCGTTGCCAGATGCCGCTGGAGAGTATGACCAGGGCAGTAATGGTGCAGACCACCAGTGTATCGATAAACGGTTCCAGACCGGCCACGACGCCTTCGGTAACGGGTTCACGGGTCTTGACTGCCGAGTGAGCGATAGGTGCACTGCCCATGCCGGCTTCGCTGGAAAACAGGGCGCGCTTCATGCCGAACATGAAAGCAGTGCCCAGACTGGCTCCGACAAATGCCCCGCTGGCTTCGGCCGGCGAGAACGCCGATTCGAAAATGAGGCGGAAGATGGCAGGCAACTGCTCGGCATTGCTGACCAGCACAAACAGTCCGGCAATGATGTAGATCATGCACATGAAGGGCACCAGCATGCCGGCAATCTGGCCGATGCGCTTGATGCCGCCAATGATGACCAGGGCCACAATGGTGGCCAGGATCAGACCGGTGATCCAGGGTTCGACGCCGAAATATTCACGCGTGGTGTCGCCCACGCTCCAGGACTGGAACATGTTGCCGCCGGTGAAGGCGAACAGGATCAGGGGCAGAGCGAACAGGGCGCCCACGAAAGCGCCGATGCCGGCCAGGCGTGGACTGAGTTCAGCCAGTCCTCGTTTGGCCACCCACATGGTGCCGCCATGAGGATTGTCCGGATCGTCGGTATTTCGATACAGCATCGACAGCAGCACCTCGGTGCTTTTTACCGCCATACCGGCAAAGCCGACCATCCACATCCAGAACACGGCACCCGGGCCGCCGATTTCCACTGCAATGGCCACGCCGGCAATATTCCCCAGGCCGACGGTGGCGGACAGGGCCGCGGAAAGTGCCTGGAAATGACTGAGTACGCCCGGCCCCTTGCCACTGGTCCATTTGCCGCTGAGCAGGCCTATGCCGTGTGTCAGCGAGCGGTACTGGATAAAGCCGCTCCACAGGGTAAAGAGCACGCCGACACACAGCAGGGTAATGAGTACCGGTTTGGACAGCATGATGCCGTTGATAACATCAATCAGGGCAAAGAACTCGGTCACTTGGTTTCCTTTGGGGATTTGGCGATATTCCCTGTTAGTTCATTCCAGGTCATCAATTGAGGCTGCTGATGAGAATCCAGAGGATGCCCAGCGGCGCCAGATAGCGCAGGATAAAGAGCCACAGACCGGTTGCCGGCACCGGCAATGTACCTTCATTGGTAATGGCCTTGATCGCCTTGGGGCCGAGTCTCCAGCCCACGAAAAGCGCAGTGAACAGGGCGCCCACCGGCAGCATCAGGTTTACGGACAGGTATTCCATCCAGTCCATGAAACCCTTGTCCATGAACTTCGCGTCCCAGACACCCAGGGAGAGCGAAGAAGGAATGCCCAGTCCGAAACAGATCAGACTCACCATGATGGTGGCCTTGCGGCGGCTCATCTTGTGTTCATCCACAAAATAGGCCACCACGACCTCCAGCAGAGACACCGCCGAGGTCAGGGCGGCAATGGCCAGCAGGATGAAGAACAGGATGCCGAAAAACTGGCCGCCGGGAATGGCGGCGAAGACGGCCGGCAGCGTAATGAAGGTGAGGCCCGGCCCGGCGCCCGGACTCAGGCCGGCAGCGAATACGGCCGGCAGGATGGCAAAGCCGGCGAGAATGGCCACGCTGGTGTCCAGGACCACCACCATGGAGGCATCCGCCGGCAGGTTGTGGTCCTTGGGCATATACGAGCCATAGGTAATCAGGGCGCCCATACCCAGAGATAGCGAAAAGAACGCCTGGCCGATGGCGGCGGTAAAGGTGTTGGTGCTGACCTTGTCCCAGTCGGGAATCAGGAAGAAGCGAATGCCTTCTTCAGCACCCGGCAGGGTGATGGAACGCACCACGAGCACGATGAGGATGAGGAACAGGATGGGCATGAAAATCTTGGAGGCCCGCTCGATGCCGGAACCGATGCCATGGGCCACAACCAGGGCGCAGAGTCCCATGAATATGCCGGCGTAGAGGACCGGCTCAATCGGATTGCTGATGAACTCGCCAAAGACTTGTTCAAGATTGGCGGGACTGGCATCGGCCAGACTGCCATGCGCCATCAGGAAGACGTAGGCCAGTGTCCAGCCGGCCACCACTATATAAAAGGAGAGAATGACGAAGCCGGCGACGACGCCCATCATGCCGACCAGCGGCCATTGACCGCCGCCCAGGCGTTTGAAGGCACCGACCGGGTTGCGCTGGGTCATGCGTCCGACCACCAGTTCCGCCATGACAACCGCCAGGCCAAATACCATGATGAACAGGAGATAGATCAGCAGAAAGGCGCCGCCACCCTCTTCACCGGTGGTGTAGGGGAAGCGCCAGATGTTGCCCAGCCCCACCGCCGAGCCGGCCGTGGCCATGATGAAACCGAAACGGGTCCCCCAGCTTTCACGTGTCATGCAGTCTCCTCGGTCTGCTTTCTGCCTTAGTTCCCTGCAGCAAAATCCGGGCCTGTGTTCAAGCCGCTTATGCATTGAAGCAGGCTTAGTGTATCCAAACTGCCGGTAGCTGACAGGGTGCAGATATAAAAAGGCCCCGCACTGCGGGGCCTTGTGTCATGCCCTAAGGGGCTTATTTCTCCATGATGGCCGTTACACCCATGCCGCCGGCGGCACAGATGGAGATCAGGCCGCGACCACCGCCATTTTCGTCGAGAATCTTGGCCAGGGTGCCGACAATGCGAGCGCCGGTGGCGCCGAAGGGATGGCCGGCTGCGAGGCTGCCGCCCTTCACATTCAGTTTCTTGCGGTCAATGCTGCCCAGCGGCTTGTCCAGGCCAAGGTATTCCTTGCAGAAACGCTCGTCTTCCCAGGCCTTGAGGGTGCACAGTACCTGGGCGGCGAAGGCTTCATGGATTTCATAGAAATCGAAATCCTGCAGGCTCAGGCCTTCGCGGGCCAGCATGCGCGGCACGGCCTGGGCCGGTGCCATCAGCAGGCCTTCGGCGCCACGGATGAACTTGTTGTCGCTCTTGTCTGCCTTGACGAAGTCAACGGCAGCGGTTTCACCGGTCACCAGATAGGCCAGCACGGGCAGGCCCTTGGCCTTGGCCCATTCTTCCGAGGCCAGCAGCACGGCGCCGGCGCCGTCGGTCAGCGGGGTGGAGTTGGCGGCGGTCAGGGTGGCGGCTTCGCTCTTGCTGAATACGGGTTTCAGTGAGGCCAGCTTTTCCAGGGTACCGTCGGGACGCAGGTTGTTGTCGCGTTTTACACCATGGAATTCCATGACCAGGTCGTCATAGAAGCCTTCGTCATAGGCCTTGGCGGCTTTCTGGTGGCTTTCGAAGGCAAGAATATCCTGGTCTTCGCGGGGGATGTCCCAGGCCTGGGCCATATCCTCACAATGCTGGCCCATGGCCTTGCCGGTACGGGCCTCGGCGTTGGCGGGGATATTCGGCACGATGTGGCTGGGGCGTATCTTGGCAGCGGCCTTGAGGCGTTCGCCGGTGGTCTTGGCCCGGTTCAGTTCCATGAAAATCTTGCGTAGCTTCTCGTTGATGCCGATCGGGGCATCCGAGGTGGTATCGGTGCCGGCGGCGATGCCGCATTCGATCTGCCCGGTGGCGATCTTGTTGGCCACCAGCAGCGTGGTTTCCAGCGAGGTGCCACAGTACTGACCTACGTCATAAGCCGGGGTTTCCGGCGCCAGACCCGAGCTGAGCACGGCTTCACGGGTCATGACGTCATTCTTCAGCTTGAGTACCGTGCCGGCCGCCACTTCGCCCAGACGCTCGCCTGCCAGGTTGTACTTGTTAACGATGCCGTTGAGTACTGCAGTGAGCATCTCGTGGTTCGACAATTCGGAGTAGGCCGTATTGGAGCGGCAGAAGGGAATGCGGGCGCTGCCAACAATGGCAACTTTACGTAATTCGGACATGGGGGACTCCCGTCAGAAGAATAGAATGGCCGCTAGAGTAGGCGAGACCGGGTTGGTATTCAAGATTTTCCTCTCCCCCGTAGTGCTGCGTCATTTATTATTTGGCGAGTTAATGGGCTTTGTGGGTCATGGCCTTGAAAAGCGTCAGTTTTTAATTCACGGCCGTTAGGGCAGCGGCGGGATTCAGGTTAAAATTATTTTTAGCACTCTCTTGAAAAGACTGCTAATCATCCCCACATGGGCTGTTATCCCGCCGACGGGGGTCGGTCGGGAGTTATTTTTGAATGAATTCATTTAAGGAGTGAACTCACATGAGTCTGCGTCCATTGCATGATCGCGTGATCATCAAGCGCCTTGAAGAAGAGCGCACTTCCCCCGGCGGCATCGTCATTCCGGATTCGGCGACAGAAAAGCCTATCCGGGGTGAGGTAGTTGCTGTGGGTAACGGCAAGATCCTGGAAAACGGCGAGCAGCGTGCGCTCGACGTGAAAGTCGGTGACAAGGTGTTGTTCGGCAAGTATTCCGGCACCGAAGTCAAAGTCGACGGCGATGAACTGGTTGTGATGCGTGAAGACGACATCATGGCCGTCATCGAGTAATTCAGCGGTAATCAGGAAAGAGGTATAAAACCATGTCCGCTAAGGAAGTACATTTTGGTGAAGAAGCACGCCAACAGCTCCTCAAGGGCGTTAACGTGCTGGCGAATGCCGTCAAGGTCACCCTCGGCCCGAAAGGCCGCAACGTGGTGCTGGAGAAGAGCTTCGGCGCTCCGACCGTGACCAAGGACGGTGTTTCTGTTGCCAAGGAAATCGAACTGGAAGACAAGTTCCAGAACATGGGCGCCCAGATGGTCAAGGAAGTTGCTTCCAAGACCTCGGATGTCGCCGGTGACGGTACCACCACCGCAACGGTGCTGGCCCAGGCCATTCTGCGTGAAGGTATCAAGGGCGTGTCCGCCGGTATGAACCCGATGGACCTGAAGCGCGGTATCGACAAGGCCGTGGAAGCGGCCGTGGCCGAACTGAAGAATCTGTCCAAGCCTTGCGACGATTCCAAGGCCATTGCCCAGGTGGGCACCATTTCCGCCAACTCCGACAGCGATATCGGCCAGATCATCGCCAATGCCATGGAGAAGGTGGGCAAGGAAGGCGTCATCACCGTGGAAGAGGGCTCCGGCCTGGCCAACGAACTGGATGTTGTGGAAGGCATGCAGTTTGACCGCGGTTACCTGTCGCCTTACTTCATCAACAACCAGCAGAGCATGAGTGCCGAGCTGGAAAACCCGTTGATCCTGCTGCACGACAAGAAGATCTCCAATATCCGCGATCTTCTGCCGGTGCTGGAAGGCGTGGCCAAGTCCAGCCGTCCGCTGCTGATCATCGCCGAGGATATCGAGGGCGAAGCCCTGGCGACCCTGGTGGTGAACAACATTCGCGGTATCGTGAAAGTGGCTGCGGTGAAGGCTCCGGGCTTCGGCGACCGCCGCAAGGCCATGCTGGAAGACATCGCCGTGCTGACCGGCGGCCAGGTGATCTCCGAAGAAACCGGCATGAGCCTGGAAAAAACCACTGTCGACATGCTCGGTAGCGCCAAGAAGGTACAGGTAACCAAGGAAAACACCACCGTTATCGACGGTGCCGGTGATTCCGCAGGTATCGAAGCCCGCATTGGCCAGATCCGTGCCCAGATCGAGGAATCCAGCTCCGACTATGATCGCGAGAAGCTGCAGGAACGCGTGGCCAAGCTGGCCGGCGGTGTGGCTGTGATCAAGGTTGGCGCGGCTACCGAGATCGAAATGAAAGAGAAGAAGGCCCGCGTGGAAGACGCGCTGCATGCTACCCGTGCCGCTGTTGAAGAAGGCGTGGTGCCCGGCGGCGGTGTGGCGCTGGTGCGTGCCCGTGCTGCCCTGGAAAACCTCAAGGGTGACAACCAGGATCAGGACGCTGGTATCCGTATTCTGCGCCGTGCCGTGGAAGAGCCGCTGCGTCAGATCGTGGCCAACGCCGGCGGTGAGCCCTCGGTAGTGTTGAACCAGGTGGCTGCCGAGAAAGGCAACTACGGTTACAACGCGGCGACTGGCGAATACGGCGACATGATCGAGATGGGTATCCTGGATCCGACCAAGGTGACCCGCTCGGCGCTGCAGCATGCGGCCTCTGTTTCCGGCCTGATGCTGACCACCGAAGCCTCCGTGGCCGAACTGCCCAAGGACGAGCCGGCGATGCCGGCGCCCGACATGGGCGGCATGGGCGGCATGATGTAAGTCAGGCTGCTTGAGCCAATAAAAAGGCCCCGCTTTGCGGGGCCTTTTCTTTTTTCCACAACCCCTTTTGATTCCCCTTGACTCAAGGGGAGGGGAGCCCTCCGCCGTACGGAAGGAGAAGGGGTTCAGAGTCGGCGGTAGCCGCGGCGTTCGTCGCCGCCGAACTGCACGCGGATGCCCAGGTTAAGGTCGTCGCGGTCAATGCCGGGGCCGCCATCGACATCATATTCGCCGGTGCGGTATTCGATCACCAGTCCGAACCAGCGCGAGACATTCCAGATGCCTTCCACGGCAAAGAAATCGGCTGATGAATCGCCCAGGTCGGTGTAGTTGTATTCCACGCCGATTTCCACCGGCTCGACCGGGCCGAAGCGCAGGCCGGCGACCAGGCCTACGCCCTCGTCATTGAGCAGTTCAGTTGCGCCGCTTTCGATTTCAGCTGCCTCGACTGCCAGCATGCCGTAGATATCCAGGCGCAGGGGTGATTGCAGATTCTCGATGGATTTGCGCAGGCCCAGGCGCAGGGCGCCGGTGCGGGCATCGGTGTCGTTGTTCAGGTCGACATCGTCATAACGTCCGTCGGCGAACAGATACGGTCCCATGATCCAGCCGCCACGCAGGCCGAGGCCGTCACCGTCCGCATCCGCACCACTGCTTTCCAGATCGGTGTTGATCAGGCCTGTGGCCTGGATATAGGAATAATTCATACGGTCAGCATGGGCGCTTAACGGCAACAGGGCCAGCACGCTCCCGGCGGTGATCAGCAGTCGCTTGATGCTCATGGCTCCCCCTTGTAAACCAATGATCAGGATGAATGTGTTTCTTGCACAGCCCTGATCCTACTATGATTTTCTGCCTGTCACTAGCTTGTCGTGAATTATGCTGCCGCCAGTATTGCCGGGAACAGAATGCTAAGCTCGCCGCCATGACCGATATCGTTCAACAGCAAATCGGGCAACTGCCCGAAATACTTCGCAGCCAGGTGAGCCGGGATTGGCAGGCACTGGTTGAGTCCGGCGGACATGAAGGGCTGAAGCCAGCGCTGCTGGAAGATCTGGTGCATGTCTGGGCAGCCAGCCCGCAGACGGCGCATTACTGTCTGCGCGAGCCCCGGCTTTTGCGCGAGTGGCAACAGGATGACGGCCACTTGCCACCGGCGGATGTGGAAGGTTATGGCCGGATGTTCGGCCAGGCGCTGGCGCAGGCGACGAGCAAGAATGAGGCCAAGCAGGCGCTGCGCAAGTTGCGTAACCGGGAAATGCTGCGCATTGCCTGGCGTGACATCGCCGGGCAGGACGAACTGGACGAGACACTGGCGGCTTTGTCCGGCCTGGCGGATGCCGCGGCAGGTGCGGCGCTGGACTGGCTGGTGGAGCATTACCGCGAACGTTTCGGCATAGCCAGGGATGCGCAGGGCCAGGAATTGCGGCTGGTGATTATCGGCATGGGCAAGCTGGGCGGTGGCGAGCTCAATTTCTCTTCCGATATTGATCTGATATTTACGTATCCCGAGCCCGGGCAGACGGACGGTCCGCGCAGCCTGACCACCGAAGAATATTTCCGGCGCATTGCCCAGGAACTGGTCGCCTTGCTCAATGAGCCGACGGCCGACGGCTTCGTGTTCCGGGTGGATACGCGGCTGCGGCCCTTCGGCAATTCCGGTCCGCTGGTCATGCACTTCGGCGCCATGGAGCAGTACTACCAGAGCCACGGCCGCGAATGGGAGCGCTATGCCTGGATCAAGGCGCGGCCGATTGCCGGGGATATTGCGGCTGGCGAGGAACTGCTCGAGCTTCTGCGGCCCTTCGTTTACCGGCGTTATCTCGACTACGGGGCCTTTGACGCGCTGCGCGAAATGAAGGCCATGATTGTGCAGGAAATCCGGCGCAAGGGTATGGAGAACAACATCAAGCTGGGTGCCGGCGGCATACGTGAAATCGAGTTCATGGTGCAGGTCTTCCAGTTGATCCATGGCGGCAGGCACGAGGATTTGCGCTGTCGCCGCTTGCGCGAGGTGCTGCCGGCCCTGGTGCGGCATGGCCTTTTGCCTGAGCAGGCAGCGAAGGCGCTGGACGATGCTTATGTGTTCCTGCGACGTCTGGAAAACCGTATGCAGGCCTATGCCGATCGTCAGGTGCATGAATTGCCCGAGCACGATCAGCCGCGTGCCGCGCTGGCTTTGGCCATGCATTCTCCGGGCTGGCACGACGCGCTCGGGGTTATACAGGCCTATCGCGATCACGTGCATGAATTGTTCGACCGCGTGTTCGTGGCGCCGCAGGTACAGAGCGACGACGATGATCCGCAGGCTCGCCTGGTAGCGCTATGGCGGGGCGGCATGCCGGAGGATGCCGCGCTCAAACTGCTGTCGTCCGAGGGCTACAATCAGGCCCCGCGGGCCCTGGAGCAGATTGACCATTTGCGTGACGGCATACGTTACATGACCGTCGGCGAGCAGAGCCGGCGCCGCCTGGATCGCTGTGTGGTGTTGCTGTTGTCGGCTGCCGCGCAGCAGGAGCAGTCGGAGATTGTGCTGGAGCGCCTGTTCGAGGTGCTGCGGGCGATTGCCGGGCGCAGCAATTATGTTGCCCTGCTGGTGGAAAATCCCACTGCCTTGTCGCAGCTGGTGCGTCTGTGCGCGGCCAGTCCCTGGATATCCGGCCAGGTGGCGCAGAGTCCGGTATTTCTGGATTTCATGCTCGACCCCAGGCAGTTGTACGCACCGCCCCTGCGTGACGGTCTGGTCGGGGAATTACAGGCCATGAGTGCGCAGGCGGATGCCGACGATGTGGAACAGCAGATGGAAATCCTGCGCCGTTTCAAGCATTCGGCCGTGTTGCGGGTGGCCGCCGCCGATGTCAGCAATGCCATGCCCCTGATGGTGGTCAGTGACCGTCTCACGGAAATTGCCGAAGTGGTGGTGGGGCATTGCCTGAAGCAGGCCTGGCGGCAAACGGCGCGCAAGCATGGTGAGCCACGCAAGGCTGACGGCAGTATCGCCGGGCTGCTGGTGATTGCCTACGGCAAGTTCGGCGGTTTCGAGATGGGCTATGGTTCCGATCTGGACCTGGTCTTCGTGCATGACGGCGAAGCGCAGAGCAGTACCGATGGTGAGCGTCCGGTGTCGCATGCCGTGTTTTTTGCGCGTCTGGGGCAGCGCATTATTCACTGGCTCAGCACCTACACCCCTGCGGGCCGCGCCTATGAAGTGGATATGCGCCTGCGGCCCAGCGGCCAGTCCGGGTTGCTGGTGACCGGGTTCGATGCACTGGAGGGTTATCAACGCGACAGCGCCTGGACCTGGGAACATCAGGCACTGGTGCGTGCGCGTCCGGTAGCGGGTGAGGCGGCGCTGCGTGAGCGCTTTCTTGCCCTGCGCCAGGAAATTCTTTCCAACCGGCGCGAGCCCGCCGCCTTGCGCAAGGATGTCATCGAGATGCGCGAAAAAATGCGCACTGCACTGGAAAAGCGCGAGGCCGGGCGGTTTGATCTGAAGCAGGGCCGCGGCGGGATCGCAGATATCGAGTTCATTGTGCAATACAATGTACTGCGCTGGACGGGCGAGCATCCGCAACTGGCCGAGTATCCGGACAATATCCGCATCATTGAGCGCCTGGTTTCCAGTGGCTTGTGGGATGGCGAGGATGGAGAAACGCTGTGCGAGGCTTACCGGCATCTGCGGCGTGAAATGCATCGCCTGTCGCTGCAGGAACAGCCTTCCCTGATTGCCTCTGACAATCTGCTGCAGGAGCGTGAGTTTGTAGAGCTGTGCTGGCAGCGCTATCTGGAACAATCCGCTTGAGAAATATGGAAAACATGTCGTTCGCGCTGAGAAACTTTCTGTTCTGGGGACTGCCCACGCTGTATTCGCTTATGGTGATGGCGCTTTACTTTTCCGGTTCGCAAGCCCTGGTCGACTGGGTGGCGCCGCGCACTATGACCGAACCCTGGTCCGTATCGGGTGACCGTGAACTGGGGTTGCTGGAAAACGGCCAGAATCTGCTGCTGCTGGGATGTATTGCCGTGTTGCTTGGCTTTGTGCCCAAAGCCGAGCATGTGCTGCAGCGCATAGGAGCCGGCATGGCACTGGCCGCCCTGACTTTCATGTTGCTGGAAGAAATCAGTTACGGCGCGCATTACTGGGATTTCATGACCGGGGCTGAACGGTTCGAAGGCGATACCAATTTCCACAACACATCCGGATATACCAACCGTATGAAACAGATCGTCGATGTCGGCATGGTGCTGTGGTTTGTATTCCTGCCGCTGCTGGTGCCGCTGACGCAATCGAAATGGCTGCGTTATTTCGCTGCGCCGCGCATGATTATCCTGACGATTATTGCGGCGCTGCTGATCTCCAAGCTGGCCCATTATCTGGATGACGAGGGGTTGGCGGTACGCGCTGCCCTGTCCAACAACATTTCCGAATTCCGTGAATTGTTCACCTATTATGTGTGGCTGCTCTACTGCTGGATCATGGTGCACCGACCCTGGCCGGGCGGCACAAAGGCGGCCGGGTTATAGCCGATGGCGAACTCGCCGCTGATCTGTCATATCAATCTGGCGCGTGGCTACCGGGGGGGTGAAAGGCAGACGGAACTGCTGATTCGCGAACTCGCTGCGCGCGGCTGTCGGCAGCGTCTGTTGGCGCGGGTCGGTGAGCCCCTGATACAGGCCCTGGTTGATGTCGAGGGGCTGGAACGAATCGGTATTCGCAAGCCTTTTCTGCTACATGCATCGTATTGTGCGGATGCGGCCGTGCTGCAGGTGCATGAAGCCAAGGCCGGGCATCTGGCCTGTCTGGCGCATCGTCGCTATGGCGTACCCTATGTGCTGACACGCCGGGTCGACAAGCCGCCGCGTGCCTCCTGGGTTAATCGTTATCTGTATCGGAATGCAGCAGCCGTGGTGGCGGTGTCGCAGGCGATCGGTAATGTGCTCGCGCAGGTGTTTCCGCCGTTGCAACCGGAGGTTATCGCTGATGCATATGCCGATTTACCTGTGGACCCGGACTGCGTGCGGGCATTGCGGCAGCGTTTTACGGGCAGATTTGTAATTGGCCATGCGGCCGCGCTGGTCGATCGCCACAAGGGACAGGCGGTATTGATCGAGGCCATGCGTCTGCTGGAACAAAAACATCCGGCGCTGCAGTTGCTGTTGCTGGGGCGGGGTGAGGATGAGGCAAGACTCCGGGAAGCCGCTAATGGCCTCTCGAATGTGCACTTCGAGGGGTTCGTGTCGAATCTGGGCGATTATCTGCAGGCCATGGATCTTTTCGCGTTTCCCTCACGCTATGAAGGACTGGGTTCAGTGCTGCTGGATGCCATGCATGCCGGGCTGCCGGTGGTGGCCAGCGACGTGGGGGGTATTCCGGAAATCGTGAGCGACGGACGTAATGGCTTGCTCGTACCGCCTGGCAATGCCCATGCATTGGCGGAGGCCATCGAACGCGTCTATCTGGATGCCGCATTGCGGGAAACATTCGCGGCGGCTGCACGGGAACGGGCGCATGAGTATTCACCAGCAGTGATGGCGGATAAATATCTGGAACTCTATCGACACTTGGAAGCAAGACAATGACATCTGAATCTGCATTGGTGAATGCGCCCCATCGTTACGCGGTGCGCTTTTGCATCCTGCTGGTAGGCATCTATTTATGCGGCATGATCCTGAACCCGGAAATGGAGAAGGTGGGTCAGACCGGTCTGCTGTTATGGGCTCTGGGGTTTCTGGCGTGGCGTCCCTGGCGAAATTCTGTGCTCAGTGCCTGGGACAAAGCGTTGATGCTGGTTTTCGTCGGTTTCTTTCTGGTGGCGGTGCTGTCGCATCTGCTAAACGGCGGCGGATACGAAAGCGGCAAGATGCTCGGCCGCTATGCGCGTTTTTTGTTGTTCATCCCCTTGTTCTTTCTTTTTCGTCGTTATGCCAGCGCGGCCTTGCTGTTCCCTGTAGTGATGTTGGTGATGGCATTTAATTGTGCCTGGGCAGTAGTCGAGTATTACGGGTGGGGTGAAATGTTGGTGGGCGACAAGATGTTTCGAGGCCCAGTCAATGCGTCCCTCAATCCCATTCAGTACGGCAACTTAATGCTGTGCCTCACTATTTTTTTGCTCTCGGGTCAGGGAGTGTACAGACAAAAAGGCAAGTATTGGGTTGTGGGTATGTGGGTGCTGGGCACGCTCGGATTGGCCGCAGTATTTGCTTCTGACGCTCGTGGCGCCATGGTCGGCATGCCGTTGCTCGGGCTGGCCGCATGGGTGATTGGTATGCGTAATCGAAGTTCAGGGCTGAGGCCGCTGATTCTTCCCCTGATTACGCTTTTGGCTTTCCTGCCTTCTTACCAATCCGTCACCGAACGGGCGCAAAGAGGGGTGGCCGAGGCGCAGAGCCATGAGGCCATGCAAGAGGATGCTCCAACCTCGGTGGGCACGCGCTTGCATATGTGGCGCGCTGCAACACGGATATTTCTGGAGTCTCCCTGGTTCGGTGCGGGGCTGGGTAGTTACGAGGCAAAGTCACAGCAACTTTACGAACGCGATGAGGCGCATTTTTTCGCGGTTTACAGCCACCCGCATAGCGAGTATTTCTCGGTGCTGGCGACACGAGGGTTGTTGGGCCTGGCTTCCCTGGGGCTGTTGTTCCTGGTCCCGTTACTTTATTTTTGGCGCCATGTTACGGAGGCTGACCTGGTCCCGCGGGCGGTGGCTTGTGCGGGCCTGATGCTGGTGTTGGAGCTGGGACAGGCCGCCTTGACCGAGAGTATCTTCAGATTAAGCTCCACTATGGGCTTTTATATTTTCAGTATCGCCTGCCTGTCGGCCATACTGTCCACGTACGCAAAAAAACCAACTTCGGAGTAGTTCGTGATCATAGTGACCGGTGCCGCCGGCTTTATCGGCAGTAATATTGTTCATGGTCTTAACCAGCGGGGAGAGACCGACATTTTGGCGGTGGATGAGCTTTCAGACGGTGTGAAGTTCCGCAATCTGGCCGATTTGCAGATTGCCGACTATATGGACCGTGATGAGTTTCTGGACGCGGTGCTGGCCGGTGAGGACTTCAGCAAGGTGCAGGCTGTGCTGCATCAGGGTGCCTGTTCCACCACCACCGAGTGGGACGGGCGTTACATGATGCGCAACAACTACAGCTACTCCAAGCACCTGCTGCACTGGTGTCTGGAGCGCGGCGTTCCTTATATTTATGCTTCATCGGCATCGGTGTATGGGCCGGGCCCGGTGTTCAAGGAAGGCCTGGAGAATGAGCGCCCGATCAACGTCTACGCCTATTCCAAGTTCCAGTTTGACCAATATGTACGGCGCCTGGGCCAGATCAAGTCCCAGGTCGTGGGCCTGCGTTATTTCAATGTTTACGGTCCGCGTGAAGCGCATAAGGGCAGCATGGCCAGCGTGGCCTATCACTTCGATCAGCAGATTCGCGAAACCGGTGAATGCCGCCTGTTTGAGGGTTGTGACGGTTATGGCAACGGTGAGCAGCGGCGTGACTTCATCTACGTTGGTGATGCGGCGGCCGTGAATCTCTGGTTCCTGGACAATCCGGACAAATCCGGCATTTTCAATCTCGGCACCGGTCGCAGCCAGAGCTTCAACGATGTGGCCAATGCCGTTGTTGACTGGCACGGCAAGGGCTCGTTGAAATACGTCCCGTTCCCGGAGCATCTCAAGGGCAGCTACCAGAGCTTTACCGAGGCCGACATGAGCGCCCTGCGCGAAATCGGTTACGACGCGCCATTCAAAACGGTGGAAGAGGGCGTGAAGGTCTATCTAGACGAATTGCATGGCTAAAAAAATCCTGATCGTCGGCCCGGCCTGGGTTGGCGATATGGTCATGGCGCAAAGTCTGGCGAAAACCCTGCGTCTGCAGGATCCTGATGCGGTTATCGACATTCTGGCGCCCGGCTGGTCGCTGCCGATTATCGAACGCATGTCCGAAGTGCGGCGCGGCGTGGAACTGCCCATCGGCCACGGTGAACTGGAACTGGCGCGCCTGTGGCGCCTGGGACGCAATCTGCGTAGTGAACACTACGATCAGGCCATCGTGTTGCCGCGCAAGTTCAAGGCCGCGCTGGTGCCATTCTTTGCCGGTATTCCCCAGCGCACAGGCTACCGCGGGGAATTCCGCTACTGGCTGATCAACGATATGCGCCCACTGGATAAAAAGCTGCTGAGCCAGACGGTGCTGCGTTTTACTGCCCTGGGGCTGCCGGCAGCGCCGCAGGCGCCGCCTCTACAGCAGCCGGCGCTGAGCGTGGACCCGGTCAGCCAGAAAGCGAAAATTGCCGAATTAGGCCTGGACAACACTCGCCCTGCCGTTGCCTTCATGGCCGGCGCCGAATACGGGCCTGCCAAGCAGTGGCCGGCGCAATACTATGGCCAGGTAGCTGCCGAAATGATCCGTTCCGGCAAGCAGGTCTGGGTATTCGGCGCAGGCAAGGAGCAGGCACTGGGCGAAGAGATTCGCGCGGCTGCCGGCAATCCCGCTGAAGAGGAAGGCTTCATCAATCTTTGCGGCCGTACGGCCCTGGCAGATGTGGTGGATTTGATATCAGCCTGCGAGGTGGCGGTCTGCAATGATTCCGGCCTCATGCATGTCGCAGCAGCAGCAGGTACTCCGCTGGTCGCTATCTATGGCTCTTCCACACCGGATTACACGCCACCCCTGACCGACAAGGCCCAGGTGCTGTATCTGGGCATCGAGTGCAGTCCCTGCTTCGAGCGTACCTGCCCGCTGGGGCATTACAATTGCCTGCGGCACATCAAACCGGAAAGCGTGCTACAGGCTGTCCGAAGCTCCTGATTTGTGGTGAAATACGCGCTTTAATTTGGCCCGCCGGAAGTCCTGCGGGCTTTTTCATCAGTGCTCAGGGGTTAGAGGGTTTTCGCATGACTTCGATGGCGGACCGCGATGGTCTTATTTGGTTGGATGGTGAGCTGGTGCCCTGGCGCGAAGCCAAGGTGCATGTGCTGACCCACACGCTGCATTACGGCATGGGCGTGTTCGAAGGCGTCCGCGCCTACCAGACCGAGCGCGGTGCGGCGATCTTCCGTCTGGATGCGCACACCAACCGGTTGTTCAATTCCGCCAAGATCATGGGCATGAAAATGCCTTTTGACCGGGAAACCCTGAACGAGGCGCAGCGCGCCGCCGTGCGGGAAAACAATCTTGATTCCGCCTATATTCGTCCCATGTGTTTCTATGGCGCGGAAGGCATGGGCCTGCGTGCTGAAAACCTGCGTGTGCATGTCATGGTGGCGGCCTGGAGCTGGGGTGCCTACCTGGGTGAGGACGAGATTGTGAACGGTATCCGCATTCGTACCTCGTCCTACACCCGGCACCATGTGAACAGCGCCATGTGCCGGGCCAAGGCCAATGGTCATTACTTCAATTCCATGATGGCGCTGAAGGAAGCCGTGGCCGATGGCTACGACGAAGCCCTGTTGCTGGATGTGGACGGCTACGTGGCTGAAGGCAGTGGCGAGAACATCTTCTACGTGCACGACAATGTGCTCTATACGCCGGATCTGCGTTCGGCCCTGGATGGCATCACCCGCAATACCATCATGTCCTTTGCTGACGAACTCGGTATCAAGGTGGTGGAGAAGCGCATTACCCGCGACGAACTCTACATTGCCGACGAAGCTTTCTTCACCGGCACCGCGGCGGAAGTGACGCCCATTCGCGAAATCGACCGTCGTACCATCGGTAATGGCAGCCGCGGTCCTTTGACCGAAAAGCTGCAGCAGATGTACTTCGATCAGGTGCTTGGCAAGCGCGACAGTCACCCGGAATGGTTGACCTATGTAGGCTGAACAGCCTGCGTTTAGCGTGATGCCTGAGCAAGCCGAAGACAAAATCCGCACCGGCTATCGGGTCATCGATGGCCAGTATCTGATCTACGACGCCAACCTCCTGGACGACATCAGTCCGGAGTTGTTCGACATACACTACTGGCGCGAGCAGGGGGCGGTACTGGGTGAGGCGCCCGGGCGGGGCACGACGTTTTTCCTGCAACATCCCCGTGGGGAGTGGGCTCTGCGGCATTACAAGCGCGGCGGCGGTATGGGCATGGTCTTTAATGACGGCTATTTCTGGAGCCGCCTGACGACGACCCGGCCCTGGCAGGAATGGCATCTGCTTATGGACCTCTACAACCTGGGGTTGCCGGTCTGCCCCCCGGTGGCGGCACGCGTGCATCGGCGCGGCATGGTCTACCGGGCCGATCTCATCACCCGGCGTATCGGTAATGCACGCACATGGCAGGACTGGATGTTTGCCAGCCCATTGCCTGGCGATTATTGGGTTGCGCTGGGAAAGTTTTTGCGCCGTTTCCATAATACCGGGCTTTATCATCACGACCTGAACATTCGCAACATCCTGCGTACCGAAGAAGGCAAGCTTTATTTGATCGATTTCGATCGGGCCCGCATGCGCAAACCCGGCGGCTGGCAGCGCGCCAATCTGGCGCGCCTGAAGCGTTCCATTCACAAACTGGAAGGCAAGGGCAAACAGATGCATTTCAGCGAGGACTGCTGGGGGCAGTTACTGCAGGGTTACGCCTCCGCTGCCTGAGCTGGCCTGTTATTAGGCGTAGACGTCCGGGCCCTGACGGCGCTTGAAGCGTTTGTGCAGCCAGAAATACTGGGTAGGCGCTTGCCGGATCTGGTCTTCGATCAAACGGTTGATCCGTTCTGCATCGGCCGCTTCATCCTCGCCGGGAAAGTTCTCCAGCGCCGGCAGAATGATAATCCGGTAACCCTGGCCATCTTCCCTCCGTAGCGTAAAGAAGGGCACGACCGGTGCCTTGCTCATCTTGGCCAGGCGATTGGTAGCCAGATTGGTCAGGGCCGGCTGGCCAAAGAAGGGGATTTCCGCACTGAATTTGTTGCGCGCGCTCTGGTCGGGGGCGTACCACACGGCTTCGCCTTTTCTCAGGGCGCGGATCAGGGCGCGAATTTCGTTCTTGGGGATGACTTTCTTGCCCACTATGCGTTCACGGCTGTTACGCATGATGTGGTCGATGACCGGGTTGCTAGGCGCGCGGTACATGGCAGTGACATTGGCCTTGAGTGAACTCATGCGCACGCCCAGTTCCAGGGAAGTGAAATGCGCTGACAGCAGAATGACGCCGTGACCCCGGGCCAGCGCGTCTTGCAGGTTTTCCAGCCCTTCGTAATGCGCCAGCCGTGTCACCAGGTGATCCGAAGACCACCAGCATATGAAGGTTTCAATAATGCCCATGCCGGCCGAGCGGAAATGTTCGCGCGCCTTGGCGCGGCGTTCGGTTTCATCCCATTCGGGAAAGCAGATGCCCAGATTGATTTCCACCACCCGACGCCGGGGAGGAATCAGGTACCAGGCAAGATCGCCCAGCCGCCGCCCGATAAACATTTGCACGGAATACGGAAGCAGAATGATGAGGCGCGCCAGACCAAGTGCTATCCAGGTGGGCCAGTGACGCGGGGTCCACAGGGCTTGTTGTTCTTTCTCCATTCGCGAATTCTACTGGCGCATGGCGTCGGGGCAAACTTTGCTCACCGCCCGGCTCGCCGTATGATGCGCCTAATCTTCGGCCATAACCCATTGATTAGAAACTGCCCATGCTGATTGTTCCGTCCTTCGAGAATGCCCGTGTCCTGGTTGTTGGCGATGTCATGCTGGATCGTTACTGGCACGGTAATACCGGGCGTATATCGCCGGAAGCGCCGGTACCGGTGGTGCGTATCCAGGATATCGAGGAACGTGTGGGCGGTGCCGCCAACGTGGCTTTGAATCTGGCGGCGCTGCAAAGCCGGCCGTTGCTGATGGGCGTGACTGGCAATGACGATGCCGGACGGCAACTGGCCAGTCTGCTGGACACTGCTGGCGTGGACTGCCGCTTTGCGGCCAGCGATACCCATCCCACCATCACCAAGCTGCGGGTGATCAGCCGAAACCAGCAGCTTATTCGCCTGGATTTCGAAGAAGCCTTCGATATGGTCGGGGCTTTCGACACGCGCGCGATGCTGGAGGCTTATGAGCGTGCGCTGGAGGAAGTCAGTGTCGTTGTGCTTTCCGACTACGCCAAGGGCACCCTGGGCGATACCCGTTCGATGATCAAGATTGCCCGCAGCAAGAAACGCAAGGTGCTGGTCGATCCCAAGGGTCAGGACTTCGAGCCCTATCGCGGCGCAACTTTGCTGACGCCTAATCTTTCAGAATTCGAAGCGGTAGTCGGTTCCTGCCCCGATGAGTCGACACTGGTGGAACGGGCCGAGAACCTGCGCGCTGCCTATGAGCTCGACGCGTTGCTGGTGACTCGCAGCGAACAGGGCATGACCCTGATCGAGCCAGGCAAGGCGCCTTTGCATCTGCCGACAGAGGCGCGCGAAGTGTTCGACGTGACCGGTGCCGGTGATACCGTGATTGGCACACTCGCGGCGGCGCTTGCCGCCGACCTGGATATGCCGGCCGCGGCCGGCCTGGCCAACCTGGCTGCCGGCGTGGTGGTCGGCAAGCTGGGTACTGCTACGGTGTCGCCTGCCGAGCTGCGGCGTGCGGCGCATCGCCGTCATCGTGACGAACGCGGCATCATGGATGAGGATGCCTTGCTGGCACACATCCAGGATGCTACGGACCATGGTGAAACTGTGGTCATGACCAATGGGTGCTTCGATATCCTGCATCCCGGGCATGTGCGTTACCTGAAAGCCGCCCGTGAGCTGGGTGATTGGTTAATAGTGGCGGTGAACAGCGATGATTCAGTCCGCCGACTGAAGGGTGAAAGCCGGCCGGTCAACGGCGTCGAGCATCGCATGGAGGTGCTTTGCGCTCTGGAATCTGTCGACTGGGTAGTGCCGTTTGAAGAGGACACGCCGGAACGCCTGATCGGCAAGTTGCTGCCGGATGTGCTGGTCAAGGGTGGTGATTACAAAGCCGAAGAAATCGCCGGTTATGAAGCGGTAACCAAAAACGGCGGCAAGGTCATTATTCTCGACTACCATCAGGGTTATTCGACGACGGCAATTCTCGAAAAAGCCGACGGGGCCTGAGTATGCGCCTGCTTTACAGCTTCAGCGTATATGCGCTGTTGTCTGTGCTTTTCCTCTATTTTTTCTGGCGTGGTCTGCGCGAGCCGGAGTACCGCAAGCGTTGGTCCGAACGCCTGGGTGATGCGCCTTCCGGTCCGGAGGGCGCCATCTGGATTCATGCGGCTTCGGTCGGCGAGGTGCAGGCGGTTACACCTCTGATCACTGCCTTGCTGTCTGCCAGGACCGATACGGCGATTCTGGTGACGACGTTCACGCCCACCGGCTCTGCCTTGGTGCAGAGGCGTATCGCGCAAAACTGGGGGCGGCGCGTGGGGCATTGCTATCTGCCCCTGGACACGCCTCGTGCGGTGCGGCGTTTCCTCAAGCGCGTACGGCCCAGGCGCTGCCTCATCGTGGAAACCGAACTCTGGCCGAATATGCTGCTGGGTTGTCAGCAACAGGGAGTGCCGGTGGATCTGGTCAGTGCGACGTTGTCCGAGCGCTCTCTGCAACGTTATCTGAAGTGCCCGGCAAACCGGCTTTTTCCCCGGGTGATGCCGGTTGTCCGGCAGGTGCTTGCACAGTCGGCGGAGGATCAGCAACGTTTTGTGCGCCTGGGCATGGCGGCCGATAAGGTCAGCGTGGTCGGCAACCTGAAATTTGACTACCGTCCGCCGCAGGATATCGCCGAGCAGGGAATGCGATTACGCAACCATTGGCAGGCAGCAGAGCGGCCGGTGTGGGTGGCGGCCAGTACCCATGAGGGCGAAGAGCAGATTGTGCTGGAGGCCTTCAAGCGCCTGCGCCGGGAAATGCATGACCTGCTGTTGCTGCTGGTGCCCAGGCATCCACAGCGCTTCGATCGCAGTTACCGTCTCTGTCTTGATGCTGGCCTTTCGGTTGCGCGCCACTCCAGGAAGGACCAGGTTGATGAAGAAACAGAGGTCGTGCTGGGCGATACCCTGGGCGATCTGCTGGCGTTTTACGCGGCTTCCGACGTTGTATTTGTGGGTGGCAGCCTGGTACCTGTGGGAGGTCATAACCTTCTGGAGCCGGCGGCGCAGAAGCGGCCCGTACTCAGTGGGCCTTATACGGATTCCCAGGCCCAGCAGAGAGAAGCATTGCTGCAGGCAGGCGGATTTATCGAAGTGAGGGATACAGCTACGCTGGCACAGGCGGTCAGGCAGCTGTTTGACGCCCCGGCAAGGCGGGCAGAGATGGGTAAAGCTGCATTTAGCGTGGTGCTCGCGAATCAGGGAATTGTTGAACGCACATTGAAGCAGCTGTTTCCGGACTGACCGGGTCGGTTAATGCCGAAAAAAAACACCCGCCGGAGCGGGTGTGATCGTCATATGGCGTCCCCTAGGGGATTCGAACCCCTGTTGCCGCCGTGAAAGGGCGGTGTCCTAGGCCTCTAGACGAAGGGGACAGATTTGTTGGTGGAGCTAGGCGGGATCGAACCGCCGACCTCTTGCATGCCATGCAAGCGCTCTCCCAGCTGAGCTATAGCCCCACAGGAGGCGCGCATTATAGAGAGGCCCGTCCAAGGGCTCAAGCGTTTTTTGCATTTTTCTTTCTATGGCCTGTCTGTGTCGCTGTCCACCTGCAGAAATCGGGCTGGGAATCCGGGTCTCGGTCTGCCGGTGTCAGTGGCTTGGCACCCCTTTCCACACACCTTGTGGCTCTTGTGGGTCATGAATGCAGTAAAAAAATGCAGAAATATCTTACAAATAGGATTGACATCTGGCTCTGGACTTTCGAATATGTACGTTCAGGCCGCTCGCGGGGCAGTGGTCTATTGAGCCCAGAGGGATAACAAGGGAAATGGCATGAAGACGACACGACATCTGTTTGTGGCGCTAGGAATGGCGGCCATGATGGCGCAAGCGCCGGTGGCGTTTGCAGAAGAGGGAGAGGGCGAGATCGACGACCGCACCTATATGGGTGTGCTTGGCGGTTATATCGGTGCTGACGAAGACGGTCGTGCGCCAGCCTATCAGTATGACGATGGCTACAGTGTCATGTTGCTGCTGGGTTCGCAGAAATCCGAGCGCGTGAACACTGAGTTCTCTCTGACCTATTCAGTACTCGAGGGTGACCGGGCCGGTGTGCAGAACGCACATGACTGGCAGTTGACCCTGGGTTACGACTGGTTGTGGTTCCTCGACCGTGATGGCTGGTCGCCGTTTGGCCTGCTGGGCCTGGGCGCCACCAACGAGGAACGCGAGCCCGACGATCATATTCATCTGACCGTCAACGCTGGTGTCGGTTTGCTGAAAGTGCTCAATGAGCATGGCACGGCGTTCCGCACCGAAGCCCGCTACCTGTATCACAACGACGATAACAACGGTAATGACAGCCCCGGCGACTGGCGTGTTGCCCTGGGCTTCCAGACCCCATTGACCGCGAAGCCGGTGGAGTTACCGCCACCGCCACCGCCGCCGCCCGCGCCTCCTGCCGATAGCGATGGTGACGGTGTGGTTGATGGCATTGACGAGTGCCCGGGAACCATCAAGGGCCTCAAGGTGGACAAGGTGGGTTGCGCCATCAAGCAGACTTTCGAACTCAAGGGCGTGAACTTCGAGTTCGACAAGGCTGAGCTGGATGCCAATGCCCGTAGAATCCTGGATGCTGCACTGGAGACCCTGAAAGGTCAGCCGAGCATGAAGGTGGAACTGGCCGGTCATACCGACAGCACCGGCCCGGAAGCTTACAACCAGGGCTTGTCCGAGCGTCGCATGAACTCCGTGCGTGACTATCTCGTTGAGAATGGTGCGAACGGTGACAACCTGACCGCTGTGGGATACGGCGAAAGTCAGCCGATTGCGACTAACGATACGCCGGAAGGGCGCGAGCTGAATCGCCGCGTCGAATTCCGGATTCTGTCTCAGTAACTGGCAGGAGGTGAGACATGGAATTGTTCAAGAGATTGATTCTGATTGGCCTGGTGGCGTTTAGCCTGGGGCTGGCCGGCTGTTCGACGGACACCAACAGCGTTGACGGCAACGGCAACGTGATTGGTGACGGCGACGGTGACGGTGACGGCGATTGTCCGGAAGGACAGGTATTGGACGGTGCGCAGTGTACGGTTACAGACCTGGTGGATGAGCTGGGTGACGTGCTGGCCGGTACGCCGCTGGAAGGTCTGGTTCAGTGTCTGGACCCGACCCTGAATGACGTGCTGGATGGTCCGGATACGCTGGTTCAGGCCCTGCTCGATGCCTTGCAGTCGCAGGAATTCGATCCGGCGACGTTCGAAGAGGCTGCCGGTGCTCTGGCCGATGGCTTGACGTCCCTGGGCGAGAACGTACCTAACGCCTTGCTGGCGCTCTCCGGTGACCAGGACGCGATTGCGGCCTGTACTGGCGGTGGCGGCGGTGGCGGTGGCGGCGGTGGTGGCACCGCCCTGGATCCCACCGCGCTTTGCGTCATTCCGGTTCTGGGTGAGGCAGTAGTAGGCGCAGCAGGTGGCAGTTGTACAGGCGATGGCGGTATGGGTGGATCACCTTTGCCTGTTGAACAGCTTTGCGCGGTGCCTGTGTTAGGGCCATTGCTTGCTGAAGGTGCCGGTGCCGACTGCGGCGGTGGTGGCGGTGGCGGTAGTCCGCTACCTACAGATCAGCTGGCGCAGTTGTGTGCTATTCCGGTGCTGGGTGCTGCTATCGTGGAGGGTGCCGGTGGCGCCTGTTCCGGTGGTGGTGGCGGTGCCCCGAACCCTGCTGATTTCCTGGATCCGGCTCAGCTTTGTGTTATTCCGGTGCTTGGTGAGCAGTTGGTCACGGCTGCCGGTGGTAGTTGCGATGGAGGCGGTGGCGGTGGAGGAAGTCCGCTGGATCCAGCGGCATTGTGCGCTATCCCGACTCTTGGTCCGGTGTTGGTTGGTGCCGCCGGTAGTAGCTGTGATGACGGCGGTGGTGGTGGCGGTGATCTGCCGCTTGACCCCGGCGCACTGTGCTCTATCCCGGTTCTGGGACCAGTACTGGTAGGTGGGCTTGCGGGTACGGAATGCCCGGCAGCCAGTTCTACCGGCGGGG
>Ga0207829_100158_pt1 | contig 83384 bp, 77 predicted proteins | sample TtaePargueraPR_4_FD_187738 | JGI IMG/M metagenome (GOLD analysis project Ga0207829, IMG submission 187738) | Aerobic enrichment media microbial communities from Bioluminiscent Bay, La Parguera, Puerto Rico - Tt and P1 (SPAdes) | ecosystem: Environmental > Aquatic > Marine > Unclassified ... | reverse complement strand
CCTGCGACAGCTCACCGAAGCGGGCATGCGCCGGCGCTGGCCCGGCGGCGTGCCGGCGAAGGTCGTGCAACTCGTCGAGCACGAACTCGCGCTGATCGCGGACCTCCGTTACGAACCGTACTTCCTGACCGTCTACGACATCGTGGCGTTTGCACGCTCGCAGGGCATCCTGTGCCAGGGACGCGGCTCGGCGGCGAATTCGGCCGTGTGTTTCTGTCTCGGTATCACGGAAGTCGATCCGGGGCGCATGGCGACGCTGGTCGAGCGATTCATCTCGAAGGAGCGCAACGAGCCGCCGGACATCGACGTCGATTTCGAGCACGAGCGCCGCGAGGAGGTGATCCAGTATATCTACCGGAAGTACGGCCGCGAGCGCGCGGCACTCGCGGCCACGGTGATCACCTACCGCCCGCGCAGTGCGCTGCGTGACGTCGGCAAGGCGCTGGGCCTGTCGGAGCTGCAGGTCGGGCGGCTGGCGCGGTCGATGCAGTGGTGGGACGGCAGGACCGTCGACGAGAGCCGCATCCTCGAGGCCGGCCTGCGGCCCGACAGCCCGGTCGTGAAGCGCCTGCTGTACCTCGTCGGCGAACTGGTCGGGTTCCCGCGGCACCTGTCGCAGCACGTCGGCGGCTTCGTGATCTCGAACGGGCCGCTGTCCGAGCTCGTGCCGGTCGAGAACGCGACGATGCCGGAGCGCACCGTCATCCAGTGGGAGAAGAACGATCTCGAAGACCTGGGGCTTTTGAAGGTCGACGTGCTCGGGCTCGGGATGCTGACGGCGATCCGGCGCAGCTTCGAGCTGATCCGGCGTTTCGACGGGCGCGAACTCACTCTGGCGACGGTGCCGGCCGAGGACCCGCTCGTGTACGACATGATCTGCGACGGTGACACGATGGGCGTGTTCCAGATCGAATCCCGTGCGCAGATGGCGATGCTGCCGCGGCTGAAGCCGCGCTGCTACTACGATCTCGTCATCGAGGTCGCGATCATCCGGCCGGGGCCGATCCAGGGCGACATGGTGCACCCTTATCTTCGGCGCCGTAACGGCGAGGAGGCCGTCGACTACCCGAGCGACGAGGTCAAGGGCGTGCTGCAGCGGACGCTCGGCGTGCCGATTTTCCAGGAGCAGGTGATGCAGCTCGCGATCGTGGCCGCCGGGTTCTCCGCCGGCGAGGCGGATCGCCTGCGGCGGGCGATGGCCGCCTGGAAGCGGCGTGGCGGTCTCGGGCCGTTCGAGGAACGCCTGATCGAGGGCATGCGGCGCCGCGGCTACAGCGAGGCGTTCGCCCGGCAGATCTTTCACCAGATCGAGGGCTTCGGCGAGTACGGTTTTCCGGAGTCGCACTCGGCGAGCTTCGCGCTGCTCGTCTACGTGTCGTGCTGGCTGAAGCGGCACACGCCGGCCGCGTTCACGGCGGCCCTGCTGAACAGCCAGCCGATGGGCTTCTACTCGGCCTCACAGCTCGTCCAGGACCTGCGCCGCCACGGTGTCGAGGTGCGGCCCGTCGACGTCAACCGGAGCGGCTGGGACTGTTCCCTGGAGCGCAGCCCGGACGGCGCGGCCTGCCTGAGACTCGGGCTGCGGCTGGTCAAGGGGTTGTCGGAAGAGGCCGGACGCCGGATCGAGAGCACGCGTCCGGGCGTCGGCTTCTCGCGTACGCAGGAACTGGTTGAACGGACCGGGCTGGACCGGCGCGAGCTGGGCCTGCTGGCCACGGCCGGTGCGCTGAAACCGCTGGAAGGCCATCGTCATCGCGCGCGCTGGGCGGTGGCCGGCGTGGAGGAACCGACGCCGCTCCTCGGCACGTTCGACGTCCGCGAGGCCGCGCCGATGCTGACCGCGCCGGGCGAAGGGCAGGATATCGTCGCCGACTACCGCAGCCTGGGGCTGACGCTCGAACGGCACCCGATGCACCTGCTGCGCGATCGCCTGGATCGTTACGGCTACGCGCCGGTGACGACCTTACCGGATGGCCGGAACGGGCAGCCGATTTCCGTGGCGGGACTCGTCATCACGAAACAGCGCCCGGGAACGGCGAGCGGCGTCACGTTCGTCACGCTGGAGGACGAGGGCGGGCACGTCAACCTGATCGTCTGGAAGCAGGTCGCCGAGGAATTTCGTGCCGCACTGCTGAACGCGAAGCTGATGGGGGTGACCGGCGAGTTGCAGATCGAGGGCAAGGTGATCCACGTGATTGCGAAACGGCTGGTCGATCACACGGCGTTGCTGGGGAATCTGGACGTGCGGTCCCGCGACTTTCGTTGACGCCGGCCCCGGCGAACATTCAGTCGTCGTCGTCGAGATTGAAATTGTAGGTGCTGTCGAGGTCTCTCTCTGCCTCACGCAATTCACGGAGTTCTTCGATGCGGCGCTTGATCGCGCGTCGACGGGCGACATCATCACCGTCGATGGAATCGAGCTTCGACACGAGCTCCTCGATGTTGATTTCGATGGACGAGCCGTCGCTGTCGTCGTCGTCATCGTCATCGCTCGCGCGACGCACGCTCAGCGTATCGTCGTCATCTTCGGTGTCGAGCTCTTCTTCCGTTTCTTCCGGTTCCCGCTCGCCTTTCTTCTGGCCGGTCATCGCATGTCCTCAATGCACCCTCTCGTACGGCAATTGCTCTCCGCGGCATCCCCGCCGACCCGAGATTGCCGCATGTATACCGCGAAAGATTTTGCTTCGCAAGACCGCATTCCGGTCGGCGCACCAATCCGCCGGAATCAGCGAATCAGATTGTTGATCTCGAAAATCGGCAACAGGATCGCGAGCACGATCATGAGGACGACGCCGCCCATCAGCACGATCAGCAATGGCTGGAGAATGCCGAGGAGGGCCGCGATCAGGCCGTCCACTTCCCGCTCCTGGCCGTCGGCGGCGCGCTTCAGCATCTCGCCGAGTTTGCCGCCCGCTTCACCGCTGGCGATCAGGTGAATCATCATCGGCGGAAACAGCTTGCTCATTTCGAGTGACTTGCTGATCGAGCCACCCTCACGAACCCTGACGGCCGCGTCCGTCACGGCGTCGCGCATCGGCAGGTTCTCGATGACGCCGGCCGAAATCTTCATCGCTTCGAGGATCGGGACACCGCTGCCGGCCAGGATGCTGAACGTGCGGGTGAATCGCGCGGTGTTGATGCCGCGCGTTAGCCGGCCGATGATCGGCAGCGCGAGCAGCGTCCGGTGGTAGCGCCGGCGCGGTCCTTCGCGCTGAAGCAGCCACCAGGTGCCCCAGCTCAGCGCCCCGACCGCCACGATCACCAGGAACCAGTGATTGCGCAGGAAGTCGCTGGTCGAAATCAGTCCACGCGTCAGGGCCGGCAGTTCCGCGGCGGTGTTCTCGAAGACCTGGACGATCTTCGGCACGACCGAGGCCAGCATGAAGCTGATGATGCCGATCGCCATGACGACGAGCGCGATCGGGTAGATCATTGCATTGGTGACGCGCTGCCGCAGCTCGTGGCGGGCTTCGGTGTAGTCCGCGAGGCGCTCGAGGACGACGTCGAGGTGCCCGGATTGTTCGCCGGCCGCGATCGTCGCCCGGTACAGGTCCGGAAACGCCTGCGGGAATTCGCCGAGGCCGTCGGCCAGCGTGTGGCCTTCCATGACCTTGCCGCGCACCCCCAGCAGAATGCTCTTCGTTCTCGGTTGGTCGTTCTGTTGCGACACGGCCAGCAGCGATTCCTCGAGCGGCAGGCCTGACTGCGACAACGAGGCGAGTTGGCGCGTGACGAGCGCGAGCTCGGCCGGCGACATGCCGCGGCGCAGTGAGAACGAACGCTGGCGTCGGGCTTCGCGCTGAGCGACCTCCGTCACCTTGACGGGGAGGAGGCGACGCTCGCGCAGAATCTGGCGAACGTGGCGCGGCGTGTCGCCTTCGATGAGGCCCTTGGCTTCCTTGCCGGTGGCATCCAGCGCGACGTATTCGAAGGCGCCCATCGATCAGGTGTCCGTCAGTCTTCCCGCGTTACGCGCAGGACTTCCTCGAGCGTGGTCTCGCCCTGGAGCACGCGTCGGCGGCCGTCGGCGCGGATGCCCGGACCGAACTTGCGTGCGTAACGTTCAAACTCCTGCTCGCTGACGCCATCGTGGATCATCGTGCGCATGCGGTCGTTGATCGCGATCAGCTCGTAGATGCCGGTGCGGCCGGAAAACCCGCCGTTGGCCCCCGGCCCCGGCTTGTACAGCGTCGGGGGATTCGCCGGGTCTGCCTCGAGCAGCCCGCACTCGTACTCGGTGGCCGTGTAGGGCACCTTCGTCTCGTCGTCGAGTACGCGCACGAGACGCTGCGCGAGCACGCCGATGATGCTCGACGAGAGCAGGAAGGGTTCGACACCCATGTCGCGCAGGCGCGTGACGGCGCCGGACGCCGTGTTCGTGTGCAGCGTGGACAGCACGAGGTGCCCCGTGAGACTCGCCTGCACCGCGATCTCCGCGGTCTCCAGGTCGCGGATCTCGCCCACCATGACGACATCGGGGTCCTGGCGCAGGATCGCGCGCAGTCCGCGCGCGAAGGTCATGTCCACCTTGGAATTGACCTGCGTCTGCCCGATACCGTCGATGAAGTACTCGATCGGGTCCTCGACCGTCATGATGTTGCGGCTGTGGTCGTTGATGCGCTCGAGGGCGGCGTACAGTGTCGTCGTCTTGCCGGAACCGGTCGGGCCGGTCACGAGGATGATGCCGTGGGGCTTGTGGATCAGGCTGTCCATGATCGCCGTCGACCGTTCGTCCATGCCGAGCGACCCGAGGTCGAGCCGGCCGGCCTGCTTGTCGAGCAGGCGAAGCACGACGCGCTCTCCGTGGCCGGACGGCATCGTCGAGACACGCACGTCGACGGCGCGGCCGGCGATGCGCAGGGAGATGCGTCCGTCCTGGGGCAGGCGCTTTTCGGCGATGTCGAGTTTCGACATGACCTTGATGCGCGACACGACGAGCGGGGCGAGGGCACGCCGGGTCTGCAGGATCTCGCGAAGGACGCCGTCGACACGAAATCGCACGTTCAGCCGGTTCTCGTAGGGCTCGATGTGGACGTCGGAGGCATTCTCCTTGACCGCCTCGGTGAGAACGGCGTTGATGAAGCGGATGATCGGCGCGTCGTCGTCGCTGTCGATCAGGTCTGACGGTTCCTGCAGTTCCTGGGCCACCTGGTCGAGGTTGATGTCCTCATTGAGGCCGTCGACCATCTGGATGGCGTTGTGCGTGCCCTGCTCGTAGGAGGCCTGCAGCAGGGAATCGAAGACCGCGTCGGACACCCGCGACAGTTTCAAGGGCACGCCGGCAAAGCGCCGTGCTTCCGCAAGGCTCAAGGGGCTCGCACCGGCGCGGTACACGGCGTCGGCGGCGCCGTCCTTGATCTCGCGAATCAGTACGCCGTGGCGCTTCGCGAACGAGAATGGCAGGACGCGCGCTTCGCGGGCGGCTTCGATTTCGGCTTCGGTCTCGGGAACGATCGTGCTGCCGGGAGCGAGCGTTTCGTGTTGGCTGGCCATGCGCGACGCCGTCAGTCGTACTTCTCGCTGGGCGCCTCGTCCGACGGCGCGGGGGCCGTGCCCTGTTCCTCGATCGGCGGCAGGGCGGGGCGCTCCACGTCCTTCAGCAGCGGTACTGCCTGCCCCTGGTTGCCCAGCTGGACGTTGCGGATGTAGTTGTACTTGTCATTTGTGACCTGCCAGGACCGCTCGGCATCGCGCAGGATCTGCGGCCGGATGAAGATCATCAGGTTGGTCTTGACCTTCTCGTTGTTGCGACTGCGGAACAGCCCGCCGACGACCGGAATCGCGCCGAGTACGGGTACACGCTGTTCCGTCTCCCGGAGCGTGTCCTCGATCAGGCCCCCGAGCACGATGATCGTGCCGTCGTCGACGATGACCGTGGTTTCGATGATGCGCTGGTTCGTGATCAGGTCGACTGCGCCCTCCGACGAAGACGCGAGGCTGGAGATTTCCTGCGAGATCTTGAGCAGCAGCGAGTCACCTTCGTTGATTTGCGGCGTGATCGTGAGTTTTACGCCGATGGATTCGCGGTTGACCGTGGTGAACGGGTTGACCGACCCGCCGGATGAGCCGGTGTTCGTGAACTGGCCGGACACGAAGGGCACTTCCTGCCCGATGTTGAGGCTGGCTTCCTCGTTGTCGGTGGTCAGGATCGTGGGCGTCGAGATGATGTTCGTGTTGGCGTCGCCCTGGAGCGCACGCAGGATGGCTGCGAAGCTCACGCCGTCGTCGGTAATGCGCCCGACGCCGATCGTGACGCCGGAGCCGATCAGGCCGGACGGGTCCGTCACCGTGTCGCCGCCACCGGCAGCCGCCGCCGCGAGCTGCACGACGCCGCTGCCGAACGCCGGGAAATTGCTGATCGCAATGGGCGCGTCCGAGCCGCTGCCTTCGATGGCGAACGTCACGCCGAGGTCGGCAGACCGATTCTCGAGCACTTCGACGATGATGGCCTCGACCAGCACCTGCGCACGACGGATGTCGAGCTTGTCGACGATGGCCATCATCGAGCGCATCAGTTTCGGGGGCGCATTGACGATGATCGCATTCGTCTGCGCATCGGCCCAGACGCTGACCGCGCCCTGCGAACCGGCGGTGTTCGCCGCGGCGCCGGCCGCGCCGCCGGCACTGGCCTGGTTCGCGGCCACGTGCTGCTGCAGTTTCGTGGCGAGTTCCTCGGCATCTGCGTAACGGAGATAGCGAACTTGCGTGTCGCCCCCGTCTTCCAACGGCGTGTCGAGGTGTGCGATCAGCGTCCGCAGCCGCAACCGGTCCGCCTTGTCGCCGCCGAGCAGTACACTGTTGGTCCGGGAGTCGGCGACCAGGCTCGTCGTCACCGGCGCGCCGTCCGCGCGCGGTTGCTGCGTCAGTGTCGAGACGACGCGGACGACTTCGGTGGCCGACGCGTGCTGCAGGGGTACGACCTCGATCTCCTCGTCACTCGCCTGGTCGATGCGGCGGATGATCGCGATCATGCGGTCGACGTTCGCGGCACGGTCCGAAATGATCAGCATGTTCGAGCCGGGGTGCGCGACGAGATGGCCGTACTGCGGTACGAGCGGGCGGAGGATCGGGACGAGCTGTGTCGCGCCGACGTTGCGTACCTGTATGACCTGGGTGATCAGGTCGTCCGGCCCGGTCGAGCCCGTCGTACCGATCGGGCCGGCGTACTGCCGTGCCGTCGCATTCGGGATGATCTTCGTGATGTTGCCGGTCGTGACCGCGGCGAGCTGGTGAACCTCGAGGATCGACAGGAAGGCCTCGTAGAAGGCTTCGGGCGTCATCGGCGTGGACGACAGCATCGTGACCTTGGCGCCCTGCACGCGGGGATCGATGATGAACGTGCGGTTCGTGATTTCGCCGACGGCTTCGACGATCTGCCGGATATCCGCTTCCTTGTAGTTTGGTGTGATCGTGGCCGTGCCGGGCTGCTGGGCCGGTGCCGGCAATGGCGCGAGCACGAGGAGCAGGATGGCGGCTCCGAGCCGCGGAAACATCCGGTGGTGACGGGCTATCATTGCGTCTCTTCTTTCCCTAGATCGAGTTGGTCGGTACTCAGCACGATGGTCTCGGGGTTCCCGTCGCGGTCGACGGTCACGGAAACCTGGCTCGCGGTGCCGAGTGACTGGAATATCTGCATGGCCTGGGTCGGGTCCGACAGGGACTGCCCGTCGATCTCGCGGATGAGGTCGCCCGGCCGAAGCCCGAGTGCGGCAAACTGCTCCCGGTTCCTGCCGGGGTACACGCGATAGCCCTGCTGTTCGCCGTTGACGAAGTAGGGCGTCGGCCGGATGACGTCCGCAAGACGGGACACGTTTTGTGCGACGACCGCCTGGATCGACTGGTCCTCCTCCTGCACGTCGTCGGACTGGCGGTACGAAACCGGGCGCACGGCGGCCGTCGGGCGGGTGTTCTCGAATTCCCGCGGCAGCGACAGGTTCGTCAGCTCGCCGTTCTCGTTCAGCACCACGCGGTCCGCGTAAACAGCGTGCAGCGAAGCACCGGAAGCGACGGCATCGCCGACGGCATACACCTTCTCCTCGTTGCCGCTGTTGGCAATGATTGCAATCGAGAACTCCTCCCGGTCGGACGCGATGGTTCCGCGCAACGTCAGGTTGCGCAGGTTTGTCTCGGCGAGGTTGTCGAGTTCTTCGACCGGCGCCGCGGGCGCCTCGGTTGCGTCGGCGGTGCCGAACAGGTGGGCACCCGCGATGGCCTCGCTCGCAGCGACCGCGTCGGTGGATGTGCTCAATGCTGCGGCCTGGCGGGGAATCATGACCGGCTCACCGGCGGACGGGCCCGGCACCAGCATCCAGGCGACCCGGGCGAGCTGCCAGCCGATCAGGATGACGATCACCAGGCTGACCCATGCCGGCAACAGGCGATTCGCCGCCTGCGCGGCCCGCGCACGGTCACCCGACCACAGGTCGGACCATTGGTAATTCGTCGACATTGAGAGGCCTGGCGGCAGAGTCCCTGTCCGGTATTGAACGCAGCGCAATGATGATACGGGTTTTTCCCGGATTCAAACAAATCGGCGAACCCGGAAATTCAAGGTTTTCCAAGCATATACCGTTTCCGCAGCCGCCGGGTGCGCCTGCCGGGCGCCCAAATGTGCGAAACGGGCCCGGGGCGGCCGCCAGGTGGCCGGCTATAATCGCCTTCGGGCGTCCGGAGACGGTTGAAGTCGCGGGATTTGGCGTTATAAAAGGTTCCCATGACAGACAAGCGTGACAAGCCGGAGATATCCGACGATTTCGACCTGGCGGTCGAAGAATCGCGGCCGCGCGTCGAGGAGCCGTCGCGGTATCGCGTCGTGCTGCTGAACGACGACTACACACCGATGGAGTTCGTCGTCGACATCCTGCGCACGGTCTTCTCGATGGAGCGCACGCGCGCGACGCAGGTCATGCTGGAAGTGCACACGAAGGGCAAGGGGATTTGCGGCGAGTACAACTACGAAATCGCCGAAACGAAGGTGGCGCAGGTCATGGGTATCGCGCGGCAGCACCAGCACCCCTTGTTGTGTACGATGGAAGAAATCTGACGGGAGTGTCTGACGACCAATGTTGAGCAGCGAACTTGAATTTTGTCTGAACGAGGCGTTCCAGCGGGCGCGCGAGCAGCGGCATGAGTTCATGACGGTCGAGCACCTGTTGCTCGCGCTGCTCGACATCCCGAAGGTGCATGAGATCCTGAAAGCCTGTGAGGGCAATATTCCGGACCTTCGCCGGCAGCTAACGGACTTCATCGACGAGCAGACGCCGCTCCTGCGCCTCGACGACGACAGCGACGTGCAGCCGACGCTCGGCTTCCAGCGCGTGTTGCAGCGTGCGGTGTTTCACGTCCAGTCGAGCGGCAAGAAGGAAGTGACCGGAACGAACGTGCTCGTGGCGATCTTCAGCGAGAAGCAATCCCAGGCCGTGTACTTTCTCGGCCTCCAGGACATCACGCGCCTCGATGTCATCAACTACATCTCCCACGGGCTTCCGCAGGTGCCCGGTGAGGGTGCCGAGGAGGAGCAGGAGCCGTCACTCGACAGCGAGACCGAGGCCGATGCCACGGCGCTGGAGCGCTACGCGGTCAACCTGAACCAAATGGCCATCGACGGGCGCATCGATCCGCTGATCGGACGCGAAATCGAGATCGAACGTACGGTTCAGATCCTGTGCCGGCGCCGCAAGAACAACCCTTTGTACGTCGGCGATGCCGGCGTCGGCAAGACCGCTCTCGCCGAGGGTCTGGCGCGCATGATCGTGGAGGAGCGCGTGCCGGAAGTTCTGCTCGATGCGACGATCTACGCGCTGGACATGGGCACGCTGATTGCCGGCACCAAGTACCGTGGCGATTTCGAGAAGCGGCTGAAGGCGGTCATCAAGGAAGTCCGGGAGGACCCGGGCGCGATCCTGTTCATCGACGAGATTCACACCGTTATCGGAGCAGGGGCCGCGTCCGGCGGCGTCATGGACGCGTCCAATCTGATCAAGCCGGTGCTGGCCAACGGCGAGATCCGCTGCATCGGTTCGACGACCTACGAGGAGTTCCGCGGCATCTTCGAGAAGGACCATGCGCTCGCGCGGCGCTTCCAGAAGATCGACGTACCGGAACCCACGGTGCCGGAGACGGTTGCGATCCTGCACGGGCTGAAGTCGCGCTTCGAGGAACACCACGGCGTCCGCTACGCGGACGGGTCACTGGAGGTTGCGGCCGAGCTGGCGCAGCGTCACATCAACGACCGGCGCCTGCCGGACAAGGCGATTGATGTCATCGACGAGGCGGGCGCCAACCTGCGCCTGCGTCCGGCCGCGGAGCGGGAAGATACGGTGACGGTGACCATGATCGAGGACATCGTCGCCAAGATGGCCCGCATACCGGCCAAGAGTGTGTCGTCCTCGGATCGCAAGGCGCTCGAGACGCTCGAACGCGATCTCAGGCTGGTCATCTTCGGCCAGGACCAGGCGATCTCCGCGCTGTCGTCCGCGATCAAGATGTCGCGCTCGGGCCTGCGCGACGAGGAACGGCCGATCGGTTCCTTCCTGTTTGCCGGCCCGACGGGTGTCGGCAAGACCGAGGTGACGCGCCAGCTTGCGCACGCACTCGGCGTCGAGCTGATTCGCTTCGACATGTCGGAGTACATGGAGCGGCACACCGTGTCGCGCCTCATCGGCGCGCCGCCGGGTTACGTCGGCTTCGATCAGGGCGGCCTTCTCACGGAGGCGGTCAACAAGAATCCGCACGCGGTCGTCCTGCTCGACGAAATCGAGAAGGCGCACCCGGAGGTCTTCAATATCTTGTTGCAGGTGATGGATCACGGCACCCTGACGGACAACAACGGGCGGAAAGCGGATTTTCGCAACGTGGTCCTGGTGATGACCACGAACGCCGGTGCGCAGGAGATGAGTCGCGCGTCGATCGGTTTCACCGAACAGGATCATTCATCGGACGGCATGGCCGTCATCAACCGGACGTTTTCGCCGGAGTTCCGCAACCGTCTGGATGCGATCATCCAGTTCGGTTCGCTCGACCCCCGCTCGATCGCGCGCGTCGTCGACAAGCTCATCGTCGAGCTCGAGGCCAAGCTGGACAACAACAACGTCACGCTGGAACTCGATGACGCGGCGCGCAGCTGGATCGCCGAGCGCGGCTACGACGCGAGCATGGGGGCGCGGCCGATGGCGCGCGTCATCCAGGAACACATCAAGCGTCCCCTTGCCGAAGAACTGCTGTTCGGCAAGCTGGAACACGGCGGGCATGTCCGCATCACGCTCGGGGAAGACGATACGCTGGTCCTGGTGGCCGAGCCCGCAATGAAGGAGCTCGAGCATCTCAAGGACGGGGGATGACGTGAGGATGGCCCGTGACGTGCGGGGCCGCGCGGCGATCAGCGGCCGCGGTAGACGATACGGCCTTTGCTCAGGTCGTAGGGCGTGAGTTCGACGGTGACCTTGTCACCCGTCAGGATGCGAATGTAGTTCTTGCGCATCTTTCCCGAGATGTGCGCGGTCACGACATGTCCGTTGTCGAGTTCGACGCGAAACGTCGTATTCGGGAGCGTGTCGGTGACGACACCCTCCATCTGGATGGCTTCTTCTTTCGCCAAGGGATTGGTGCTCCAAAGTCAAAGGCTGGCGAATTGTGCAGAAACAGGCCCCTCATTGCAATGAACGGCCCGGCACATCGCATGCCAGATCGGCGATATTGGCGGCAGAAGCAGGCCAGTCCTCGTAGCGATCGGCGGGGAAGCAATCTCGGGCGAGCCATTCCGTGAAGCGATCCCGGGCGATCAACTCGGCGCCGAGCGACAGCAGGTGGCGTGACACGGTCTGGCAGTCGAACAGCGTGAAGCCGCTGGCAGCGAGCTGCCGGCAGGCGGCGAACAGCGCAAACTTGGATGCATTGCTTTCGCGGCTGAACATCGACTCGCCGAAGAACACGCGGCCGATGGCGAGTCCGTAGAGTCCGCCGACCAGCCGGTCGGCTCGCCAGATCTCGACGGAGTGCGCCCATCCGAGACGGTGCAGATCGACGTAGGCGTCCTGCATTTCCGCCGTGATCCAGGTGCCCTGGAGGCTACGGCGCGGGGCCGCGCAGGCCGCGATGACGGCCGTAAAGGCGCGATTGAACGTCACCTCGACGGCACCGCGTCGCGCGAGCCGGTGCATGCGGCGGGACAATCGGAAGTCCCGTGGGATCAGCACGCAGCGGGGATCGGGCGACCACCATAGGATCGGCTGGCCGTCTTCGTACCACGGGAATATGCCACGCGGGTAGGCGCAGATCAGTCGCTCCGCCGACAGGTCACCGCCGGCCGCCAGCAGCCCGTTCGGCTCGTCGAACGCCATGTGCACGGGCGGGAACGCACCCGGAGGATCGTCACCGGCGATCCAGGCGAGGCGGTGGCCGCGCATCAGTCGCCGTCGCCCCGGCGGTACGGGATGTGGTCGTCGACCGCCCGCATGTACCGCCGCACGTGCTCCGCCTCGGCATCGAGGTAGTCGGCGATGGCATCGCTGAAGGCCGGGTGTGCCAGCCAGTGCGCGGACCACGTGTCCGTCGGCACGAAGCCGCGGCTGACTTTGTGCTCGCCCTGCGTGCCGGGCTCGAAACGGGCGAGGCCGTGCTCGATGCAATAGTCGATGCCCTGGTAGTAGCAGGTCTCGAAGTGCAGCGCGTCGACGTGCCGGTTGCTGCCCCAGTAGCGCCCGTACAACGTGTCTTCGCCGACGAAGAAGATAGCGGCTGCAATGATCTCGCCGTCGAGCTTTGCGTCGACGACGAGGATGTCGTCCGGGCACGCGTTTGCGAAGTCAATGAAAAATTGCGGCGTGAAGTACGGGAGAGAGCCGCGTTGCAGGAAGGTCAGGCTGATCAATTCGTAGGTCCGGGACCAGTCCGCCTCGGTCATCGTGCGACCGCTGCGGCGCACGAAACGGACGCCCGCTTCGCGGACTCGCCGACGGTCACGCCGCGCCTTCTTGCGCTTCGCGGCGCTGAACGTCGCGAGGAATGCGTCGAAATCGGTGTAGCCGCGATTGTGCCAATGGAACTGGCAGTCGCGCCTCAGCAGGAAGCCGGCCTGCTCGAAGAGCGGGTGTTCCGCGTCGGTCGGAAACTGGATGTGCACGGACGAGCAACCGCGCTCCCGGGCCAGTGCCGGCAGCGATCCGATCAACGCGTCCGCGGCGGCCCGGTCGTCGGTGTCGGCCAGCAACAATTTCGGGCCGGTGGCCGGCGTGAACGGTGTCGCACTGACAAGCTTGGGGTAGTAGTCGAGCCCCGCGCGTTCGTACGCGTTCGCCCATGCCCAATCGAACACGAACTCGCCCCAGGAGTGAGACTTCTCGTACAGCGGCATCGCGGCGCGCAGGCCTCCCTCGTCGTCCCGCATCGCGAGGTGTGCCGGTGTCCAGCCGGTATCCGGACAGACGCTCCCGGACGCCTCGGCCGCGCTCAGGAACGCGTGCCGCAGGAACGGGTAGCGTGGCCCGGCGAGGGCATCCCACTCGGCGGCCGGGATGTCGTCGATCGCCGCATGCACGGAGACGGACATACGGCCGTGCGCCTCACGCGGCGGCGTTGCTGGCTCCCGCGCTCCCCTCGGCGTCGCCGGCCTCCAGCGCGTCGAGGTATTTCTCCGCGTCCAGGGCCGCCATGCAGCCGGCCCCGGCGGACGTGATGGCCTGTCGGTAGACCTGGTCCATGACGTCGCCCGCCGCGAACACGCCGGGCACGCTGGTCGCCGTTGCGTCGCCCGCGATACCGGAACGAACGACGATATAGCCGTTCTTCATGTCGAGTTGGCTCTCGAACAGGCCGGTGTTGGGGCTGTGGCCGATCGCGATGAACACGCCGTCGACGGTGAGATCTGTGGTCGTCTCGTCAACGGTGCTTCGGATGCGCAATGCGTTCACACCGGCTTCCTCGCCCAGCACTTCGTCGACGACGGAATCCCAGTGAATCTCGATCTTGCCCTCGCGCGCCTTCTCGAACAGGTGATCCTGCATGATCTTCTCGGCACGCAACTCGTCGCGGCGGTGCACGAGGTGCACCTTGCTGGCGATGTTGGAAAGATACAGCGCCTCCTCGACGGCCGTGTTGCCGCCGCCGACCACGGCCACGGGCTTTCCGCGGTAGAAGAATCCGTCGCAGGTCGCGCATGCGGATACGCCGCGGCCCTTGTACGCGTCCTCGGACGGCAGCCCGAGGTACTTGGCGGTGGCGCCGGTCGCGATGATGAGCGCATCACAGGTGTAGGTACCGTAGTCACCCTCGAGCCGAAACGGCCGCTGCCGGACGTCTGCCGTGTGGATGTGGTCGTTGACGATTTCCGTGTTGAAGCGCTGCGCGTGGCGGAGCATGCGATCCATGAGCTCGGGGCCCTGCAGGCCCTCGACGTCGCCGGGCCAGTTATCCACGTCGGTCGTGGTCATCAGCTGGCCGCCTTGCTCGATCCCGGTGACGATGACCGGGTTCAGGTTCGCGCGGGCCGCGTAGACCGCCGCGGCATAGCCGGCCGGGCCGGAGCCGAGGATCAGGACCCGGCAATGCTTGGGATCGCTCATGTATACTTCCGTCCTAGTTCGCTTGGGGGCGGCTGGGCGCCACGCAACCTGTACATGCGGCCCTTGAATCGGGAATCAAGGGGCGCGGCAGGAGTGCGAGCGCGCAATCGCCGAGTTTAGGGAAAAGCACACCGCATCGCCATGGCCAGAGCCGCGAAGGCCCGACAACCCGAATCCGCCATTTCCGCGCAGGTGCATCGCGCCCTGCGCGAGGGTGCGTTGTACGTGTTCGGCGCGTTCGCGCTGATCCTGTGGTTCGCGCTGTTCACCTACGACCCGGCGGACCCGGGATTCACGCAGGTGACCGGATCGACGGAAGTCCAGAACGGTATCGGGCGCGTCGGCGCGCTGACGGCGGATCTCCTCTTCTACCTGTTCGGGCGGCCGGCGTACCTGTTCACGGTCATGGTCTTCTTCTTCGGCTGGATGCTGTACCGGGAGGAGAAGACCCAGACCGAGCTGACGAAAATGGACTTCATCCTGCGCGGCACCGGCTTCGTCGCCACGCTGATCACCAGCTGCGCGCTGTCGACGCTGCACTTCTCGGGCGCCGACTTCAACGCCACCGCGGGCGGTATCGTGGGGCAGGTGTTCGGCGAGAGTCTTGCCTCGGTCATGAAGTTGCTCGGCGCGAGCGTCCTGCTGTTCGTCCTCTGGGTCGCTTCGATCTCGCTGTTCCTCGGGTTCTCGTGGATCAGCGTCATGGACCGCGTCGGCCGTGTCTGCCTGCGCGCGTATGAACAGGTGCTTGCCCGGCTCGACGAACTGAAGGACAAGGCTGAAGGTCGGCGCCAGGCGGCGGCGCGCCAGGATATCGTCAAGGTCGAGAAGAAAAGGATCGAGGGACGGCAGAAGCCGCGCATCGAGCCCGTCATTGCCGTGCTGGAGCCGAGCGTGCGGGCGGAAAAGGAACGGCAGGTGCCGTTGTTCGATCCGCCGGCCGCCGGCGAGCTACCGCCGCTGTCGCTGCTCGACGATCCGCCGGACCAGCAGGAAGGCTACTCGGCCGAGTCGCTCGAGGCGATGTCACGGCTCGTCGAGCTGAAGCTCGCCGACTTCAATATCGAGGTCGAAGTGAAGTCGGTCTCGCCGGGGCCGGTGATCACGCGCTTCGAGCTGGACCCGGCGCCTGGCGTCAAGGTCAGCCAGATTTCCAACCTGGCGAAGGATCTCGCGCGCTCACTGTCCGTCGTCAGTGTCCGGGTGGTCGAGGTCATTCCGGGCAAGTCCTACGTCGGGCTCGAGATTCCGAACGAGAACCGACAGCTCGTGACGCTGGGCGAGATACTCAAGTCCCGTGCCTACGACGACATGAACTCGCCGCTGACGCTGGCGCTCGGAAAGGATATCGGCGGGCACTCCGTCGTGGCCGACCTCGCGCGCATGCCGCACCTGCTGATCGCCGGCACCACCGGGTCCGGCAAGTCCGTCGCGATCAACGCGATGATCCTCAGCATCCTGTACAAGACGCAGCCGGAGCAGGTTCGGCTGATCATGATCGATCCGAAGATGCTCGAGCTGTCAGTCTACGAGGGCATTCCGCACCTGCTTGCGCCGGTCGTCACCGACATGGCGGAGGCCTCGAATGCGCTGCGCTGGTGTGTTGCCGAAATGGACAGGCGCTACCGGCTGATGGCCGCGCTCGGCGTGCGCAACATCGGTGGCTACAACCGCAAGGTGCGCGACGCAATCGACAAGGGCGAGCCGATCAAGGATCCGACGTTTACACCGCCGCCGTTCGAGGACCCGGACAAGGAGTTCGAGTACCCGACGCTGACGCCGTTGCCGTACATCGTCGTGATCATCGACGAGCTGGCGGACATGATGATGATCGTCGGCAAGAAGGTCGAGGAACTGATCGCGCGCCTGGCGCAGAAAGCCCGCGCCTCCGGCATTCACATGCTGCTCGCCACCCAGCGTCCTTCCGTCGACGTGATCACGGGCCTGATCAAGGCGAACGTCCCGTCGCGCATCGCGTTCCAGGTGTCCGCAAAGGTGGATTCACGGACGATTCTCGACCAGCAGGGCGCGGAGAATCTTCTCGGCCACGGCGACATGCTGTACCTGCCGCCGGGTACGTCGCTGCCGATTCGCGTGCACGGTGCGTTCGTCGCGGACCACGAAGTGCATTCCGTCGTCCGGCACCTGAAGAAGAGCGGCGAGCCGCGGTACCTCGACGAGATCCTCGAAGGACCGACGGCGCCGACTCCCGGTCTCACCGGCCTGGAGAGCCTGGCCCCGGACTCGGGCGACGCGGAGCAGGACCCGCTGTACGACCAGGCCGTGCAGGTCGTCATGGAAACCCGTAAGGCCTCCATCTCCGGTGTGCAGCGGCGATTGAAGATTGGGTACAACCGGGCCGCGCGCATGGTCGAGTCGATGGAGGCGGCCGGACTTGTCGGGCCGCTGCAGCCGAACGGATCCCGCGAGATCCTGGTGCCCGGCGGCGACGAGGACTGAATGCGTCCATTCCGAGACTTTGCCCGCTTTTCACGGCACGCTGCCTGTGCGTTGTCGATGTTCGCCGCGGCAGCCAGCGCTGGCAGCGCAGTCGATATGCCGCCCGAGGTCGAGCATTTTTTGGACGGCGTGCAGACGCTGTCGGCCGCGTTCGACCAGACGCTGATCGACGCCGACGGCCTCCAGGCCGAGGCGTCGTCCGGCACGCTGGACATTGCGCGGCCGGGGCGATTCCGTTGGGTCTACCGGGAGCCGTACGAGCAATGGCTGGTCGCCGACGGCCGCAACGTCTGGAGCTACGACGTCGATCTCGAACAGGTGACCGTCAAGCCGCAGGCCACGGCGCTCGCCAACACGCCGGCGCTACTGCTTGGTGGCGCGGATGACGTGCTGGCCGAGTTCGACTTCATTGCCTCGGCGGAGAACGACGGCCTGACCTGGGCCCGGTTCGCGCCGCGGTCGGGCGACAACGGCTTTCGTCATGTCGATCTCGCCTTCCGCGACGGAACGCTCGCGCGCATGGTGTTCTACGACAACCTGGACCAGACCACGGTCATCGCCCTGACCGACGTGGTGGTGAACGGGGACGTCGACGACGGCCTGTTTACGTTCGAGGTGCCGGAAGGCGTCGATCTCGTCGGTACGCCCGACGACTCGCGGTATCCCTGATGCTGCCCCTCCGTTTCCGCAGGCGCTGGCAGCTTGCAAACGGCGTGCTGCTGCTGTGCGTGTTGGTGGCCGCACTGGCGCCCCTCGCGTGGTACTGGCCGGACCGGGCCCGCCTTGGAAGCTGGTTCGACGGGTCGGACAAGTGGTTGCACGGCATCACGTTCGCACTGCTGGCACTCTGGTTTGCCGGCCAGTTCCGGCGCAGCGGGCTTTGGCGGATTGCCGTCGGCCTCCTGGCGTTCGGCGTCTTCATCGAGTTGTGCCAGCGCGGCGTGGGCTATCGCTCCGCCGAGTGGCTCGATGTCGCGGCCGATGCCGCGGGCATCGCGGCCGGCCTCGCGATCGCGGCGCTTGGCGCCGTGGGCTGGTCGCTGCGGTTCGAGCATTGGCTCGCCGGTGCCCGGCAGACGGGCTGAGCGCGTGACCGGCGACATGTTCGGGTCCCGCGCCGCGGACGATGCAACCCGGCCGCTGGCGGACCGCATGCGCCCCACGGGGCTGGAGGAATTCTTCGGGCAGCCGCAACTCGTCGGCGACGGAAAGCCGCTTGCCAGGGCGATCGCGGACGGCCGCGCGCACTCGATGGTGTTCTGGGGTCCGCCGGGCACCGGGAAGACGACACTCGCACGCATGGTCGCGCAGCACACCGACTCGCACTTCATCGCACTCTCGGCCGTCATGGCCGGCGTGAAGGACGTCCGCGCGGCGGTCGACGAGGCGCGGCAGCAACGCGACATGTATGGGCGTGGCACGGTCCTGTTTCTCGACGAGGTGCATCGCTTCAACAAGTCCCAGCAGGATGCGTTCCTGCCGTACGTCGAGGACGGCACGCTGGTGTTCATCGGCGCGACGACGGAAAACCCGTCCTTCGAGTTGAACAATGCGCTCCTGTCCCGCGCGCGCGTCTACGTGCTGAAGGCACTGGACGATGCTGCGATCGAGTCGATCCTGAGGCGGGCACTGGCGGATGGCGCCCGCGGGCTGGCGGGACGGTACCGGATCGGCGACGAGAGCCTCGCGCTGCTCGTTCGCGCCGCCGACGGGGATGCGCGACGGGCCCTGAACCTGCTCGAGATCGCGGCGGACCTCGCCGAGGACGGCTGGATTTCCGACGACGCCGTGGCTGAAGTCGCGTCCGGGGGCCGTCGCCGCTTCGACAACAAGGGCGAGTACTTCTACGACCAGATCTCCGCGCTGCACAAGTCGATTCGGGGCAGCGACCCGGACGCATCGTTGTACTGGCTGATGCGCATGCAGGACGGCGGCTGCGACCCGCTGTATGTCGCGCGGCGCATGATTCGTGTCGCGTCCGAGGACATCGGCAATGCGGACCCGCGCGCCCTGCGGGTCACGCTGGACGCATGGAGTGTGCTGGAGCGGCTCGGCAGCCCGGAGGGCGAACTCGCGCTCGCGCAGGCCGTCGTCTACCTGGCCTGCGCGCCGAAGAGCAACGCGGTGTACTTGGCGATGAAGGCAGCGGCCGCGGACGTCGAGGCGTTCGGCACGCTGGACGTGCCGATGCACCTTCGGAACGCGCCGACGCGTCTCATGAAGGACCTGGGGTACGGAAAAGGCTATCGCTATGCGCACGACGAGCAGGACGCGCTCGCGATCGGCGAAACCTATTTTCCCGACGACATGCGGCCGGGCAGGTATTATCATCCGGTGCCCCGCGGACTGGAGATCCGCATCAAGGAAAAACTCGAGGACATCGAACGGCGTCGGCGCGAAGCACGCGGCGAGCCTCCCGGCGAACAATGATCGATCCCAAACTACTGAGACAGTCGCCCGACGCGGTGGCGGCGAACCTGGCGCGGCGCGGATTCACGTTCGACGCGGCCGCCTACGACGTACTCGACGAACGCCGCAAGGCGCTGCAGGTGGAAACGGAGTCCCTGCAGGCCGAGCGCAACGCGAGCGCGAAGAAGATCGGGCAGGCGAAGGCGCAGGGCGCGGATATCGCGCCCTTGCTGGCTGCCGTGCAGGACCTGGGCGAGAGGCTGTCCGAGGCGGAGCGCGCGCTCAAGTCCGCGCAGGCCGACCTGTCTGCCATCGAGCTCGGCCTGCCGAACCTGCTGGCTGACGACGTGCCCGACGGCGCCGACGAGACGGCCAACGTCGAGGTCCGCCGCTGGGGCACGCCGCGTGAGTTCGATTTCGCGGCGCGCGATCACGTGGCGATCGGCGAAGGACTGGGTCTGCTCGACTTCGACACGGCGGCCGGCATCTCCGGGTCGCGCTTTGCGGTGCTGAAGGGCGGCCTCGCGCGCCTCCAGCGCGCGCTCATCCAGTTCATGCTGGACGTGCACACGAGCGAGCACGGTTACACGGAAACCTACGTGCCCTACCTGGTCCAGGCCCACGCGCTCGTCGGCACCGGGCAGCTTCCGAAGTTCGAGGAAGACCTGTTCCGCACGGCGACGGAGACGCCGTTCTACCTCATTCCGACCGCGGAAGTGCCGCTGACAAACTTTGCGCGGGACCGGATCCTGTCAGCTGACGAGCTGCCGCTGCGGCTCACGGCGCACACGCCGTGTTTCCGGTCGGAGGCCGGGTCCTACGGGCAGGACACGCGCGGCATGATTCGCCAGCACCAGTTCGAGAAAGTCGAGCTCGTGCACCTCGTCGCACCGTCCGAGTCGGACGCCGCGCTCGAGGCGCTGACGGGCCATGCCGAGCAAATACTCCAGCGACTCGAGTTGCCGTACCGGGTCGTCGCGCTGTGCGCCGGCGACATCGGTTTCGGGGCGAGACGGACCTACGATCTCGAAGTCTGGCTGCCGGGCCAGGAGCGCTACCGGGAAATCTCGTCCTGCAGCAACTGCGGTGATTTCCAGGCGCGGCGCATGAAGGCACGCTACCGGAACCCGGAGACGGGCAAGCCGGAGCTGCTGCACACCTTGAACGGTTCCGGCGTGGCGGCTGGACGGGCGCTGATTGCCGTTATGGAAAATGGCCAGCGCGAAGACGGGAGCATCGAGGTACCCCCGGTGCTCCGCCCATACCTGGGCGGAGCCGGGGAAATCACACCCGAGGGTTAGTCGCGGCTCAGGAAGAGCTGCAGGACGTACCAGAACATCAGCGCGATCGACGCGAACAGGCCCATCGACGCGGCGACGTAACGGTCCTGCGGGTAGTGGTGCATGATGTTCGAGGTGTCATAAAGCACGGCGACACCGGCGAAGCCGATCATGGCTACCGAGAACCAGGTGCCGAGTTCGAAGCCGAACAGCAGAGCGCCGGCGATCGCGACCAGTGCCAGCATGCCGCCCCAGACCAGCAGGCCGCGGAAAAACGAGAAGTCCTTGCGGGTGATCATCGCGGTGGCGATCAGGCCGACGCAGCCCATGACCGTGACGGCCGCGGCCGACTGGATCATCGTGCCCGACGGGTCGAGCATCAGCGCGAGCAGCAGCATCGGCGCGAAGATCAGCGCTTCCGCCACGATGAACACGGCGTAGGCTGCGTACTGCGCCTGCTTCGACTCCAGGCGATGCGCGACGTGCGAGGCGCCCCAGCCGACGAGCATGAAGGCCCCGAGCACGAGGAACCAGCTGTTGAGCATCGGCCCGGCGATACGCGCGGCGACGCCCGACGTGATCAGGTAGTACTCGATGGCAGCGAACGCGAGGATGCCACCCACGACATGCGCGTAGCACTTCCATATGAACTCCGACCGGTCTTCGACCGAGGCGGCAGCCACCGGCGTTGCGTAGCGGACTTGATCCTGCATGTCACTGATCCTCCATTGATGACCGGGCCGATTCTACCACCCGCTGCGAAACCGGACGACGAAATCCGTCACCACGGCAGGCGGTAGCCCTCGGCATGCCAGAAGCCCCCCGAGGTCGCGGGCGTCAGCTCGTCGATCCGCCGTATCAGGCCGCCGGCCGCGGTCCCCGGGTCGATCCCGCGGCCGCCGGTCATGGCTGTCGCGACCAGCCCCGGGTGCAGCAGCGCGACCGAGATCCCGCGCGGCCCGAGCTCGTGTTTCAGGTTCATGCCGACCTGGTTGACGGCTGACTTGGAAGCCCGGTAGCCGTAGTGGCCGCCGCTGCCGTTGTCTTCGATCGACCCGACGCGGCTGGACACGATCGCGACCTTGCCGCCGTCGGCCAGGTTGCCGGCGAGGGCCTCGGTGACGCGCAACGGCCCGAGCGTATTCACGCGGTACTGCTCCAGCATGGCCTCGTAGTCGAGGTCGCCGAAGCGGTCGTCGCGCAGGATGCCGGCGTTGTTGATCAGCACGTCGATCGTCCGTCCGTCGAGGGCCGCGGCAAGGCGCTGCACCGACGCCGCGTCGGCAACATCGATCCCGTCGACGATTTCGACCCCCGATGCCGACAGGCCATCGGAGGCCCGACGGCAGACGGCGATCACGGTATCGCCCCGTTCGCTCAGCTGGCGAACGATCTCCAGCCCGATGCCGCGATTGCAGCCGGTAATCAATACGGTCGACATGTGTTATATCTCCTCGCGCTCCCCCGCTGGAACAGCAGGTCTGGTGACGACGGACTCGAAAATCAAGTATCGCCGGTCGACCGTGATCGCCGTCGTCATCGCGAACATGATCGGCACCGGCGTCTTCACGAGCCTCGGCTACCAGCTCGAGGGCATCCGGTCGGGGTTCGTCATCCTGTTGCTCTGGGCGCTCGGCGGCTTGATCGCGCTGTGCGGAGCGATGACCTACGCGGAACTGGGAGCGGCGTTCCCGCGCTCCGGCGGCGAATACAACCTGTTGTCGCGTATCTATCACCCGCTGGCGGGTTTCGTGTCCGGCTGGATCTCCGCGACGATCGGGTTCGCCGCGCCGACCGCGCTCGCGGCCATGACGTTCGCGGCCTACGCGACGTCGGCGTTGGCGCGGGAGAACACCGCGTTGCTCGAGCGGGTGCTTGCGATCTGCCTCGTCCTGGTGCTGACCGCCGTCCATTCGATCAGCCGGCGGCAGAGTGGCGGGCTGCAGGGGCTGTTCACGGCCCTGAAGCTGGCCGCGATCGTGGCATTCTGCACCGCCGCGCTGCTGTTCGCGGAGTCGCGGCAACACGTGCCGGTCCTGCCGGCACCCGGCGATGGTCGGCTGCTGCTGGGCGGCGCGTTCGCGGTGTCGCTCATCTACGTGAGCTATGCCTACACGGGCTGGAATGCCGCAACCTACCTGAGCAGCGAGCTTGCGCATCCGCAGCGCGACCTGCCGAAGATCCTGTTCGCCGGCACGGCCGTCGTCGCGGTACTGTACGTCCTGCTGAACTACGTCTTCCTCGAGGTCGCACCGATGGACGCGCTGGCCGGCCAGCTCGAAGTCGGGCAGGTCGCGGCGGTCGCCGCGTTCGGCGACGCCGCGGGCAGCTATGTCGGGCTGGCCCTCGCACTACTGCTCGTGTCGACGGTCAGTGCCATGACGCTGGCCGGCCCCCGCGTCCTGCAGGTCATCGGCGAGGACTTTCAGGGCCTCCGGCTGCTCGCGATCGTCAACCGGGACGGTCTCCCGTACGTCGCCATCGCGCTGCAGTCGACCCTCGCGATCGCCTTCATCGCGACCTCTACGTTCGAATCCGTCCTGGTCTTCGCGGGATTCACGCTGGCGCTGAACAGCTTCGTGACGGTCCTGGGCGTGTTCGTACTGCGCTACCGGCGGCCCGACCTGCCGCGGCCATACCGCACGTTCGGCTACCCGCTGACGCCGCTCGCGTACCTCGTCGTGATGGGCTGGACGCTCGGGTTCGTGTTGTGGTCCCGGCCCGTGGAGGCGTTGGTGAGCCTGGGGCTGGTCGGCGCCGGGGTCGCGGTCTACTTCATTGCACGCGGGAAAGACGGCGGAGAGGGCGGGGCACTATCACAATCAACCCAAGCCGACACGGTTCCTTGACCTCAATGCGTTCCTGCCTCCAGAGTGCACCGTCTTTTCGCGTAACCCTAAGGCCCCGGTGCTGGAATCGATCACCGCGCTCATCGTCGCAACGTCATTGCTCCTGGGCTCTCCGGGGCCTGTACCCATCGCGCTCGCAGCGACCGGTGCCGTATTCGGCTTCCGCCAGGGAACTCCGTTTCTCCTGGGGATACTCGTGGGATTGGCCGTGGCAATCACTCTCGGGTCCGCGGGCGTCATAGGGCTTTTCAATGCGTTTCCCGCCAGTCGCTTCCTTGTCGGCGTCCTGGGCGGTGCCTACATATGCTACGTCGCCTTCAAGATCGCGACAGGACCACTGCTCTCGACCGCCGGGGAAGCATTGGCGTCAGCGCCGCGATTCCGGGATGGATTCATTCTCAATCTTCTCAATCCGAAAGCCTACGCGGCGTTTATCGCCTTGTTCTCGCAGTTCTCGCTGCCGCTTTCGACGAATGTCTCGAGTACCGCTGCTACCGCACTCGTCGCATTTGGCGTTGCGATCGTCATCGACGTCACGTGGCTGGGATTGGGCGGCTTGCTGAGGCCCGTCTTCGAGTCGCCGAAGTCGGCACGAATGGTTCGGGTTACATTCGGACTGCTGATGGTCCTGGCCGTTCTACTGGCATTTCGCGCCCTGTAGCCGGCCCGGGACCGGCTGCGAGACCACGCGGAGCCTGACGCGCCAGCGAGGATTTCTGGACCACCCCGGGGTGGTCCAGGGTACTCGGGAGTTGGCGGAGAGGGTGGGATTTGAACCCACGAAGGGCTATGAACCCTTGCCGGTTTTCAAGACCGGTGCATTCAACCACTCTGCCACCTCTCCGGAACCGTGACCTGCGGCGCGTGCGCGTCCGCGCCGCGCATTGTGCAGCGCGTGGCGTGCCGCGTCCAATCGCCTGTCAATCCCGTGACCGGGCCGGCGTTCGCGCGACCGAACCGATGGGGTTCGGGCCGGTCACAGTCAGTGGAGCGTGAAAGCAGCGCATTACACGAGTTCGAGAAATGATTCACAAGTTACTGATAGTAAATCTCTTCCTTCTCGGGCTTCTGTGCGCCACAGCCTCCGCCCAGTCACCGGACGGCCTGTCGCCGGTCCAGGCCGGGCTCGCCGAGGCCCGTGCGGCGCTGGCGGACGGCGACCAGGCGCGCGCGGTCGAGGCGCTGCAATCACTGTTCGACAACGGCTTCTCCGGCGTCGGCCTGATCCTCGCCGACCCGGCCTTGTCGGCGCTTGCGGGCAATCCGGCGTTCGATCAACTGGTAACCGACATGTCGCGAAAGGCTTTTCCCTGCGAGCACGATCCGGCCTTCGCCGAGTTCGATTTCTGGCTGGGCGACTGGGATGTGCACCTCGCGAACGGAACGTTTGCCGGCACGAACCGCATTCACCGCGAACAGCGGGGCTGCGTGCTGATCGAGAACTGGTCGAGCGCATCCGGCGGCAGCGGCACCAGCATCAATTACGTGGACAAGACGGACGGCCGGTGGGTGCAGATCTGGAACGATGCCAGCGGGAGCCAGATCCATATACGGGGCGGAATGACCAAGGATGGCATGTTGCTGGAGGGGACGATCCACTACGTCGCGACCGGCCTGACGTCGCCGTTCCGTGGACTGTGGACCCCCCTTGAAGATGGCCGTGTGCGACAATACTTCGAACAATCGAACGACGGTGCCGCAACCTGGGTGCCGTGGTTCGAAGGTTTCTACACCCGTCGCAGCGGGGACCAGGAGGGCACCGTCCAGTGAGTTATTCCCCCAATCGAGGATTCCCGGCAGGCAACCCGATCGCGAACGTGCTCGTCGTCATCGTCGGCGCGCTCGTCATCGCGGCCTCGCTCGTGCTCGGCTTCTTCGCCTTCGTGGTGCTGGCGACGCTTGCGCTGGTGTTCGCCGCGGTCATCGGCATTCGCGTCTGGTGGTTCAACCGCAAGCTGGCCAAAGCGGCCCGCGCGAACCCAGAGACCCGGGAGTCGGCCGACGCGACGCACGTGATCGAAGGCGAATTCCACGTCGTCGAGATGCAGGTGGAAGACCGGCGGCACGAACCCTGAGACGCGCCGCACCCGTCTGGCCAGCGCCGTAAAAACCTCGTAAAGTCGCGCGTCATGCAGAACGCGACCGAAAAAGACGACAAGCGGCGTCGCCGACGTCGGCGACGCATCCAGATCATCATCATCTACACGGCGATCGCGGTTGGCCTCGCTTGGTTCTTCGAGTCGCAGGCGACGACGACGATCATCTTCGTGCGCCACGCCGAAAAGGCCGTTGACGGCACCGACGATCCATCTCTGAACGAGGCGGGCCAACGGCGTGCCGACGAACTGGCGCGGCAGATGTCGGATGCGGACGTGATCCAGGGCGTCGATGCCGTGTACGCCACGGCCTACAAGCGCTCGCAGGAAACGGTAGTGCCGTTGTCCGATGCGCTGGATGTGCCGATCACCACCTACGATGCGGACGACACCGAGACGGTGCTCGACGACATCCTGAGAGACCACAAGGGCAAGGTGGTGCTCGTCGTCGGCCACAGCGACACGCTGCCGGAGCTGATCGCGAACCTGGGCGCCAGCAAGCGCGTGCCGCCGATTGCCGAGGACGAGTACGACAACCTGTATCTCGTCGCCATTCCCTGGTTCGGCAAGACGAAGACCATACGCCTGCGCTACGGCAGTCCCTACCTTCCCGCAGAATCGCCCTAGGCGCGTCGCATGCCGGCCTCGGTGCGGGCCTGCACCGCGCGTTCCATGAACTGTCGATGCCGTGAAATGCGGATGTCGGCCAGGACACGGTCGACGATGCAACGGTCCTGGTCGACCAGGTAGGTTGCGCGCCGTACCCCGATGCCCAGCGGTCCGTCGACGTCGTACATCCGGGTCACGGTCTTGTCGGGGTCGCACAGCAGCGTGAACGGCAACGCGTGCTTCTCGCGAAAACGCCGGTGGCTCCCGGGGCCCTGCGGGCTGATGCCGGCCACGGTGAGCCCCACCGCGCGGAGTTCGCCGAACATGTCCCGGATGGTGCAGGCCTCGCGGGTGCACCCGGGCGTGAAATCGGCCGGGTAGAAATAGAGGAGCAGGGGACCGTCGTCGAGCAGGCTCGTCAGCGAGCGGTCAGTGCCGCGGTCGTCCTGGAGAACGAATTCCGGTGCGCGCGTCCCCGCATCGAGCATCAGTCGCCGTCCGTGTCGGTATCGTGCCCGGGGCGCAGGACTTCCATCACGCGGTAGTTCGTCATCGCCATGCCGAGCCTCGCATAGGTCTGCTGCGCGCGCAGGTTGTCTTTCTCGACGTACAGCCGAATTCCGGCGATGTCATCCGAGGCATGCGCGAGCGCTTCGACGTGGTGGTAGAGCGCGGTGTAGATGCCCTGTCGTCGATAGTCGCGATGCACGTACACGCTCTGCACCCACCACAGCATGCCGTTGCGCCAGTCGCTCCATTCGTAGGTCACCATGATCTGGCCGACGACGGCGCCATCGGTCTCGGCCACCCAGTAGCGACCGAGAGAACGATCGGACAGGATGCGCTGTACGCCGCGACCGATCAGCGCCGGGTCGAGATCGTGACCCTCGGTCTCGGTCGCAATGCCGCGGTTGAACGCGGCGATGACGGTCGCATCGTCGGGCGAGGCGTCCCGGATTGTCAGCTTCACAGCGCTGCTCCATGCAAGAGATGGTGCCCCGAAGAGGATTGACTCGGATCGGCTCGCGCCGATCCTCGGGGCTGCGCCCCGGCGCCTTCGGCGCCGTCCAACTCGCTGTCGCGAGTTGTCGAACAATGCTCTCATCGGCAGGTCGAGCCGCCATAGCCGAACCGTCCCTGCGGAACGGCTCGGCTATGGCGCCCCGACCATGATTCGAACATGGGACCCCCAGATTAGGAATCTGGTGCTCTATCCTGCTGAGCTACCGGGGCTGGCCGCAGGCGATTGTAGCAAACTGCGCATGTCCTGATACGCGTCGAGCGCGCGCTGGCGGGTGTCGGCGAGGTCGACGATCGGCTTCGGGTAGGTTTTTCCGAGCGTAATATTCGCGTCGTGCAGCGTTGCGCTGTCGGCCGACCACGGCGCATGCAGGTTCGCGTTTGGGAGTCGCGCGAGTTCCGGCAGCCAGCGGCGGAGATAGTCACCGTCGGGATCGAACTTGCGGCTCTGCAGTACCGGATTGAAGATCCTGAAGTACGGCGCCGCGTCGGTGCCGCAACCGGCCACCCACTGCCAGCCGGCTGAGTTGTTCGCGAGGTCGGCGTCTACGAGCGTATCGAGAAACCACGCTGCGCCGTGCTGCCACGGCACGAGAAGGTTCTTCACAAGGAACGACGCGACGATCATGCGCACGCGATTGTGCATCCAGCCGGTGGTCCACAGCTCCCGCATGCCGGCGTCGACGAGCGGTATGCCGGATTGTCCCCGTTGCCACGCGTTCAGTGCGTCGGTGTCGTCTTTCCACCCGAAAGACTCGAACTCGTCGCGCAGCGGCTTCGTGGGCATATCGGGAAAGTGGAACAGGAGGTGTCCGCAGAAGTCTCGCCAGTAGAGTTGCCGGAGGAACGCTTCCGCACCGCGGGTGCCTTCGCCCGCCAGCACCTTGTCGTGCAGGCGGTGCCAGACCTGGCGGGGGCTGATCTCGCCAAAGTGCAGGTGCGGGGACAGTTTCGACGTCCCGTCCTCGCCTGGCAAATCCCGGCGGCTTGCGTATCGGCCGGCGCTATCGGCAAACGCGTCGAGGCGCGCGTGCGCGCCGTCTTCGCCCGGCGTCCAGTTGTCGCGGAGGCCGCCGGCCCAGTCGGGCGATGTCGGCAGCAGCCCGAGGTCGTCCAGCGGCATCACGGGCAATTCCGCCTTCACCTTCTCGAGAGTCGCGGAGGGGCAGGACCGCAGGGTTTCGGGGGCGGCGGCCGGCCGGTCGCGCTCCGGCCGACTGACGCAGCTCTTCCAGAAAGCTGTGAAAACGCGGTACGGGGTTTCCTCGGCGGTCAGCACCGTGCCGGGCCGCTGCAGGTAATAGCTGTCGTGCGCGATCGCGGCGTCGCCAACGTTCCCGGCCACCGCGTCCTGCTCGCTGCGCGCCGCCGGGGTGTAACCTCGGGTGTAGTGGATCGACCCTGCTTCGACGAGTGCCGTTAGTTTCGGTAGCACTTCGGCCGCCTTGCCGCGCAGGATGAGAAGTGGCGCACCGCGCTTGTCGAGCGCGCGTGACAACGCAGAAAGGCTGTGGTGCAACCACCAGTCGGCGGCACGGCCGGCGCGCTCGGCATCGTGGACGTACACGGGCACGATGGGACGGCCGTCCTCCGAGGCTTCGATGAGTGCGGCATTGTCGTCGAGCCGCAAATCCCGCCGGAACCAGGCGACGGCGGTTGCGCTCACGCGCCGTCCCCGCCCGGTTGCGGGACGCTGCGGATGTCAATCTGATAAGGCATACCCGCAGTCTACTTCGCGCAATTTCGACGGTGTGTATGCGAATGTAACAAAGCATTTCCCACCGTAGGCGCCCGCTTACGGGCTTTGTAAGCTGCACCCAGTTTCAGGAGATTGGCAATGACCGACATGACAGCGCGAGCGCTGAGCTGGACTGAAGCCGGGATGGTGCCCGACGCGATTATCCGTAGCGGCATCCGGCGCCTGCTCGATCGCAAGCGCCACGAGATCGAGGCTGACAATCCGGAGGCTGCGGCACACCGGACGAATGTGTTCGTCGACATGATGAACGCGTCGCCGGTGGCGCTCCTGCCGGACCTGGCCAATGAACAACACTACGAGGTGCCTGCCGCGTTCTTCGAGGCCGTGCTCGGCGAGCACCGCAAGTACAGCTGCGGCTACTGGGGCGGCGACGTCGGATCGCTGGACGAGGCGGAGGCGGCTGCGCTGGCGTTGACCGTTCGCCGTGCCGGCATCACCAACGGCATGCGCGTTCTCGACCTGGGATGCGGCTGGGGCTCGCTCACGCTGTGGATCGCCGAGCATTTCCCGGCCTGCGAGGTCATTGCCGTCAGCAATTCTCAATCTCAGCAAGCCGCAATCCTCGAGTTGGTCGCGGCGCGAGGCCTCGACAACGTCGACGTGCGCGTCGCTGATATGAACGACTTCGATCCGGCGGCGCGCTTCGACCGCATCGTGTCCGTCGAGATGTTCGAGCACATGCGGAACTACCGGGAACTGTTCCGTCGCATCCGCGGCTGGCTGCAGCCGGATGGGCGCTTCTTCATGCACATCTTCACGCACCGCAGCACGCCCTACGAGTTCATCGACAGGGGACCGGGCGACTGGATGAGCCGGCACTTCTTCTCCGGCGGCATCATGCCGTCGGCTGAATTGCCGTTGCGCTTTCCGCGGCACCTTCGAATCGAAAACAGTTGGCGCTGGGACGGCAGACACTATGCGCAGACCAGCGAAGCGTGGCTTCGGAAGATGGATGCGAACCGCGAGCGGCTGATGCCGATCCTCCGTGACACCTACGGGGACGACGCGGATCGCTGGTGGATGCGCTGGCGCATGTTCTTCATGGCGTGTGCCGAACTGTTCGCCTGGCAGGATGGCCGCGAGTGGTTCGTGAGTCACTACCTCTTCGAGCGGTCCGAAGGCTGACATGCTCGTGCTCCTGAATTTTCTCGTCTTCCAGGCCGGTTGGTTCACGTCCGTGCTCGGCGCCGCCAACCAGATGCCGTGGCTCGGTCCGCTGCTGGTGCTCGTGGCCGTTGCCCTGCACCTGCGACTCGCACGCAGGCCATCGAGCGAGCTGATGCTGATCGTCGCGTGTGGCGGTCTGGGTGCCGTGTTCGACAGCGCCCTGGTCGCGGCGGGCTGGGTCCGGTACCCGTCCGGGATGCTGGCCGCGGGTGTGGCGCCGTACTGGATCGTCGGCATGTGGCTGCTGTTCGCGACGACGCTGAACGTGTCACTGCGCTGGCTGCGGGGCAGGACGGCGCTGGCGGCTGTACTCGGCTTTGTCGCCGGTCCCGCGAGCTATGTCGCCGGCGCAAAGCTCGGGGGCATCACGCTGGTCGACCCGACAGCGGCGCTGGTGACGCTGGCCATCGGCTGGGGCGCAATGCTGCCTGCGCTCTTCGTGCTTGCCCGGCGCTTCGACGGTTTCCGGCCCGAACAGGCGGTGCTGCCGGGGAAAGCGTCGTGATCACGATTTTTACGCCCTGGGCGTCGGCGCTGGCGGCTATCGTCGTCATCGCACTGGTGGCCTGGCTGGCGAGCCTCCTGCTGCGCGATGTCGGTTTTGTCGATGGGCTGTGGTCGCTGTTCTTCCTGGTGTCAGGACTCGTTGCCGGCTGGTACGTCGATGAACTCGGTAACCGCGCGGTGCTGGTACTCGCGCTATTGACGCTGTGGTCGCTGCGCTTGTCGCTGCACATTTTCGTGCGCAGTTTCGGCGAGCCCGAGGATTACCGCTATCGCGAGATGCGCGAGCGGCATCAGCCGTTTGCGCTGAAGAGCCTGTACATCGTCTTTGGGCTCCAGGGCGTACTGGCGTGGCTGATTGCGTTGCCGCTCGTGGTTTCAATATCGCAGCCTGCCGCAGCCCTCGGCTGGATAGACCTCGTCGCGACGCTGTTGTGGCTGGTGGGCTTCGTGTTCGAAGCTGGTGGCGACTGGCAGCTTGCGCGCTTTCGCAATGACCCGGCAAACCGGGGGAAAGTGCTCGATACCGGCCTGTGGCGGTACACGCGCCATCCGAACTACTTCGGTGACTTCTGCATCTGGTGGGCGTACTACCTGTTTGCAGTAGCAGCGGGCGGCTGGTGGACGATCCTGTCGCCGCTGCTGATGAGCTTCCTGTTGCTGAAGGTGTCGGGCGTGGCGCTGCTCGAGAAGTCGATCGGCAGCCGCCGGCCCGGTTACGCGGAATACGTCGCGTCCACGAATGCGTTCTTTCCAGGCCCACGGCAGCAGGTGAGGGCGGTTGATGCGTAGAAAATGCTACACGGCGGGTGTTGCGGCCATTGCCGCATTGTCGGCCGGTGCCGGACTGGCCGGCGCGTATGCCGGGGTGCAGCGCTTCGAGTTCGACGTCTATCTCGATGAGCGCCGCATCGGTACGCACGAATACACGATCTCCAGTACTGCGCCGGGGGAGGCCCGCGTGCGCAGCGAGGCGGATTTCGACGTGCGTTTCCTCGCCATACCGGTTTACCGCTACGAGCACCGGAACACGGAAGTTTGGCGCGGCGACTGCCTGGTCAGCGTCGAGGCCACGACGCGAACGAACGGCAAGCACATGGCGGTGAGCGGCGAACGCACGGACTCCGGTTTCACGATTGCCGGTCGCGCCGAGGCGCTGCCGGATTGTGTGCGGTCGTTCGCCTACTGGGATCCGGCGCTGCTGGAACAGGAGCGGCTGTTGAATCCACAAACCGGCGAGTTCGTCACCGTGCGTATCGAGCGCACGGTCGCGGACCCCGGTGCCGACGCCGCGATCGTCTACCGCATCGAGGCCGGTGACCGCAGGATCGCCGTCTGGTACTCGACCACGCAGCAATGGCTCGGCCTGGAGGCGGTCGTTAAAGGCGGCCGAGTCCTGAGGTACGTCAGGTCATGAACCGAATCTTCCCGACACTCACCACGATCGGCGTCCTGTTTCTTGCAGGCTGCGCCGGCAGGGGGCCCGATATGCATACCGTGGACCACGTCGATCTCGAGCGTTTCATGGGCGACTGGTACGTCATTGCGAACATCCCGACGTTTCTCGAGAAGGAGGCCTACAACGCCGTCGAGAACTATGCGCTGAATCCGGACGGGACGATCGCGACGACGTTCACATTCCGCAAGGGCGGGTTCGACGGGCCGCTCAAGACCTACACGCCGAAGGGCTTCGTGCGCGACACGGACACCAACGCGACCTGGGGCATGCGCTTCGTCTGGCCCGTCAAGGCGGATTACCGGATCGTGCACTTGGACCGGGACTACACGCGGACGATCATCGGCCGGCAGAAGCGCGACTACGTCTGGATCATGGCGCGCACACCGTCGATCCCGGAGGCGGACTACCGGGAACTGATCGAGCGCGTCGAAGGACTGGGCTACGACGTGTCGAAGGTCCAGAAGGTGCCGCAACAATGGTGACGAGCGAGCGACGCCCGCGGGTTGCCATCGTCGGCACCGGCATTGCCGGCAACATGGCGGCGTACCGGCTGCGCGAGCGCTGCGACATCACGGTCTTCGAGGCCGGGGCGCACATCGGCGGGCACACGAACACCGTCGACGTCGATGACGGCGGCCGGGTGATCCCGGTCGACACGGGCTTCATCGTCTTCAACGACCATACCTACCCCGAGTTCAACAAGTTGCTGGACGAGCTCGGGCAACCGTCCCAAAAGAGCGTCATGAGCTTCAGTGTCCAGGCGTTCGACGGCCGGCTCGAGTACAACGGGGCGAACCTGAACGCGCTGTTCGCGCAGCGCCGGAACATCCTGCGGCCGCCGTTCTACCGGATGGTGCGCGACATATTGCGCTTCAACCGGTCCGCGGTCGCGAGTCTCAGCCGGGAGGACAAGACGCAGACCGTCGGTCGCTACCTGGTCCGGCACGGGTACAGCCGGGAGTTCCTCGACTGCTACCTCGTCCCGATGGCCGCGGCGATCTGGTCGTCGGAGCCGGTCGCGATCCAGCGCATGCCAATACGCTTCCTCGTGGGTTTTTTCGAGAACCACGGGCTGCTCCGGCTGCGAGAGCGTCCCGTCTGGCGGGTCATCACCGGCGGATCGAGGGAGTACGTCCGGCGCATGGTCCGCGATCATCGCGACCGCATCCGCCTGCGCACGCCGGTCCGCAAGATCCGGCGGCAACCCGATGGCGTCGACGTGTTTACCGACGCGGCAGGACGCGAACGCTTCGACGCGGTGTTCATGGCCTGCCACAGCGACCAGGCGCTGTCCCTGCTGGCCGACCCGACAACGGCCGAAGCCGAGGTGCTCGGGGCGATCCGCTACCAGGACAATGTTGCGATCCTGCATACCGATGCGTCCGTGATGCCGAAGCGCCGCCGCGCGTGGGCGGCGTGGAACTACCACCTTCCGCGGGATCCGGAGGCGCATGTCGCGGTGACCTACAACATGAACATACTGCAGGGCATTCAATCGGACCGGCAGTACTGCGTGTCCCTGAATCACGAGGGGAGCATCGACCCCGCGAGCGTCCTGCGCCGGATTCACTACGAGCACCCGGTCTTCACGACAGAAGCGCTCGCTGCGCAGCAGCGCCAGGCCGACCTGAACGTCGACCGGACGTTCTACTGCGGCGCCTACTGGCGCAACGGATTTCACGAAGACGGCGTCGTCAGCGCGCTCGACGCGCTGTCTCACTTCAATCAACGGTTCTCCCATGCAGAGTTGCATCTACGAAGGGCGGGTTAGGCACGCGCGGTCGGAACCGGTGCCGCACCGGTTCGACTATCGCGTATTCATGATGTACCTGGACCTCGACGAACTGGACGAGGTCTTCGACGGGCGCTGGTTCTGGTCGACAAGCCGCGCGGCACCGGCGCGCTTTCGCCGGGAAAACTACCTCGGACCGCAAGACCAGCCGCTCGACGCGTCCGTGCGCGACCTCGTCGAGCAACGTACGGGCCGACGCCCGACCGGGCCCGTACGGATGCTGACGAACCTCAGCTATTTCGGCTATTGCTTCAACCCGGTGACGCACTACTACTGCTTCGATGCATCCGGCCGCCGCGTGGAAACCATCGTCGCGGACGTGACGAACACGCCTTGGGGTGAACGGGCGGCCTACGTGCTGCCCGCCAGTCGCGCGGAACAACGCGGCAACGCGCAGCGATTCCGCGACGCCAAGGCCCTGCACGTGTCGCCGTTCATGCCAATGGACATGCAATATGATTGGTGCTTTACTGATCCCGGGCATCGACTGGTCATCCATATGACCAGTTTGCATAAGGGAAAACGTGTCTTCGGCGCCTCCGTCGCGATGCGACGGGTCGACATCGGCGCGGCGTCGCTGGCACGGACGCTGGTCCGGTATCCGTTCATGACGGCCCGGATCATCGTCGCGATTCACTGGCAGGCATTGCGCCTGTGGCTGAAGAAATGCCCGGTGCATGAGCACCCGAACAAGCGACAGAAGATCGCAGTTTCGTCACGTTAGTACGTCAACCAATGAAGACACTGTCGGTAGGATCGAGCGAGTTTCTCGAGAGCGGCCGCAAGCCTTCGGGCTTCGACCAGTTTGCACGGCGCGCGGTGCGTGCGCGCCTCGAACGCGTGCGCAACGGGCAGATCGTGATCAGCGAGCAGGGACGCCACGAAGCATTCGGCGACCTGACCGACGACATGCCGCTCACCACGTTGCTGACCATCCACGATCCCGCGTTCTTCAGCGAGGTCGCGTTCGGCGGGCCGATCGGCGCCGCGGAAGCCTGGATCCAGGGTCTCTGGTCGTGCGACGAGCTGACCAGCCTCGTGCGGATCCTCCTGCGCAATCGCGATGTGCTCAATGACATGAACCGCGGCGCCGCCCTGCTGACGCGCCCGGTCCAGAGGTTCCTGCATCGTGCGAACCGGAACACGCGCAGCGGCAGCAAGCGAAACATCGCGGCGCACTACGACCTCGGCAACGACTTCTACTCGCTGTGGCTCGACCGCACGATGATGTATTCCAGCGCGGTGTTCGAGCGCCCCGACATGACGCTCGAGGAGGCATCGCTCGCCAAGCTCGATCGCGTGTGCCGCAAGCTTGCGCTGCAACCGGGCGACCGGGTTCTCGAGATCGGGACCGGCTGGGGCGGTTTCGCGGTGTACGCGGCAAAGCACTACGGCTGTCACGTGACCACGACGACGATCTCCGAAGAGCAGTACGCGTACGCGAAGGAGCGAGTGCGCAAGGAGTGCCTGGACGACCGCGTCGAGGTGCTGCAGAAGGACTATCGCGACCTGGCCGGAAAATACGACAAGATCGTGTCGATCGAGATGATCGAGGCCGTAGGTCACGAGTACCAGGCCAGGTTCTTCAGCCGTTGCAGCGAACTGCTGCACCCGCACGGGCAGATGCTGCTGCAGTCGATCACGATTGCGGATCAGCACTTCGACGCCTACGTCGGCAGCGTGGACTTCATCCGCCGCTACGTGTTCCCGGGCGGCTGCCTGACGTCGGTGACATCGATGACGGACATGCTGACCCGCGGGACGGACATGCGGGTCGTGCACCTCGAGGACATCGGTCCGCACTACGCGCAGACGCTGCGGGTATGGCGCGAACGCTTCTCCGCGCGCCTGGACGAGGTACGCGCGATGGGCTTCGGCGAGGAGTTCATACGCATGTGGCTCTACTACCTTTGCTATTGCGAGGGCGCGTTCATCGAACGTGCGATCGGCAACGTGCAAATGCACCTCGTCAAGCCGCTGGCGCGCCCGGACGTCGTGTCCCTCTGAGGCGAGGTCGCGGCCGGGCTGGCAAATTCACGCCCGTGGTAATACGCTGCATGCCTTTGCGGACCCGGTGGCCAACGAGGCAAGCGCCGGGCCGATCAGTAATGCGATCGCCGATTGCCGGTCCTGGACGTCCCTGACGGCACCTCTCGCCGAACTGTTCGGCGTTCAGACGGTCTTTGACTCTGTACCGGCGACGAAGCCGGTCGATCGCCAACCGTGGAGAAAGGCACGTGCACCAACGAATTTATGCCCTGATCATCCTCACTTCGCTTGCGCTCGCGGGCTGCGGCCGGGACGAACCGGCACCGGCCATGGAGTCGGCGGACGTACCGGTCGACGCCTCGGCCGCCGACGCCTCGGCTGCCGAGGCCGCGGCGGCCGGAATCGCCGCGGACTTCATGCGCGACATTATCGTCGAGATATCGAGCGACGCGTACGAGGGCCGCGGTCCCGGGAGTGCCGGCGACGAGAAAGCCCGCAAGTACCTGGCCGAGCGCATGGCGGAACTCGGCATCGAGCCCGGCGCGGCCGACGGCAGCTGGGAGCAGCCGTTCGATCTTGTCGGCATCACGGCCGAGCAGCCGCCGACGTGGACCTTCGAGACCGACGACGACTCGATGACGCTGAAGCAATGGGACCAGTACATTGTCCACAGCGGCGTGCAGGCGGAACAGGCATCGGTCGAGGACGCCGAACTGGTGTTCGTGGGCTACGGCATCCAGGCGCCGGAATACGACTGGGACGACTTCAAGGACGCGGATTTGCGCGGCAAGATCCTCGTCATCATGAACAACGACCCGGACTGGGATCCCGAACTGTTCGCCGGCGAAACGCGGCTCTGGTACGGGCGCTGGGATTACAAGTACCTCAGTGCCGCGCGCCAGGGCGCCGTCGGCGCCATCATCATCCACACGCAGCCGTCCGCCGGCTACCCGTTCCAGGTCGTGCAGACATCGTGGACGGGCGAGCAGTTCGAACTGCCGGCCGGCGACGAGCCGCGCAACCAGGTCATGGCCTGGCTGACCGAAGACACCGCGCGTGACCTGATCGCGATGGGCGGCTTCGACCTCGACGCGCTTCGCGAGGCCGCCTACAACCGCGACTTCGAGCCGGTGCCGCTCGGCATCACGACGTCGTTGTCGATGGACGTCGAGGTTCGCCGCGTTGCGTCCGCGAACGTACTCGGCGTCATTCCGGGCAGCGATCCGGCGCTCAGTGACGAGGCGGTCATCTACACCGCGCATCACGACCACCTCGGCATCGGCACGCCGAACGAGGAGGGCGATGCGATCTACAACGGCGCGATGGACAACGCGTCCGGCGTGGCCCAGGTCCTGGCCATCGCGAAGGCCCTGAAAGAACTGCCCGAGGCACCGCGCCGGTCGATCGTAATAGCGCTCGTCGGTGCGGAGGAGCAGGGCCTGCTGGGTTCGAAATGGTACGCAGCGAACCCGACGTTCCCGCCGGGCAAGATCGCCGCCAACCTGAACTACGACGGCGGCAACATCTGGGGCCACACGCACGACGTGACCTATATCGGCCTCGGCAAGTCGTCCATTGACGATATCGTGACGATGATCGCGAAGGAGCAGGGCCGGGTGGTCAAGCCTGACCAGTTCGCGGATCGTGGTTATTTCTACCGGTCCGACCAGTTCAGCTTCGCGAAGATCGGCGTACCGGCGATGTACCTGGACACCGGTACCGACTTCGTCGACCGGCCGCCGGAGTGGGGCCGGGAACAGGTCGATCACTACACCGACGTGAATTACCACCAGCCCAGCGACGAGTACGACGACTCCTGGAACTTCGACGGCATGATTGCCGACGCGCAACTCGGCTTCTGGACCGGGCTCGCGATCGCCAACGCGGACGAGATGCCGCAGTGGGCGCCGGGTGACGAATTCGAGGCGGCCCGGAAGGCGGCCATCGAGGCTGCGTCGGAGTGATGCCGGGACGCATTCGCGCGGGCGGGGCCGTCGTCCTGGCGGCCCTGGCCGTCGCGTCGAACGCATGGCCGGCCGGCGACGAGGCCGGCGACGCCGTGCTCGACGCATTGATGGCGGAACACTGGGAGTACAGCCTGCAGGAAGACCCGCTGCTGGCGACACGTGTCGGTCTCAAACGCGGGAATGACCGCCTGCCCGGGGCGACGCCGGCGGATGACGCCCGTCGCCTGGCCCGGGAGCGCGGTTTCCGGGCCAGGCTGGCCGACATCGATCGCGACCGCCTGAGCGAGGCCGGGCGGGTCAACGCGGATGTCTTCGCCTGGATACTCGACGATTCGATCGGGGCCTACGAACTCGACCTGGCGCGCATACCGTTCAACACGTTCTCCGGCTTTTTCATGAATGCGTTGACAGCCAGCAACGGCGTGCGCATGGAGAACGAGGCGGACTACGTCGACTACCTGGCGCGCCTTCGCGACATTCCACGCTATTTCGACGAGAATATCGCGAACATGCGGCGCGGCGACCACGAAGCGTTCGTGCTGCCGCGCATCGTCATCGACGGCGTCCTGCCGACGCTGCGGGCGCAGGTCAAGGACGACCCGGCCGACAGCAGCTTCTACGACCCGTTCGAGTCGATGAGCGAGCGGGTGCCGCCGGCACGCCAGGCGGCACTGCGAGAAGACGCAAGGAAGGTCATCGCCGGCGAGGTGATGCCCGCGTTTGCACGTGTTGCCGATTTTCTCGACGGCGACTACGGCGCGTCGGCGTCGCTCGGCGCGGAGGCGCTACCGGGCGGCAAGGCGTACTACGCGTTCCAGATCAGGCGCTACACGACACTGACGGGCACCACGGCCGCGGAGATACACCAGGTCGGCCTCGACGAGGTCGCGCGTATCCGCGCCGAAATGCAGGCGATCATCGACGATCTCGGCTTCGACGGCGATTTCGCGGATTTCGCGGCGTTCCTGCGGACCGACCCGCAGTTCTACGCCGACAGCCCCGAGCAGCTCCTGAAGGAAGCCGCCTGGGTGGCGAAGCGCATCGACTACGTCATGCCGGGCTACTTCGGCAAGTTGCCGCGGCAGAGCTACGGCATCGTGCCGGTGCCCGACGAGATTGCGCCAAATTACACCACCGGGGCGTACTACGGCGCGCCGCCGGGCGGTGATCATGGCGGTGCGTTCTGGATCAATACCTACGCGCTCGACCAGCGGCCGTTGTACGAGTTGCCCGCGCTCACGTTGCACGAAGCCGTGCCGGGGCACCACCACCAGAGCGCGCTGGCGCTAGAGATGCAGGACGTGCCCGAGTTTCGCAAAGACCTGTACTTCAGCGCGTTTGGGGAGGGCTGGGCCCTGTACAGCGAGAAACTCGGCGTCGAGATGGGCATCTACCGTACGCCCTACGAACAGTTCGGGCGGTTGAGCTACGAGATGTGGCGCGCGTGCCGACTGGTCATCGATACGGGGCTGCACAGCCAGGGATGGACGCGCCAGCAGGCGATGGACTTCATGGCATCGAATACGTCGCTGTCGCAGGGAAATATACGCGCCGAAGTGGATCGCTACATTTCGTGGCCCGGCCAGGCGCTCGCCTACAAGCTGGGGGAACTCGAGATCTGGCGATTGCGCCGGGAGGCCGAGGCCTTGCTCCGGGATCGCTTCGACCTGCGCGCCTTCCACGACGCCATACTGGAAAACGGTGCGCTGCCCCTCGAGATGCTCGGCGCGGCCATCGATCGCTATATCGACGCCGCCGCCGGCGACTGATCAGGCGGCGCGAACGGTCGCGTTACGGCCGCTGCGCTTCGCGGCGTAAAGCGCCTCGTCCGCGCGACACAGCCACGCGCCGCCGTCTTCGCCATCCGCGAGTTCGGCGACGCCCAGCGAGATCGTGACGGCGCGGTCGTCAACCAGTTCGTTCGCCTCGACCAGCAGGCGCAGCTGTTCGGCCAGGTGCATGGCCTTGTCCAGGTCCTGGTGTTCCGCAACGACGACAAACTCCTCACCGCCGATGCGGTACAGGCTGTCGGTAACGCGGATTCGCAGGTTCACGATTTCCGCGATGCGCTGGAGGATCTCGTCGCCTTTCGCGTGTCCGTGCGTATCGTTCACGGCCTTGAAATGGTCCAGGTCCAGGATGATCAGCGATGCCGGAGAGCGGCTGCGCTCGCGGGCCGCGACGACGTCGGCGAGTTTCGTGTCCAACGCGCGGCGGTTCCCGACCCCGGTCAATGGATCCTTGGTGGCGAGCCGCATCAGCAGCACGCGCTGGCGATTGTTCATCGCGGCAAAGGCGTACGCGAATGCCGCCATCAGGACCAGCGTGATGAGAACAGACGCTGTCTGGAAGCTGCTGGATTCCGACAGCAGGATCGGCATTAGAATACCGACCATTGCCAGCACCATGGCAATCGCTTCGCCCGGGCGCAGCAGGTAGAAGATGGCGAGTGCCGCCGGGTACGCCCACACGATCTGTCGTGGGCCGCTTACATAGGCCGACGCGCAAATGCCGACGACGCACAGGACGGCCATGACGATGCACGCGAACCGCACCTGGCGTGTCCGGTAGACCCAGGTGCCGAGGAGCAGCATGCCGACGATGATCAGGAAATCGACGAACGCGATCACGTACTCCGCGTGCATCAGCCGGATGATGGCGAATGGGACGACCCCGATCGAGCACGCGAACGCAAGAATCACGGGCAGCGTGATTTCGGAATCCTGTCCGTCCCGGTCGAAACTCGAGACGAAATTCCAGGTTTCGATGCCGGATTTCTTGTCGGCCACGACTCGAAGTGCTCCTGTACCGGGCGGCGGGGCCGAGACTATAGCAGCATCACGGCCTGTGGGCTCCAGCCGCCGCCGCAGTGATCAGTGCCGCCGGAAACGACTGAAGAAGCCGCCCTTGCGATCGTCGTCGTCGTCATCATCGTCGTCATCGTTGGCGGAGTTCGGCCTCGCGGCGAGCGTGCGCAGTGTTTGCGTCATCGACGTGTTGATCTGGTCTTCGATCGATTGTGTTGGCGACGGCGTGGACGCGGCGCCATTGCCGTTTTTCAGACCCTTGGCACGCACGCGCGAGGATTCGGACAGCTTTCGTTCCGCATTGAGGGCTCGCACGGTGGCAAGACGCTGCGACGCGGACAGGTCGAGCCCCGCCTTCGGCGCATCGCCCTGCAGCGATACTTCGAGGGCATCCTCGCCATAGACTTTCTTGAACTCGCGTTCCATCTCGGTTTCCGATGCCGAATCGGCGCCGGTCTCGTCACGGGCATCGGCTTCAGGTTCCGAGGGCGGGTCGGCGACGAGTTCGAGTTCGAGGGTTTCCGGCTTGTCAGCGATCGGCGCGTTGGCCGCAAGCTCCGCCGCAATCGCGTTGAAGTCCTCGCCGAACAGCGTCTCGGCCATGCGGTCGTCGACATCCTCCAGCGATTTCGCCTTCGCGATGCCGGCCGCCAGTCGCTGCAGGTCGGCGGCGCGCGCACCGTCTTCCGGGTCGACGGGCACTGCCTCAGGCTGCGGCGGCTTGGGCTTCTCCGCCGCCGGCTGCTCCGGTCTGGCGTTCTCCGCCGCTGGCGCGGCGTGCCCGTCGGACGCGGCACTACTCGGCGCCGGCGCCTCGTCGAGCTCTTCCTCGGCAATGGTCTCGTCGTGCTTTCTCAGCGCGTCCTGGGCCTCCCGGATCTTCTCCTCGATCGCCACGTCGAGCGTGATCTCCGGGAGTTCGACGACGGTGGTGTTCTTGAGTTCGAGAACCGGCGCCTCTTCCTCGACGATCGGCGCTTCTTCCTCGTCCGGGGCGCCGCCGAATTCGGCCATGGCTTGTTCCAGCGCTTCCATGTCCGGTCGCAGCTCCGCCAGCGTCGGGTCCCGGTCCCAGGCCGGCACGTCGTCCGCCGGGGGTGGCGGCTTCGGTGCCGGTGCCGCCGTTTCCGTGTTCACGCCCAGGGATTTCTGTGTCGACGTATCGGCGATGGATTGCGGCGGCGGCGTCACAGGCGGGGCGGCCTCGGCCGTTGCCGTGGGTTCCGGCTCGGGCGGCGCGGCGACTTCCGCCACCGGCGACGGTCGCTCGATACGCGTGGAGCTGAAAAGCGTCGGAATTTCCTCGTCGGCCCGCTCGGCCGGTTCGGATTGCGCGGTGAGCTCCGGCGCGATTACCTCGAGATCCGGCAGCGTGTCATTGATCAGGAAACTGCCCGAGTCCATGGTGTCGCTCGGCCGGTCGGCCCCGTCGGGTGCCGCGGCGGCGGGGCGGGGGCGTTCCTTCGGCGCCGCGTCGGGCGCCGGTTTCGGGGCTGGGGGCGGGGCCTCGACGGTCGTTCCGGCCACCGGGGTCTGAGCAGGCGGGACGGGTTCCGGTCGGGCGGCCGGCCTGGCCGGCAGCTCGACATCCATGCCGTGTCGTTCGCGCGCAATTTCCGCGATCAGCGCCGTGCCGATCGGGCGCATCTGGCGTTCGGCAGCCGCTTCGACGACGGACTCCACCAGGTTGTTCGCGATCCTCGGTGTGCCGCCCGAGAGCGTGTACAACATGGCGGTCGCGTCGGCGCCGAAGACCCGGTCATAGTCGCCCCCGGCGCACCGGAAACAGTGCTTGAGATAGGCCAGCAGTTCCGCCTCGGACAGCGGCTCGACGCGAAAGCGCAGGCGCGTGCGTTGCGCGAGGCGCGCGAGCGACGGCTTCTTCAGGGTGTCGAGCAACGTTTCCGTGCCCAGGAGAACCAGGCGTCCGCCGTGGTCATCGGCGGCGTCCGATGCCGTCAGGGCTTCAAGTTCGACCAGCGCGTCTTCGCCGATCCGGATTGCGTCCTCGACCACGATGCACACCGCCCGGCCCTCCCGGGAGCAGGTGGCGAGGTGGTTGCGGCAGGCGATGACTTTGCGGAGCATGCCGCTCGGCAGGTCCGGCACTCTCAACTGCTCGAGCAGGTAGTCGATGACCTCGTCGTGTGCGAGCTGCGCGCGTGGCATGCGCACAAGCTGCAGGTTCTCACCCAGCGCGTCCAGCGAGCGCCGGACGAGCGTGGTCTTGCCGACGCCGGGGTCACCGGTGACGGCGATCACGGCGTCGTTCGTCGCCAGCGCCTGGCGGATGCTCTTTATTATGCGGGCGGTCTGCGGCCCGACGAACACGTCGGCTCCGCCGGGATTGGGTCGAAACGGTCGGCTTTTCAGATCGAAAAAGTCAGCGTACATCGTTCTCTTTTCCACGAGTCGGCGTCCGCAGTGCACAATGCGGCGACAATGCTCCGGATTGTCCCGGCAATGCGAGTGGTTTGCGCGGAGTTATGTCACAGATTTGGTTCGCTGGAAACGGTCCGCGGTGGTCCGCGAGAATTTCTAAAGGATTGTTTTGAAAGAGAAAAAAACGGCGCGGGCCTCGACGACGCCGGCCGGCGGTTCCGGCCCCGACGCCCGCCTGGGCGTGATCGCGGGTCTGTTGGCCTATTCGCTGTGGGGCGTGTTCCCCGTGTACTTCAAACTCGTCGACACGGTGGCACCGGCCGAGGTGCTGGTTCACCGTGTCGTCTGGGCAGTGCCGTTCGGCGCATTGATCATTGCCGCTCGACGGCAATGGACGCCGGTTCGCCAGGCGTTTCGGGACGGGCCGATGCTCGCATGGCTGGGATTGGCCGCACTCTGCATTTCCGCCAACTGGTTCATTTATATCTGGGCGGTCGTGCACAACCGCATCTTCGAAGCCAGCCTTGGCTACTACATCAACCCGCTCGTGTACGTCGTCGTCGGCGTCGTGTTCTTCGGTGAACGTCTCAACCGGCTGAAGTCGCTGGCGGTTGCGCTGGCGGCCGTTGGCGTCGGAATCCTCACCGTCAACGGCGGCGTTCTTCCATGGGTATCGCTGTCCCTGGCGCTGCTGTTCACGGCGTACGGCGTGATCCGCAAGCAGGTCGCGATCGGCGCGATGCCGGGACTGTTCATCGAGACGCTGATGCTGTTGCCGTTCGCGGCCGGCTGGCTCGCATGGCTGGCGGTCCAGGGGAGGGCAGCGTTTACCGCTGGCGACGCGTCGCTGACCGGCCTGCTGCTCCTGGCCGGGCCAATCACCGTGCTGCCGCTCCTGTTCTTCGCGACGGCGGCTCGCAACGTCAGCCTGACGACGCTCGGCTTCCTGCAGTTTCTCGCGCCGACGCTGCAGTTCCTGACCGCGCTCTGGTATGGCGAGGTCCTGTCACCCGCGAAGCTCGCGTGCTTCGCCTGCATCTGGGTTGCCGTCACCGTGTTCAGCGCCGACGCGCTGCGCGCGGCAACAAAAAAGCCCCCGCCGGCGACGCCGGCGGGGGCCTGAGGAACCGGGCCTTCCTGGCCGCAGACCCTACTTCTTGGCCCGGCGTTCCTGGGCCTCGCGGATAACCTCGTCCGCCACGTTCTGCGGGCACGGGGCGTAGTGCGAGAACTCCATCGAGAACTGGCCGCGACCGCTGGTCAGCGTGCGCAGGTGCCCGATGTAGCCGAACATGTCCGCCAGCGGCGCATCCGCCTTGACGCGTACACCCGTGGCAATGGATTCCTGCGTCTTGATCATGCCGCGGCGGCGGTTCAGGTCGCCGATGACGTCACCGACGTTGTCCTCCGGCGTGAACACGTCCACCTTCATGATCGGCTCCAGCAGCTGCGGGCCGGCTTTCGGGATCGACTGGCGGTAAGCCGCGCGCGTTGCGATCTCGAACGCGAGTGCCGAGGAGTCGACGGCGTGGAACGCACCGTCCAGCAGCTCGAACTTGACGTCGAGCAGCGGGTATCCGGCCAGCGTGCCTTCGTCCATGGAGCCGCCGAACGCCTTCTCGATCGCACCCCAGTACTCGCGCGGAACGTTGCCGCCCGTGACCAGCGATGCGAACACGTAACCTTCGCCTTTCTCCGCGGGCGAGATCCGGTACTCGATCTTGCCGTACTGGCCCGAGCCGCCGGACTGCTTCTTGTGCGTGTACGAGTCTTCGATCGTCTGCGTGATCGTCTCGCGGTACGCCACCTGCGGCTTGCCCATCTCGACTTCGACCTTGTGCGTGCGCTTCAGGATATCGACCTTGATGTCGAGGTGAAGCTCGCCCATGCCCTTGATGAGTGTTTCGCCGGAGTCTTCGTCGGTTGCCACGTGGAAGGACGGGTCTTCCTGGACCATCTTGTTCAGTGCGATGGCCATCTTCTCCTGGCCGGCCTTGTCCTTCGGCTTGATCGCGACCGAGATGACCGGGTCCGGGAACACCATCGGCTCCAGCGTCGCCGGGTGGTCCGGATCCGCCAGCGTGTGGCCCGTGCGGGTGTTCTTCATGCCGAGCAGGGCGACGATGTCGCCGGCCTGCGCGGAATCCAGCTCCTCGCGCGAGTTCGCGTGCATCTCGACGATGCGGCCGATGCGTTCGGTCTTGCCGGTGAACGTGTTCAGCACGCTGTCGCCTTTCCCGATCGTGCCGGAGTACAGGCGCGTGAACGTGAGCGCTCCATAGCGGTCGTCCATGATCTTGAACGCCAGCGCGCGCAGCGGCTTGTCCGGGTCGACGACGGCAAAGCCGCCGGTCGGATTGCCCTCGAGATCGATCTCGGGCTGCGGCGGAACCTCGGTCGGGCTCGGCAAATAGTCGACGACGGCATTCAGCACGTTCTGGATGCCCTTGTTCTTGAACGCGGACCCGCAATACGTCGGGAAGAAGTCGAGATGGATCGTGCCCTTGCGAATGCAGCGCTTGAGGTCTTCGATCGACGGCTCGTTACCTTCCAGGTACTGCTCGAGCAGCGTGTCGTCCTGTTCGACGGCCGTCTCGATGAGCTTCTCGCGCCATTCCTCGACCTTGTCGGCCATGTCGGCGGGCACGTCCGTGACTTCGTAGTCTTCCGGGTTGCCGGTGTCGCTCCAGATATAGGCCTTGCGCTCGAGCAGGTCGACGATGCCCTTGAAGTCGTCCTCGATGCCGATCGGCAGCACCATCACGAGCGGGCGTGCCGCCAGGATGTCCTCGATCTGCTTCACGACGCGGTAGAAGTCGGCGCCGATGCGGTCGAGCTTGTTAACGAAGATGACGCGGGAGACTTTCGAATTGTTCGCGTAGCGCCAGTTCGTTTCGGACTGCGGCTCGACGCCGCCGGAACCGCAGAACACGCCGATACCGCCATCGAGCACCTTCAGGGAGCGGTAGACCTCGATCGTGAAGTCGACGTGCCCCGGGGTGTCGATGATGTTCAGGCGGTGCTGGTTCCAGTGGCAGCTCGTCGCGGCCGACTGGATTGTGATACCGCGTTCCTGCTCCTGTTCCATGAAGTCGGTCGTCGCTTCGCCATCATGCACCTCGCCGGTGCGGTGAATGCGGCCGGTCAGCTTCAGGATGCGCTCGGTCGTCGTCGTCTTGCCTGCGTCGACGTGCGCGAAGATGCCGATGTTGCGGTACTTGCTTAAGTCTCTCATTGCCGTAGTGCTCATTGCTCGTTGAGTTCGTTGCTCACCCGCCGGTACGCAATATTTCGCCGGAGCGCCATGGTCGTCCAGGGCGGCGTGCCAGCGTGCGGAGGGGCGGATGCCGTGTGTTTCGTGTCGGCCCGAACGGTCGGCCGGTCGTGCGTCGCCTGCCGGCACCCCGGCAGTTCGGGCGCGGATGATAGCAGCGCCACCGCCCGCAAACCAGTGATTTCCACGGGATTGGCGCGGGTCCGGACATGGGTTCGGTGCCGGCGATTGCAATGCCCCTGCCGCGGTGGCGGCACGGACTGCGGTACAGTAGGGGGGTGACGCCCGACCAGATCATCCTCTTCGTCCTCCTGTTCTTCGTCTTCGTGTTCCTGGTCTGGGGGCGCTGGCGCTACGACCTCGTGGCGTTCGTGGCATTGCTGGCGGCCCTGCTCGCCGGCGTCGTGCCGCAGGCCGAGGCGTTCTCGGGCTTCGGGCACCCGGCGACGGTCATCATCGCGCTGGTCCTGATCGTGAGTCGCGGGCTGTCCAACTCCGGCGTGATCGAGCTGCTCGGGCGCTACCTGGTCGATGCCGGACGCCGGCTCGGCACCCATATCGCCGTGATGTCCGGCCTGGCGGCCGGCCTGTCGGCGGTGATGAACAACGTCGCGGCGCTGGCCCTGCTGATGCCCGTCGACCTCCAGGCGGCTCGCAAGGCGGGACGCAGCCCATCGCTGTCGCTGATGCCGCTGTCGTTCGCTTCGATACTCGGGGGCATGATCACGCTGATCGGGACGCCGCCGAACATCGTCGTCGCGGAATTCCGCCAGGATGCGTTCGGCGAACCGTACCGGATGTTCGATTTCGCGCCGGTCGGTCTTGCTTGCGCGGCCGTGGGCGTCGCGTACGTCGCCTTGCTCGGCTGGCGGCTGCTCCCCACCGCTCGCGGGGGCGCGGCGGACGAGGCCAACGGCTTCGACCTCGCGGGCTATATCAGCGAGGTCCGCGTAGCGGACGATTCCCGGATCATCGGGCAGCGCGTCCGCGACCTGGACGAGGAGGCGGCGAAAGCGGACGTCGAGATCATCGGCCTGATCCGCGACGGCAAGCGCCTGCCGGGCTTTGCCCGCAACTACGCGATCCAGGCCGGCGACAACGTGGTGCTGGAAGCGAGCCCCGACAGCCTGGACGAGGCGCTCGGCGCACTCGGGCTCGAGTACGTCGGCCGGGGGGAAGGCCTGCTCGAGGACCGCGACCTCGCGCTGGCCGAGGTCGTCGTCCCGGACGGGGCGCGGCTTGCCGGGCGTACTGCGTTATCGCTGCGCCTGCTGAACCGCTACCGGGTCGCCCTGGTCGGCGTGTCCCGGCAGGGGAAGCGCTTTCGCGACGGCGTGCGAACGCTGACGCTGCTCCCGGGGGACGTGCTGCTGCTGCTCGGTGCCGAGGACACGGTCGCCGACGTCACGCGGCAGCTCGGGCTGTTGCCCCTCGCGGACCGGGGGCAGCGCGTCGTCCAGCGCGACAAGGCCTGGATTGCGGTCGGTACGTTCGCGGCAGCGATCGTCGTGGCCAGCCTGGGCTTCGTCTACCTGCCGATCGCGCTCGGCTGCGTCGCCGCGCTCTACGTCGCGTTGAACATCGTGCCGATCCGCGAGGTCTACCTGTCCGTCGAATGGCCGGTCATCGTCCTGCTCGGCAGCATGATCCCGATTGGCGGCGCGCTGCAGTCCACCGGCGGCACGGCGCTCATTGCCGACGGCATCGTCAACCTGTCATTTGGCCTGCCGCCCGTGTTCATCCTCGCACTGCTCGTGGTCGTGACGATGACGCTGTCAGACGTGATGAACAACACGGCCACCGCGGTGATCGCGGCGCCCGTGGCCGTCGACATCGCGGTTCGCCTCGGTGTCAGCCCGGACCCGTTCCTGATGGGCGTCGCGGTGGCGGCGTCCTGCGCATTCCTGACGCCGATCGGGCACAAGAACAACACGCTGATCATGGGGCCTGGCGGCTACCGTTTCGGGGACTACTGGCGCATGGGCCTGCCGCTGGAGATCCTCGTCGTCCTCGTGTCCGTGCCGATGATTCTTCTCGTGTGGCCGCTCGGCTAGGGCCGGTTCCCGCGCGTCTTATGTCAAGCACTTGTCGCCATCTGCGCGAAAGCGGCGTCAGAAACTGACATCGCGTGGCCGAACTTTAGTTCATCATAATTCTCAATATCTCTTTGAAAGTTTTGATTTGAAAGAAGTTTTTCCTGGAATCCGGGTGTGCCCGCCATGTGGCACGCGCTTTGCAAAAACAGGGGCAACAGGTTTTGACATTGCGGCCCCGAGCGGGCTCCCGGAGGACAACATGGCGACAGCGACGATTCAGGACTGGACCGACAGCGAGGTCAGGATCACGTTCGGCAAGCACCGCGACGTGCAGTACCGGGTGTTTCGGGACGGCGACCAGCTGTTCCAGGAAATTCGCGACATCGACGGCAGCCCGATCCATACCCTCGAGCTGCCCGAGGGCATGAAGCTCGACCAGACGAGCTACGAGGTCCTGTTGCGCTACGTGCTGCTCGACGTCGTCGCCTGATCCCGGGCGACGGCCTCGACGGCTTCCCACACGCGCAGGAGGTTCCCGCCGAGAATCTTGCGCACCGCGGCCTCGTCGTGGCCGCGCTCGAGCAGGCCGAGGACCAACTCGGGGTAGCTCGAGACGTCCTTCAGGCCGATCGGGAGCGAGTCCCCGACCCCGTCGTAGTCGGACCCGATGCCGACGTGATCGATGCCGACCAGGCGGATCACGTGATCGAAATGGTCGAGAACGTCATTCAGCGTGGCGTACGGGTAGGGCCCGTGTTCCTCGGCGTAGATCTTCGCGAACGCTGCCTCGGCTTCGTCTTCGGAAAGGTCGGGGTAGTCCGCCTTCCAAAGCTTCTCGGCATCGCTGCGCGCCTTGGAGTAGGCGCGTGCTTCCGCGGTAATGAATGACGAACCGAAGTTGATCATGATGACACCACCGTTCGCAGCGAGCGCGCGAATCATGTCGTCATCCATGTTGCGTTCAAAGCCGGGCGTGAAATGCCGCGCCGAGGAGTGGGACGCGATGACGGGCGCCGAACTGACGGCCAGCACGTCGTAGAACGCGGCATCCGACAGGTGGCTGACGTCGACCATCATCCCGAGCCGGTTCATTTCGCGCACAACCGCCTCGCCGAAAGGGCTCAGCCCGTCCCACTGCCGGTTCTCGTCATACGAGGAATCCGACAGCGCGTTGCTCTTGCCGTGTGCCAGCGTGATGTAGCGGATGCCGCGCTCGTAGAAGTGAGAGAGGTTCGCCAAGTCGCCGTCCAGCGGCGACCCGTTCTCCATGCCCAACGGCAATGACAGGATGCGGGCCTCGAAATGCTGCCGGACATCGGCGGGGCTGCGGGCGATCGCCACACGATCGGGCGCCGACGCCACGACGCCTTCGACCAGGTCGATCAGGGCGTTTGCGACGGCCCTGGAGCGGCCCTCGGCTTCGAGTTCCGCCGGCGTGTAGATGGACATGAACGCTGCGTTCAGCCCGCCGGCGATAGCGCGCGGATAGTCGAAATCGCCGTCCTCGGTGTCGCGGGTGACGTCCGCGGGGTTCTCTTCCAGGCGATAAGGCACGTCGATGTGTGTGTCGACGATGATGGCGTCCTGCGCGATGCGCCGTGCCTCGGCGGCGAGGTCGGGCTCGGCGCCCTGGCAGGCGCACAGCAGCAGGGTCGTGGCAGAGATCAGGGAACGTCGCATGGGGAAATCGGCCCGCGTGAAAGGGGGCCGCATGTAATCACAGGCAGCCGGGGTCGTCCACTCCGCGCGGCCGCCGGGTCAGACCGGCAATTCGCGCTGTGCGGGTTGCCAGTGGGTGAGATGCAGCCGCGCGCCGCCCATGCCGAGGCTCCGGACCCAGCGCGCGGCGGCGTCGAGCGACGCCCACGTCCGGATCTTGCCCTGGCGGGTCTCGGCCGCGATCGGCCCGTTTGCCGTGCTGGCCTCGACGTGGAAGCGGGCACCGGTGGCGATGATGTCGATCTTGCGAATCGCGCCGGCGGCGACGAGCGCCTTCAGGGTTCTCTCATCCATTCGCGTCCTCTTGGGCGTTGGCGGCTTCCCGGACCGGGATGCCTTCGGCGTCGCAGTGCCGCCGGATCAGGGTCTCGACCATGTTGGCCACGCTGCGGTGCTCGCGCTCGGCCGCACGCCGCACCGCCTGCTTGACGGCAGGTGCGATACGGAGGTTCAGCGTGGCGATCTTGGTGCGCGGCATGGCCGGAGTGTAACGCATTAGTGAAGCGAATGTAACGCACTTTTTCGCCGGAGTCGTTTCGCCCCGGCGGCCAGGACGTTGGCGTCGCCGATCGGGGTGGGCGACAATGGCCGCGGCAGGATTCCTGACGGGAGCGTTCGATGGAAAGCATCATCTTCGGTGTCAGCATGGGCCTCGGCGTGGCCGCCGTGGCGCTGATCGCATTCACGTTGCTCTGGATCGTCATCGGCAAGATCGACGTCTAGAAAGCCGGCAGAGGCGACCGGGCGTTGCGCGGGATGCCCGGACAATGGAGCATTGGCGACATGGAGATTCTTCGCCTCGTCAGCATCAACGTCGGCAAGCCGCACACCCTGCGGCTCGGCAGCCGGGACTTCCGGACGGGCATCGATAAGCAACCGACGGACCTCGGCGTTCACATTGGCCCGCTCGGCCTCGACGGCGATGCCGTGCTCGATACCGAGCATCACGGCGGACGAGACCAGGCGGTCTACGTGTACGGTGCCGAGGATTACCGCTGGTGGTCGCAGGAGCTGGGCCGCGAGATCCGGCCCGGCACTTTCGGCGACAACCTGACCGTTGCCGGATTCCCGGACGATCTGAACGCGGGCGACCGCCTGTTGATAGGCGATGTCATTCTCGAGGCGACGGCGCCGCGCATCCCGTGCAGCACGTTTGCCGCGCAGATGCAGGACGGCAATTTCGGTCTTCGCTTCCGCCGCGCGGAGCGTCCGGGCGTTTACTTCCGGGTGCTGAACGAGGGCGCGGTCACCCGGGGTGAACCGGTGACCTTCATCGAGAATCCCGACCCGAGCGTGTCGATGCGCGCAATGTTCCGGCTCTGGTTCGAGGCGCACCCGGCGCCGGAGGCGGTGGCAAGAATCCTCGAGGCGCCCGTTGCCGAGCGCGTGCGCGAGCGCTTTCGGCGGAAGCTCGAGGAAGCCGCTGCGGAATCCTAGAAAAAAATGCCCCGCACGAGGCGGGGCAAGGGGAGTGGGCTTCCGGGGAGAAAGCCCGTCGGGTTGCGGCGGGTGTCAGGGTGCGAAATCGTCGAGCAGTATCAGCCCGAGCGGAGCGCCGCCACCGGTCGCATCGCGGGCGATCGCCGTGTACACGCCGCCGGCGGAGACGGAGATCGTGGCGGGGCCGATCGCGGGTGTCTTGTCGCCGGCCGGGGTCACGGTAACGTCGTAATCGCCCTCGGCAAGGCCGAGAAATCCGGTGTTGGCCTTGAAGGCAACGCCGCTCAGCACCGGCGATTCGGCATTGATGTCCGCGCCGGGCGCAGTCACGTAGATGTCGACGTCCTGTGCGGTGGGGGAGGCGTGGATGATACGCACACGGGCCTCCGTGGCGACGCGGCGGTAGTCGTCCGTGGCCACCAAGGGCTCGATGGCCGCCAGCGTGTCGACCGCGAGCACGTCGTAGGTAACGCCCGCGTCGAGCGTGAGGTCGGCGTCGATGACCACGGCGCCGGGATTGCCGGCCGCCGTCACCTTGACGTTGTAGTCCGCCGGGTCGACATCGAGAAAGGCGGTTGCCGCGGGGAATGCCAGGTCGGAGACGAGCGTCACGGCGTCGTTCGCAATGACGTCGACGGCGGGCGCGTCAGGCGACGCGTGCACCACGCGCAGCCGTGCCGGCGTCGCCGCGTCCAGGATTTCCAGGGAGCCGCCGCCGTCCAGGGCGACGATGGAGATCGGGGAAGCACCGGTTGCGGTGTTCGGGACGGCGCTGAGCAACAGGTCGTCGCCGTCACCGAGAGCCACCGTGCCGGAGTCGTAGACGACGGTAGCCGGGTCGCCGGCGAGCGTCACGCGCACCTGGTAGTCGCCGGCAGCCACTTCGACCGGGCCGAGCGTCTCCTGGTAGGAGAAGGAGCCCAGCGGTGCAGTCGCCGCGAGGTCGGCACCCGGCGTCGTCACGAAGACGTCGACCGCGGGGGCGTCGGGTGCGGCATGCAGAACGAACGCGCGTGCCGCACCTGCGCCGACGGCCGTGCGAGGCTGCTCGAGGATCAGCGGCTCGAGCGTGCCTGCCTCGACGCTGCCAACGGCGACGATGCTGTAAATCGTGTCACCCGAGAATGCCACGTCGACGGGACCGATGACGGTGGCCGTCGTGTCGCCCGGCAGCCGGGCATCGACCTGGACGCTGTACGTGCCTTCGTCCGCGGTCTGACGGGGCGAGCCGACCTTGTAGTCGACATCTGTCAGGATTTCCGTGCCGCCGAAGCTGACGTCGACCGGCGGCGCATCCGAAGAGGCATGCAGCACCTGCACGTCAAACGTGGCGACCGGCGGCGGTGGCGTGGTGGTAACGACATCGTCATCGTTGTTGTCGCAGGCCGCAGCCAGGGCAAGCGCCGGCAGCAGCAACAGCCATTTCAGGTGATTCATCTTCGTTCCTCGCTCGTGGAGTGGGTGTAGCGAGAGAATGGCGCAGGCCGAAGAGGCAAGGGTGTCACCGGGGTATCTGATTGTTTCCAGTTGTTTCGTTGGCGCCCCGGACGTCCGCGGCGGCGCTTGCCGCGATATCATGTGCGCATGTCCAAGGTCCTGCTCATCGACGACGACCGGAAGCATTCCGAGCTTCTTCAGGCGTATTTCAAACGTTTCGGCATCCAGCTCGTCTGCGCGGGCGACGCGACCGAGGGCCTGAAAAAGCTGCGGCGCGAGGATCCGGACGTGCTGCTGCTCGACGTGATGCTGCCCGGCAAGGACGGCTTCGAGATCTGTCGCGAGGTGCGGCGGACGAGCGACATCCCGATCATCATGCTGACGGCGCGCGGCGACGTGATCGACCGCGTGTCCGGACTCGAACTCGGTGCGGACGACTACGTCGGCAAGCCTTTCGAGCCGCGCGAACTCGTCGCACGCGTGCAGGCGATCCTGCGGCGCGCGGACCCGGTCGTTACCCGTTCGGGCCGGCTCGCGTTCGAGGGGCTGTCCATCGACCCGGAATCGCGCCAGGTGCAGGTGGACGGCACGGACGTCGACCTGACGTCGATGGAGTTCGAACTGCTGCTGATCCTTGCGCGACGCCACGGCAAGAAGCTGTCGCGCGACGAGATCCTGAGCGAATTGCGCGGCATCGACGCCGCAATCCTGACGCGGTCCGTCGACATCATGGTCAGCCGCCTGCGCAGCAAGCTCGGGGACTCCGTGAAGCCGGCCCGATTCATCCAGACGATCTGGGGGCGGGGATACTCCTTCGTCGGCATTCCGGCGAGCGATGCTTAGACGGCTGTCGCGTTCACTGTCGTTTCGCCTGCTGGCGATCTTTCTCGTTCTCGGTTTCCTGTTCGTCTGGGGTTCCTTCGCGGCGTTGCGCTGGGTCTACAACAGCGACGACATTCGCGGGCTGATCAGCGGCCACCTGTCCCTGCACGTGCATTACGTCCGCGAGGACATCGGTTCGCCACCACGCATCGAACGGGCCCGCGCGATCACGCAGAGCGTGCCGGTGGACATCCGGATCCTCGGTCCCGACATCGACTGGGCCTCCGACCCGGATTTCCCGGCGCTGTCGGACCTGGCGTTCGGCCCGAGTCCCGCGTTCAGTGACGATCCCGGCGCGTGGGTCGACGAACTTCGCGGCGTCGAGTTCGCGAACCTCGACGACCACAACTTCCTGAAGATGCGCGAAGGGGACTACGACATCGTGGTCGTGTCACCCCGGATTGCCGACAAGCGCAGCGGTCCGCCACTGATGGTGCTCATCGTCGGCATGGGCCTCACGTTCCTGCTCATCGGCTACATGGCCGTGCAGTGGCTGTTCAAGCCGATCCGGGCAATACGCACCGGCGCAAACCAGATCGGCCGCGGCAACTTCGAGCACCGCATTACCAATATCCGCCACGACCAGCTCGGCGACCTCGCCGCGGACATCAATACGCTGGCCGGCGACGTCGAGAGCATGCTCGATGCGAAACGGGCGCTGCTGCTCGGCATCAGTCACGAGTTGCGGACGCCGTTGTCACGGTTGCGGCTCATCACCGAGTTTCTCGCCGACGACGAAAACCGCGAGTCCGTGCGCGCCGAGGTCGCGGAGATGGAGAAGATCGTGCACGACCTGCTGGAAGCGGAGCGGCTCAGTACCCGGCACGCGCCGCTGGTTCGAGAGCCGGTGATCGTCGCCGAACTCGTCGATGCGATGCTGAGCGACTACTTCGCACGCGAGCGAGACCGCATTCGTTTCGAGGACCGGGTCGGCAGCGAAGCCGTGTCGCTGGACCCGGCACGCATCATGCTGCTGCTGAAGAACCTGCTGAGCAACGCGCTGCGCTACACCTCGGCATCGGCGGGGCCCGTCGAACTGCGTGCAGCGCTGCACGAGGGGTCGCTGCTGTTGTCCGTCCGTGACCACGGCCCCGGCATCCCCGCGGAGCAGGTCGAGCACCTGGGCGAGCCGTTTTATCGCGGGGATCCCTCCCGGACCCGGCAGACCGGCGGCTCTGGCCTGGGCTTGTACCTGTCGAAGCTGATCGCCCGGGCGCACGGCGGCAGCCTCGAACTGGTCGGGAACGGACCCGACGGCGCCGTCTTCCAGGCGCGGCTACCCCTCTATGATTTGACATAACCCGGCAGTGCCAACTTGACGTCTCGGGCGGTAGATATCAAAATGATATCATTCTGATGCAGAGGTAAGACGTCCATGAACCAGGAAAAATCCAGGAAGGTTGCGTCCGGGTACGCCATGATCGCCGTGCTCGCAGTGATGCAGGGTGTGTTGGTCTACGCGATCGTCGCTGCGTTGCGCGCCCATTCGATCGGTGGGGTCATCGCGGCCGTACTCGCGTCAGTGGTCGTGCTGTTCCTCTGGGTCGGCCTGTTCATGGTGCATCCGAACGAAGCGAAGGTGCTTCAGCTGTTCGGTGCGTATGCCGGGACCGTCCACGAGCCGGGTCTCAAGTGGGCGAACCCGTTCTTCGCCAAGACCGCGGTTTCGACGCGTGTCCGCAACTTCGAAAGCGGGCGGTTGAAAGTCAACGATTCGAGCGGCAGCCCGATCGAGATCGCGGCCGTCGTTGTCTGGAAAGTCTTCGACACGGCTGAGGCGCTGTTCGAGGTCGATGATTACGAGGAGTTCGTGCGCATCCAGAGCGAGTCCGCGCTGCGCAATCTCTCCACGACCTATCCGTACGAGCCGAACGAAGGCGAGCGCATCTCCCTGCGCAGTCATCCGAGCGAGATTGCCGTGGCGCTCTGCAACGAGATCCAGGACAGGCTCGAGAAGGCCGGGGTCACCGTGATCGAGGCGCGCATCAGCCACCTCGCGTATTCGCCCGAGATCGCGAACGCGATGCTGCGCCGCCAGCAAGCGTCGGCGATCATTGCCGCCCGGACGCAGATCGTCGCCGGCGCGGTGGGGATGGTCGACATGGCGCTCAAGGAGCTGTCAGCGAACGACATCGTGGACCTCGATCCCGAGCGGCGTGCCGCGATGGTCAGCAACCTGCTGGTCGTTCTGTGCGGCGAGGAGGGAGCGAAGCCCGTCGTAAATACCGGCTCGCTCTACACCTGACGCGGCCCCGGGGTCTCCGATGGCAGCCCGCAAGGCGTTCGCGTTGCGCATGGACGAAAAGACGCTCGAAGCGATGCAACGCTGGGCGAACGACGACCTGCGCAGCCTGAACGCCCAGATCGAATTCGTCCTGCGAGAAGCCCTGCGGAAGCAGGGCCGATTGCCGAAGCAGCCGGACAGGGACCGCTGATCGCGGTGCTTCGGTGTAGGATCAGTGCATGAGCTCGCTGATCCCCGTCATCGCCGTTCTGCTTGCCTTGGTCGCCGCAGGCGCAATCGCCTACCTGGCCTGGGAGCTGACCTCGAAGCGCTCCCAGGATTCCATCGAAGAGTCACTCGGCCGCGACGAGCGCACGCCCGAAGATTGACCCGGGCGCGTCTCAGCGAGTGCGATTGCCCGACCGTCGGTTACCCGAACTGCCCGAGCTGCGCGACTCGCGTGTCGCCCCCGCGGACGACGCGCGTTGCGCCGGGCGCGACGATGCCGTGGACGGCCGTGAAGCCGGCGCAGACGGGCGCGTTGCCGGCGCCGACTGTCTCGACGTCGTGGCCGGCTGGCGTGACACCGGGGCCGACGGGCGAGGCGCCGTCGCACTCGGCGCGCGCCGGGCCGGCGCCGTGCCGAGCTGGCGCGTGGACGTGCCCGCACGTGACGAATCTGCCGGTCGCGTTGTCGAGTAAGCGGGCGTGCGCCGCGCGGCATCCGGCGTGACCACCGTCGAACGTCGCTCATTCACGGACGGGCGCGCCTGCGACGGGTTGCGCGTCGTCGTGTAGCCGCGATCGCGATTTGCATTTGCGGCGAGGGCGGTGCGCACCTCCTGCATGTTCGTCGCCGGCTCGCGGGCGCGGGTCGACGTCGTGCGGCGGCTCGACGTTGTTCCGGCATCGATCGCGCTGCGCATGCGCTGGACGCTGTCGCCGTCGCCACGCTGCGGCCGGCTACCCGAGCTCGCCGCCGAGGGTGGCGCGGTGCGTGCCGCGGCGGCGCGCTTGTCGGGCGTCCGGGCGTAGGCGCCCTGGATCGAACGGGACTCGCGATACGCCGTGCCCGTCGTCGCCGGGTTCGGGTAGTGGCGATTGCGCGTGATCCGCTGGTCGCTGTATCGCAGGCGCGTGCTCGCGCGCGGGCGCCAGGTGTCGCCGTGACGCGAGCGGTAGTTCACGTGCACGTCGTTGTTGACGTAGTAGTTGTTGTAGACGGTGACCGACGGACGGCGATACCACCACGAGTTGCGGTAGTTGTAGCCGTAATACGGGTGACCGTAGTACGTCGGGTGATACGTACAGAGATTCCACGAGTTCCAGCCGATCGAGAACGCCGTCGTCACGCCCCAGAAATATCCGGTCGAAAACGCGTAGTAGCTCGGGTACGGGTAGTAGTACACCGGGTACGCCCTCGGGTAGTAGTAGTAAACGGGGCGAGGCTGGTACACGACGACGCGTTCCGGCTCGTAGTACGGGACGTAGATGACTTCCTCGCTGACTGGTGCGATCTCGATGATGTCTTCGCCGTTGCGCGCGACGGTCTGGCGGTCGTCCGACTTCAGGTTGCCGGCCGCGTAGGCCCGGTCGCGGAATACTGCGATGGCGTTGATGACGTCGGACTGCTGGGCAACGACCGCCTCGCCGAGCTGCCAGGTCCAGTCGAGGTCCTCGTTCATCATCTCGACCACTTCCGGGTAGTTCACGAGCGCCACGATCGAGTCGTCCCAGTCCTCGTCGGGCTGGAGCGAGGGGTCGTGCTCGAGGTCTTCGAGGAAGCGGGCGGCCTGGACCACCTGCAGCGGATAGGTCGCCGCCGGCAGCACGATCGCAAGCAGGTCGTCCGGGTACAGCGCCACCGGGCCGACCAGCGCCTCGAGTTCACCGGCAGAGCGCAGCGGAATGGCGTCATCGTCGGTCGTCATGGGCGCGGCCGTTGCGGCCTGGCCGACGACGTTGCCGTTCTCGTCGACCGGCACCTGCGCGAAACCCGCCGGCGCCTGCGCGAGCAGTGCCAGAAGGGCGGTCACAACTCCGGTGAGCTTATGTCGCATGTTCATCGTTCCTGACTCCTCCGCAAGGCGGATTTCCGGACTTCAGGACTGATGGTAGGCCCGGCTATCTGAACAGGGCCTTAATGTTGCGTCGTCAGTCCTTGCCGCCGTGCCAGGCAAGGAACTTCCACCCGTCGTCCGTGCGGACGAGGATGTCCGTGTAGCGGCCGTTTTCGGTCCTGAGCTTGCCGTCCTGGTCTTCGCTGGCCGACGTGTACAGGTAATGGGCGATGGCCACGTCGCCGCGCACGATGATCGACAGCGGGTACAGTTCGTGCCCCTTCTGTTTCGAGGCCCCGTCCATGACCCGGTCCCACATGCGCGTGGATGCCCGGTTGCGGGGGGCAGGTGAATCCTTGTCCCAGCCGACGAATTCCTCGGCCAGCAGCTCGTCGATCCAGTCGTTGTCGCCACTTTCCTCGGCGTTCCACTGGCCCTCGATGACCGCCCACACGTCCGCCTGGTCGTTGCCGGATTCCTGCGCGACGGCCGTGGCCTGCCACGCCAGGGCCCCAAATGCGGCGATCAGTGCCGCGACTTTCCCTGCCTGCATCATCTGGATTGCTCCCCCGCGGTGAATAGCGCTAACGGGGCCGAGTGTAGTCGCAAAGTTCAGGTGCAACAATCGACCACGGCACGCTACGGCGCCGGCCGCACGCCGAGCGCGCGGAGTACGTCGGCCGGGATCGCGACGGCGCGGCCCGGCGTCATCCGGCGGAGGTCGGAAGGGCCCAGGAAGTCCGGGTGATAGACTTCAATAATGTCTGCATATTCAATGTTTAGTAATGCATTATTGATGCTGAGTCTATACTCCTGAACGGCGAGTCCCGCCGCCGTCGTCACACCCATCAGCGACAGCCACCCGGGCTCGGTGGCGGGCGCCGGCAGCGCGCCGGCGACGCGCGGTGCCTTGTGTACTGCGAAGCCGGCGTGCCGCAGCGTGGCGCCAATGGACCCGCCCTCGAGGATCTTCGCGTGGGCCTCTCGTAACGCGGGGTCGTCGTTCGCGAGCGCGGCCGGCTGGAAACGCACGACCGCATAGGTCCGGCAGATGCGCCGGCCGTCGTGCACGGAATACAGGTTCGAGCGCCGCCCCTGGGCATCGCTGCCGACGATCTCGACGCCGTAGGAACCGTACCGCTGCTCGATTCGGTCGCTGTTCAGCAGCGGCGTGTCGGTACCGCAAGCGCACAGCCAGGCGAGCGTCACGGGCAGGGCGAGCCACCGCCAGGCCAGCCGCAGCCGCCGTTGAAACCTTTCGCCTTGGTCGCGCATCCTTGGGGGGATTCTAATCCATTCGTCGCGCGGCAGCGCGACCGCATCCTCGGGGGACATCCATGATTTTTCGAAGCGTGTCTCGGCTGCTCTGCGCGGCCGTCTCAGGTTGCCTGCTGGCCGGCATGGCGGCAGCGGCGCCGGCCTGGGTCGAAAAGAGCAACCGCTACGCGGAGATGGTGCTCGACGAATATGCCCGCTTCAGCCCGGAGGGCGCGGGCGGCCTCGGCGTCGAAGGCGTTGACGAGGAGGTCGTTGACCTCGGGCCGGACCTGTACGAGCGCTCCCAGGCATCGGCCCGGGAGTTGGAATCGGTGCTCGTCGCGGCCCTGGCCGGGGAACAGGACCTGAAAGTCCGGCAGGACCTCGGCATCCTGATCCAGGCCGTCAGGGACGGCGTCGAGACCTCGGACCTCGAGCGCGAACACCTGCTGCCGTACTTCAACCTGAACCAGACCGTGTTCGGCGGTATCCGGGCGCTCATCGATCCGCAGGTCGATCGCAGCCGCTACCCGTCGGCCGTCGTCCGCATGCAGAAATACGCAGGGCTCGCCGACGGCACGACACCGATTGTCGAGCTCGCGAAGGCGCGGACTCAGGAGCGTTTCGACATCGACGGCCTCGTCGGGCCGTACCGCGGCGAAGTCGAGCAGGACCTCGAGCGCGCCGAGACGATGATCGGTGGCATCGGCGATCTGCTGGCCGGCACGGACCTCGAAGGCTGGGAGCCCGTCTACGAGGCGCTGGCCGACCAGCTTCGCGACTACAACGAATGGGTCCGGGCGGAGATTCTCCCGCGTGCGCGCGCCGACTACCGGCTGCCCCCGGCACTGTACGCGAACGCCCTGAAGAACTGGGGCGTCGACGAGAGTCCCGAGGCCTTGATCGAGGCGGCAACGAAAGGCTACATGGACATCCGCAACGAGATGGAGGCGCTGGCGCCGCTGGTCGCGGCGGAGAAGGGCTACGACACGGATGATTACCGCGAGGTGATCGCGCTGCTGAAGCGAGACGGCGCCATCGACGGCGACAAGCTGCTGGATCACTACCACAACGTGCTCGTGGCGATCGAGGAGATCATCGCACGCGAGAAGCTGGTCAGCCTGCCCGAGCGCGACGCGGGCATCCGCATTGCGTCGGCGGCGGAAACGGCTGCGCAACCGGCACCGCATCTCGACCCGCCGCCCCTGATCGGCAACACCGGCGAGTACCCGATCTTCGTCATTCCGAAGCTGACCCGGAACCCGGACGGGAGCTGGAAGCAGACCGATGATACCTACGTCGCGGGCTCCTGGACGCTGACGGCGCACGAAGCGCGGCCCGGACACGAGTTGCAGTTCTCGAGCATCGTCGAGGAAGGCGTGTCACTCGCGCGCGCCATCTTCGCGTTCAACAGCGCCAACGTCGAGGGCTGGGCGCTGTACTCGGAGGCCATCGTGCGGCCGTACCTGCCGCTGGAGGCGCAGTTGGTCGGCCTCCAGTACCGGCTGATGCGCGCGGGACGGATGTTCCTGGACCCGATGCTGAACCTGGGCCTCATCACGCCCGAAGAGGCCAAGCGGCTCATCGTCGAGGACATGGCCGTCGGCGAGAGCTGGGCGCAGAACGAGGTGGAGCGTTACACCTACCGGATGCCCGGCCAGGCAACCGCCTACTACTACGGCTACGGGAAGATGCAGGCGCTGCGGCTGCTGACGGAACTCCGGTTGCAGGATCGCTTCGACGCGCGGGCCTTCCACGATTTCGTGCTCAAACAGGGATTGCTGCCGCCCGACATCCTGCGGCAGGCCGTGATGGAGGAGTTCGTTCCGGCCCGGCTCGACTGACGCGGGGGCTATACTCGTCGGCACTCGGGAACGGGGTGCCGAATGAGCAAGCCTTCAGATTCGTCGCCGGACCCGTCGACACTCGACGTCGACGGGTCGCGCCGGCGCCTGCTCCGGACGCTGCTGGCGGCGTCCTGCGTCTCGGCCTGCGGCCCCGACCGCACGCCGGATGTCTCCGTGCCCCGAAGCCCGTTCGGTGACAGTGCAACAGCGGAAGACGTCACCGACGGCATCGACCTGACCGGAAAGATCGCCGTCGTTACCGGTTGCACCAGCGGGATCGGTCTCGAGACGATGCGCGTGCTTGCAATGCGCGGCGCCTACGTGCTGGGCACGAGCCGGTCGCTGGAACGCGCCGAGGCCGCCTGCCGGGGAATCGCGGGTGTGACTACACCGCTCGAGTTGGAACTCGCCGACCCGGCATCCGTCATCGATTGTGCGGAGAAAATCCGCTCGCTGCGCGCGCCGATCGACATCCTCGTATGCAACGCGGGCTACCGCGGCGGCGGCAATGATCGGGAACGGGTCAACGGCGTCGAAAAGCATTTCGCCATCAACCACCTCGGTCATTTCCTGCTCGTCAACCGGATTGCCGACCGAATGTACTTCGCGTGGCAGGGCCGCGTGGTCGTGGTCGCGAGCCGGACGGCGTACACGAAGGCGCCCGCGGAGGGCATCCGTTTCGACGACCTTTCTTTGCGCGACGGCTACAGTGACTCGATGGCCTACGGCCACTCGAAACTCGCCAACGCGCTGTTCTCGCTGGGGCTCGCTGCACGGCTGCGCGGCACGCGCATCACGTCCAACGCGTTGCATCCGGGCGTAATCAACACCGGGATCGACCGCAACCTGAATGGCCTCACGCAGCGTCTCTTCGGCATCTACGCCGCGGCACGCGGCAAGTCGATACCCGAAGGTGCGGCAACGTCGTGTTTCGTGGCGACGAGTCCGTTGCTCGGATCCACGAGCGGTGCCTGGTTCGAAGACTGCAATGCGGTGACAGTCGCCGACGGCCACCTGTACGATACGGCAATGGCTGATCGACTCTGGTCCGTTTCCGAAACGCTGCTGGCTGACCACCTGGTCGTGCACGGCACGCCCGACCCGTCCGAACTCGAGCATGGCCTGCGGCGGTGGCGCCGGGATGCGGAGTGACCCGCGCAAGGCCCTGGTCGTGTTGTCCGGCGGCCAGGATTCGACGACCTGCCTGTACTGGGCGCTGGATCGCTTCGGCGGCACCGCCGTATCGGCGATCACGTTCGACTACGGCCAGCGACACCGCATCGAACTCGATTGCGCCCGGCGGGTCGCGGAACGGGCGGGTATCCCGCACGCATGCCTGCCGATCGATACGTTCCGCGCGCTCGGCGGTGACGCGCTGACGGATGACGCCGTCGCCGTACGCGACGAGACCGACGCGGACAGCGGGCTGCCGAACACATTCGTGCCCGGCCGCAACCTGGTGTTCCTGACCTTCGCCGCGGCCTGGGCGTGGCCGCGTGGCATCGGCAACCTGGTCACCGGGGTCGCGCAGACAGACTACAGCGGCTACCCGGACTGCCGGGAGTCGACGCTCGCGTCGCTCGAGCAAACGCTGCGACTCGGCATGGAGTCGGACGTCGTCGTGCATGCGCCGCTGATGCACCTGTCGAAGAAAGACACGGTATTGCTCGCCGAACGTCTCGGCGCACTCGATGCGATGGCGCTGACGCACACCTGCTACAACGGCGAGCGTCCGCCGTGCGGGCATTGCCCGGCGTGTCGCCTCCGCGCCAAGGGTTTCCGTGAGGCGGGCATCGCGGATCCGCTCTGCGCGGATGCCTGAGCCGTGACGTACTCGGTCAAGGAATGTTACTTCACGCTGCAGGGCGAGGGAGCCCAGGCGGGCCGCGCCGCTGTGTTTCTGCGGTTTGCCGGCTGCAACCTGTGGTCGGGTCGGGAAGAGCACCGGTCGACGGCGGTCTGCCGTTTCTGCGACACGGACTTCGTCGGTACGGACGGCGAGGGTGGCGGCAAGTTCCTGGACGCAGAATCGCTCGCGGATGCGGTCGTCGACACCTGGGCGGGCCGTAGCGGCGTTCCCTACGTCGTCTGCACCGGCGGCGAGCCGCTCCTGCAGCTCGACGCCGCGTTGATCGCGGCGTTGCACGATCGTGGCCTGGAGATCGGTGTCGAAACGAACGGAACGATCGCGGCGCCGGCCGGGATCGACTGGCTGTGCGTCAGCCCCAAAGCGGACGCACCGCTCGTGCAGCGTTCCGGCGATGAGCTGAAGCTTGTTTACCCGCAAGCGGAACCGCAGGCGCAGCCGGAACATTTTGCCGGGCTGTCATTCCGGCATTTCTTCCTGCAGCCGTGCGACGACGCCAACCGTGAAGGGAACACACGTGCCGCGATCGACTATTGCCTTGCGCAGCCGCAGTGGCGCCTGAGCCTGCAAACGCACAAGTTCACGGGTATCGCCTGATGGCCAGGGCGCGCGCGACACGCGGCAGTATCGTGTTCGGTCTCGGTGTCGGCGTTCTCGTTGCCCTTTTTTCGTACCGCTGGGTTACGAACCCGGACAGGGGTGCCGAGCGCGGCATCGAGGAACGCGCCGTTCGTGCCGCACGCGTACAGCTCGTCACGCTGTTGGGACTGCCGTCAGTGGAATACGTCGACGCGATCAATCCGGCGCGGGCGGTCGGCAAGACCTACGTCTACCCGCTGGCCAGCGGCTGGGAGGTGTCCGGATACTATCGCCGTGACGACCGGGATGCCTGGCACCCGTACCTTGCGACGATCGGCGAGGACCTCGGCGTCCAGGCATTGCGGGTAGGTGACGCTGCGCCGGCGATCCGCGTTCGTGCGGTGACCGATACGCGTATCGAGGTCTTACGCTGACGCGCGCTGCGATGCCTTCGCGGCCTGTTCCTCCAGCTCTTCCTCGCGCCACTCCACGACGTTCATCTCGATGAAGAAGAACGCGAGCAGCCACAGGAATGCATCCCAGAAGTCGACGAAGTCGCCCTTGATGCCCCAATAGACGGCCGCGGCAAACAGGATCGCGTAAAGAACGATCTTGGCCGAATAGCTGATCCGGTAGACCAGTCCGACCAGCTTGTTGCGTTCCTGCAGTCGCACGTCGATCTCCAGGATCACGACGATCAGGATCCAGACGATGGAGTTGATCGCGTCGACCCAGGCGAGTCGCTGGATCTCGACGAGGCCCTGGCCGTCAACCAGCGCAGGCAGGTCCGCGTACTGGAAGTAAGGCGCGCCCACGCTGCCGAATTCGCGGCAGTTCTCCGCCGTGATGGCGGCATACTCGTCGAGATCGACCGCGTAGGACCACTCGGTCACGGGCAACGCGCACAGGTCCGTGACGTCGGCCAGCACAGACACGTCATAGGTCGCGATGACGTTCGTGACGTAGCCGTAGAATGCGAACAGGATGAACGCGTAGCTGACGAAGCGGGCGCCGTGCAGCAGCCACCGCACCGGGCGACTGAAGTGCTTGTCTTCGAGCACGTAGGTCTCGAGCTCGAACATCAGCAGCAGCACGACCCACGCGGCCGTGTCGATCGTTGCGGCGTAGGCGTCGAAGATGCTGCGCCAGGGCACGCCGCCCGGGTGTTGCAGCAGCGCGGCCTGAAACTCCTCCTGCCAGAAGAGGTAGATGTTCAGGGTGAGCAGTGAATAGACAGCGTACTTGAATAGCTGAAACAGGGTTCCGCGATTCAGGGTCAAGTCGGAGGCTCCGCCGCATCGGTTTCGACGCCCGCATAGTACACCCATACGTTCTCTTCGCCAGTCAGCAATTCGATGTACTTGGGATGGACGAAGATGTTTTCCCGGCCGGACTTGATCTCGCGGAGTATGCCGATGTCGGCGAGCTGCTTGAGATAGACCGATGCGGTCTGTCGCTTCGCGACGCCGGCCTCCACGAGGTTGCCGATTCGGCAGTAGGGCTGTTTGAACAGGAGCACGCAGAGTTCCCAGCTGTACATCTTCGGGAGTCGTTCCTGCACGAACTCGGCCGTGTGCTCCATGAGTTCACGAATGGCCTTGATCTTGTCCGTCGTCCACGTGCAGGTTTCCTCGACGCCGTCGAGGACGAACAGTATCCACGGCTCCCATGCCTGTTCGGCGGTCACGCGTTGCAGCAGGCGGTAGTAGGCCGCCTTGTTGCTGATGATGTAGCGGCTGAGGTAGAGGATCGGCGAGTCGAGCAGCCCGTGTTCCACCAGGAACAGTATGTTCAGGATGCGGCCCGTGCGCCCGTTGCCGTCCGAAAACGGGTGTATCGCCTCGAACTGGTAGTGCTGGATCGCGAGCCGGACGAGCGGGTCGAGTTCCGTTTCGGCCTGCATGAAATTCGCCCAGTTGTCGAGCTTCTCCTGCAGCAGTTTCTGGCCGACCGGCGGCGTGTAGATGACTTCACCGGTCATCCTGTTCTTGAGCGTTGTGCCGGGCTCGGCCCGGATGTCGAGCTCCACGCCCTTGACGGTGCTGCAGACCTGGATGGCCATGTCCGTGGTCAACATGCGTCGCTGCACCATCTTCGTGCCCTCGTAGAGGGCGGTCCGGTACCGCAGCGCCTCCTTGGTGGCAGCGTCGGCACGATCCACGGCGATGTCCGCGTACTCGAACAGCTTGTCCGTCGTCGTCACGATATTCTCGATTTCCGACGAGGCCCGCGCCTCGAGCAGCGGCAGGGCATTGACGAGGACCGCCGAGTTCGGGATCAGCTCCGCCGCCTGTTTCAGCTCGGCGAGCGCGACCCGGGCGCTGATGCATTTCTTCAGGATGCGGCGGGTCTCGACCTGTTCCCGCGGCGGAGGCAGGGGCGGCAGGTCGTTGTACGGCGACTTCGGGTCGAAAATGATCACGTTCGGTTCCCCCTGGGCGATGTCGATGGCATCGACACGTCGGCCAGATGTGTCGATATTATGGTAGAAAATCGACACGTTTTCCCGAAATGTCGATCGAATCGACGAGTCTCGGGTTATATGTCGAAAAAAGTCCGTTTTCTCGACATATCTGGAGTATAGGTCGATTCGATCGACATCGCCGTGACCGGGTACCGCTTTGCGGAACGCTACTCTCCGGCGTCGCCGTCGGGCGACAGTGTGACAGCACCCCGCCGTCCGCCTATGCTGAACGCCGGTTTGCGTCCCGGAGGACGGCAATGCAGGCAATGGTCCGACTGTCCGTGATCGGTTTGGCGGCGCTGGCACAGGGTGCTTGTGGAGGTGGTGGCGGTGGCGACGGGAACGGCGGTTCGAACACGCCCCCGCCGCCCGGTAACAATGCACCGACGGTGGAACTCGAGCCGGTCTTCGGCGGCCTCGCATTGAACGACCCCGTCGCGCTGAGGCAGGCGCCGGGTGAAGACGCCAGCTGGTACGTGGTCGAGCAGCGGGGCGTAATCCGGGTCTTCAACAACGACCCGAACGTAACGGGTGCCGGAACGTTCCTGGACATCCAGGACCGCGTCGACGACGGACCGAGCGAGGCAGGGCTTCTCGGCATGGCCTTCCACCCGGGTTTCCCGTCCACGCCGGAGGTCTTCGTGTCGTACACCGCGCCCGGCCAGGCCGGCTCGGTACTGGTCTCGCGAATCTCGAGGTTCACGAGCGCGGATGGCGGGCAAACGCTCGAAGCGGGCAGCGAACAGGTGCTGCTTGCGGTGCCGCAGCCCAACGGCAATCACAACGGCGGCGACTTGCACTTCGGCATGGACGGGCTGCTGTATGTCGGCTTCGGTGACGGCGGCGGCGCGGGTGACCCCGGTGAGAACGGGCAGGACACCACGAATCTGCTGGGGACGATCGTGCGCATCGACGTGGACGGCGGGTCGCCGTACGCGATTCCCCCGTCGAACCCGTTCGCCGCACAGCCGGCCTGCACAGGCGGCGACAATGGGCTCGCACTCGACTGCCCGGAGATCTTTGCGTGGGGATTGCGCAACCCGTGGCGTTTCAGCTTCGACCGGAACACGGGCGACCTGTGGACCGGAGACGTGGGCCAGGGGACCTGGGAGGAGGTCGATCTCGTCGTCGCCGGCGGCAACTACGGCTGGAACGACCGGGAAGGCGCGCATTGCTACGATCCGCCGAACGGCTGCGACGAGTCCTCACTGGACCCCGTCGCCGAGTACAGCCACGCGCTGGGGGCGTCGATTACCGGCGGATACGTGTATCGCGGCTCAGCGATTCCCGACCTCGCCGGGCACTACGTATTTGCCGACTACGTCTCCGGCAGGGTTTTCGCCGTTCGGGCGGACAGCCAGCCTACCGTCAATCCCGTGGAGCTGCTCGATACGAACCTGTTCATATCGGCTCTCGCGGAGGACATCGATGGCGAACTCTATATCGTGAGCTACAACAACGGGACGGTGCACCGACTCGCGGATGTGCCCTGACGGGCCTTTCGGCTAGAATCGGCCGCGTTGCCCGGGGGGCGTCGCGGCAAGAACGACATGACGAAGCCGAAGTCCGATATCGAGATTGCGCAGGCGGCAACGCTGCAACCAATCCAGAGCGTCGCGGAACGCCTCGGCGTCCCGACGCAGCACCTGATCCCCTATGGCCACGACAAGGCAAAGATTGCCTACGATTTCATCTCGGCCAATGGCGTAAAGCCGGACGGCAAGCTGATACTGGTTACCGCCGTGTCGCCGACGCCGGCCGGCGAAGGCAAGACGACGACGACGGTCGGCCTCGGCGACGGTCTGAACCGCATCGGCAAGAATGCCGTCATCTGCCTTCGTGAGCCCAGTCTCGGGCCCTGCTTCGGCATGAAGGGCGGTGCCGCCGGCGGTGGCTACGCGCAAGTCGTGCCGATGACCGACATCAACCTGCACTTTACCGGCGACTTCCACGCGATCACCGCGGCCCACAATCTGCTGGCGGCGCTGATCGACAATCACATGCACTGGGAGAACGATCTCAACATCGATCCGCGCCGGGTCACCTGGCGCCGCGTGCTCGATATGAACGACCGCGTGCTCCGGTCGATCACGACGGGTCTCGGCGGCTATTACAACGGTGTCGTGCGCGAGGCCGGTTTCGACATCACCGTGGCCTCCGAGATCATGGCGATCTTCTGCCTGGCAACCGGTCTTGCCGATCTCGAGAAGCGGCTGGGCAACATCGTGCTCGGCTATACGCGCAAGAACGAGCCGGTCACCGTCCGCGAACTCGGCGCCGAGGGCGCGATGACGGCGCTGCTGCGTGACGCACTGCAGCCGAATCTCGTGCAGACGATCGAGAACAACCCGGCGCTGATGCACGGGGGACCGTTCGCGAACATCGCGCATGGCTGCAACTCGGTAATGGCGACACGCACGGCGTTAAAACTGGCCGACTATGTCGTTACCGAGGCCGGGTTCGGTGCAGATCTCGGTGCCGAAAAATTCTTCAACATCAAGTGCCGCAAGGCTGGCCTGAAGCCGAGTGCGGCGGTGCTCGTCGCGACGGTCAAGGCGCTGAAGATGCACGGCGGTGCGCAGAAGGACGCGCTGGACCGGGAAGATCTCGCCGCGCTGGAGGAAGGGCTCGGAAACCTCGGCCGGCACATCCGCAACCTTGGCAAGTTCGGCGTACCCGTGGTCGTTTGCATCAACCGGTACACGTCGGATACCGATGCGGAGGTCGACCTGATCGTGAGATACGCCGATCAGTTCAATGTGCGTGCGGTCTCGAGCACGCATTGGGCGGACGGCGGTGCCGGCGCGGAGATACTCGCCGAGACGGTGGTCGACGTCTGCGAGCACGGGGGCGCCCAATTCCGGACGCTGTACAGCGACAACGTGTCGCTGTGGGAAAAGGCGCGGCGCGTGGCGCGCGAGATCTACGGCGCCGACGACATCATTGCCGACAAGAAGATTCGCGACCAGTTCCACGAACTGGACGCAGCGGGCTACAAGCACTATCCCGTCTGCATGGCGAAGACTCAGTACAGCTTTTCGACGGACCCGAACCTGCTAGGCGCGCCGGACGGCCACGTCGTGCCGATTCGGGAAGTGCGGCTCGCGGCCGGCGCGGAATTCGTCGTGGTCATCTGCGGCGCGATCATGACGATGCCCGGGCTGCCCCGGCGACCCGCCGCGTTCGACATTCGCGTCTCCACCGACGGCAGAATCGACGGACTTTTCTGATCGCGGTGCCTAGTCGTCCCGTACCGGGCCTCGCGAACGCTTGACGGCGGCGCGGTAGCGTTTGCGGGCGAGCCGTTCGCGATCGATGGAGGCCGGCGGGCGCGTGGGCTTGCGCGGGCGGCGCTCGATGAGCAAGCCCGCCAGGAGCTCGCGCAGCCGTTCGAGGGCGGCCTCGCGATTGCGCATCTGTGTGCGGTGTTCCTGGGCCTTGATGACGATGCGGCCGCCGGAGACGCGTGAGTCCTCCGCGGTCTCGAGGCGTTCGAGTAATCGCGCCGGCAAGTAGGGACGGTTCGAGAACTCGTAGCGCAAATGGACGGCGGTCGCGACCTTGTTCACGTTCTGGCCGCCGGCCCCGCTCGCGCGAACGGCCGATAGCTCGATGTCCGACAACGGAATCGAGAGGTCGTCACTGATGCGGAGGCTGTCGCGGTCGTCGGGATTTGCAGGCACGATACCCATTATACGGGCAAGGCGTCTCTTCGGGATGACGTTGTTTTCGGAGGTGGACAGCGAATGAGCGAGTACTACATGCACCCCGACATGTACCGCTTCGACGAGCCGCAGCGAAGCTACTGGGAAGCGACCGCGCGCCCGCTCGTCGGGACGAAACGACTGGCGTCCTCGGAAAGTTGCGACGTTGCCATCGTGGGTGGCGGTTATACGGGGCTGTCGGCGGCCTACCACCTCGCGCGTGACTATTCGGCGGACGTTCGCGTTCTCGAAGCGGGGCACGTCGGGTGGGGGGCGTCCGGCAGGAACGCCGGATTTTGCTGCGTCGGGGGTTCCGCGCTGTCCGGCGAACAGGTCCTGCGCCAGTTCGGCGAAGCCGACGCCCGGCGCTACTACCAATCCACGGTCGAGGCCGTTCGCCTCGTCGAAGCGATTCTCACGGAAGAGGGCATCGACGCGGCCCGGCAGGGGGGCGCGGAGATCGAGCTCGCGCATTCGCCCCGGGCTGCGGAAAGGCTTGCACGCCAGTGCGATGTGCTGCCTCACGCGCTCGGCGCCGATGTCCGTTACCTGTCGGCCGGCGAGATCCGCGAAACGCTGTTCGACTGCGTTGAGGCGCACAGCGCGAAAATTCATCGGCCCGGCTTCGGGCTGCACCCGCTGACGTACTGCCGCGGGCTCGCCGACGCTGCGTTGCGCCGGGGCGCCATCGTGCATTCGCGCAGCCGCGTGCTGGAGTGGGCGCGGGACGGCGGATGGCATCGCCTGCGTACCGAGGCCGGCGAACTGCGGGCGCGACGCGTTGTCTACGCGTGCAACGGTTTCATGCAGGACCACCTGCACGACTATTTCTACGGCCGCTTCCTCCCGGTCGTCAGCGCGATCATCGTCACGCGGCCGCTGTCCAGGCGGGAACTCGAGGCGCAGCGCTGGAAAACCGAAGACACGTTCTCGACGTCGCGGAGGGTGCTGAACTATTTCCGGCTGCTGCCGGACGGGCGCCTGCTGTTCGGCGGACGGGGCACGAGCATCGGCGACCCCGCCGCTGAGGCCGCGGTATACCGCGAACTCGAAGCGTCGCTGGCGCGGCTGTTTCCTGAATGGCGCGACATCGCGATCGAATACCGCTGGCACGGGCTTGTCTGTTTCTCGCCGCGGCTGTTGCCCGCGATCGGGACGGTGCCCGGCGAGGAGGATGTGTACTTCGCATATGCCTATCACGGAAATGGTGTCAGCGAAGCGACATGGTCGGGCAAGCAGGTCGCCGACTGGATCGGTTCGGGCGAGCCGCCGTCGGCACTGCCGCCTGTCTTGCGGGCGGCACCCGGGCGATTCCCGCTGGCAGGCTACCGTCGCGGCTGGTTTCGCGCGGCGCTTGCGGTCGCGCGCTGGCAGGACCGCTACCTGGGCTGAGAAAGGACCGGCAGATAAGAAGTTGGCGACAAGGCCGAGCGACAGCGGCGGTCGCAGGCGGGCCCGTGGGGCATTTCAAGGAACCGGTCGAATCTCACGTCAGTGCCGGAGAATGTGAGAAAGCGTCTAACTAAGCCAGATTTCGGTGCCGCTGAGTGGTGGAACAGTTCGTAGGCTGGTGCCTGCCACGGATGGCGTGGCTCATCGACCAAGGAGAGGAAAGATGAGAGATCTGACAGCAACGGAAATCGGCTGGGTGTCGGGCGGCGCGGACTCGTGCACGTCGGGCGGCGCGGACGACGGGAACGAGTACCTGGGCGGCACGTCGCCGAACAATTTCGGCAAAGTGTTGATTGCGGTCTACGAGGGAGCCGTCGCGGCGACGTCGCACGTGATCGAACGCGTGGCTAACGCGCTTAGCGACTAGTCAGGTGCTGCTGCACCCGCAATTGCGGGCCGGGGTTCTATTGCCCCGGTTCGCTGGGCATATATGATCCCGGCGATCGCTGCAAGCGAGATGCAAAAGACAGCAAGGGCCGGTGCGCCGGCTTCCCACACGGGGATCGCATCCTCTGGCGGGTTCCAAACTAACCTGAGGCAAAGTATGTCTACGACCTGAAGCGAGTCGTACACGGCATGAGTCACGAGTGGCGCCCACAATGTACGCGTGATCCAGTATTGGTATCCTAGAAGCAGCCCGAAGAGAAAAGCCGTTTCGTAACCGGCGGGGTCGTGATAGAGCATGAAAACGACCGACGATCCTGTGACCGCCGGTATCATCCCGTACGCGGCCAGTTTTGCCATCACTATCCCACGCTGCACGAGCTCTTCTGATAGGGGCACCAGCACGATCCACGTTGTGGCGCTCACAGCTAGCAAAGTGGCCGACGGGCAGGTCCAACTGACGGCGAATGCACTTGGCGGGGACTCGGCTGCCGCGCCAATCCAACCAAAGGCGCCGGCTGCGTGAATTGCCGCCCAACTGGATATGCGAACTAGCATCCCGATCAGCACGGCCGACGCGAACAGGCGCACGGCTGGCGACGGCAACGAAAACATCGCACGGGGATCGATTCCGCAACGTCGCACGATGTGCCAGGCGACGGCAATGACGACGGGAAGGCCGACAAGTCGTGGCAGGTTCATGGCGAGTTCGGGGTGCACCCCGTGGCGCTGCAACGACAGCGTCGCCGCAGCCTGTGCGAACAGGACCGCCGTCAGCGTCAGCAGGACGGCAACGACGGCGCGCCAGGTCAGGCCCATTGGGAAGCGGGTTCAGGCATGGCCGGCATGATCCGGCCTTTGTCCACGCTCTGCTGGCCGAGAATCCGGACGATTCGCACAGTTACAGCGGCCGTGCGGGGCGTCAGCCGGCTGCGTTGTCCGCAGATGATCTCCCGTAGCGTCGCGACAGCCTTTCGCGTGCCCGGGGGCAGAGGTTTACGCGCGCCAGGTCGCCTTTCACGTGCGGCAACGCGAGCAGGCGCTTGTCCATGACCCGGAACCACAGCGGCGGGACGTAGGCGAGGAGGTAGGATCCGAAGTAGCCGTTCGGCAGCTGTGGCAGTTCGTCGAAGTGTCGCAGGGACTGGTACCGCCGCAACGGGTTTGCGTGATGGTCCGAGTGCCGCTCCAGGTGAAACAGCACCAGGTTACTGAAGATGTGGTTGCTGTTCCATGAGTGCAACGGGGCACATCGTTCGTAGCGACCATTCTCGTCTTTCCCGCGCAAGAGCCCGTAGTGCTCGATGTAGTTGGCGCTCGTGAGCTGAAAGTACGCCGCGGCGTGGTGGACGAGCAGGAACGGCAGCATCTGCCAGCCGAACGCCACGACGAGCGCAATGGCGATAGCCAGCGACAGGCTCCAGCTTTGCAGCAGCTGGTTGTCCGCATGCCAGGCGGAGTGGCCGCGATTTGCGAGCCGTTCGGCCTCGAAGCGCCAGGCTCGCCTGAATGCGCCGGGGATCTCGCGACTTGCGAAGCGGTAGATGCTCTCACCCATGCGCGCGCTGGCCGGGTCTTCAGGCGTCGATACGGCCATGTGATGGCCGCGGTTGTGGTCCAGGCTGAAATGCCCGTAGGCGGGCACGGCCAGCACGATCTTCGCGAGCCAGCGCTCGATGCGCGAATTCTTGTGGCCGAGTTCGTGTCCGGTGTTGATAGCGAGTCCGGCCGACACCCCGGCGACGAGCGCGAGGCCGAAAAAGCCGAAGGGGCTGAGTTGGGCGGTGCCCGCGTACGAGGCGCAGCCGATCAGCGTGATGAGGTGCAGCGGCACGACAGCGTACGTCAGGTACCGGTAGTAGCGGTCCTGGTCGAGCTGCATCACGACGGCTTCGGGCGGATTGTTCTCGTCCTCGCCCAGCAGCCAGTCGATGATCGGAGCGAGCGTGTAGTTGGCGATCAGGACGACGACGAGCCAGAACTCGTTGCCGGTCTTCGCGTGCATGGCGATGCCGATGAAAGGCTGCAACGGGAAGAGCACCGACATCAGCCACAGCCAACGCTTGCGATCCACGTAGCTGACCATGCTGCCGTCGGGCAAGGTGGCGTTGTAGGCTTTCATCGTTGCCGTGTCGTCGCGACGAATGATGGCATTATGCCGCAAGGCTGTCGGGATGCTATACAACCCTCGGCGCGCCTATGCGCAGTGGCTGCCGAAACGCCCGGGAAATCAAGGTGATGACTGTGTGGTATAAATCTTGCTCGTGAATATTCCTGAGACTGGGGGCGCATTGAACGACGGAAACGCAGTACCGGGATTCGGGTGGCGGTGGTTCGGCGGACTAATTGCCTGCATGCTGCTTTCGGCGTGCGGCGGGGAAGCACCGAATGCCGGGAACGGGAAAGCACCGGCGGCAACATTCCCGACGGCGGCGACACTGGGCGAACAGGACGTGCTTGGCACCGACGCCTACCTGGCGACCGAGCCATACGCATCGGCGGATGTGTCGGCAGGTGAAAGCGCCGCCGCGTTGTGCCGCGCATGCCACACGCTCGGCGAGGGCGAGCAGGCAATGCTCGGGCCGAATCTGTACGGCCTGTTCGGGCGCGAAGCGGGAACTGTGGCGGGCTTTGCCTACTCTGAAGTATTGAAGGACGCCGGCTTCGTCTGGACGCCGCGCGCCCTGGATGCGTGGCTGGCGCAGCCGTCCCGGTTCCTTCCCGGAAACCGGATGGCGTTTGCCGGTGTCAGCGATGCGGCGGCACGCGCCGACCTGATCGCCTATCTCCTCAGGGCGACAGGTGATGACGAAGATTGACGATCGGGCAATGCCCGGCAGGCCGACGGAGAGAGCAAGAGCGATGAGCGATGCACTGACCGGTTTGAAGGAGAACAGGCGCTTGCGTACCGATCGCAGAACGTTCGGCTGGCGAACCGTCTTTTACGGGTTCGCACGGTCGCGCCGGCACAGGACGCGCCGGAGCGGCGAGGCCGATGTCGTGTTCATCGACTGGCATCACCCCTGGCTGTTCTTCCTGTCCGTCGGCACGATGCTCCTGAGCGTCGCGGACGCGCTTTTTACCCTGCAGTTGCTGGCACTCGGCATGGTAGAGGCGAATCCGCTCATGGCGGCGGCGTTGGGCCTCGGAACGCCGTTCTTCGTGTCGATGAAGCTCGGCCTCACCGCGTTCGGCATCCTGACGCTGGTGTACCTGGCCAAGTCCCGCTTCCTGGACCGCGTGCGGACGGGGCTTTTCCTTACCGCGTTCTTCAGCGCATACGCCTGCCTGGTCTGTTACGAAATAGTGCAATTGCTGCAGCTTTTGTGACGCAGGGTCGATTCCCTCGCGGGATCGCTTGGGCTACACTAGCGCCCCTTTCGCAACCCCGGAATCTTCCGCCCACCGGCCGCTGCGCCGCGCACCGATCTGGTGCGCGCAAGCTCCTGTAATAATGAGCAAAACTCTAGACGAACAGTACGCCCAAACACCCTTGTTCGGGGCCAATGCCGCGGCTGTCGAAGCACTGTACCGCCGGTACGTCGAGGACCCGTCGTCCGTTGCGCCCGGATGGCGCGATTATTTCGGGTCGCTCGGCGACGCCGAGACCGAGGTGCTGCACGACGAAATCCGCACGCGCCTGCGGCGGGCCGCGCGCGATGGCGGTCGCACGGCCGCCGTAACGTCGCGCCAGGCCGGCGGCGTGGCGGTCGACGGAGAGAAACAGGCGGCCGTTGCGCGGCTGATCCAGGTTTACAGCCTGCGCGGGCACCAGATTGCGGACATCGATCCACTGGGCCTGATGAAGAGGCCGGTGCCCGGTGTTCTGAAGCGCGACTATCTCGGCCTGACCGACGCCGACATGGACACCGAGTTCTACACCGGTGGACTGGCCGGCACCGGCAACCGGCGCATGAAGCTCCGGGATATCATCGAGCTGCTGCAGACCATCTATTGCGGCAAGATCGGCGCGGAGTTCGCGCACATCTCCCGGGCCCGGGAACGCCTGTGGCTGCGCAAGCGCTTCGAGCAGGGCATGGCGGGCGATCCGCTCAGTGACGAAGACCGCCTGACCGTGCTCGAGCAACTCACCAGCGCCGAGGGCATCGAACGCTACCTGCACACGCGCTACGTCGGTCAAAAGCGTTTCTCGCTGGAAGGCGGCGAGAGCCTGATTCCGATGATCGACGAGCTGATCCAGCGCGGCGGCACGTCAGGCATTCGCGAAATCGTCATCGGCATGGCGCACCGCGGCCGCATCAACGTCCTCGTGAACATTCTCGGCAAGCCGCCGGAGGTGCTGTTCGAGGAGTTCGAGGGCAACTACGACCTCGACGAGTTGAAGGGCTCTGGCGACGTCAAGTATCACAAGGGCTTCTCCGCCGACATGAAGACCGACGGCGGCAACGTACATATCGCGCTCGCGTTCAACCCGTCGCACCTCGAGATCGTGAATCCGGTCGTCGAAGGTTCGGTGCGGGCACGGCAACAGCGCCGCGGCGACAACGAACGCCAGGAAGTCCTGCCCCTGCTGATTCACGGCGACGCGGCTTTCGCCGGACAGGGCGTGGTCACCGAGACGTTCCAGATGTCGCAAACGAACGGCTTCCGCACCGGCGGCACCGTGCATATCGTTATCAACAACCAGATCGGCTTCACCACCAGCCGCCCGTCGGATGCACGCTCGACCGAGTACTGCAGCGACGTGGCCAAGATGATCGAAGCGCCGATCTTCCACGTGAACGGCGACGATCCGGATGCCGTGATCTTCGTGACGCGCCTCGCGTTGGACTATCGCCAGAAGTTCAAGAAGGACGTGGTGATTGACCTCGTCTGCTATCGACGGCACGGGCACAACGAGGCCGACGAGCCGTCCGCGACCCAGCCGATCATGTACGGCACGATCAAGAACCACAGAACGACGCGCGAGATCTATGCGGAGAAGCTGATTGCCCGGCATCTCGCGACGGCCGCGGACGTGTCCCGGATGCAGGACGAGTATCGGGACCGCCTGGACCGTGGCGAGCCGGTGCCGAAGTCGTCGCTGGGCCTGATCGGCGACGAGTACACGGTGGACTGGTCGCACTTCAACGACGCGACGTGGGACGAGGATGTCGACACGACGATCAGCCCGAAGACGGTGGCCGACCTTGCGAAAGTCGTGGCGCACGTGCCGGAAGAGATGAAATTGCACGGGCGCGTCCAGAGGATCATGAGCGAGCGGGCAAAGATGGCACGCGGCGACGTCGACATGGACTGGGGCTTCGCCGAGACGATGGCGTATGCGTCGCTGATCAGGAATGACTACGACGTACGGCTCGTCGGCCAGGACAGCGGTCGCGGCACGTTCTTCCACCGGCACGCGGTGTTGCACAACCAGGTCAACAATATCGAGTACGTGCCGCTGGCGACGCTGGCCGAGCGCCGCAACGGATTCCGCGTGATCGACTCATTGCTGTCGGAAGAAGCGGTAATGGGCTTCGAGTACGGCTACGCAACGACGGCACCGAACACGCTGTGCATATGGGAAGCGCAGTTCGGCGACTTCGCGAACGGCGCACAGGTCGTCATCGACCAGTTCATCAGCTCGGGCGAAGCGAAGTGGGGGCGGCTTTGCGGTCTCACGCTGTTCCTCCCGCACGGCTACGAGGGGCAGGGGCCCGAGCATTCGTCGGCGCGTCTCGAACGCTTCCTGCAGCTCTGCGCGGAGCACAACATGCAGGTCTGCGTGCCGTCGACGCCGGCCCAGATGTTCCACATGCTGCGTCGGCAGATGCTGCGCTCGATCCGCAAGCCGCTGATCGTCATGACGCCGAAGAGCCTGCTGCGGCACAAGCAGTCGGTGTCGCCGCTGACGACGCTCTCCGACGGCCAGTTTCACAACATCATCCCGGAGCAGGATGACCTCGACCCGAAGAAGGCCCGTCGGGTGGTGTTCTGTAGTGGCAAGGTCTACTTCGACCTCGTCGAGGCGCGCGACGTCCACAACATTGACGACGTGATCCTGATCCGCATCGAACAGCTTTACCCGTTCCCGATTCCGGAGTACGCGACGCTGATCGAGCAGTTCGCGCACGTTCGCGACATTGTCTGGTGCCAGGAAGAGCCCGAGAACCAGGGCGCCTGGTACCAGATTCGCCACCGGCTGCAGGAACCGCTCGGCGCGGACCAGCAGCTTTACTACGCGGGTCGTCCGGGCGCCGCGGCGCCGGCCTCCGGCATCTACAAAGTTCACCTGCAACAGCAACAGGCACTGGTCGAAGCGGCGCTCGGCATCAAGTCGAAAGCCAGCAAGGCCAGGAAGCCAAGAGAGACGAAGACCCAATGAGCATCGAGATCAAGGTTCCGCAGCTTCCCGAGTCGGTCGCAGACGCGACACTGGTTGCCTGGCACAAGAAGGCCGGCGAATCCGTGGCGCGCGACGAAAACCTCGTGGACCTGGAGACCGACAAGGTCGTGCTGGAAGTCCCGGCACCGGCGGCGGGCCGCATCGCGGAGATCAAGGTGCAGGAAGGCACCACCGTCGAGGCCGGACACGTGCTCGCGATCCTCGAGGAAGGCGAGGCGACCGAAGAGGACCTCGGCGACGACACGCCCGCATCGGCCGGCAACGGCGCGAGCGCCGCAGCAGCGGCAGCGCCGGAGGCAAAGGCGGACGACGGCAAGGCGGGGAAGACGAGCCCGGCCGTGCGCCGACTGCTCGACGAACACGATCTCGACGCGACGATGGTGAGCGGCAGCGGCAAGGATGGTCGCATCACGAAGGCCGATGTCATGGCGTTCCTGAAGTCCGACGACAGCAGCGATACGACGCCGGGTGATACGAAGACGCCGGCCGGCAGTGCGCCGGTGAGTGCCGACGCGCGCACCGAGGAACGTGTGCCGATGTCGCGCCTGCGCGCGCGCATCGCCGAGCGCCTCGTCGAGGCGCAGCAGACGGCGGCGATGCTGACGACGTTCAACGAGGTCGACCTCACCGAGGTGATGGCACTTCGCTCGCGCTACAAGGAATCCTTCGAGAAGGAGCATGGCGTGAAGCTCGGCTTCATGTCGTTCTTCGCGAAGGCGGCGGTCGAGGCGCTGAAGCGCTTCCCGGTCGTCAATGCGTCCGTCGAAGGCAGCGACATCATCTACCACAACTACTACGACATCGGCATCGCGGTATCGACCGAGCGCGGCCTGATGGTGCCGGTCATCCGCGACGTCGACCGCAAGAGCTTCGCCGACTTCGAGCGGGAGCTCGGGGACCTGGCGGGCAAGGCGCAAAGCGGAAAGATCGGCATGGAAGAGCTGACGGGCGGCACGTTCTCGATCACGAACGGCGGTGTCTTCGGCTCGATGATGTCGACGCCGATCCTGAACCAGCCACAGAGCGCGATTCTCGGCATGCACGCGATCCAACAGCGGCCGATGGCTGTCGACGGTGAGGTGAAGATCCGGCCGATGATGTACCTCGCGCTGACCTATGACCACCGATTGATCGATGGCAAGGACTCCGTGCAGTTCCTCGTCACGATCAAGCAGCAGCTCGAGGACCCGAGCCGGCTGCTCCTCAGCATCTAGGAAGAGCGAATGAGCAAGCAATACGACGTCGTCGTCATCGGCGCGGGCCCCGCCGGCTATGTGGCCGCGATCCGCGCCGCGCAGCACGGGCTGAAGACCGCCTGCATCGACGAATGGAAGAACAAGGACGGCAAGAACGCGTTCGGCGGTACGTGCCTGAACGCGGGCTGCATTCCGTCGAAGGCGCTGCTCGAGTCGTCCGAGCTGTATCACCGGGCACACCACGAGTTTGCCAAGCACGGCATCAAGGCCGGCAATATCGAGTTGGACCTGGGCGCGCTGCAGAAGCGGCGCGCGGGGATCGTCCGGCAGCTCACGAACGGTATCGCGGGCCTGTTCAAGGCGAACAAGGTCGACGGGCTGGTTGGCCACGGCAAGCTGCTGGCGGACCGCAAGGTCGAGTTCACCCCGGTGGACGGCAAGGCCGAGGTCATCGAGGCGGAGAACGTCATCGTCGCGACGGGCTCCACGCCGATCGAGCTGCCGTTTGCGAAGTTCGACCACGAGAAGATCGTGGATTCGTGGGACGCACTGGAGTTCGACGAAGTGCCGAAACGCCTCGGCATCATCGGTGCGGGCGTCATCGGCCTCGAGCTCGGCAGCGTCTGGCGCCGCCTCGGCGCCGAGGTGACGATCATCGAGGCGATGCACGACTTCCTGTTCATGGCGGATCGCGAAATCGCGTCCGTTGCCGGCAAGGATTTCAAGAAGCAGGGGCTGGACATCCGGCTCGGCGCGAAGCTGACGAAGGCGACGGCCGGCAAGAACGGCGTCAAGGTCGAGTACGAGGACAAGGGCATCCCCGAGTCGCTGGAAGTGGACAAGCTCGTGGTCGCCGTCGGCCGCCGGCCGTTCACTGACGGGCTGTTTGCCGAGGATTCCGGCATCCAGCTCGACGAGAGAGGCTTCATCGTCGTCGACGACGAATGCCGCACGCGCGTGAAGAACGTGTTTGCGATCGGCGACTGCGTCCGTGGCCCGATGCTGGCCCACAAGGGCTCGGAAGAGGGCGTCATGGCGGCGGACCTGATTGCCGGCGAGATCGCCGAGATGAACTACGACGTTATCCCGTCGGTCATCTACACCGCGCCGGAGATTGCGTGGGTCGGCAAGACCGAGGCGGAAGTAAAGGAGAGCGGCCGCGAGTACAAGACCGGCTCGTTCCCGTTCGCGGCCAGCGGCCGTGCCAAGGCGATGGAGCAGACGACCGGTCTGGTCAAGGTCGTCGCGGCCGTCGACGACGACGAGATTCTCGGCGTGCACATCGTCGGTCCGATGGCCGGCGAGCTGATCGGCGAGGCGGTACTCGCGATGGAGTTCTCGGCGAGTACCGAGGACATCCAGCGCACGATCCACGCGCACCCGAGCCTGTCCGAGGCCGTGCACGAGGCGGCGCTCGCGGCGGACAAGAAGGCGCTGAACTACCCGAACAAGTAGCGCCACCGGCGGCGCAAGCGCGGCCGTCCTTCCATGCTCAGCTACCGGCACTCCTTTCACGCAGGCAACCACGCCGACGTGCTGAAGCACGTCGTGCTGCTCGAACTGCTCGCTTACCTCACGCAGAAGGACAAGCCGCTCTGGTACGTGGACACGCATGCCGGGGCGGGGCATTACACGCTGCCCGAACACCCTGCGGCACGTGCGGAACAGCAGTCGGGCATTGCCCGCTTGTGGGATGCGACCGATGCGCCGGCGCCGGTGACGCGGTACCTGGACGATGTTCGCCAGATCAATCCGGACGGCATGCTCGCGCACTACCCGGGTTCACCCTGGATTGCTGCCAGGCACCTGCGCCGGGACGATCGACTGTGGCTGAGCGAGCTGCATCCGGCGGATGCCGAGTCATTGTCGCAGCACTTCGGCACCGGTGATCGCCGCGTGCACGTCGAGAAACGCGACGGCTTCGCGGCGCTGAAGGCGCACCTGCCGCCACAGCCGCGGCGCGCGCTCGTCATGGTAGACCCGAGCTACGAGCTGGCCTCGGACTATCGCAACGTGTCGGTCGCTCTCGCCGATTCCGTCAAACGCTTTGCAACCGGTGTCTATGCGATCTGGTACCCGATGCTGGCCAGCCGCGAGTCACGCGGCTTCGCGGCGGCGCTGCAGGCCGTCGCGGGTCCCAGGGCTTTGCACGTCACGATGACCGTGCGGGAGCCAGCACCGGGCGGCATGGCGGGCAGCGGCATGTTCATCGTCAATCCGCCATACACGCTGCCCGATTCGCTGAACACCGTCGTGCCATGGCTCGTCGAGCGGCTCGGCCAGGATCGCGCGGCGACGTGGTCGCTGGAGTGAGCTACTCCGAGTCGGCTGCCATCGCTTCGTCGAGCATTGCGATCAGTTCCTCCCGGGTGAACGAGTAGGCCTGCCAGTCGTTGAGTTCGGCCAGTTCGCGAATCATCGAGCCGATTGCCCAGCGTGCCTCGCCTTCGTTGGGGACCGTCATGTAGCGGCGCTTCGGTGCGTCGCTGAACATGGCGTGCAGGGCGGCATCAGCGACGTCGTCCGGCTCCTTGTAGATGCTTCGGTCCGTCGGGCGTTCCATGAACGTCTTCAGTTGCTCCGCGTACAGCGAATCACCGCTGAAATAGCCCTTTTCCTGCATGCGTTGCCATGCCGACTCAGCGATCTTCGAATCGTAGTTGCCGGGCTCGATGACGCTGACGTGCACACCGAGTGGCGCCATTTCCGCGGCGAGAGAATCAGTGAAGGCCTCGATGGCGTGCTTGCTCATGCTGTACTGGCTGAAGAACTGGCCGGAGCCGATGCCGGAAATCGAGCCCATGTTCGAGATGCGGCCGCCGGACTCGATGATCATCGGCGCGAACGCCTGCGTGACCCGGTACACGCCGAAAACGTTGACGTCGAACAGCCAGGCGGTTTCCTCGGTACTGACGTCGGTGACCGGTCCGCCGATATAGACACCGGCGTTGTTGATCAGGCCCCAGAGGCCTCGGCCGGCCTCGCGCACGTGCTGCACCGCGACGTCGATATCATCCTGCACGGTAACGTCGAGCCGGATGGCTTCGACGTTGTCCATCTTGTTCAGGCGATCGATGTCTTCCTGCTTGCGGGCGCCGGCATAGACGAAGTAGCCCTCGGAGGCCAGCCGCTCGGTAATCTTCAGGCCGATGCCGCTGGTGGCGCCGGTGACGAGGACGGCTTTCGGGCTGTCGGACTCTTCGCCAAGTGCAGTGCTGGCGACAAAGAGCAGGGCGCTTACGAGCAGTGCCTGGACGACCAGGCGAAGCGAAGCATGCATGGGCAAATCCTTGATCTGATTGTCATGGATCCCTGCATACTAGCTCAATGTCTCGCTGTCGCTAAACGCGCAGGTCGTTCTCGCGCCGTCGTCGGTCCGCATCGTCAAGATGAAACACCGCGAGATCCCAGTCCATCCGGTCACCCGCATACCATTGAGAAACACAGGTATCGTCGTCGATACCGAGCCGCTCGAAGCGGTGTCTCAGCCACGCGGTGGGGTCCTCGCCGCGCGGCACCGGGCGTAGTGCCGGTTCGTTTCGGAGCAGCACGCCTTCCGGGTCGCGGAACTCGACGTTACCGCGGAAACGTCGCGTGCAGGTAAAGCCACCCTCGTGCACCAGCCGGTGATGGTGTCGGCAGAGCAGCACCAGGTTCTCGAGGCTCGTTTCCCCGCCGTTGGCCCAGTGCTCAATGTGATGCCCGTCCACGAAGCGCGTGTGCGTGCATCCCGGGAATCGGCAACCCTTGTCCCTCGCGATCAATGCGCGCCGCATCGGTGGTGGAATCGTGCGGGACTTGCGACCGATTGAGAGGGGCTCGCCTTTCTGGTCCTTTACCAGGCGAACCAGCGACGCATCGCAGGCTATGCGGCGTGACATTTCCGCGGTAACGCCCGGCCCGTCCTCCACGTGGGACGTTTCCGCGGTAACGTCATCCGCGATACTGGTCGAGAGCGTTTCCGCGGTAACGTGCACCACCACCTGGTGCCGGTCGGCGGTGTTGCAGGCCACGTTCTCCGAACCGAGGTAGCCCTCGGCAATCTCGGCCAAGGCATCCGCCCGCCGCGCCGAGATCGTCTCCCGCGTTTCCGCGGTAACGTCTTC
>Ga0207829_100154_pt1 | contig 84930 bp, 82 predicted proteins | sample TtaePargueraPR_4_FD_187738 | JGI IMG/M metagenome (GOLD analysis project Ga0207829, IMG submission 187738) | Aerobic enrichment media microbial communities from Bioluminiscent Bay, La Parguera, Puerto Rico - Tt and P1 (SPAdes) | ecosystem: Environmental > Aquatic > Marine > Unclassified ... | reverse complement strand
TGACACCCGATGGCACATTGGAAGCTTGGCTTGCCGATAATGCCGGTGCAACCGCTAACGATACTTGTGGTACGGTGACCTGGACAAACGATTACGGTGCCAATACCGATGTGGATTGTGCAAATGGCGCTATAACGGTGACATTTACTGCCACTGATGAATGTGGTAACGCTTCCACTACTACGGCTACGTATTCCATTATCGATACGGTAGCTCCCCTGATTACAGTGCCTGCCGACGTAACCATTGAATGTACCGAGGATGAATCTCCAGCTAATACCGGTACTGCCACTGCTACTGACGACTGTACTACTCCAGTGGTAACGTTCTCTGACAGCGAGGTCGCTGCCTGTGGCAATACCAAGGCAATAACAAGAACATGGACGGCTACGGATGCCTGTGGAAATTCAGTATCGCAAGACCAAATAATAACTGTTGAAGATACGACACCGCCTACCATCTCTGTCCCTGCCGATGTCACCATAGAGTGTACAGAGGACGAGTCCTCTGCCAACACCGGCGTGGCAACAGGTGCCGATACCTGTGGTACGGTGACCGTCACAGAGTCCGACGTGGAGACCGCTGCCTGTGGCAACACCAAGACCATTGTCCGTACATGGACCGTAACCGACGAGTGCGGAAACAGCACATCCGCCGACCAGACCATTACGGTGGTCGATACGACACCACCTACCATTACCGTGCCTGCCGATGTCACCATAGAGTGTACCGAGGACGAGTCCTCTGCCAACACCGGCGTGGCAACAGGTGCCGATTCCTGTGGTACGGTGACCGTCACGGAGTCCGACGTTGAGACCGCTGCCTGTGGCAACACCAAGACCATTGTCAGAACATGGACCGTGACCGACGAGTGCGGCAACAGCACATCTGCCGACCAGACAATTACGGTGGTCGATACGACACCACCTACCATTACCGTGCCTGCCGATGTCACCATAGAGTGTACCGAGGACGAGTCCTCTGCCAACACCGGCGTGGCAACAGGTGCCGATACCTGTGGTACGGTGACCGTCACAGAGTCCGACGTTGAGACTGCGGCCTGCGGCAACACCAAGACCATTGTCCGTACCTGGACCGTAACCGATGAGTGCGGCAACAGCACATCCGCCGACCAGACCATTACGGTGGTGGATACTACTGCTCCGACATTCACTGTACCTGATGACATCACTATAGAATGTGATGTTGACCCTACAGACCTAACTATAACAGGAGATGTCTCTGATGAAGCTGATAATTGTTCTACAAATTTAGAGGCTTCTTATAGTGATAGTTCTGCAAATGGCTCATGTGTCAATGAATATACCATTACACGAACTTGGACATTGACTGATGACTGTGGCAATACCACTACCTTAAATCAGACCATATTCGTGGTGGATACCACTGCACCAACATTTACAGTACCTGCGGATATAACCATCGAATGCGATGTAGACCCTACAGATCTTACTATAACAGGTGATGTTACAGACGAAAATGACAATTGTTCTTCGGGATTAGAAGCTACGTACGATGACATAATTATTGAAGGTGATTGCGCTAACACTTATACCATTGAAAGAAAGTGGATTGTGATTGACGAATGTGAAAATATGAGCTCTCATCTTCAAATAATTACCGTTCAAGATACTACGGCTCCCGAATTTATAGAAAATCTACCTGCTGATATTACAGTTGAATGCGATGCAATACCTGAAGCAGAGACCTTAACTGCTTCTGATAATTGTGAAGACGTTTCTGTTGAGTTCAATGAAGAGATCGTTGAAGGTGCATGTTTAGGTAATCAAATTATTTCCAGAACATGGTCTGCTACAGACTCTTGCGGAAATACGGTTAGTCATACGCAGATTATAACTGTTGATGATAATACACCACCAGCTTTAGTAACTCCTTTTGACGAAAATATTATTGCTGCATGTGACGATATCCCTGCGGTACCTGACCTAGTTTTCGAAGACGCCTGTTCCAATAATATAGAGGTTGATTTCACAGAAGAATCAACGCAAATGAATGATTTTGAAGATTATTCAATTATAAGAACGTGGGTGGTTACTGATGATTGTGGAAATTCTAGTGAATTTGTTCAAAATATTACTGTTGAAATCAGCAATATCATTGATGCCTTTGACGCCAATAGATGTATTCTAGATTCAGAATTTGACTTATTTGATCTGCTTCAAGGTGACTTTGATATGAATGGAACTTGGTCTGTTGTCTCGGGTGATGCTACCTTAGACGGAAGTCTATTTGACCCAGGGTCTGTAGAGCTTGGCGTATACACATTCAAATATGCTATAACAGAAGGACCTTGTCCAACAGAAGTTGAAGTTAATGTAACCATTGATGATGACTGTGTGGTTCTTGCCTGTGGTTTAGACAATGTTGTTATTTCAAAAACAGTAACTGCAAATGGTGATAACATCAACGATTTCTTTGAAGTTACAGGAATCGAGGACTGTGGTTTTGTGATAGAACTTGAAATATACAATAGATGGGGAGCAAAAATATACGAATCAAAGAATTACCAGAACGATTGGAATGGTGAAGCCCATGGATCTTCAGTAGGAGGCTCTGGTTTTGTCCCAACTGGAACCTACTACTATGTTATAAATTTAAGAAACAGTGGATTGAAACCTATTGCAGGTCCAATTTACGTAGCAACAAATAAATAAACTTAACCGATGAAGCTTACTAAATCAATAAGTATTGCCCTATTTATATTGAGCGTATCCTCTGCATTAGCTCAGCAGTTGCCTCAATTTACGCAGTACATGTTTAACACAATTTCTATCAACCCAGCCTATGCTGGAAGTAGAGAGACCTTTAGTGCCGTTGGCCTTCATAGAAGTCAATGGGTAGGTCTAGAAGGTGGGCCAGAAACTCAAACCCTTTCTGTTCATTCTCCTTTGAGAAATGATAAAATCGGTTTAGGCCTGTCATTTATCAATGACAAACTAGGTTACGAGAACTTCTCCTACATTTATGGCGATTTTTCATATACGATTAGAACTGGTGCCAATTCTGAACTGGCCTTTGGTCTAAAAGCTGGATTTACACATTATAATTTGGATCAAGAGCTGTTAAATGACCCTTCTGTTGTTAATGACCCGTTTTTTAATGACGTATCTAACCGATGGAGTCCAAATGTAGGAGCTGGTATCTACTGGCATTCACAGCGCTGGTATGTTGGTCTCTCCTCCCCTAGGATTTTAAATACAGATTATAACAATGGTGGAAATGGTACCATTGATTATGTAGCCTTAGAACGCGTGAGCTATTACTTAACTGGTGGTTATGTTTTTGATTTAAGTCCTACAACAAAGTTAAAACCATCAGTACTATTAAAAGCAACTAATGGTGCACCACTATCTTTTGATGTCTCAGCCAACTTTCTTTTCAATGAAACATTTTGGATAGGAGGTGGTTATAGATTTAACGAGTCGGCTGCAGCAATCGGAGGAATAGCTGATTTTCAGGTTTCTAAACAATTACGTATCGGTTATGCTTATGAATATCCTATTTCTGATATTAGGGCTTACACAAGCGGTACCCATGAAGTATTATTGATGTTTGAAGTTTTTAAAAGCAGACGAATAAAATCACCTCGATACTTCTAAAAATGAAACAGACTATGAAAACAAAATTTTTAGCCTTAAGCTTTATACTAATTGGTACCTTGTCTTTTGCACAGGTTAAATTAGCAGACAAGTTTTTTAAAAACTATGGTTATGTTAAAGCTATTGAACTCTACGAAAAAGCTGTAGAAAAAGGTGATAGCAGTGACCATGTATTAACCAGACTAGGAGATGCTTACTATAACAACTCTAAATCAGAAGAAGCCGCACGTTGGTACGGTGCAGCACTAAGCAAATATAATCGCTTAGAGGCGGAATATCTTTACAAATATATTCAGTCATTAAGAAGTATTGGAGAATTTGAGGAAGCCGACAAATGGTTTAAAGAACTCATGGCCGTTCACAAGGGCGACAGTAGGCTAAAGGGATACAATCCAGATGAAGTTGATATATACGACAAACTGACCTCTAAAAATGAGTTGGTTGTAAATGTAGAAAATGCGCCTTTTAATTCAGAAAATTCAGATTTTGGGGCTTACGTGCATAACAACACAGTATATTTTGCTTCAGCAAGCGGCGAAGGCGAAAAGCTTTATAGCTGGAACAGGGAACCTTTTTTAGATTTATACGAAGCATCTATAAGTGTTAGCGATGGTGTCCTAAATTTTGGGCCTGTTAGCACGATAAATTCAGAAGAAATTAATTCAGATTATCACGAAGCTGCCGTTGCGATTACCAATGACGGAAAGACCCTTTACTTTACAAGAGATAATGTAAATAAAAGAAATCGCCTTAAGTATGACAAAAAAGGTACAACCCATTTAAAAATTTACAAGGCCAAATTGGTTGACAGTATTTGGGCAGAGGTTGAAGAACTGCCTTTTAACGATGATGTTTACTCTACAGGCCATCCAGCTTTGAGCCCAGATAACAAAACGCTTTATTTTGTCTCTGACCGTGAAGGCGGTATTGGGCAAACAGATATTTATTCTGTAAGCATCAATGAAGATGGCTCGTATGGCACACCAGAAAATCTTGGTGAATTTGTGAATACTGAAGGCCGCGAAATGTTTCCTTTTATAGCTAAAGATAGTACGCTATATTTTTCTTCAGATGGTCATCTAAATCTTGGACTTTTAGATATTTTTAAATCGAATATTTTAAAAGGTGAACGCAGTGAACCCGAAAATTTAGGGTCACCTTACAACAGTGGATATGACGACTTTGCCTTTTTTATCAATTCTGAAGAGCAAGTGGGATTCTTCTCCTCTAACCGACCCGACGGAAAGGGAAGCGATGACATTTATACCTTCGATTCTAGACCATGTAAAGAAATCATAGCTGGTAGCATTAAAGACAGTGAAACCGGAATTTTGTTATCTGGTGCCGTTGTTAGATTGATTGATGAGACTGGAAAAATAATAGAGGAAGTTAATACTGAAGATAAAAGCGACTACTCGTTTACTGTTGATTGTAATAAAACCTACACCGTTGTTGCGAGTAAAATGGATTACAAAGAGAATCAGGTAACCGTTAATACAACCGACGACAATAACAAGGTGAACTCAGCCGACATAGTCCTTACACCACTAATTATAGACAACCAGATTGTTATAAATCCAATATTTTTTGATTTCGACAAGTGGAATATAAGAACCGATGCGCAATATGAATTGGAAAACATCGTAGATGTATTAAGAAAACATCCAACTATGGTGATTAAGATTGAATCGCATACAGACAGTAGAGGTGGCGACAGATATAATATGAAATTATCCGATAGGAGAGCTAAATCTACAAGAGATTATCTAATCTCTCGAGGTATAGACCCAAATAGAATTGAGAGCGCCATAGGCTATGGTGAAACTCAATTACTCAATAATTGTTCTAATGGCGTGAAATGCTCTGAAGAAGAACACCAAATGAACAGAAGATCTTATTTCTATATTGTAAGCGAATAAACCAATATCATCTAGTTATAAAATGAAAGGCAAGTTTAAAAACTTGCCTTTTTTATTTTACTCTAACGGCTCTATTTATAAGTAGTTGAATGGGTAAGCACTTAAATTTGCAGGTACACACCAAAGTGAAAATCCGCAAGACACGGGCACGAAGTGCGAACTGTGCGTAAGCAAATTTTCAGAAGTATACGACAACAACCAATTACTTCTAGCCATTGTTAGTAATAGTTTTTTAATTGCAAATTCCATTAATAAAATCTTCTTGTGTTGGATTTAACAAGTTACCTTCAATCAAGTAATTCTCATTGAAGTTTCCATTTACAACGGCATTACTAATACCACACAAATCTGAAAGCATAAGATTGCCAGTGATATTAATTTCTCCGGTAGATGTATCACCAATTGAATTAACATTTATCAAACCGTTTAAATTGTTAAGTTGGACATTCTCCCTTATTCTTACTCGATTTGTAATCTGCGTTAAACCGCTAAGACCATCTATATTTTCTATGGTTTCATTTAAATCCATATGCAAAGATGAAATAACTTGGAGGTTACTAAAACCACTTATGTCACTCAAGAGAGGATTATTGATTAGAGTAATTGCGGATGCCTCTGAGATATTTTCAAAAGCCGTAATATTAACTAATCCAGGATTGTCTAGGAACAAAATTTCTCTACAATATGATAGGTTATCAAAACCATCTAAAGTAGTAAAGAGATTATCAATAATCCTGATATATTCGTTCACAGTATTCAGGGATTGAAAATTAAACGAGATATTAATTGATAAGTTATTTAGTCTAAAAAAATCCAGTTCATTTAGGTTTGGCAATTCAACCACTTCCAGTGAGCTATTATTATTGCATTCAAATGACATTGAATTACCTGTTACTTCCAAAGTGATATTTTCTAAACTGGCATTATCTCCTATAAAAATTGAACGAGAAATTGTTTCCAAATTGTCTAATCCTGATATATTGGTAAGATTAACACATGCTGAAACAACAAAGTCTTCAACATACTCAAGCGCATTGAATCCATTAATTTCAATTAAATTTTGACAATTAAATAAAGTTAACTTTCGTTCTATCCTCTTAATACTGTTTAAACTACTTAGGTCAACAATGTTATTACTTGTGTCTACAATTTGAATATTCCCCGTAACAATTTCATAGCCATTAGAACCAAAGTCATCAACTTCTTCTTGTGAGCTTAATACGATAGATCCGTTGAAAATGTTAGAATTATTTTGATTTGTGTCATCAGAATTACTATCACAACTCAAAAAAACTAATATTACAAATTGCAGAAAAAATTTAATTTTATTCATTTTTGTTTAGTTCGTTAAATTATTGCCAACAAAAATATAAGTACTTACAATATAAACTTTCATTCCGGTGGAATATTTCATTATTTAATTCTGCCATTAACGGACCTATATACCATTATAGTTATTCCATTTAAGGGCCATTAGCGATTCAATTCTTGCATTAGAGCCTCACTCTTAAAAGAAATCCATTTAGATGAGAAACAATATGGCTTATACTAAAAAAGACCGCTCTAGGCGGTCTTTTTCTTGCTATTAATCAACTTTTTGAGCGGTCTAACGCTTTATAAAGATATTTGTGAAATACCATTTTCCCTCGGCATTTTGCTCAGCTGAAATATCAAAATCGGTAAAGTTGCCTTCAATATTTTCGCGGTGACTTGGACTATCTAGCCAGGCGTTTACAACAGATTCAGCAGAACTAAAGCCGTAAGCTACATTTTCAGACACAATATTTGCATCGGCATTAAGTTGTAAACTCTGTTTTCTTTGAAAAAAGTTATCGTGCGAGACATTATCAACTTGTATCATGTAATCGGTATGCGTAAATGCAACGGCTTTAACTGTATTATGGTCTTCTAGCGTATTCAATCCCTTATTAATCCTGTGCGCATTAATGAGCTCCATAATCTCTATTTCTATTTGTTTGGCTTCTGGAGCTTGCGGGACTTCTATCGCTTTAATCTCGTCTTCTATAGACGTATCTGTAGAGCAGGATGACAAGCCTAAGAGGGCTACAATTGCCAAAAATGGCAGTAGTTTAGACACTTTCATAAGTAGGTAATTTAGATTTGGTCCTACTAATTTAATAGCGTCTAATCGCTACAACGTTAAAGAAATGTTAAAATCGATAAACAACGTGTATTTCATCGAATATTTAAGCAAAACATCGACCAAATACACTTACAAAACAGAATTTTCCGCCTTTAATCGACTTTTTAAATCATTTAATCGATAATCTAAGGTGACAGTCTTTCGATTTTCCAATTATAATCCAATTGTAACCTGTAGCGAATTCTGTCGTGTAGTCTGTTGGGTCTTCCTTGCCAGAATTCCATTTCTTCAGGTCGCACCATATAACCGCCCCAAAATTTAGGTCGCTCTATGGTTTTACCTTCATACTTTATCTCCAAGGCCCTTAACCGTTCTTCTAATTCTTCACGGCTTGAAATGACTTCACTTTGATTAGAAACCAGAGCACCTAACTGGCTTCCTCTGGGACGCGATTCAAAATAACCATCGCTAAGATTTTCTGGTATTTTCTCAGCTTTTCCTTTAATTATAATCTGGCGTTCTGCTGCAGGCCAAAAGAACGATAAGCATACGGCAGGATTGGCGGCAATGGCCAAGCCTTTTTCACTCTCATAGTTAGTGTAGAATATAAAGCCTTCGTAAGTGTACTTTTTGAGCAGCACAACCCTACTCTTAGGAAAGCCATCCAAACCAAAGGTTGAAAGCGTCATGGCATTGGTTTCGCCTACGTTAAAATGTGTATCTACTTCTATAAACCAATCCCTAAACAATTCCATAGGGTTTTCTGGGACATTGGCTTTTAGTAACTCTCCTTTTTTATAGGTTTTGCGGTAATTACTTAAATCTTTTTCCATAGTTAAACGAAGATACTTCAATTTTTTTTGGAGCTCAAAAAAAGAGTATATTTATCCAAAACTAGTAAATGAAATTTGAAGATTCCCCCACTTCAAAACTTGCTTCTTTCAAAAAAATTAATCTAGATTTTGGCGTGTATTATGCATTAGATGATTATTTTATCATGGAAGTAAATGAAGGCGAGCATTTAAATTGGGCCAAACTTAATGAGCTAATAGACTCCTTAAGACAGCATTACGGTTTACATAAAAGGTTAGCCTATGTGGCCAATCGGGTAAATTCCTACTCCATAGACCCTGTATTATGGTCTTATTTTGACAAGGAAGATAGCATTCTAATAGCTGCTGCCATTGTAAGCTATAGAGATTCTACCTTTATTAATGCCAATATTGAAAAACAGCTGGCTTCCATTCCAATTAAGCGCGCAAGAACATTAGAAGAAGCCATACGCTGGGTTGAACAGTTAAACGAACTTAATTAATGCTGTTAGGTCAAATTGTTTTGAGTTTAGGGCTTATTGGCTGTGCGTTTTTAGTTGAGGCGTTTCCTTCCTTGATTGCGGGATATCATATGTTGTCCAAAGAGGAAAAAGAAAAGATAGAACTAAAAAAGCTGTCTCTTTTTCTTAAGTGGGCTTTAATAGCATTAGGCGTTTTTTCCCTGATTGTTTATCTGGTTTTAGATGCCTTGGAGCTAAAAGCTCACTACATTTTCTTGGTCAATTCAACAATAATCGTTCTCGGTCTTGTTGTGGGCTCTGTATATGCCAAAAATAAATTCAGAAAAAAATAGTATTTGGCCTAAAATTCTAGAGTCTTCCCATCCTGGGCTAGAATAACATTTTCAAAAACTGATTTAGCTTCGTTTAGAAAACCCAAATAGCCATTGTATCGGGTTGAGTAATGCCCTAAGATTAGAGTTTCTACTTGGGCCTTTTTTGCTATTGTGGCAGCTTGTTTTGCCGTACTGTGCTTGGTAAGCTCACATAAGTCCAAGTTTTTTTCTAAAAATGTAGATTCGTGATATAAAACTGATACATTTTTTATAATAGGTACAATAGATTCCGTATAAACCGTATCGCTACAAAATGCATAACTCTTAGCCGGTTTCGGGTCTATGGTTACCATTTCGTTCTTCACAATCTCACCATGCTCATTTATTACATCTGCACCTTGCTTAAGCTTTCTGTAGTAAGCCAAATTTATGTTTGCCTTACGAACAGCATCTATATCCAATTTCCTTTCGTTTTCTTTTTCTTTAAATAAAAAGCCATTGGTATAAATCCTGTGCTTTAGTGGTATGGTATAAACTTCTACTTTATCGTCCTCAAAAATAAGTTCCGATTTCTTAGTAGTTAGTTCATGAAATATAAGAGGATATTTGGTCCATGAATCGGACAGCTTAAGTTGAAGCGTAATAACCTCCTTTAGTCCTTTAGGACAATAAATATGCAATTCGGTTTCTCTTGACAATAAATTAAATGTACTCAAAAGGCCAGCGAGTCCGAAGCAATGATCGCCATGTAAATGCGAAATAAAGATGTGCCGAATCCTTGAGAATTTTATTTTATGTCGTCGCAATTCAACTTGGGTGCCTTCGCCACAATCAATTAAGAAGGTGTGGTTTTTAATTTCCAACACCTGAGCGGTTGGATTGGTATTAACACGTGGTGTTGCACTATGACATCCTATGATGGTGAGTTTCATATTTAAAAGCCTAAGTCCCTTTCTATATCCTCCATATCAACTATATCATAGGCTTCTTGAAGTGTAGGCACCACAACAATTTCATCTGGCATTTCATCTAAATTAACCTTATCTGAAACCACGACAAAGGACTTTTTATCGCTTCGATGTTTATTGCTTAGCCTTAGAAATTCAATAATATCTTCTAAGTGTTGCTTTTCTAAGGATGTTAGGTTTATAATTAGGTGGTAAGGTCTAAATTTATCGTAAGACTGCTCAATGTTGTTGACCAAGGTCTTTACGGAAGGATGCTCCTGCGTGATTATGGTTATATTACCGTCTCTATCAATAATCATTGCCTATTGTTTAATTTTTGAGGCCAAAAGGTATATTACGGCCATTCTGATAGCTACACCATTTTCTACCTGATCCAAAATTATGGCTTGTTTAGAGTCGGCAACATCACTTGTAATCTCCACGCCTCTATTGATAGGACCAGGATGCATAATAACAATTTCTTTGTTTAAGCTCTCTAACAAATCTTTATTAATGCCAAATTGCTGCGTATATTCTCTTGTTGAAGGGAAATAAGTTATGTCCATTCGTTCATTTTGAACACGCAACATATTTGCTACATCGCACCATTGTAGCGCTTTTTTTAAGTTGGTTTCAACCTGCACATCCAACGCTTCTATATACTTAGGAATAAGTGTTCTTGGGCCACATACCTTAACGTTAGCCCCTTGCAATTGTAGGGCGTAAATATTGGATAAAGCCACTCTACTATGCAAAATATCACCAACTATAACCACATTCTTGCCTTTTACCTCACCAAGTCTTTCCCTTATAGAATAAGAGTCCAATAATGCTTGGGTTGGATGTTCATGGGCACCGTCTCCAGCATTTATAATTCGTGCATCTACATGTTTTGATAAAAATACTCCAGCTCCTGGGTTGGGATGGCGCATTACCAACATATCAACTTTCATTGATAAAATATTTTTCACCGTATCTACTAAGGTCTCTCCCTTTTTGACTGAAGATTGAGAAGCTGAGAAATTGATAACATCAGCAGAGAGTCGTTTTTCTGCCAATTCAAAAGATAATTTTGTGCGTGTTGAATTTTCAAAGAATAGATTCGCAATAGTGATATCACGCAATGACGGCACCTTTTTTATGGGTCTATTGATAACCTCTTTAAATTGATCTGCAGTTTCGAAGATAAGATCAATGTCCCTTTTGTTGAGATATTTTATTCCTAATAAGTGATCAACACTTAATTCGCTCATGTTACAAGTATTCTAATTGCAATAACTATCTTATTTATCCACTAGATACACTACATCCTCACCTGCATTTTCTATCCAGTTGACCTTTACACGCTGCTCGTCTATAGCATCTACTTGTCTTCCCTTGTATGTAGGCTGAATTGGTAAATGCCTGCTAAACCTTCTATCTACCAAGGTAAGCAATTCAATATTCTTTGGTCTACCAAAAGACTGTATAGCCGTTAAAGCCGACCGTATACTTCTCCCTGTATAGAGGACATCATCAATAAAAACAACATTTTTATCCTCTACTATAAAATCTATTTCCGTTGTGTTTGCTTCCAAGGGCTTAGCACCTCGTCTAAAATCGTCCCTAAAAAAGGTTATATCTAAATGTCCGAGTTGAATGTTTTTTATCTTGTATTCTTCCCGTAATAATGTCGCCAGTCTGTTGGCAAGAAATTTACCTCGTGGTTGTATCCCTACCAATACCGTTTCTTCAAAATTATCATGGTTTTCAATGAGCTGGCATGCAAGCCTATGTAGAATTATATTGACTTCCTTAGAGTTGAGTAATACTTTTTGACTCATATCAGCGCTCAGACGTTATTCACTTCGCAAAGTTAACGTAAAAAATTAGGAAATTATCACTTAAAGTAACAGAATATTAAGATATCGTTATTTCTTTCAGCGCTTTGAGTTTTATGATAATTATCACCTAATTTATGAGGCACTAATGCTTACATTTGAGCTTTTTATGACTCAAATCAATACATCAATGTCTAGCAAATATAATACCTGGTACCACCCTTATAAACCCGTAAAACCCTTCAATAAAAAAGTAGCCTATTTTAGTATGGAATTTGGTATAGACCAAGCTCTAAAGATCTATTCAGGCGGTCTTGGATTTTTGGCGGGATCCCACATGCGATCAGCTTATGAACTTAAGCAGAATATGATTGGTGTTGGTATGCTTTGGAAATATGGTTATTACGACCAATCGAGAAACAGCGATAAAACCCTTAGAACAGATTTTGTAGAAAAAACCTATAATTTTCTAGAGGACACTGGCATCGAAGTTAAAGTAACCCTTCATGGCAACCCTAATGTAAAAGTTAAGGCCTATGTGCTTAAACCAGAACTTTTTGGGACTGTCCCCTTATACCTTTTGAGCACAGATGTCGAAGGTAATGATTACCTATCTAGAACCATTACGGATCATTTATATGATGCCAATGAAACTACAAGGATTTCCCAAAGTATTGTTTTGGGTGTTGGTGGCGCAAAAGTTGTAGAAGCTTTAGGTGGCGCAGACATCTATCATCTTAATGAGGGTCATGCCCTGCCAGCTTTTTATTATTTAAAAGATAAAGGAATAAACAAGAATCAACTTGTCTTTACCACCCACACACCCGAAAAAGCCGGCAATGAAGAAAGAGATGGAAAATTCTTGAATAAATGTGGCTTTTTTGGAAGGACCTTAACCGATGAAGAGCTAGCAGAGGAGACAGTTAATAGTGGCAATATCAATTATACGGTTTCGGCTCTGAGAATGGCCAAAAAAGCAAATGCCGTGTCCAAGCTTCACGCTAAAGTGGCTAAGGATATGTGGAAATCCTATTCAGGGATTTGCTCTATAATTCCTATTACCAATGCACAGAATCAAAATTTTTGGCAGGACAAGGCTCTAAAAAATGCTAAAGATAAATTGAACGATAAACTTTTTATAAAACGAAAGATAGAACTGAAAGAAGAACTCTTCAAAACTGTGGTTAACCAAACCGAAAAGCTTTTCAACCCAGAAACTCTAACCATTGTTTGGGCGAGACGTTTTGCTGGATACAAGAGAGCCGATTTATTGCTTTATGATTTTGAGCGCTTTTTAAAACTCATTTACAACAAGGACTATCCTATTCAAATTATTTGGGCAGGAAAACCTTATCCACACGACCAATTTGGCATCGACGTTTTTAACAAATTAGTACACGTATCCAAGGAACACCCGAATTTGGCCGTGTTAACAGGTTATGAGATAGCGCTCTCGCGCCAACTAAAACTCGGTTCTGATATTTGGTTAAATACACCGAGGATAACTCGCGAGGCTTCTGGTACCAGTGGTATGACGGCTGCCATGAACGGTTCAGTTAATGTATCTGTTAATGATGGTTGGATACCAGAGTTTGAAAAACATGGTAAAAATAGTTTTGTCCTTCCGGAGTTAGACCACAACCTTCCTGTAGAGGAACAAGACAAATTGGATGCTCAAAATCTGTATAAAATACTGGAAGACGAGGTCATTCCAACGTTTTATAATGAACCAGATAAATGGCAGCGTATTGTTTATAAAGGCATGGATGATGTTATTCCGGCGTTCTCTAGCCATCGGATGGCTGAAGATTATTACAAGAAGCTTTTCAATTAATACAATCTATTTATCAGTTCCTAATTAGTGGTGCGGATTTGTCTCTAAAGATTAGAATTGCGATTAACGCACCAACTAGAAAACCCATTAATAGATAAATATCGAATTTCAAATCAGTAACCGCAACAGGAGTTAATGGTAATTTGTTGCTGGCAATATAGTCATTGAGTTGCTTAAGCTCAGTGTTAAGTCCAAAAATACGCAGTCTCCAAAATATAAGACCAGAGGTCAAAACCAGAGCCATACTCAAACTGTGCTTTATCGCTGTATTTAGTTTTGAAGCCTTTACCATTAACAAATGAAACAGTGGCAACAAGCCAAAGGCCAAGCCTAGTACTATAGCACCAATGTCTTTGTCTTGAATAGTTCTATTCTCCAATGGCACAATGCCAAGAACAAGCAGAGATTTGGAATACCTAAAGAAAAATTCGTTGAGACTGTATCCCAAAACGAAACAAGCAGCAATAGCCAAGGCATAATAGAGTATCCTCATCATAGTAAAAATAACAAAAAAGCCTTCCATTTCTGAAAGGCTTTTCTTTATATAAGGGATAGGTTAGACTTATTTTTTCTTCCCATCCATTTTATCCTTAAGGGCTTGTAAAGCATCATTAGCATCACCTAAAGTTGGCTTAGCTTCTGCAGCTTGAGCTTCTGCTTTTTTAGCTGCTTTCTTTACAATCTTAGCTTCCTCTTCTCTAAACACGGCTGTATGAGAAGCAACAACTCTTTTGAATTCTTTGTTAAATTCAATAATCTTGAATTCTGCTTCTTCGCCTTTCTTGAGTTTAGAACCGTCTTCTTTCTCCATGTGGCGAGAAGGAACAAAGGCAACAATGTCTTCATTGAAGGCTACTGTGGCACCTTTGTCAACGATTTCGCTTACCGCTGCTTTATGCGTGGTATCAATGGCAAACTCGGTTTCATATTTATCCCAAGGATTTTCCGTTGTTTGCTTATGACCTAGAGATAACTTGCGACCTTCTACATCTAATTCTAAGACGATAACATCTAATTTATCACCAACATTACAGAACTCCGATGGGTGCTTAATTTTCTTAGTCCAAGACAAATCAGAGATATAAATTAATCCGTCGATACCTTCTTCCAACTCAACAAAAACACCAAAATTAGTGAAGTTACGTACAATACCTGTGTGTTTAGAACCTACAGGGTATTTGGCTGTAATATCTGTCCATGGATCTGGCGTTAATTGCTTAATACCAAGAGACATCTTACGCTCATCTCTATCTAAGGTTAAAACAACCGCTTCTACTTCGTCTCCAACTTCAACAAAGTCTTGTGCAGAACGCAAGTGTGTTGACCAAGACATTTCACTCACGTGAACAAGTCCTTCTACACCCTCAGCTACTTCTACAAAAGCACCGTAGTCTGCGATAACAACAACCTTTCCTTTTACTTTATCTCCAACTTTTAAGTCTTCGCTTAAGGCTTCCCAAGGATGTTTGCTCAATTGCTTAAGACCTAATTGAATTCTTGATTTATCTTCATCAAAATCAAGGATTACTACGTTTAATTTTTGGTCTAATTCTACAATTTCGTTAGGGTGATTGATTCTAGACCATGACAAGTCTGTAATGTGGATTAAACCATCTACACCACCAAGGTCTATAAATACACCATAAGACGTAATGTTCTTAACCACACCTTCTAAAACTTGTCCTTTTTCTAACTGACCAATGATTTCTTTCTTTTGCTCTTCAATGTCAGCCTCAATAAGCGCTTTGTGTGATACTACGATATTCTTAAATTCGTGGTTTATCTTCACCACTTTGAACTCCATAGTTTTATTAACGTAGGCATCGTAATCCCTAATTGGTTTTACGTCTATTTGAGAACCTGGCAAGAATGCTTCGATACCAAAAACATCTACAATCATTCCTCCTTTAGTTCTGCACTTTACAAAACCATTAACGATTTCTCCTGTTTCATGTGCTTTATTAACACGCTCCCAAGCTTTGATTACACGTGCTTTTCTGTGAGACAGTACCAATTGTCCCGTTGCATCTTCACGAACATCAATAAGTACTTCAACTTTGTCACCAACTTTTAAATCTGGGTTGTAACGAAATTCGTTTAACGAAATAACACCTTCTGATTTGGCGTTGATGTCAATAATAGCATCTCTATCAGTGATGTGAATAACTTCACCTTCTACAACTTCGTCATCTAAGGTGTCAACGAAGTTTTCGGATACTAATTTTTCAAATTCTTCAAGTTTTTTGTCGGCTACTTGTTCAATTCCTTCTTCGTAATTGTGCCAATCAAACTCTTTTAAGAATTTTTCTGGATTTTTTTGAGCTTCAGATACTTCTGGAGCTTCAACTGTTTTAGCTTCAGTTGCTTCAACTTCAGCTTGTTTTGTTTCTTTTTCAGACATGCGCTGAATTAAAAATTTGTATTCTGTAGATTTTGAAAGTCTAACGGTTACTACAGAAGCGTTTAAAATAATTATTGTCCTCCTTTTCTACTTTCTCTAAACCGCCAAAAAGGTGTGCAAAAGTACAATAAAATCAGACTTTTACAAAACTATAATCATAATTGTTAACATGAGCTGCCATTTATTTTGATTTAGTTGTTTTCATACTTTTAATCCAATCTATATTGTGAAAGATTTATTAGCCTATCTTAGGTTTAAAAAAGTAGGTAAATGGCTCTAAAATTGGTATATTTATAATACTATTAATTATTAAAATTTATTACTATGGTTAAAGCAAAATATCAACCCGTTTTAGATCTTGGGGAAAAATTAAACATCAAGAACGGTAAGGTAGAAGAAGGTGACGGTAAATTAAAGGTGTGGGGAACGGCCGCCACCCAATACGAAAAAAATCTGCTTTGGGACAAAATCAAGGAAATTGGTGGAGAAAACCCTAGCGATATCATGGCAGATATTAAGGTTGAAGACGAATCCGTTTATGCAAGGCATACGGTTAAATCTGGAGAGTCCTTAGGTAAAATAGCCAAACACTATTATGGAGATGCTTCGAAATATCAGAAAATATTTGAAGCCAATACCGATAAATTAAAAAATCCAGACTTAATCTATCCAGACCAAGAATTGGTAATTCCTAATTTATAATAGCCTTACTTAAAAATAATGAAAAGAACCTATCCAGATAACTGGGTAGGTTTTTTTTAGCTGTTTATTTTTTCCTTTGCTAAATTAAGTATGCTTGTGAGCTGTTCTTCGATGGTAAGGTTAGAATTATCAATTTCTATAGCATCCTTGGCTTTTTTTAGGGGAGAGTCCTTGCGTGTAGAATCTATATAATCCCGCGTGGTCACATTTTTTAGGACCTCTTCGTAACTCAACTGCTGTCCGCGCTCTAGCAGCTCTTTATAACGTCTCATTGCTCTTGTCTCAGCTGAGGCCGTCATAAAAAGTTTCAATTCCGCTTCTGGGAAAACTACCGTACCAATATCTCTTCCGTCCATAACTATTCCTTTCTCCTTTCCCATTTGTTGTTGCTGCTGCACTAATTTTTGTCGAACTTCCGACAAGGCAGCTACTGGACTCACATACTGCGACACCTCCATCGTTCTTATGTCCTTTTCGATATTTTCGCCATTTAAGTAAACTTCAGCAAAACCTAAGGCATCGTTGTACTTAAAACTAATGTTGATTTTAGGTAGGGCTTCTATCAATTTTGAAGAAATCAGTTCACCCTCAAATACACAATTATGATGAAGTGCATAATAAGTGACCGCTCTATACATGGCTCCTGTATCTACATAGATATAATTAAGGGCTTGTGCCAATTTTTTAGCAATGGTACTTTTTCCTGTTGATGAATAGCCATCTATGGCGATAATTATCTTTTTCACTATTGCAAATCTATTTGTAGACCGAAAAAACTGGTATTAGATGCGCTGGCGTATCTTGCATGTGTGTAACTGAATCGTAATTTATTCAATTTAATACCAACACCAACGGATAATCCCGAAAAATTCCGTTGATCTTCTATCCTAAGCTCCTCTGCCCTTCTAAAGTTATAGCCTAGTCGTATATTAAATCCTCGGTCTGGGAATAATTCGGCACCAAGGATAACATGGCGCAAGGCATTATTGAAAAACCCAACCTTCTCTTGGGTTTGGTTGCCATCCAAATCCGTTTCAGCCCTTGCTGGGTTAGAGACACCTATGGGCCATTCTTGAAGATTATCTAGGGTGAAATGCCATCGCAATGGAACATTTTCCAAAGTTTGGGACATACCAAAGTTTACTTCAAAAGGAAGCGGCTCCGTCTGCCCAGCATAGGTTGTAAACTGAGTACCCAAATTTCTAACCGTTAACGCAGCCCGAAAGTCAAGTCGCTCATTGATATACATAACGCCAACATCGATAGCTCCTCCTACGGAATTATATTGTTCTAATAAGGAAGTTATTATTTTTAAATTGGCGCCAACATAAAAATCTGTGAACGGAATGTTGTAATTGTAACCCATAGAAAGGGCAGCTTCGTTTCCAGTAAAGGTTCCGGTGGCCACTCCATTGACATCATAACCATCGAAAGTTCCATAATTTATATAGGTTATTCCCACGTGAAAGGTCTGTACACGCCTGTCCCATGTATAGGCATAAGCTGCAGTACCATAACTTATACCGCCAAGGTAGCTCGAGTAATTAACAGCCAATTGATTATGCATTTGCCAGTTAATAGATGCAGGGTTATAAAGTGCATCCGTAACATCATGATCAAAATTAGTTATCACCTTTCCTCCTAAAGCAGCCTGGCGCGGAGATGACACTAAATTTAAAAACTGGTAAGTAGATTCACCACCTAACTGAGCAAAAAGAGGTATCGATAAGCATAGAAAACTAAAGGCGGCTACACTTTTTATCATAAGTGGTGCAAAATAACTAAATCTATCTTAAAACGAGGATATGATTTTTTTATTTTTTAGAAGACCGAAAACTACCTTAAGCGCAAGGTTTGACCTACTAAAATGAGATTGGTTTCTAGGTTGTTAAGGCGCTTCAATTCTTCTACCGTTGTATTGTAGCGTTTGGAAAGACTGTATAGTGTATCCCCTTTTTTAACGACTACCGAATTCACAGATTCATTTTTCTTGGATGTCTCTTTTATCGTAAGTTCCTGGCCAATTTTTATCAAATTTGATGAGAGATTGTTTCTTGATTTTAAATCCTGAACAGACAAGCCATAAGATTTAGAGATGCTATAAAGCGTTTCTCCCTTTTTAACGACATGGATATTACTTTTTTCGGTTAACTCTAGGGTTGAAGGAATACTATCATTGACACCCTGTTCAGTTTGTTGGTTTTCAGTCTCAAAAACTAGAAGCACTTGACCTGTATCTACAAGCGTTGTCTCCAATCCATTGAGGGTTTTCAGTTTATTTAAAGGAACATTATAAGTTCTTGAAATATCCAATAAACTTTCACCTTGCTTAACGGTATGGTATTTTGTGATGCTTGGATTTACTGTGTTAGCGAGATTATCAGGCTTTTGAGACACAACGCTGTCTTCTGGTTTTTGAAGTGCTATCAATGAGACCTCTCCTGTGTTTAAGTTCAGCCTCGCAGGTTTGCCATCTAAAACGACTTCCTTATAGATTGGTTGCTCTTGTGCCTGCATTGAGAGCACAGCACAAGAACATAGGAACCCTAGAATGCCATGACTATAATTTTTTAGCATTCTTTACTTTTTGGTTTGTTATAGCAATATCCAAAACTTCGCTCATGTCCTTAACGTAGTGAAAGGTGAGTCCTTTAAGGTACTCTGGTTTTATCTCATCTACATCTCGTTTGTTATCGGCACAGAGGAGCACTTCCTTAATCCTTGCACGCTTAGCCGCAAGGATTTTTTCTTTTATTCCACCCACAGGTAATACTTTGCCACGCAGGGTAATTTCTCCCGTCATTGCTAAACTTTTTTTGACCTTACGTTGGGTGAATAAAGACACCAACGACGTTAACATCGTTACACCAGCACTCGGTCCATCCTTTGGTGTCGCACCTTCTGGCACATGGATATGAACATTATACTTACCTATAATTTCTGGGTCAATATCAAGTTGCTCCGCATGAGCCTTAATATATTCCATCGCAATAGTTGCTGACTCCTTCATAACCTTTCCGAGGTTTCCTGTAATGGATAAATTACCCTTTCCCTTGGATAAAATAGACTCAATAAACAGAATGTCCCCTCCTACTCGTGTCCAAGCTAAACCTGTAACCACACCAGCTACATTATTGTTTTCATACTTATCACGTTCCATCCTAGGACTTCCTAAAACTTCAATGATATCCTCATTGGTCACTTTTACGTTATAGTCTTCGTCCATGGCGATATTCTTTGCCGCGTGGCGCACCATTTTGGCAATTTGTTTTTCCAAACCTCTAACACCAGACTCTCGTGTGTAACCCTCAACGATTTTCTCAAGTTGACGTTTACCTATTTTCAAAGCTTTAGAATCCAAACCATGCTCCTTGAGTTGTTTTGGTAACAAGTGGCGCTTTGCAATTTCTACCTTTTCTTCAATGGTATATCCGGTTACCTCTATGATTTCCATACGGTCTCTCAAGGCTGGTTGAATGGTGTTAAGGCTGTTTGAAGTGGCAATAAACATTACCTTGGAAAGGTCAAATCCCATTTCAAGGAAATTGTCGTAAAACTCATTATTTTGTTCTGGATCTAAAACCTCTAACATGGCTGATGAAGGGTCACCTTGATGACCAGCTGAAAGCTTATCTATTTCATCCAAAACAAAAACAGGATTGGATGTTCCTGCTTTTTTAAGATTTTGAATAATTCGGCCAGGCATAGCACCTATATAGGTTTTTCTATGCCCTCTAATCTCGGCTTCGTCACGCAAACCTCCAAGCGACATCCTAACGTACTCACGACCTAAAGCCTCTGCTATGGATTTACCCAATGATGTTTTACCAACACCAGGAGGTCCATAAAGACAGAGAATTGGAGATTTCATATCGTTACGCAGCTTAAGAACCGCCAAATATTCAATAATTCGTTTTTTAACATCATCTAAACCAAAATGATCACGGTCTAATATTTTTTTGGCACGTTTTAAATCAAATCGGTCTTCGCTGTATTCGTTCCAAGGTAAATCTAGAAATAGGTCTAAATAATTTCTTTGGATAGAATACTCTGCAACTTGCGGATTCATCCTTTGCATCTTGGCCAATTCTTTTTCAAAATGGTCCTTAACCTTATCGTCCCATTTTTTATCCTTGGCACGTTTGCGCATTTCTTCAACCTCTTCGCCATAGGCTACGCCGCCACCAAGCTCTTCTTGTATAGTCTTAAGCTGCTGGTGTAAGAAATACTCACGCTGCTGCTGGTTCATATCACTTTGAACCTTACTCTGAATATCATTTCTAAGCTCAAGCTTTTGATATTCGAGATTCATATATTTTAAGGTTTGCAGGGCACGTTCCTTGAGGTCATTGATTTTTAGAAGTTCTTGCTTCTCCTCTACTTTAAGATTCATATTGGAAGACACAAAATTGACCAAGAACGAACTGCTTTCTATATTCTTAATGGCAAAAGTAGCCTCAGTTGGAATATTAGGGCTCTGTTTAATAATATCCAATGACAAATCCTTTATGGATTCTATAATAGCATTGAATTCTTGGTTATCCTTCTCTGGCTTTTGCTCAGGTAAATCCGATATTGTGGCTTGCAGATAGGGTTTTTCGGCAATAATTTCATTCACCAAAAAACGTTTTTTCCCTTGAATAATAACCGTTGTGTTACCATCTGGCATTTTAAGAACCTTCAATATCCTTGCTACTGTTCCTGTTTTATAAATATCCTGAGCCTGCGGATTCTCTACGGCCTCATCCTTTTGAGCCACAACGCCAATAACCTTACTACCGCTATTGGCATCATTTATAAGCTTGATGGACGTGTCTCGCCCTGCCGTTATAGGAATCACAACACCTGGGAACAGCACGGTGTTCCTTAAGGGTAAAATAGGTAAAGATTCCGGTAGTGTTTCGTTGTTAATAAGCTCTTCATCTTCAGGTGTCATTAAAGGGATTAATTCTGAATTTTCATCAAAGTCCTGTAATGACAAACTGTCAAGTCTCATGAAATTGGATTTCTTCATAATATTTTTAAGCCATTATGTCATCCCATAAGGACAACTAGCGTTTGTTTAAATGTACTACTTAATTTTATACTATTGACAATCAATTATTTATAAATATTTATTGATTATCAACACCTATAAGGGGTCAATAGTTATGCCAGTTATTTTATGAAATAACAAAATCTTTATAAATAAAGTGTAACAAATTAAAATGAAACCTATCTTTAGAATAAAGCAATTGTTTTTTTGACATCAACCAATCAAAATATAGAACAGTTACTATTGCTTTGTACCAAAGACAACCAAAAGGCGCAGTTGGAAGTTTACAATAGGTACCACAAAGCAATGTACAATACAGCCTTAAGGATTGTAAAGGATTCCTTTAAAGCTGAAGACATTATGCAAGAGTCATTTTTGTCGGCTTTTTCAAAACTAGATTCATTAGAGGATTTTAAAATGTTCGGTGCATGGCTAAAGCGTATTGTAATTAACAACAGTATTGTTGAATACCGCAAAACCGTAAAAATGAATGAAGTCCCTCTGGATCCAATTATGTATAAGGTAGAAGATGACAACGGTATTAACGAGGATGAGCAGACTGATGAAAGCGTGCAGTATATTTTAAAGACCATGAAAACCCTTAAACCAAATTATCAATTAGGTCTTACACTGCACCTTATCGAAGGTTATGATTATGAGGAGATATGTGAAATAATGAATCTGTCTTACGGTAATTGCCGAACAATGATTTCCAGGGCAAAGGAAAGTTTAAGAAAAAAGCTGGTGTCCATTTTAAATTAATATGAGCATGAAACAAAATGAAACAATAGAACAGCTATTTGAGCAGCTCGAAGGTAAATTCGATGTTTCCGAGCCATCCAAAGGGCACGAAGCACGATTCTTAGAACGCTTGAATAACAGTAAAAACCAAGGTAGTTCAATAGGGCAAAAATCAACACCTTGGCAAAAATATCTAGCGATTGCCGCTACCATAGTGCTCGGTTTCAGCCTACTTATGTTAGTGCCAAATGAGCCAGAAGTATTAGATCTGGCAAGTGTATCTCCAGAACTTTCCGAAACTCAGGATTTTTTCACGGTAACCTTAGAAACGGAACTGAAAAAACTCAATCAGGAGCGTTCACCACTGACTGAAGAAATAATCAACGATGCCCTGGAGCAAATTGAAATCTTAGAACAAGACTATCAAAAATTAAAATCAGACTTGACAGAAAGCGGAAAGGACCAACGGGTTATTTATGCGATGATATCAAATTTTCAGAATAGAATAGACATCCTAAATATGGTTTTAGAACAAATTGAAACGATTAAACAATTAAAAAACAACACCAATGAAACTACAAATACCATTTAAAGTACTTGCCTTTTTGCTACTACTTCCATTCGTAGCATCAGCGGAGAATACTGATGTATTGGCAAAAAGCACCAAGGAAAAAAAGATTACCAAATCTTATGATGTATCGTCTAACGCTACCCTTAAGATAAACAACAGTTACGGTAATCTTGATATTGTCACGTGGGACCAAAATCGGATTGAATTTGACATTACGATTAAAGTTACGGGAGGAAACTCGGATAAGGTTGAAGAGCGTCTAGACGACATCACTGTAGATTTTAATGATTCTGGTAACGTAATATCGGCTACAACACGTTTTGGAAAACGAAAAAACTCGTGGTGGAATTGGAGCAATCGAAGAAATCTTAAAATCGAAGTTAACTACAGAGTCAAGATGCCACTTTCCAATAATGTTGATCTCAGTAATGATTATGGTGCTATTAATCTGAGCAAACTCGAAGGTAACGCATCAATTAGCTGTGATTACGGAAAAATAACCACACAAGAGCTTCTGGGCAATTCCAACATAAGTTTTGACTACAGCAATAACTGTTATTTTGAATATATCAATAAGGGAAAAATTAGTGCCGATTATAGCGCGTTTACTATAGAAAACGCAAAGTCTATTGACCTTAAAGCAGATTATACCAAGTCTATAATTGAAAACAGCGAAAACATAACCTACCAATGTGATTACGGTTCGCTTAAAATAGACAACATTAACAATCTTGAAGGTGTTGGCGATTATTTAACCTTGCGTTTGGGTACTGTGTACAAAAACATTCAAATTAAGGCTGATTATGGTTCTATTAAAATCGAGCGAATGGCCTCCAATGCAGGCAATCTAAATTTAAATACAGAATTTACGGGAATTACAATAGGCATTGACCAAAACTACAATTTCGATTTTGATATCAATCTTGAGTATGCGTCCCTTAACCATCCTGAATCGTTTACCTTTACCGTAAAGGAAAAGGACAATAGTGACAAAACATATAAGGGTTACCATGTCAATTCAAATTCTGGAAACGTTGTGAAAATCGATTCCGAATACGGAAGCGTAACATTTAAAACTAATTAATCAATATTTAAAACAAAAACTATGAAAAATTTAAAACTTTGGTCCTTGGCTATTTCAATAATGTGCTCTGCCCTATCCTGCGCCCAATGGGGAAGTGGAGAAAAAGTAAGAGGCAATGGCAATATGAGTTCAACAACAAGATCTGTAGCTGATTATGAAGGCGTCAAGGTTGCTGGATCAATGGATGTGAGACTTATTGAGGGCTCAGAAGGAACCATTACCTTAGAAGGTGAGTCTAACCTTTTGGAATATATTGAAACTAAAATTTCTGAAGACAACCTCATCATCAAGGTAAAGGATGGATACAATCTAAAGCCAACACGCAGATTGGTCATTACGGTGCCTTACGAGCAACTCAACCTTGTAGCACTTGCGGGCTCGGGTGATATTACTAGCTCCGGAGCCCTAAGTTCGGATGATTTAGAGGTTGCACTTGCCGGTTCTGGCGATATTGAATTGGCTATTTCTGCCTCCAAGACTCACGTAAAAATTGCAGGCTCTGGAGACATTAAAATTAGTGGTACTTCTACCAATTTAAATGTTGTCATTGCTGGTTCTGGAGACTTTGATGGCGAAAACCTGCGTGGTGAAGATGTTGATGCCACTATCTCTGGCTCTGGTACGGCCAAAGTCTTTTGTTCAGGTCATTTAAACGGTCGTATTTCGGGTTCTGGCGATATTATATATTCTGGAAATCCTAAAACCAAAAATACCACCATATCTGGTTCAGGCAGTATTAAATCCTAGATAACAAATCCATGTCATAAAAAGGCCGCTAATCAGCGGCTTTTTTTAGTCCTTTATTCTGTGTTTTGGAACCCTAAACAACAAAATAATCCCAAACAAAAAAATCAAAACCAGGAATAAGATGGAGTTTCGCATGCTTCCCGTTATCTGGTCTATAAATCCGTAAATGAGCATGCCTATAACGATTCCTATTTTTTCGGCGACATCATAAAAGCTAAAGAAGGATGTGGTATCTTCGGTTTGCGGTAAAAATTTAGAATAGGTAGAACGTGCTAAGGACTGAATGCCGCCCATAACCAAACCAACTAAACCAGCTGCAATGTAAAATTGCACTGGACTCTTCATGAAATAGGCATAAACACATAAAGACATCCAAATAAAATTTGTGATAATCAATGTTTTGATATTTCCAAATTTAGAAGATGCCCTTGACGTTAAAATAGCGCCCACGATAGCCACGAGCTGAATAACCAATATACTCACTATGAGCCCAGTGGTTTTAGCTTCGGTACTGCCCCAATTAATTTCCTCTTCACCAAAATATACAGCTACCAGCATTATAGTCTGTACGGCCATACTAAAAACAAAAAAGGCATATAAATAGCGCTTCAGCCTTAAGTCTTCCTTTAGTTGTTTCCAAACCCCTTTTAATTCCTTAAACCCATGAAACAAAATCTCCTTGGTCACCTTATGCCCAGAAGAAACACCTTTTGGCAAAACCTTAAAGGTGTACTGGCTAAATAAGGCCCACCAAATACCTACCGTTACGAAGGAGTAACGCATCATTTGCATTTTTTCGGCGCCTTCATCTTGGCTCATAACCATGGCTAAATTTAAAATAAGGAGCAAGACACTGCCAATATATCCCATGGCAAATCCCTTTGCACTTACTTTATCCTGTTGTTCTTCAAAAGCAATATCAGGTAAATAAGAGTTATAGAAAACCAAACTTCCCCAATAGCCAATTAATCCCATGAAATAAAACAAGAGACTTAAATGTATACGCTCTAAGCTAAACCAATAAAGACCAACACAGCCTATTGAACCCAGGTAGCAAAAAAACTTCATAAAATTCTTTTTGTTACCTACATAATCCGCTATTCCTGATAATATTGGAGATAGAACTGCCACAACCATAAATGTAAAAGCTGTAACGAAGGTAATTAAGGCGGTACTTTTAAATTCGTATCCAAAAGCAGTAATTTTCTTTATTTCCGTTATAAACAGTGCCGAATAAAATATTGGGAAAATTGAAGACGCAATGGTTAAGGTGTATACCGAATTTGCCCAATCATAAAACGCCCAAGCATTAAGAAGTTTAGGACTTCCTTTTTTAATATCGTTCATGTGTTAAGTAAAAAAAGCTGTTCCTGAGAACAGCTTCTAAAATACTGAATAATTATTTGTATTAATTTATCGGTCTAAATGAATTGATCCCAAACTTTTTGGCTTCCTCTTTGGCCTTAGGGGCAAGAGCTTTCAAGTTTTGGATTCTAGAGTCATTACTTGGGTGTGTACTCATAAACTCTGGAGGTGCTTGACCTCCACTTTTCGCCTTCATACGCTCCCATAAATTCGCAGCCTCATCCGGATTATAGCCTGCAATTGCCATTAAATAGACTCCGATCTTGTCTGCTTCGGTTTCGTGGCTTCTACTAAAGGGCAGCATACCACCAACGTTGGATACAACTCCATAAGATTGGTTAAAAATATTTAAGGCCTGTTGGTCATTTGCCAAGGCAATATTACCAGCCACCGCCAATCCTTGCTGAATGTAAGCGGCACTCATACGCTGCTGACCGTGGTTTGCAAGAGCGTGAGCTACCTCGTGTCCCATAATAGCTGCTATTCCTGTTTCATTTTCAGCTATTGGTAAGATTCCTGTGTAGAACGCTATTTTTCCCCCAGGCATACACCAAGCATTAACCTGCTCAGATTCTATAAGTTTGTATTCCCATTTATAATCATCTAGATAACCTTGATAACCGTTTGCACTTAACCAACGTTCCGCTGCAACTGCGATGCGCTCTCCTACCCGAGTAATCATTTCAGCATCGGCTGTGCCAGTAATGACTTTATTTTCAGTAAGTACCTGATTGTATTGAGCAAATGCCGCTGGAAATAATTGATCGTTAGACACAAAGGCCATGGTTTTCTTGCCCGTGAAAGGATTTGTTGCGCAAGCTAGGACCATAGTCAACAATCCAAAGGCTAGCAGGTTCTTTTTTATATCCATAATCTTTTTTTTTTGATTTTGAAAAATACAAAATTCGTTCCATATCAATCAAGTAGCTCTAAACAAAATCAACTGAATTTATTTAGAAATAAAGTGTAATTCTGAAAAGTTCTTATCAACTACAAAAGTTTGAATACCATTGGCCGATAGAGCATCTAAGGACACTTCCTCATTATCGAGTTGAATCTCTCCAATGTCAAAAGGTAAACCATGAATGTTGATTTTAAACGTTTCGTAAGTCGTCATGAACTTCCCTTCTTTATGCTGATTAATAATCAGCTCGTCCTTACGTCCAGTGAGACTGAATGTTCTTAGGCTATAACGTCCTTTGGTATAATCGTAGCCATCATTAGCATCGCTGTATAATTCACTTTTTTCCTTACCTTCTTTGTAATAGACGTCTAATGTTATCTCGGTTATTTCTTTTTCACCTACATATTGCTGAACAGGAAACTTAGGAATTATAGCTCCCTCCTTAACAAATAAAGGCATGCTATCTATATCAGCATCTACCCACATTTCTTTTCCTCCTTTAATCACTTCATCTGTCCAAAAATTGTACCAATTACCTCGAGGCACATACATTCTACGACCTTTAGCATTGGGCTCCTGAATAGGGCAAACCAGTATTTGCTCTCCAAAAATAAATTCATCCGTTCTGTAATGGGTTTGCACATCTTCTTGGTCGTACAACACCAAAGACTTTAAAAGTGGCGTACCATGATCCGCATAATTCCAAAAAGCAGTGTACAAATAAGGTAATAACTGGTAGCGCAGCTCAATAAATTTTCTAACAATATCGGTAACGTCCTCGTCAAAAGCCCAAGGTTCTTGATCACCATGATCACCTGAAGAATGAACTCTAAAGAACGGGTGGAAGGCTCCAAGCTGCACCCACCGCGCAAATAATTCTCCTGAAGGCTGCTCTGCAAAACCACCAATATCACTACCTACAAACCCAAAACCAGACATGGCCATGCGCTGAGCTTGGATGTTGGCAATCCACAAATGCTCCCAAGTAGCAACGTTATCACCAGTCCATGTAGACGTATACCGTTGTGTCCCTGAGTAGGCTGCTCTCGTAATTACGAAAGGACGCTTAGGATAGCTGTATTTTTTTAGTCCTTGGTAGGTCGCTCTTGCCATTTGCATGCCATAAATATTATGAGCCTTTCTATGGCTGCAAGGATTACCATCATAGTCGTGTCTTACATCATCTGGAAATGTTTTATTCGGCACCTCCATAACAGCAGGTTCATTCATATCGTTCCAAACACCTTTTATGCCAATGTCTTCAATGAGTTCTTTAAACAAACCAGACCACCAATCCCTAACTTCAGGATTGGTAAAATCAGGGAAATAACATTCCCCTGGCCAGACTTTTCCTTTCATATAGGCACCATCGGCTCGTTTGCAATAAAAATCTTGCTCCAGACCTTCTTTAAAAACCTCATAGTCCTTATCAATCTTGATTCCCGGATCTATAATGGCCACTGTTTTAAAACCATCTTCCGCCAATTCCTTTACCATTCGCTTAGGATCTGGAAAATACTCCTTGTTCCAAGTAAAACATCTAAAACCATCCATATAATCGATATCCAAGTAAATGGCATCACAGGGAATCTGTAATTTTCTAAACGTTGACGTGATTTCCTTTACCTTACTTTCAGGATAATAGCTCCATTTACATTGATGAAAGCCTAAAGCCCAAAGTGGAGGTAGTTGATGGGGTTTTCCTGTTAGATCCGTGTAACTTTCAACAACATCGTTCATTTTTGGACCATAGATAAAGTAATAATTCATTTCTCCACCTTGAGCCCAGAAACTTGTTACATTTCGTCTTTCATGCGCAAAGTCAAAAGACGACATAAAGGTATTGTCAAAGAAAATACCATAGGCCTTATTATGATGTAAGCCGGTATAAAACGGAATAGCCTTGTAAATAGGATCGGTATCTCTGCCATAAGCATAAGAATCCGTTACCCAGTTCTTATAACGCTTACCTTTTAAATTAGAATGATTTGGTTTATCACCAAGGCCATAATAGCTCTCACCATCATTGGATATTTTGCTCATCTTTACGATGTTACCACCATATTCATAGCTCTCTTCCCAATGAAAACCTATTTCATCTTGGTTGATGAGAAAATTATCCTTTACATCATAAATAGAAACCCGAAGACTTTCCTTGGAGATTTCACAACGCAATTTTGAGGTTTCAATTTCAAAACAATCTGTTTTTTCCTCAATTTCCAATTTATTGAAACCAATACTGGCATATTTTGTAATGGCATAAGAAAAGTCATTGTCAAAATTACCAACGGTAGTATATCTGAACCTTAGGACACTATCCCTAACTACCGTGAGCTCTAGAATAACATCATTGCTTGTAGAAAAATAGAGCTTATCTACATCCTTTTTAAAATCTATAATTTTGGAAGGAAACTGATTTCCCTTGTTCTCTAGTTCTGTGTTTACTATCATAGCACGATTTTATAAAATCGTGTAAAAAAACGGAAAAAATTGAACTTCTAAAAGACTACAGGATTGTATTTTCGATGAGTTACTAACTATAACGTTTTAGTTATTGTATGGTTCCCATAAAGCCTTTTTTCCATGCCATTTACTTGGCATATTTAAATACTAACATTCCTAAAGGTGGAATATTGATTTCTACAGAATTATCCCTGAATTGCCATGGCTCGGCTTTAGACGTTTTCATTTTGTTCTTGTAGTTACCACTTCCAAAATATTTTTTTAAGTCGCTATTAAATACCTCTTTAAGCTTGCCCTTTCTAGGTATGCCCATGCGGTAGTTTTCTCTTGGAACTGGTGTCATATTACAGGCTATTATGAGATCATCTTTAGGGTCATTTCCTTTTCGCATATAGACCAATACAGAATTTTCGGCATCATTATAATCTATCCATTCAAATCCTTCTCCAGAAAATTGTTTCTCAAACAGTGCAGGTTCCTTTTTGTAGAATGTATTAAGGTCCTTAATTAAGGCTTGTACGCCCTTATGCGGTTCATATTGTAACAAATGCCAATCTAAGCTTTGTTGAAAATTCCATTCCTCACTTTGTCCAAATTCTGCCCCTTGAAACAATAGCTTAGTCCCTGGGTGTGTAAACATATAACCATAAAGCAATCTCAAATTGGCAAAGCGCTGCCATTCGTCACCAGGCATTCGGCCCAAGATGGAACGTTTTCCGTAAACGACTTCGTCATGACTTAGCGGTAGCATAAAGTTCTCAGTAAAAGCATAAGTCATTGAAAAGGTTAAATCGTTTTGATGGTGCTTACGGTACACAGGTTCTTTTGCAAAATATTGTAGCGTATCATGCATCCAACCCATCATCCATTTCATACCAAAACCTAAACCTCCGATATAGGTTGGCTTGGACACCATGGGAAACGAAGTAGATTCCTCAGCAATGGTTTGTATGTCCGGAAAAGCACTATAAACCGCTTCATTCATTTCTCTCATAAAAGCTATGGCTTCAAGATTTTCGCGTCCGCCAAACATATTTGGCTCCCATTCGCCCTCTTCCCTACTATAATCGAGGAACAGCATGGATGCCACAGCGTCTACACGCAACCCATCGGCATGATATTGGTCTAACCAAAAAAGCGCATTACTTATAAGGAAAGATTTTACCTCATTGCGTCCGTAATTAAAAATCAAACTCTTCCAGTCTGGGTGATAGCCCTTTCTTCTGTCTGGATGTTCGTACAGATGAGAATTATCGAAAAACCCAAGACCATGAGCGTCTTCAGGGAAATGTGACGGTACCCAATCCAAAATAATACCGATGCCGTTTTGATGCAATTTATCTACCAATAGTTTGAATTCATCAGGATAACCAAAGCGTGCCGTTGGTGCAAAATAGCCCGTAAGCTGATAACCCCAAGATGGATCGTAAGGATATTCCATAATGGGCATGAGTTCTACATGCGTAAAATTCATGTCCTTAACGTAGGCTACCAAATCCTCGGCAAGTTCGGCATAGGATAAGGACCTATTCTCCTCCATCTTTTTTCGCCAAGAGCCTAAATGAACTTCGTAAACGGAAAACGGTGCATCCAGCGCATTGTTCTCTTTACGGGATTTCATCCATTTGGAGTCTTTCCACTTGTAATTGTCTTCCCAAACCACAGAAGCTGTTTTCGGTGGGTGCTCATTACGTCGCGCATAAGGATCGGCCTTTTCTGTCTTTATATCGTTATGATGACTTTGAATTTTATATTTATAGATATTTCCTTTACCTACTCCTGGGATAAAGCCCTCCCAAATACCACTCTCATCCCAGCGCACATTGAGTTTGTGGTCGCCTTCCAACCAGTAATTAAAATCTCCTATTACTGATACGGCTTTGGCGCTCGGAGCCCAAACCGCAAAATATGTTCCTTCTACACCATTGACGGTAATAATGTGGGAACCGAATTTTTCGTAAAGACGGTAATGTTTTCCAGATTTAAATAAATCAATATCAAAATCCGTAAATAAACTGTGTGCAATAACTTCTGACATAAATTCTAGTGGTTGATAATATTTGAAATTCCCTTTAATGGAATGACGGCCCATCGTGGCCTAGAGTTAAGTTCGTAACCCAATTCGTAAACTGCTTTCTCTAACAGACAATATTTTAAAAGGAAAACACGCTCTTGCTGATAGCCAATATTAATATTTGCATCTTGAATGACCACAACGTAAGTCCCTAAAAATAAACCTATAAGATACTGGTATAAGATTTCGCCTGCCTTAAACAGCTGCTCTTGGTCATGTTGGTATTTATCTAAATTATTGAATATGGTAGCGTAAATCGCGTAATGAAACGAACGAAACAATCCGGCCACATCTTTCAAAGGTGGCTGCTTCACTTTTCTATCCCTAATGGTGCTCTCTGGCTCTCCTTCAAAGTCCAGAATATAAAAATCATCATCCTTTACCAAAATTTGCCCCAAGTGATAGTCGCCATGCACGCGTAACCGTTCTCCTTTGAGTTTGGTCCAGTCAAAATTGACAAAACGCTTTCTTATCTCGTTTTTCTTTTCCAAAAATTCTTGAGCCAATTCTAGTGCCAATCCCTCTAGTTTGTGCATGTTATTCTCTACGGAATTCAACCTGTTTTGAAATTGGTAGAGCAACCTATTCTTTAACCAAACCGTATAATCTCCATTAAATCGCGTTGGCGTAAAGGCCGTATCTTCAAATTCCGAACCTAAGGCGATGTGCATTTCGGCCGTTCGTTGGGCCAATTTTTGAATTTTAGTAAAGATATTGAGTCCAGCCCAATCGATGATTTGGGGAGGAATGTCCCTAATATCTAATCTTTCAAATTGTTGCGTTTGCGGGAGGGCGTCTATATTTATTCCTTTATACTCTAAATTACTGAAGACCTTATGTAACTCCTTGAGCATGTAATCCCATGCATCACCTTGATTGGGCACCATTTCTTGCATAAGAGCTATGGTGATGTTTACGTTTTCGTGGTCTTTAATTTGCACACTTCCCAAATAAGCTGGAGTGTTTTTAAAATCCTTGGTTTCCGATAAAAATCGGCTCATTTCATAGTCGGGATTTCTATCGGCATAAATACGTCTAAAAAATTTTAAAACGTATTTCTCATTGTAAACAATGGAGGTGTTACTTTGCTCCATTCCCATAAACCGAGAGGATTCATATTCGCAATCCTTAAATATGGTACTTTTATGGTACTGCACTGGAGTTTTGTCTATAGGTGCCGCGGTAAGAATGCGCTCAAAGACTACTTTCCTAAAGGCTTCGAGATTTATGGCATCTATGATATAACCTTCTTGGTTCTGAATGCTTATGGGTAAAATACGGTCGTCTTTGGCAAAGCTTTCATCAGACACAAAGGCTATGGGAATAAAGTAATGTTGGTAAAAGGCTTCCTCGAAGTTAACCTCCAAAATGAGGCCATAATAGACCTCTTCATTTTTTTGAATTCTGAAATATTGCGCGAGCTCTATATATTTAAGTTTACTCGATTTTCCACCGTACCAACGCTGTTTAACAATGTAATTCTCGAGAACATCTGATAGAAATATCTTTACGAAATCTTTATTTTCCATAAGCTCTTCCCAGCGTACATCAAAATTGTACGGTAGCTGAAGATTTGTGGCCGAAGATTTCTTTTTGGTCATAACCTATTTATTTATTTTAAAGATATGAAACGGTAGAGTGGGATGCAACTCTACAAAATTCCATTCGTTATACCAATTGTAATTACTTCCTGTAATTAAATCACTCACATTGATATGGTGTCCGGGATAAACACCCAAATCAGATAATGGCAACTGTACCGTTCCTTGCTGAGAGTAATGATGCTCTAAGCTGACCACGATTAAAAGTTCATCGGATTTACTGTCATTCCATTTATAATAAGCCATGAGGTTATCGTTGTCTACATGACAGAATTTAATATTATTGGTTTGCTGCAAGGCTTCATGCTCATGACGAATTTGATTTATCCTAGAAATTACGGTGGTCAATTTATTTTGCTTAAACCAATCGTAATGTTTTACCTCAAATTTCTCAGACATAAAATACTCTTCCTTTCCTGGTACGGCCTCATCTATCATTTGTTCATAAACTGGCCCATAAATACCTATGTTAGAACTCAAGGTAGCTGCAAGGACGTAACGCTGCATGTATTTAGATTCGTTAGACCCTTGTAAGTGGTAAGGATTAATATCTGGTGTATTGGGCCAAAAATTAGGGCGCATATACTCACGCTGGTCTGTTTGGGTAAGCTCAGTGAGGTACTCGGTTAATTCATGTTTTGAATTTCGCCATGTAAAATAGGTATACGATTGCGTATAGCCACGCTTTGCCAATTGCTGCATCACCTTAGGTTTGGTAAAAGCTTCTGCCAAAAAAATGATATCCGGATGCTTTTTCTTAACCTCTGCGATAATCCACTCCCAGAAGTAATATGGCTTGGTGTGCGGATTATCTACCCTAAATATGGTTATACCACAATCAATCCAGTACATCAAAATATCCAGACATTCATTCCACAGATTCTTGTAGTCTTTAGACTCCCAATAAATCGGCAAAATATCCTGGTACTTTTTGGGTGGATTCTCTGCATACTGCACGGTTCCGTCTGGTCGCCATTTAAACCATTCGGGATGATCTTTTACCCATGGATGGTCTGGAGCGGCCTGTAAGGCATAGTCCATAGCTATTTCTATTCCTTGTGCTTTAGCCTTATTAATAAGCTCTTTAAAGTCCTCCAAACTTCCTAATTTAGGATGGATGGCTTTATGTCCACCTTCTGGAGACCCGATGCCCCAAGCCGAGCCCACATCTCCTGGCTGTGCTTCGGTGGTGTTGTTTTTTCCTTTACGGTTAACATAACCAATCGGATGGATTGGCGGAAAATACAAAGTATCAAAGCCCATTTGAGCGATGCGCGGCAACAGACGTTCGCAATCCTTAAAGGTGCCGTGCTGCCCTTCTTGCTCTGATGCAGACCTTGGAAAAAACTCGTACCACGTACTAAATCTCGCTTTTTTACGGTCTACATAAACCTGTAGCTCTTTAGATTCGTTTGCAAGATGCTTTTCGGGATATTTCATAAAAATATCATGGAGCTCGCTGCTTTTGGCTTCCTTTATGGCCGAATCGTACTGTTCAGGGTCATCAAAACAGGCTATACAGTAATTGAGGTAATCTTGCTCCTCCCTTGATGCTTTTTTTAGAAGTGGTTTGAGCAAAGTTATTCCTTCCAGCAATTCTGACTTTACATGTTGCCCATCATCAATTTTTCGCTCTATACCATGCTGCCAATTTAAAGCGTAGTCTACCCAACCTTGAACCTTATAACTATAAAACCCTTGTTTCTGAACCTGAAAGGACGATTTCCATTCATCATTCACAACAAGATGCATTCTAGATTCACTCCATTTACGCTCTTTTTCGTGTTTGTACAAAACCGAAGCGCCAATGACATCATGACCATCGACAAGTACATGGGCATCAACATTTACAAATTCATCTACAACACGTTTTATAAAGAACTCACCACCGTTTATTTGGGGAGCCACATAATCGATGACTACACGCTTTTGATTTTGCATTTCTATAAAAAATTAGCTATTTCAATGCCGAATTTAATAAAAAACGCAAATAAAAATGGGTATGAATTTCATTATTCTAAAATAATGACAAACTACAACGTTTGAATTACTGTTTGTGTTGAAAAGTAGTTTTAAATAACCGTTCCTTTAGGGATTACAGCACCTTTTTTAATCACCACAATACCATCCTTTATCAGGTAAGTATCTGTTTCGGCATCCTTTAAATGCTTACCGCCATTAATGCGAACGTCATCACCAATTCTACAGTTCTTATCGATTATGGCATTTTTAATAAAACATCGCTCACCAATGCCCATTAAGATGTTAATGTGCTTGGTTTCTATCTCTTCTAAAGATTCATAAAGGTCAGAACCCATCATATAGGTATTTATTATCGTTGATTCCTTCCCTATACGAGAGCGAATACCAATAACCGATTTCTCGATCATCGCAGCTTGAATAATACAGCCTTCGGCAATAACGGCTTTATTTAGGGTAGTTCCTGATATTTTAGACGTAGGTAAAATACGAGCATGGGTAAATACCCTTTGATTCATATCATAGAGATTGAACTTAGGTATATCGTCCGTTAAGCCAAGATTAGCTTCAAAAAAACTATCTATGTTACCAATATCTGTCCAATATCCTTCAAAAGGAAAGCTTACGACCTTGTGTTTTCCTATGGATTGTGGTATGATTTCTTTACCGAAATCAACGGTAGATGTATCATTCATTAATTCTACCAATAAGTCTCTATTAAAAATGTAGATTCCGGTTGACCCAAGATACTCTCTTCCCTGTGCTAGCATTTCATCACTAACTTCCGACTTCCAATCCTTCAATAAGTCTGAAGAAGGCTTTTCTATGAACGAGGTAATATTATTATCTGCATCAGTTTTTAAAATACCAAATGACGTGGCATCCTTGGCATTGACAGGATATGTACCCACACTGATATCTGCACCTGATGCTTCATGGGCATTTATCATTTCGTTATAATCCATTTGGTAGAGCTGGTCACCAGAAAGAATCAGAGCATACTCAAACTCATGTTGCATAAAGTGATGCATGCTTTGTCTTACAGCATCTGCAGTACCTTGAAACCAATCACCACTATGTATGGTTTGTTCTGCAGCCAGAACGTCAACAAAAGCCGAGCTAAAAAAACTAAAGTGATAGGTGTTTTTTATATGTTGATTAAGCGATGCCGAATTAAATTGCGTTAACACATACATGCGCTTAATTTCAGAATTGATACAATTGGAAATAGGAATATCCACCAACCTGTATTTTCCAGCGATCGGCACCGCTGGTTTAGATCGTGTTTCTGTAAGTGGATAAAGGCGAGATCCTTGTCCGCCTCCTAAAATGATGCTAAGTACTTTTTGATTATACATTAGAGTCAATTAAAGATTTATAAAGTGATTTTGTTTGTTTAGCGATGGCTTTCCAATCAAAATGGTCTTCCACGCGCTTTCGCCCAGCTTTGGCCATATTTTTTTGAAGGTCCTTATCGGCAACAACCGTATTTATACCTTCAGCAAGGTCTTTAGAAAATTGATCTGGATCAACAGGCTCAAAGGGCGCCTCTTTTTGCTGCTCTAGCGGAACCAATAGTCCGGTTTCCCCAGGAACAACAACTTCCTTAATGCCGCCTACAGCACTGGCCACGACAGCTGTTTCACAAGCCATGGCTTCTATGTTTATAATTCCAAAGGGCTCGTAAATGGAAGGACAGCAAAATACGGTAGCATGGGAATAAAGCTGAATAACATCCTTTTTATCAAGCATTTTATCAATCCAAAAGATATTATCCCTGTCTGCCGATGCCTTTGCCACAGCGTCTTCCATTTCCTTGGCAATGTCCTCAGTATCTGGGGCACCTGCACAGAGTACAATTTGGGTATCCTTATCTATAAATTTTATGGCGTTAACCAAATGAATAATCCCTTTTTGTCGTGTTATCCGACCTACAAATAAGACAAAGGGCTTAGTTTGGTCTATACCATAACTTTCTAAAACCGAAGTCTCTGATGTCGCAGCATACTCCTTAAGGTCTATACCATTGTAAATGACCTCTATTTTTTTTTCATCAACATCAAAGTAATTTAGAACATCTGCTTTTGTCTCTTCAGAAACGGCAATAATGGCATCTGCCATTTCAATAGCCGTTTTTTCCACCCATGATGACGCATCGTAACCTCTTCCCAACTGCTCTCGTTTCCATGGACGCAAGGGTTCCAGGGAGTGCGTTGTCACTACCAATGGAAGACCATAACAAAGTTTCGCCAAAATTCCGGCAAAATGGGAATACCACGTATGGCAATGCACCACATTGGCATCGGTGGGCGCTATATTCATGTCCAAGCCTACTTTTAAGGTCTTGAAGAGCATCTTAAGCTTCTCGTCCGCAGCATCAAAGTTGGTATCGTCCCAAGAAAAACCCTTAACTGATAAATTATTGGTAACGACATCTTGATCGCCAAAGGCGCGGACATCAACCTTCATTAATTCCGAAAGTTCTTTAGCCAAATATTCTACATGTACGCCAGCACCACCATAGACATATGGTGGGAATTCACGCGTTAAAAATAATACCTTCATACGTTTTTTAGTCTTACCATTTATTGCAGAAGTGTCTTAAAAAAATACCTTCCATCAGCCCTATAAAAATAAACTAATTTCGATTGAAAAACCTTTAATTTTAGGTTAAACCTTTATTATTTGTAATTAACGACATTTACCTTTATAAAAAATTCAAACTATGAAAAAATTTATAGGACTTTTACTCGTGCTGCTTGGCTTTAATTGCCAAGGCACTGCACAGAAAACGAAAAAGGCTGAAGAATTTCCAGTACAGAAAACCGAACAGGAATGGAAAGAGGAACTTACACCAAAACAATTTTACGTATTACGGCAAGAAGGTACCGAACGTGCATTTTCTAGCCCCTTGAACAAAAACTATGAACCTGGTGTCTATCACTGTGCAGCCTGCGATGCACCATTATTTAAAAGTGAGCACAAATTTGATTCGGGTTCAGGGTGGCCAAGTTTTGATCGCGAAATCGAAGGAAACGTCGCCTTTTCTACCGATTATAAATTAGGTTATGCCCGAACAGAGGAGCACTGCGCCAATTGTGGCGGTCACTTAGGTCATGTCTTCAACGATGGTCCTAAGGCTACCACAGGAAAACGACATTGCATTAATGGTGTGGCTCTTAAATTTGTACCCGAAAAGGACTAATGTCAATTGTTCATTATTTACCTAGAGTATTACACTAAGGATTCATCCTGTAATCATATTCAACAGAAGGTCAAAAGATTGTAAATTGAATTTACATATTTGAGGTTTATCTGCATAATTCCTTATTTTTGCATCTCAATTTTCATTAAACAAACGCACATATGAGCAAATATGATATTATCGTTTTAGGAAGTGGACCTGGAGGTTATGTTACTGCCATAAGAGCTTCCCAATTAGGCTTTAAAACAGCCATAGTAGAAAAAGAGAGCCTTGGTGGTGTCTGTTTAAATTGGGGTTGCATACCTACAAAAGCCCTCCTAAAATCTGCTCAAGTTTTTGAATATTTAAAACATGCCGAAGACTATGGTCTAAAGGTAAAAGATGCCGAACATGACTTTGATGCTGTGGTAAAACGAAGCCGTGGTGTTGCAGATGGTATGAGCAACGGCGTTAAATTTTTAATGAAAAAGAATAAGATTGACGTTATCGAAGGCTTTGGAAAATTGAAACCTGGTAAGAAAGTCGAAGTAGATGGTAAGGAATATGAAGCGGACCATGTGATCATCGCTACTGGAGCACGATCTAGGGAGCTGCCAAGTTTACCTCAAGACGGCAAAAAGGTTATTGGCTACAGAAAAGCTATGACTTTAGAAAAGCAACCAAAAAAGATGATCGTTGTTGGCTCTGGAGCTATAGGTGTTGAATTCGCCTATTTCTATAACTCCATGGGTACTGAAGTCACTATCGTAGAGTACATGCCAAAAATAGTACCTGTAGAAGATGATGAAGTCTCCAAACAATTGGAGCGTAGCTTTAAAAAATCTGGTATCAAAATAATGACCTCTGCCGAAGTGACTTCTGTAGATACTTCTGGTAAAGGTGTTAAGGCTACCGTTAAAACGAAAAAGGGCGAAGAAGTCTTGGAGGCTGACATTGTTTTATCTGCTGTAGGTATAAAATCCAATATTGAGAATATAGGTTTAGAAGATGTTGGTATAGCTGTGGACAGGGATAAAATCTTGGTTAACGATTATTACCAAACCAATATACCAGGTTACTATGCCATTGGTGATGTTACACCAGGCCAGGCCTTAGCGCACGTAGCTTCTGCTGAAGGTATTTTGTGTGTTGAAAAAATAGCCGGTCATCATGTTGAGCCATTGGATTATGGCAATGTGCCAGGTTGTACGTATTGTTCGCCAGAGGTGGCAAGCGTAGGTTTAACCGAAGCGCAGGCCAAAGAACAAGGTTACGATATTAAGGTTGGAAAATTCCCGTTCTCCGCTTCAGGTAAAGCGAGCGCAGGTGGCAATAAGGAAGGTTTTGTCAAGGTTATTTTTGACGCTAAATATGGCGAATGGTTAGGTTGCCATATGATTGGTGCTGGTGTTACGGATATGATTGCAGAAGCAGTACTAGGCAGAAAACTGGAAACAACAGGCCATGAAGTCCTTAAAGCGGTTCACCCTCACCCAACGATGAGTGAAGCCGTTATGGAAGCCGTGGCAGATGCCTATGATGAGGTTATACACCTCTAATAAAATTAAACACATAAATTAAAAGGACAAGCCCAGTGGTTTTGTCCTTTTTTTATGGACGAAAACTCAGGCCAAGGAAAATAACATTAGGTGCCAACTCTTCAAAACCTAAAGTATATTTCATATGCAGACCTAGACGTTTACTTAAATCGTAAGCCAGGGCAACATCTGCCCTAACCTTAAATTTGTTGGTAAAAAAGTCAAAAAAGCAGTTGAGACTTGGTCCAACTAGGATATGAAAGTTATTGTTGATGTCGTACTTAAGATACAACGGCGCATTAAGAAACCTAAACTCGTCTATATTGATATACAAGAGCTCTGGCTGAAAATGAAAGCCCTCATTAACCCTAAAGTCAACAAAAACACCACCGTAATAGCCAACATCGACTTCAGCATTGGGACCAAAGTTACCTTCTATAAGATCAAAAAATGTAAGGTTAACACCACCCTTAAGTCCAAATTCGGTTTGTGAACTGGAAAGGATTATGCCAAAAATGAAGACAAGTAACGCTAAATATGTTCTTAAATTTTTCACTGGCCTTCTATTAAACTTTGTACGGCCAAGTCATAGGACAGCAACCCAAAACCAATGATCACTCCTTTAGCATTTGGTGAAATGTAGGACTGATGCCTAAAGCTTTCCCTGGAAAAGGTGTTGGAGATATGAACTTCTACAACAGGCGTTGTTATGGCCTTTACAGCATCGCTAATACCTACGGACGTATGCGTATAGGCACCAGCATTTAAGATAATGCCATCATAACTAAAACCTAGCTCTTGTAATTTATCGATAAGCTCCCCTTCTATGTTGGATTGAAAATAAGTGAACGTTATGTGACTGTATTTGGATGCCAAGACCTTTAAATAATCCTCAAAGGATTGATGGCCATAAACCTCAGGCTCACGTTTGCCCAGTAAATTGAGATTTGGGCCATTAATGATTGCAATCTTTGTCATGTGATAAAGATACTAAATACAGCGCATAAAAAACCGAAACCTATGGCCTCGGTTTTCGAGGTGTTTATTTGTTAAACTATTACTTATAGGAAAAAATACCCTACGGATAGCTGTAACACATTATTGCGATTTGTAAAATCGCCTTCAAAATCATTGATATTAGATAAACCAAGCATATAGCGTGCGGTAAAGAACAATCCCATATCCAATTCATAAGAAGCCCCAAAACCTAGTCCAAAATCAACGGATTTAACAAAATCACTGACATCTACCTCTACACTTTCAGAATCCACTTCAACTTCTTCATCTGCAGATAACAAGAAACTAATTTGGGGGCCTGCCTCTAAACTCAGACCTTTAGCCACTTTATATTTTGCCATAATTGGCAAACTTAAATAATTGAGCTTAAGGGTTTCGTGTACATTGAATGTCATTCCGCTAAAGGTATCTGTATAGCTGGAGGTCGCTCCAACAGAATTGTAGAGCAATTCTGGTTGCACGGAAAAAGCCTCACTGATACCAAACTCAGCGACGGCTCCAAAATGTATGGATGTTCTTCCATCGACGTCTTCCGTATCATCGCCATTAACTGAGGCGAAATTTGGTCCTGCCTTAACACCTAAACGAAAGCTTTGTGCGCTTAGGGATGTAAAGGCCAAAACGGCAAAAATTACTAATAACAATCGTTTCATAACACAATGTTTTAAAATTACAGCTGTAAAAGAAAACGATTCGCCTTAGCTTTACAATGACCGTAATCATTTTGCATAAAAAAACCGAGACCTATGGCCTCGGTTTAATTTTTTATAAATAAAAATTGTCTTAAAATCCGAATTCAACACCAAGGTTGATTACGTCAAAAGAGCCATCATCTGACACTCCTCTATAAGATAATACGATGTCAAGTGCATCACTTACACCATATTGTACTCTAGGTGCGTAATAGAATCCTCCATCATTACCATCAGGAGCCAAACCAAGTGCGTAACCTAAATCAGCACCAAGAGTGAAATCCTCGGAAACTGCAAATCGTCCTGCAGCAGCGATTGGTAGAAATATGGCATCATCAATGCTAAAGCCTGCAATCTCGTCACCTAAATTATAAGATAGACCTGTAGCAACACCAGCATCGAAACTTTCGGACACTTCCCATAGTGCACTCACATCTAGAGTAATATTAAAGGTGTAAGCATCTCCGGCATCTCCAATAGGAAGACCAACATTTAACCCAGCATTAAAATCCTGAGCACTGATAGTTGCAAAAGCAAATACAGCTAATGCAGAAAGTAAAATTCGTTTCATAGTTATTAAGTTTTTAAAATTGATTAGTACAAATGAACACTATTTTTTCCAAATATTAAAGAAATTTAGGTGAGTTATTAACAATTTAATGAACAAAAAAATATACTTATCTGATTTTAAGTGCTTTAATTTTTTCGTTATTAACAATTTTTGTGCAAAATACGATGAATTGCGTATGTTTAAATCCTACATTATATGGCTATCTTTAAACCATGAAGTGGGAAACAGCCCTTACCGATTATCAGCACTATCTCCGTATAGAACGTGGGCTTTCTAAGAATTCCATTCAAAATTATAGCTACGACATTAAAAAGCTCATGGCCCACCTTGAGGCACATGATATTAAGGCATCGCCCGTAAGTATAAATAATGAAATACTTAAGGTTTTTATCTACGAGGTATCTAAAAGCATCAATCCAAGGTCTCAGGCACGCTTGATTTCCGGACTCAGAAATTTTTTTGATTACCTCATTTTTGAAAAATACCGAACCACCAATCCCTTAGATTTAATTGAGTCGCCCAAAATTGGGAGAAAACTTCCAGATACGCTCTCGGTACAGGACATAGACAAGCTTATTGCCTCTATTGATTTGAGTTATACCTACAATGGCGTTAACTTGGGTGAGCGCAATAGAGCTATTTTAGAAACGCTCTACAGTTGCGGACTCAGAGTAAGCGAACTTATAGACCTAAAGATATCTGATCTTTTCTTTGATGAGGGGTTTCTGAAAATTACCGGAAAGGGAAACAAGCAACGTTTCGTTCCCATTGGAGACTCAACGCAAAAGTATATTACCATTTGGTTGGACATAAGAAATCATATCGAAGTCGCACCAAACTCTAAGGATATTGTTTTTCTAAATTATAAGGGCCAGCAGATGACACGAGCTATGGTGTTTACCATTATTAAACAATTGGTTAAAAAATCAGGACTTCAAAAAAATGTGTCACCCCATACCTTTAGGCATTCGTTTGCGACACACCTCTTGGAGAATGGTGCCGATCTTCGCTCCATACAGATGATGTTGGGCCACGAAAGCATCACCACTACTGAAATTTACATGCACGTTGACCGCTCCCACCTCAGCGAGGTTTTAAAAAAGTATCACCCCAGAACATAGAAAAGGGCACTGAACAATGTGCAGCACCCTTTTCACTCATTTGAGTTAGTTGTCTCTTATTTGGCAATATTTACGGCTCGTGTTTCTCTGATAACCGTAACTTTTACCTGACCTGGATAGGTCATGTCTGTTTGTATTTTTTGTGAAATTTCAAAAGATAGGCTTGCAGCTTTATCATCAGACACCTTTTCACTTTCAACAATCACGCGCAATTCGCGTCCTGCTTGGATGGCATACGCTTTCTTTACACCAGTGAATCCGAAGGCTACATCTTCCAAATCCTTTAAGCGCTGAATGTACGAATCCAGAACTTGTCGTCTCGCACCTGGTCTTGCACCGGAAATAGCATCACAAACCTGAATTATTGGCGATAATAAAGTGGTCATTTCAATTTCATCATGGTGTGCTCCAATGGCATTGCAAACCTCTGGTTTTTCCCCATATTTTTCGGCCCACTGCATACCCAAAATGGCATGAGGCGTTTCAATATCCGCCTCAGATGAAGGAACTTTACCAATATCGTGTAACAAACCAGCGCGCTTGGCTAGTTTTGGGTTTAAGCCTAATTCTGCTGCCATAACACCGCAAAGCTTAGCCACTTCCCTAGAGTGTTGTAAGAGGTTTTGACCATAAGACGAACGGTATTTCATACGCCCTACCATTTTAATTAGTTCAGGGTTAAGACCATGAATCCCAAGATCGATAACCGTACGTTTCCCTACCTCTATGATTTCCTGCTCTATTTGCTTTTCTGTTTTACGAACTACTTCTTCAATTCGTGCTGGGTGAATACGACCATCGGTTACCAACTTATGAAGCGAAAGACGCGCAATTTCACGTCTCACAGAGTCAAAACACGACAAAATAATAGCCTCTGGTGTATCGTCTACGATAATTTCTACTCCAGTAGCTGCTTCAATGGCTCTAATGTTACGACCTTCGCGTCCTATGATTCTACCCTTAACGTCATCGGATTCTATATTGAAAACCGACACGCAATTATCTATGGCTTCTTCCGTTCCAATACGCTGAATGGTATTGATAATAATTTTCTTGGCTTCTTGCTGTGCCGTTAGTTTGGCCTCCTCTATTCTATCCTGCACAAAAGCCATGGCGTCTGTCTTGGCTTCCTCCTTGAGGCTTTCTATAAGCTGTTCTTTTGCTTCCTCAGCCGATAACTGGGAAATGACTTCTAACTGTTTAATCTGACTCTTGTGAGCCTTTTCGGCCTCAATACGCTTTTTCTCCAAAAACTCGAGCCTAAAGTCATAGTCTTTCATCTTATCCTCTAAAGACTGTGTTGCCTTTTTCGCTTTGGACAGCTCATTGGAGATTTGGGATTCCTTATCCCTAATGCGTTTCTCGGCCTGTGCCATTTTTTTATCCCTAGAGAGGATTACCTTTTCGTGTTCCGCCTTAAGTTCAATAAACTTCTCTTTGGCTTGGAGTATTTTATCTTTTTTAATGGCCTCTCCATCTGCTTTGGCCTGCTTTAAAATTGCTTTAGATTCGTTTTGCGCCTCCCTGATAATTTTTGAGGCCGTCCCTTTTTGCATCATACTCGCAATAAGGTAACCAACTACCACTCCTAAAACAACGCCTCCTATGATATATAGGATTGTATTTGTATCCATAGTGTTTATTTAGATATTAAAAAAAAGCCTACATCAGCTCTGATTTTGTATAAACTCCTTAAAAACAAGTTTAGGGCTAACAAACTGATCAAAAATCTGCCCGAGATACTGAGTCTAGCTCAGCACTGGCAGCACGATTTTACAATTTAAACTCACCCTTTTTAAAGAATTAGCGTTGAGTTTATCAAAAAATATAACTAATGTAGGCAGTAACCTTTTTATATTTTAAAGAACGTACGAGTTAAATATGTTTGCTTAAGAGCTCATTTAAGGTTATCAACTTCTCCTGAACTTCCTCGTTCACATATTCCTTGTCAATAGATTTTTGCTCCACCTGAGCCGCAAATTGTAAGGCACACATGGCCAAAACATCTTGCTTATCCCTAACGGAATAATTTTGCTCAAATTGCCCAATCATGGCCTCAATCTTTTTTGCGGCCTTTCTTAAGCCCTCTTCTTGCTTGGGGTTTATGGTCAAAGGGTAAACCCTGTTGGCAATAGATAACTTAATTTTTAATTGTTCTGGCATCCAATGTCGCTTACACTTACTCTGAAAGCTGACTAATACAATGGTCAATTTCCCTTATAAGTGCGTTTATCTTTAGCTTCGTTTCTCGTTTATTATCGTCACTACCAAGCATTGTATTTGCAATCTTGAGTGTTTCATACTTTTCTGCCCAAGATGCTATTTCATCTTGCTGCTCTAGAAGTTTTTGCTCGTGCTCTCGAAGTTGTTGCGAAAGTTTTGCATTAGTTTGCTTCAACACTTCTTGCTTATGTAAAACCTTGCTTATTTTGTTTTCTAAAGCGTCAACAATTTCTTCTATCTTACTCATTAAAGCAATTCAATACTATGTAAACAAATTTAGTATTCCTGTGGAGAAATAACAATTGTTTTTCAGTATTTTTTTAATGGATGTAAGAATACGCTCACTGCCACGTTATTACAAATAAATGACTTCCAATTCTTGAAAATGCCAAGCAAATTAATATTTTAGCTCAAAAGATAATGGTAAAATGAGATATGCCTTTTTACTTTTTTTCCTTAGTTTTTCATCTTTTGCACAATCTGAATACCCTCAAGATTATTTCAGGCCGCCTTTAGATATACCTATTGTGCTGTCGGGTACTTTTGGCGAATTACGGTCGAGTCACTTTCATGCTGGTTTGGATATTAAAACCCAACAACGCGAAGGCCTTAAAGTTTATGCCACTGGCCCAGGCTACGTGAGCCGAATTAAAATTTCCCATTTTGGCTATGGTAAAGCCATATACATCACACACCCTAACGGTTACACTTCGGTTTATGGGCATCTTCAAAAATTTTCCAAACGCTTGGAAGCTTACATCAAAGAATGCCAATATGATAAAGAGAGTTTTGAGGTAGAGGTGTTTCCAAATCCTTCAGAATTGCCAATAGAATCAGATGAAGTCATTGCGTATTCTGGCAACACAGGTGGTTCTGGCGGACCGCATCTTCATTTTGAAATCAGGGACAACCAAGAACGTCCCATTAATCCCATGCTTTTTGGTATCAGTGCAAAGGACACCAAAGCACCACTGGTCTTAAATGTCTTTGCTTACACGACTGATGACGAAGCTTCTGTAAATGGCAAACAGGGACGCATACCTCTCCGGCTTATTCCCAAAGCTAGGGGCAGTTACGATGTAGAAAGCATAGAAGCCTTTGGTACTATTGGGTTTGGTGTGGTCACTTACGATCGGCAAGACTATGCCCCAAATAAAAATGGTGTAAGTAAAATCCAGACGTTTTTTAATGGGAACAAGAGCCTAGAACTCGATTTTAAACGATTTAGCTTTGAAGAGACCAAGCACATCAAGCGCCTCGTTGATTACGAATATTACAAGACGAAACGATCACGCATCCAAAAACTATTTATTGAGAAAAACAATCCGTTGAGCCTATACAAAGACACTTACGACAACGGTTATGTTAGGGTTGAAGATAGCACGGCTTCGGTTTACCGTATGCGTATTTTGGATTTTCAAGGCAATGAGTCGTGGGTCAATATTCCTATTACTGGCAAAAAATCAACCTTAGAAAAAGAACCTTACAAGGCTCAGTTTGAGAAAGCCTTGTTAAAAGCCGATGAGACCACGATTTTGGAGTCTGGTAATGTTAGCGTCAACATCTATAAAAACACTTTGTACGATAATAAATTTGTTGATTTTAGAGTGAATTGCGACACCTTGTTTTTACATGAGGATGTTATTCCGCTGCAAAAAAACTTTTATATCAATTACGATATAAGCCACTACAAGCCTGAGGATAAGAACAAGTTGTACATCGCCAGATTATATGGTTATTACAAAAAACCATATTACATAGGCGCCACACGTAAAGGCGACACGCTTAGCGCCGGAACCAATGTCTTTGGAACTTACGCATTGGCCATGGATACCGAAGGCCCTGAAATTACTCCAGTAAACTTTCAGGATAAAAAATGGTTGAGCAAGTACCGCTATTTAAAAGTGAAAATTCAAGACAAGTTATCTGGCATAAGTAAGTATAGGGCAACGGTCAATGGCAAGTGGATTCTTATGGAGTACGACTATAAAACTGATATGCTCGTGCACGATTTTAACGATAACGTGGTGACCGACACCAAAAATAATTTGAAAATAATAGTTACGGATAATGTTGGAAATAGTTCTACATTTGAAGCAACGTTTTACAGAAAATAAAACCTTACTATTTGAAACCAAAGTTTTGTATTGCCCTTCTTGGGTGTTTCCTATCCTTTTTGTCCTTTTCGCAAAGTGCAGTAATCAGAGGTGTTATACTGGACGAATTTAATGAACCCATCGGTCAAGTAAATATTAAGGCCAATACTGGCGAGGGTACCTCCTCCAATGATAATGGTTTCTATGAAATCCGCATACCTTCCGATCAAAAAGTCATAATTGTTTTTACCCATCTTGGCCATAAACGTGTGGAAGTGCCTTTTAATTTGGAAAACGGGCAGGAAATAGAGTTCAATCCAGTTCTTAAGGTTTCAGTAGAGCAAATAGCAGAGGTTGTCATAAAGACCAATACAAGACAATCGGTAGATGGTGTAACGTCCATAGCTCCCGAAGTCATAAGAAAAATAAAGGGTGCGCAACCTGGTGTTGAAAATATTTTAAAGACCTTACCAGGTGTCAACATCTCCAATGAGTTAAGTACCCAGTATTCGGTGCGTGGTGGTAATTTTGATGAAAACCTGGTATATGTGAATGAAATTGAAGTGTACCGACCGTTTTTAATCCGCTCTGGAAATCAAGAAGGTCTCAGCTTTGTGAATACGGACATGGTTCAGAATGTAGACTTCTCAGCAGGTGGCTTTCAATCACGCTTTGGCGATAAGCTTTCCTCAGTGCTGGACATTACCTACAGAACACCTATAAACACGCAGTTTCGGACCGATTTGAGTTTTCTTGGCGGAAGTTTTACAGGTGAGACCATTTCCAAGAACGGTAAATTCTCAGGTATTGCTAGTGTGCGCTACAGAGACAACAGTCTTATTTTAAATAACCTTGAAACCGAAGGTAATGTAGAACCGGTCTTTGCAGATGCCCAAACATTTCTGACCTATAAATTCACGGATAAATTCCACCTCAATGTCTTGGGAAATATCTCCATCAACCAATATAATTTTGAACCACAGAACCGTCAAACCAATTTTGGTACTTTACAGGAACCTGTGGCGCTCTTGGTTTTTTATGATGGTCGGGAACAAACCGAATACCAAACCTATTTCGGCGCGTTTAAAGCCAATTATTACGTCAATGACGATTTAACCCTTAAGCTAATTGGTTCGGCCTACCATGCTTTGGAGCAGGAGTATTTCGACATTTTTGCACAATACAGACTTGGCGAAGTTAACACCAATATTGGCGATGAGGACCTAGGGGAAGTTGAATTTAGCGAAGGCATAGGCTCCCAACTCACCCATGCACGTAATGATTTAGACGCCTTCTTTGTGAATTTGGAACATCGTGGCGATTATGATGTCGATGACGAAACCAATGTGGAATGGTCCGTAAAATATACCCATGAAGATATTAGGGACCGCCTTGTAGAGTGGGAAGTTATAGATTCCGCAGGTTTTTCTATAAGACCTCCTAATTTTAGCGAACCAAACCTTCAGCCGTATGAGCCCTTTGAAGGTCCACTAACCGCCTTTCAAAATATCCGTGCCCTAAACCGCACGCAAATCAATAGAATACAAGCCTTTGCCCAACTAAGTAAAACCACAACCTGGGGCGACAATGAGGTATTTTACAATATTGGTGCACGTTTGCACAATTGGACGGTTTCTGGAGAAGGTATAACGTCTACAAATCAAACCGTTATAAGTCCGAGAGCCCAGTTTAGCATTAAGCCGAATTGGGAAAACGACGTGCTCTTCAGAATTGCTGGTGGTCTCTACTACCAGCCGCCATTATATCGAGAGCTCAGGGACTCTTCAGGAATTGTTCAACCCAGTGTTAAGGCGCAAAAATCCTTTCACATTGTACTGGGCAACGAATACAGTTTCGAGATGTGGGAACGTCCCTTTAAATTGGTAACGGAAGCCTATTACAAAGGCTTAAGCGATGTCAATCCTTACACCATAGAAAATGTGCGCATCCGCTATCGCGCCCGGAATAATGCCGAAGCCTATGCCTATGGCCTGGATATGCGCTTAAATGGTGAATTTGTGCCGGGAACCGAATCCTGGTTTAGCTTTGGGTATTTAAAGACCGAAGAGAATATCGATAATCGCGGTTTTATTTCAAGGCCTACGGACCAGCGATTAAAATTTGGAATTTTATTTCAGGATTATGTACCCAATATTCCAGATTTAAAGATGTACCTCAATTTGGTCTATAATACTGGCGTTCCAGGCGGCTCACCAAGCTATGCCGACCCTTATGACTTTCAATTGCGTTTACGAGACTACCGACGTGCCGACTTGGGCATCTCCTATGTATTGGTTGACCCTGAAAAACAGTACAACGCTAAATGGAAACGAGCCTTCAAGGATTTATCCATAGGTTTTGAAATCTACAACATGTTCAATAACCAGAACAGTATTACCAATACTTGGGTACGCGATGTGTATACCAAACGTCAATTTGCCATTCCTAATTTCCTGACGCCTAGAGTCTTTAATTTAAGATTATCGGCACGATTCTAGAATTTTTAGTGAAGTTCACCGATTTTTTAGTGCAATGACCTAAATCAACGCTAAGCGACTTGTCTTAACAATAATATTTATTTAGATTTGTAACTTACTAATACACTTTAGGTTACCCTACTAAGCTATAGTAAAAAACTTATAACGCATGACACGTTCCCTCACACTATGCCTTCTACTCTCTTGTAGTTTAGCCTTTGCCCAAGATTTACATGTTGGCCCTAATAGTTTTATCTATGTAGATGGCGATGGGTTTACGCCTGGCCCTAATGTGGCACCCTTGTTTGTTACTAATGACATTAACTTAGCTACTAATAGTAGTTATATCTATTTACGCAATGAGGCGCAATTACTTCAAGACAGTGATGTTGGTAACTCTGGTCAAGGTGAACTAAGTGTTTATCAAGAAGGCAATGTAAACCAATGGTCTTATAATTATTGGTGCTCACCTGTCGGTGGAGTTGGTGGAATTAACATTAATAATCCTTTTAGGGTAAACCAGATAGACGATCCCTTACTCGGAACAGCTGACCCTATTGACAGCAACAACAGTGGATTCACTGGTGCCTTAAACGGAACGGCTGACCCTTTAGTTATTTCAGATCGGTGGTTATTTTCGTTTGTGGCTTCTGACCAGTATGCGGAGTGGGTTTATTTAGGCTCTGCTGGACCCTTAGCTCCTGGGCTGGGCTTTACCATGAAAGGGAATGGAACTGGATTAACTGGAAACACAACTTATGACTTCAGGGGAAAACCGAATAACGGTACTATAACTAATACAGTAGCACTGGGACAATTCACATTAATTGGTAACCCATATCCAAGTGCTTTGGATGCTCTGGACTTGATACATGATCCTGCTAATGTGAGTGAAATAGATGGCACTCTATTTTATTGGGAACAATACGGAAATATTCCATCACATGTTTTACAGCAATATGTTGGAGGTTATGCCACATACACAATTGATTTCTCCGGCGTAACAGAAACTTTCGCTCCAGCTGTCTTTTTTACCTACGACGAACAAGACAATGCCCTACCTTTACCACCTGGCCCTCCTGCAGTTGGTAGTAAAGTTGCAAGACGTTTTATCCCAATTGGTCAAGGCTTTATGGTTGAAGGTTTGGGTGGTCCTAATGGTATTGTAACCGTGAATAATTCAATGCGAGAATTCGTAAAAGAAGATGGTACTAATAGCATCTTTTTTAGGAGTGCTGAAGCAACAAACGACGTTAGTTCTGAGAGCAATAGCATTCAATACCAAGATAATGGGCTGTCCATTGTCCCTGATGATTATAGGCGTTTTAGAGTTAATGTTGATTTTACGGTGGGCGAAAGTCAATACACCAGACAATTGGTTCTCAACTTTCACGATACAGCAACATTTGGACATGATAGAGGAATGGAACTAAAACGTGCTCAAGCTTACGACTCTGATGCTTATTTTGAATTGGATGGCGATGATTATGGCGCACAAGCCTATCCTTTTAATCAAGATTTAAGAATTCCATTGATAATCGACATAGAAGAACAACAACCTCTGCGTTTTAGAATCTTTGATATCCAGAATTTTGAGGATTCGCAAGGCATCTACGTTTACGATGCACTAAATGAGACTTATATAAATCTTAGAGAAATCGATTATGAGCTTAATATTGAGCCAGGGCACTATCCCAACCGTTTCGAAATTGTGTTTACAACAGATAATGCCTTAAGTGCAGAAGAGGTAGCTTTGGAGCGTTTATCAATCAAACAGAACAATCGCGTTCACGAGGTGCAGGTGTTTAATCCAAATGGCTTGGATATCTCAACCATTGAACTTTTTGATGTGTCTGGCCGTAGTGTCATTCGCACTGCTGCAGGAAGCGTTAAGACGCAATATAAAATTTCAACGCAAGACCTTAGTGATGGTGTGTATATCGCCACCGTAAGCACAAGCTCAGATGCGGTAAAATCTGAAAAAGTTATTGTTAAGAATTAACAAACTCCTCCAACACCTCAACCACATAAGTCAACTCGTCTTTAGTATTAAATTGACTAAAGGAAAAGCGTACCGAGGGCCGTTGAAGGTGCTCATCATCTAAAATGGCTGTGAGCACATGGGATTGTTGGGCGCTTCCACTCTGGCAGGCGCTTCCCTTGGAGCAGGCCACACCTTTTAAGTCCAACTGAAATTGCAATAAAGCTGCTTTTTCGGGAGCAATGGGCAAGCCTACATTGACCAAGGTATAGGTGGCATGGTCTAGGTCATCACTCTTGGCATTAAAATATACGTCTGGGATTTTGGCTTTCAGCGTTTCAACAAAATAGGATTTAAGCTCGGAGACGTAAGCTTTCTCCGTTTCTAGATTCTTATAAGCTATGTTAAGCGCTTCGTCCATACCAACGATATTATGAAGGGATTCGGTTCCAGCTCTAAAGCCACGCTCCTGCTCGCCTCCAAAAATCAAAGGTTTTAATCCGGTTCCTTTCCTCACAAAACAAAAGCCCACACCCTTAGGACCATGGAATTTATGCGCACTGGCCGCAAGGAAATCGACATGGAGTTGGCTTAAATCTAAATTGAAATGTCCAACGGATTGCACGGTATCCGAATGAAATAGGGCTCCATACGTTCGGCATAAGTCGCCAACACGCTTTAGGTCTAAAATGGTACCTACTTCATTATTGATATGCATAAGGCTCACCAAGGCCTTGTCACTTTGTTCGAGCAATTGTTCAAGGTTCTTAAAATCTACCTGTGCCGTTTCATCGATATCCACAAAATGAAGATCGATATTGTACTCATGTTGCAACTGCTCTGCTGTATGCAGTACCGCATGATGCTCAATTCTAGAGGTGATGATATCGGTAACACCTAAATCCCTAACCGCACTGCGTAAGGCGAGATTATCGGCTTCGGTTCCTCCAGAGGTAAAAACGATCTCTCCAGCACTCACCTTAAAATGAGCCGCTATATTCTTTCGGCATTGCTCTAAAAGCGCTTTAGATGCACGCCCAAAACTATGGGTAGAGGATGCATTTCCATAGTTATTACTTAGCACTTCTGCCATACGTGCAATCACTTCAGGCCGTAGTGCTGTAGTTGCGGCATTATCAAGGTAAACTGCTTTCATGCCGTAAAAATATTGCAAATAAAATTATTTAAATAATCAAGCGTTATTAATTTGTAAATCGGCTATTTTTGCTCTAAATCCTTTGATATGATGAAACGCTTATTAGGAATTTGTGCGCTATTGGTTTTATGTGCTTGTGATGATGGCGATATCATTACGGTGAATTTAGATTTCGACAAGGAATTAAACCGTTGCGATAACAATGCCGAATCCTATTATGTTTTCGACCTAAGGGACGATCCCAGTGAATCCATAGGTGTCATATTTCCACGAAATGCCGATAATGCCCTACTCTTTCAGAATCCAACACCACCAAATGAGCCTGTCATTATTCCCATTAATGGCACCACGGCACGTTTTATCTACAGAACCTATAATAGAAGCGTAGACAACCAAGAACTGTGTGGTTTGATTCAGGCTTCAGACTTGGTTATACTTGAAGATTATGAAGCAGAAACAGGCAGCATAGAGGTGACCGTTACCGTTGAAGATGATGACCAAGATGGCGTGCCTACGATTTTTGAAGGTCGCGGCGAACCGGACGAAAACGGTAATTACCCAAACGCCCAAGACACTGATGGTGATGGTATACCCGATTATCTTGACAGAGATGATGATGGTGACAATGTCCCGACGCGTGACGAGCTTAATGATGATGATACCGACACGGACCCAAATACGAATCCCTTAGATACCGATGGTGATGGCACACCTGATTACTTAGATCCAGATGATGATGGCGACGGTGTAAACACAATTTCGGAAGATGAGGATGGCAACCAAGACCCTAGAGACGATGTTAACCCAAATGCAGAGAATCCTAACCTGGCGTTTTATCTCAATGCTGGTGAACCCAATGATTTTGGTAATCCTGGTGCTAATCCTGGCCCAAACTGGCGCGATTATGTACGTATAGTGACTACCAGTTTTTTAGTGAAAGGATTCGATCTTGACATCATTAGAGGTGACGAATATAATTTGGGAGACTACGTTGGTGACCCTATTCCGCAATCTAACGACTAAGGTTGTACATTTTGAAAAATCTTGACCTCGGTTGCGCCTAGACCGTAGGTTTTATAGTCGGCATCATAAAAGTCGACATTATTGTAGCGTCTAAGTAGTGTTTCCAATTCCTGTCTTAAAACACCTTCACCTACACCGTGGATAAATACCATTTTAGGGATGCGTTTACGTATGGCAAACTCCAATTGTTGGCGTGCTGTGTCTAGCTGCAGATTCAGCATATCAAAATTGGTCATGCCTTTTGTAGAGTCGGTCAAATGATGGATATGTAAATCCACAATAAATTTGGCTTTCTGTTGGTCTTTTGGTTTTTTTCTGGTTGATGGTCTTGGTTTGCGCTCTTGTTTTTGGCGTTTTATAGCTTCAATATCTGTATTGTATATAGCGTCTTGTAAGGTAGAGTCGGATTGCCGTAACATAACCTCATTAGTTTCAAATTCCATAATAAAGCCATCGGCATCCTCAACTTGTAAAGTATTACCGGTAATTGCTGTTACCACGCCTTTGAAATCTTCATCAATAGCCTCTATCCTATCGCCAATTTTAATTGTCATCTTCTGATTCGGATTTTACAAAAGAATCTGTTTTTTCCTTGTCGTACTTACTAGGAATGTTTCTGGAAATGCTGTAGACACCAATCATAAGTAGGACAATGCCTCCAATAAGCAAATAGGTGTTTTGCTGTTCTTCGGCCTGAGCATAGATAGCTACGCACCCACCAACAACTAGACATATGATACTTATAATTCTAGAGCGATTCATTCCGTACAAGGTTTTAATAAGATACCACAAAAATACAGTTAAGTTAGGTTTTCAATAAGATTTCTAAGGTAAATTCTAATTTATTATTTTAGCCTTATGTACAATATGATAAAAAGTTTGGAAGACTACATGCTGCCTTGCGTAAACAAAAAGTTCTTTGGCTTTGAGTGTATGGGCTGCGGACTTCAACGCTCGGCATTTCTCTTATTAAAGGGTGATTTGGCAGGCGCTTTTATTATGTATCCTGCGATTTATACCTTGATACTGTTATTTGGGTTTATCCTTATTAATAGTTTTAAAAATTTTAAATATGGCGGAAAAATTATTGCTATCTTGGCTATAATCAACGTCGCTGTTATAATCAGTAGCTACTTAATTAAACTATATCTCAATTAATCATTATGGAACAACAAAAATTACCTAATGCAACCACCTCGATTATCTTAGGAAGCATATCCTTTATATGCTGCTGTTTTAGTGCTGGAATTGGTGGGCTCATTCTATCTGGAATCGCCTTTTTCTTGGCTAATAAAGATGAAAAGCTGTATGCCGAGCAACCTGAACTTTACAGTAATTTCAGTCAGGTTAAAACCGCTAAAATCATTGCCATAATAGGTCTTGTTTTAGCTGTACTCACTATGGCATGGACGGCTTATACCATTTTTTCAGCTGGAGGTTGGGATGCCTACATGGAGCAACAAATGGAAATATACAAGCAAATGGGAATAGAAGTGGAATAAGACTTCAACCCTTATAACGTAAAAAAGCGATTTTCATTGAAAATCGCTTTTTTTATCCTTAGTCTCTTAGAGAATTACACTTCAAACTCCTTTAAGGTTTTTGTTATTATGGACACACACTCCAAGAGCTGATCTTCTGTCATTACCAAAGGTGGAGCAAATCTTATCATATTGCCATGTGTAGGCTTGGCCAAAAGACCATTATCACGCAGCCTTAAACAAATATTCCAAGCCGTGTCACTATCCTCATCGTCATTAATAACAATGGCATTTAACAAGCCCTTTCCTCTTACTAGAGACACAATATTACTTGTTTCGATATACTTGTTCATTTCGGCTCGGAAAACTTTCCCAAGATAATCGGCATTTTCTGCTAATTTCTCTTCTTTAACCACTTCCAAAGCTGCAATAGCTACCGCAGCTGCTACTGGATTACCACCAAAGGTACTACCATGATTACCCGGACGAATTACATTCATAATTTCATTAGTGGACATCACCGCAGATACCGGATACAAACCACCACTTAGCGCTTTCCCCAAGACCAAAATATCTGGTTTTACATCTGGCGTACCAGAACAATCCTTATTCTCACAGGTGCAATTACCACACGTCGCCAATAAACGTCCTGTACGTGCAATTCCCGTTTGTACTTCATCTGCTATAAACAGTACATTGTATGTTTCGCAGAGCGCCTTAGCTTCCTTTAAGTAATTTTCACTAGGTACATAAACCCCAGCCTCACCTTGAATAGGCTCTACCAAGAAGCCTGCTACATTTGGATTGGAACTAAGAACAGCTTCCAACTCGGTAAGATTATCGTACTCCACCTTTATAAAACCACTAGTAAACGGCCCAAAATGTTCTCGTGCCACAGGGTCATTGGAAAATGATACAATGGTTGTTGTCCTTCCGTGGAAATTATTTTTACAAACGACAATCTCTGCCTTGTTTAAATCAATGCCTTTAACCTCATACGCCCACTTCCTGCAAAGCTTTATAGCCGTTTCAACAGCTTCCGCTCCAGAATTCATAGGCAGCATTTTATCGAACTTAAAATATTGGGTCGCGTACTTTTCGTAACGCCCCAACATATCATTATAAAATGCCCTTGAGGTCAAGGTTAAGCGTTTTGCTTGCTGGGTCATGGCATCCACAATTTTTGGATGGCAATGACCTTGGTTTAAGGACGAATATGCCGATAGGAAGTCGTAATACTTTTTACCTTCTACATCCCAAACAAAAACACCTTCTCCCTTACTTAAAACAACTGGTAACGGATGATAATTTTGCGCACCATACTTATTTTCTAAAGCCATCGCTTCTTGCGATGAAATGTGGTCTAAAACAGCCATTTTCATAAAATTTTAATTAGTAAAAAACAACTATTTCTGCTCTACCTTTATTCCTTCAAAAGCCAAGGGTTTCCATGCGTAGTAATGGTGTGGCCATGAAAAAGCAGCGTGGGAGAGAAATCATCCCTAGATGTTTGGCAAGGTAGTAAAATCCTTTAATATTTTATAGCCATTTTAAAGAACAATTGAGCACTTTGGTCTAAGAAATGCTCCTATATTTGCAGTCTAAAATCCGAGTAGATGCCGAGACGAGAGCGAAATAAATTTGTAAAACGCGGAGAAATCCTAAATCTTACTATTGAAGACTACGCTTTTGGCGGAAAAGGCATTGCGAGACTACGAAACGAGCATGGCGAATTTGTGGTTTTTGTGCCCAACAGCCTTCCTGGTCAAGTGGTTAAAGCCCAAGTAAAAAAATCGAGTAAAACTTATGCCGAGTGTAAACTGCTAGAGGTTATTGAGCCTTCTGAAGATGAAATCGCCCTACCCTACCAAGACATTCCTGGTGCGCCCTACATTAACCTACCCATAGATTTACAACACCAATATAAAAAGCAAAGTACGCTGGAACTTTTTAAGCGCATCGGAAAGATTGCTGATATAGAGACTAAATTTGATGCGTTTATTGAATCTCCACATACCTTTCACTATCGCAATAAGATGGAATATGGCTTTTCGGCCATTGGGTATGACCGAAACCTTAAAACCGATGTTGATGAATTTACCTTAGGGTTTAAAAGAAGAGGGCTCTGGTGGTGTGGCGAAAATCTCGATAAAGACTCTGGTTTATTTGACGACCAAGTTGAAAACCAACTTAAAGACATAAGAGCCTATTGTAAGGCTACAGGTTTAAAAGCTTGGCATGCACCAAAAAAAGAAGGTTTTTTTAGATATCTCGTAGTCCGAAAATCTTATAAGACCAATAAGCTGCTCTTCAACCTCGTGACCACCTCCCACGACCTGTCCAAATTTAATTTAGAGGCGTTTGCCCAATATCTTGTAAAGCTGTTCGGTAGTCGTGTGGCTGGATTTTTGCATACTATTAATGACGACATTGGCGACAGAACCATAGCCACCTCGGGATCTATAAAACTTGTTTATGGCGAGGACAAAATTGTGGAGGAACTATTGGGCCTTCAGTTTGAAATAAGCATGAAAAGTTTTTTTCAGACCAACCCCAAATCTGCAGAACGCTTATATTCCAAAGTGATAGAGTACGCTTTACAGGATAAGGCTTCGATAGACAATTCCATAGTTCTAGATTTGTTTTGCGGTACGGGAACCATAGGCCAAATCCTGGCGAGTAAATCCCACAATGCAGAAATTGTTGGTGTAGATATTGTAGAGTCGGCCATTGTAGATGCCAGACGCAATGCCCAAAGAAATGGAATTGAAGGTGTAACGTTCTTTACCGCAGATGTCGGGAAATTCTTGAGCGAACATCCGCAATATACCAATAAGATCAGGACGGTAATCTTAGATCCCGCTCGTGCTGGTATTGCACCAAAGACCCTAAAAAAAATAATTAATTTAAATGCAGACCGTTTGGTTTATGTATCTTGTAATCCTGCCACTCAGGCACGGGACACAGAGCAATTAATTGGTTCTAGTTATGCGTTAAAGAAACTAAGTTTGGTAGACCAATTCCCGCATACCTCACATATTGAAACCGTGGCGCTTTTTGAAAAATAAAAATATGAATTACACATTGACCTGTTCTATTTTTTTTAACCTTTTAAAGTTAAACAACAGTCTTTAGCTTATGTCTAATCTTTTTAATTTATTTGCCTAACGGAAATGCTTGTAACGCTACCACAAATGCGAAAAGTACTGAGAAAAGTTTCTATGTTGGCCCTTTTGCTGCTCACCATAGCTTGTGAGCGTGACGATATTTGTGCCGAGGGCACACCTACAACGCCTCGAGTGCTCATAGGGTTTTATGATATTGCCAATCAAGATGAATTCAAGCCTGTCTCAAGACTTACAGCTTATGGCGAAGACTTGGTGTTGGACGAAAATGGACAACCTACACAACCCGTAACAAATTCGGCTGCAACCTTAGTTTTTAACACCAATACAACCGAACTGGCCTTGCCACTATTGGTGGGTACTGAAGGAGATGAAGTTGTCACGAGGTTTGTGCTAGAACAGTCTACCAATTTTAGGCTTGACGACAATGCTAACACCTCTTCCAATGAAGATATCCTAGAACTGAGATATAAACCACAGTTTGTTTACGTGTCCCGTGCTTGTGGCTACAAAAGCGTTTTTACCGAGTTAGAAGTGGTACCCATATCGGATCCAGATAATTGGATTATTAATGTGGTCATTAATGAAAACATCAACGGCACCGTTGAAAATGAAAACACCATCCATGTACAGATATTTCATTAAAATACTGTTTGTCTTCTTAGCTATCTCCAATATTGGGATTGCCCAAGACAATGATATGGTAAAGGATACGCTCATTTTTAAGGAAAAATATGGCTTGCGCCTGGGTGCGGATATCAGCAAGTTGGTTAGGTCCTTTATTGATGACAATTACACAGGTGTAGAAATTATGGCCGACTATCGTTTAACCAAACGAATTTACTTAGCAGGTGAATTGGGTAACGAGGAACGCACCATTGAAAATGAGGTACTGAGCAATACCACTAAAGGCAGCTATTTTAAAGGCGGAATAGATCTTAATTTTTACAGGAATTGGCTAGATATGCAGAATATGTTGTACGCTGGCTTTAGAGTTGGTGCCAGTACCTTTAGCCAAACGCGGAACAGTTATGATATTTACAACGTGAACAATCAATATTGGAACCAGCAGTTCTCTGTCGATAATACCCAAGAGTTTAGTGGCTTAACAGCTATTTGGGGCGAACTAATTGTGGGGATTAAGGCTGAATTGTTTACCAACTTCTTTGCTGGTATAAATGCACAACTCAAATTCCTAGTGACAGAGACAGCTCCAGATAATTATGAAAACCTTTACATCCCAGGCTTCAATAGAACCTATGATAGCGGGAGTTTTGGCTCTGGATTTGGGTTTAATCTGTCTTACCTTATTCCTATCTTTAAAAAGGATAAAGTTGTCGTTCAAGAGATTGAAAGCGAAAATTAAGTTCAAGTAAATTTTTACGTTTTTCTAGGTTGAAGCTATTCAATATTTGAGTATCTTTTCTATAAGAAACATATTCCTATGGACAAAGAAGCTATAGCCCGTCTAATCGATGCTAAATATACCGAGCTCATTACTTGGTTAGAACAGCATCCAGATGATTTATGGATCGTTGGTCCTGAGGGTAAATGGACTACGGGACAACACGTTCTGCACTTATTGCAAAGCATTACACCGCTCAATACGGCCTTAAGTCTTCCAAGGTTTTTTGTGCGCTATAAGTATGGAAAGACGAACAGACCAGTGCGCGACTATGATACTATTATAAAACGTTACAACGAGCGTTTAGCCGAAGCTAAAGGAAAAACGTTTAAGCCCTCACAAAACATGAAAGTTCCCAATTTAGCCGACAAACATTATCTTATGAATCGGCTACAAACCGAGAGTAAGAAACTGCAATACAAGACTGTAAGGATATCCGACAAAAATCTTGACACTTTAGTCCTTCCACATCCTCTTATGGGGAAAATGCCTGTTCGTGAAATCATCATGTTGTCGGCCTACCATGTAGAGCACCATTTGGGGACCTTAAAAAATCATTACGGTAGTTAGGATACAGACTTTAAGTAGTCCAAGACATTCTTATAAATCCTGTCTTCAATATTTGAAACATCTGCTTTAACAAAGGTTTCACCAGTAATATTCTCATACAGCTCAATGTAGCGGTCGCTTACGGTAGAAATATAGTCGTCACTCATATAAGGCACCGATTGACCTTCCAAGCCTTGAAATCCGTTGGCAATAAGCCATTGCCTTACAAACTCCTTAGATAACTGTTTTTGCGGTTCACCTTTAGCTTGTCGGTCTTCATAACCATCTGCATAAAAATAGCGCGAGGAGTCTGGCGTATGAATTTCATCTATGAGCACTATTCTGCCATCTTTAGTTTTGCCAAACTCGTATTTGGTATCCACTAAAATCAAACCACGCTCGGCAGCAATCTCGGTTCCTCGTTCAAAGAGTTTTCTGGTGTAGTCTTCTAAAACGTGATAATCCTCTTCAGAAACAATGCCTCTTTTTAAAATATCTTCCCTAGAGATATCTTCATCGTGATCTCCTTTTTCGGCTTTTGTTGCTGGAGTAATAATTGGTTGTGGGAATTTGTCGTTTTCCTTCATTCCTTCTGGCATAGTAACACCGCACAACATACGTTTACCTGCTTTATATTCGCGAGCGGCATGACCAGAAAGATACCCACGTATCACCATCTCTACCTTAAATGGTTCACATAGATGACCAACGGCAACATTAGGGTCAGGCGTGGCCACTAACCAGTTAGGTACTAGGTCTTCAGTAGCCTTCATCATTTTGGTGGCAATCTGATTTAGGATTTGTCCTTTATAAGGGATACCCTTTGGCATTACCACATCAAAAGCGCTAAGCCTATCGGTTGCCACCATAACCAAAAGGTCATTACCCATGTAATAAACCTCCCTAACCTTTCCTTTGTAAACCCTAACCTGATTAGGAAACTGAAAATTGGTATCTATAATCGTATTCATTGGTAACTATTTATGGCCTATGGATTAATCTCTATTTTCAATACTCTTGTAAGCGGCAATCACTTTCTTAACAAGTTTATGCCTAATAACATCTTTATCATCCAAATATACGATGCCTATACCGTTAATATCCTTAAGCACCAACAACGCTTCCTTTAAGCCAGATATGGTTCGGCGCGGTAAATCTACCTGACCAGGATCGCCTGTTAACAAGAACTTGGCATTCTTTCCCATCCTTGTTAAGAACATTTTCATCTGTGCGTGCGTGGTGTTTTGCCCTTCATCTAAAATAACAAAGGCATTATCCAAGGTGCGGCCACGCATAAACGCTAAAGGTGCAATCTGTATGATGCCTTTTTCAATATAATTATCGAGTTTCTCATGAGGAATCATATCCCGTAGCGCATCATAGAGTGGTTGCATGTAAGGATCCAACTTCTCTTTGAGGTCACCTGGTAAAAAGCCCAAGTTTTCACCAGCTTCCACCGCTGGTCGTGTTAAGATAATACGCTTAACCTCTTTTTTCTTTAGGGCTTCTACGGCAAGTGCAACTCCTGTATAGGTTTTACCCGTTCCGGCAGGTCCTATGGCAAAGACCATATCATTTTTACGGATGGCTTCTACCAATTTTCTTTGATTAACCGTCTGTGCTTTAATGAGCCTACCGCCAACACCATGAACAAGAACGTCTCCACTTTTTGCAGAGGTGGTATAATCCTCGCTACTGTTACTTGTTAAAACCCGCTCAATGACATTTTCGTCCAATTTGTTGTAGCGACCAAAATGTTGCATGAGCATCATCATTCGTGTGTCAAACTCTTCTAAGAGATCTTCATCTCCATACGCCTTAATTTTATTACCTCTAGCTACAATTTTTAGTTTGGGAAAGTATTTTTTAAGTAGTTCGATATTAGCGTTTTGAGCCCCGAAGAATTCTTTGGGTGAAATTTCCTCTAGCTCTAAAATAAGTTCATTCAAAAGGCTGTTTGATTTAGTGTGTTAATCTGTTTTCTTTTCTTAGTTTTGTGAATCAAATCTAACAATTTTACAACGAGGATTCTAGAAAAAATTATCAACAATTAAACATATGGCAATAATCACTTTAACGACTGATTTTGGTGAAAAGGACCATTTTGCCGGCGCCATAAAAGGAGCTATTTACAGCCAGTTATCGGAGGTTAGGATTGTTGATATATCGCATTCGGTATCACCTTTCAATATTTTGGAAGCAGCGTACATTATTTTAAATGCTTACAGTAGTTTCCCCAAAGGCACCATCCACATCATAGGTATTGACTCAGAGTTAAACCCTGAAAATAAGCATATTGCGATGAAGCTAGATGATCATTACTTTATATGTGCCAACAACGGTATTATGAGTATGATTTGTGCTGAAATTGCACCAGAAAAGATTGTGGAAATCAACATTCACGATAAAATTGAAACAAGTTTTTCGGTTCTCGATGTTTTTGTGAAGGTGGCCTGCCATATCGCTCGAGGTGGTACACTAGAAATCATTGGTAAAGTTATTAACAGTATTAAACCCATAAAGAATTTAGAACCCTTTGTCAATGACGAAAAAAATCAAATAATTGGAACGGTTATCTATATTGACAATTACGGTAATGTAGTGACCAACATTAAGAAAAGATTTTTTGAGACTGTTCAAAAAACAAGACCTTTCGAGATTTCGGCAAGAAATCACAAGTTCTATAAAATTTATAAGAAATACAGTGATATTGTAGATTTCAGCCAAGACGAATCAAAACGAAACGATGAAGGAAAGGGTCTGGTTGTTTTTAATTCTTCAGGCTATTTAGAAATTGCCGTTTATAAAAGTAATTGCGATACGGTAGGAAGCGCTTCAACATTGATGGGTTTAAAAACCATGGATACGGTAACCGTAAATTTTTTAAAACCTTAAAACTGTGTTAGTCCGAATTGTTAAAATGACCTTCAAACCTGACGCTATTGCAGCGTTTAAAGAAAATTTCAATCGCAATAAGGAGGCCATAAGGCAGTTTCAAGGGTGCCAGTTCCTGGAGCTCTACAGAGACAAGCACAACACCACTATTTTTTTCACCTACAGCTATTGGGAATCCGAAGCTGCCCTTGAATCCTACAGACATTCAGATTTGTTTAAATCGGTATGGGCAAAGACGAAACCTCTATTTGCTGCCAAACCTGAGGCGTGGAGTGTTGATAAAGTTGTATCCTTGCACTAAATTTAGCCGTTGTAAAAGAAGCTCATGAGATGTTAGCACTTTTAAAAAAAGAAATACATACCTTTTTTAATTCACCTATAGGCTATTTGGTTATTGGTGTCTTTTTAGTGCTCAATGGTCTATTCCTCTGGGTGTTTGACGGTGACTTCAACATTTTAAATTCTGGTGTGGCAAGTCTTCAGAACTATTTTGTCCTTGCACCATGGATATTATTGTTTCTAGCACCAGCGGTTACCATGCGGAGCTTCAGTGACGAAAAAAAACAAGGTACCCTAGAGGTCTTACTCACCAAACCTTTATCTTACGCCCAAATCGTTTTAGGTAAATTCCTTGGGTCTTTTTGTTTGGTTTTAATCGCCCTTATCCCAACGATTACTTACGTTTATGCCTTACGAGCCTTTGCTTTAGACGGCTCATCACTGGACTATGGCAGTATTCTTGGCTCTTATCTGGGGCTCATTTTCTTAATTGCCTCTTATGTTGCTATTGGCGTATTTGCGTCGGCACTTACAGGAAATCAAATCGTAGCGTTTATAGTGGCCGTATTCATCTGTTTTGTGCTCTACTATGGCTTTGAAGGCCTTTCAGGTTACGATGCTCTAGGAGGTCTTATCAATGTTGAAAGCTTGGGTATGTCTGATCATTACAATAGTATGTCTAGAGGCGTTTTAGACTCCAGGGACATTATCTATTTTTTAAGTATTACCACAGCTTTTATTCTATTTACCATATTAAGAATTAAAACGAGTAAGTCATGATCATAACACCATTGCTTGTAGTTTTTATGGTAATAGTATTTATAGTGCTATTCTTGTTTTTCAATACCATTGACAGGCGAAAGTGGCTCACCTTTCTTGTGAGTATGGTGTTTACACCAATAGTCTATTTTTATGTCTTTTATCCTTTTTTGAATATCATCAGCAATTTTCATCACCAAAAGTATTTCGACGCGAGTGCTTGGAACGAAAAGCCTGCTTTACGCTATGAAATGATAGATGATATGATAGCAACGGACACCCTAATCGGGCTCTCCAAAAGTGCCATAGAAGAACGTTTAGGACGTTTTGAATGGCTCACTTGGGATGAATCAATGAAAAAACACGATAGCTCGCGGTGGAATTATGGTCTTGGCATTGAGCCTGGAGCTTTCAATAAAAACAAGGAAGCTTTAGAGATTATATTTAAAAATGATTCGGTGGTAAAACTGGCACCATATCAACAAAAAATAAGCTATGACTCCTCTGAAGAATAAGAGCATCCTATACATATTTGGAATTTTGATTGCGCTAATTCTAGTGAATTACCTCTCGAGTATTTTCCATAGTAGATGGGACCTTACCAAGGACAAACGGTATACACTGTCTGACACTTCAAAAGCTTTGGTAGCTGACTTAGAGGCTCCTTTAATTATCGATGTTTTTTTGGAGGGCGACCTACCCAAAGAGTTTAAACTGTTACAAGCCCAAACCAAGGATTTTATCGAAGAGTTTCAATCTGTATCCAATAAGATTTCGGTAAACTACATAGACCCCATTGAAGATGAAGACACGAGAGAAAGAAACATAAACCAGCTTACTGGCGCTGGACTAAAACCCTATATCAATACGGATAATTCCGATGGCAAAATAACCCAAAATCTCATCTTTCCCTGGGCTTTTGCAAGCTATAACGACAAAACTGTTAAGATTCCATTGCTCAAGCGCAGTATAACTAAACCGCTTGCAGAACAAATAGACAATTCTATTGAAGTCTTGGAATATGCTTTCGCGGATGGCTTCAACACCTTAATAAAACCAAAATCCAAATCCATAGCCGTACTAAGAGGAAATGGTCAGCTACAAGATGTTTACTTAACCGATGTATTAAAAACGCTTAGACCCTACTATAACATTGCACCGTTTACACTAGATAGTGTTGATACCAATCTTGAGGGTACCTTAAAACGTTTAAGCGCCTTTGACCTAATAATCAACGCTAAACCAACGGAACCGTTTTCAGAGAAAGAAAAGCTTGTACTAGACCAGTTTACCATAAATGGCGGTAAGAGTCTATGGCTTACCGAGGCCGTTTTTATGGATAAGGATAGCCTTTACAATGATAAAGGTAGTACCGTCGCCACCATTAAGGACCTAAACCTTAATGATTTTTTCTTCAAATATGGCGCACGGATAAACCCGGCTTTGGTTAAAGACCTCTACTCCGCTCCGATAATGCTTGCCTTTGGAGAAGGAAGCTCGGCACAATTGCAACCTGTAAGATGGCAATATTCGCCATTAGCTGCCACCAATGCGTCCCATCCCATAACAAAAAATTTGGGTTTTGTAAGGTGCGATTTTGCCAGTCCGATAGACACGCTGAAAAATAATATCAGTAAAACGATTTTACTGCAAAGCTCCGAGCAATCCAAAATTGAAGGTGTTCCAAAGACTATTGCCTTATCCTCAATAACTGAAGAATTGGATGAGAGTAGTTTTAATGCCGGAAGCCAGGTCTTGGGTGTACTTCTAGAAGGAACTTTTACTTCGGTCTATGAAAACAGGATTTTGCCCTATAAACTTCCAGAGTTTAAAACCAAAGGGAAATCCAGTAAAATCGTCCTAATTTCAGATGGCGATGTCATTAAAAATGATGTTTTAAAAAACAGACCTCAGGAGCTGGGTTTCGACCCTATTTCAGGAGAGACGTTTGCCAACAAAGAATTTTTGCTAAATGCCGTCAATTATATGCTAGACGATAGCGGACTTATAAACATCAGAGGTAAGGAAATTGATATTGCCTATCTCGACCCAGAAAAAATCAAAACCAAAAAGGTAAGTTGGCAGCTTTTAAACATTGTACTTCCACTGGTTATATTGACCGTTTTTGGGATGGTATTTAATTATTTGAGAAGACGCGCCAACACCTAGATTTTGTTAATAAGTTTCTTTTAGAAAACCCTTGTATTAAGATATATTTGTAGGATAAACCTAAAGTATAACACAGGAAAAATAAATATGAAATTTATAGTTTCAAGCACTTATTTATTAAAACAGCTTCAGACGCTCGGAGGCGTTATAAACAATAGTAACACCTTACCTATTCTTGATAATTTTCTGTTCGAATTAAATCAGTCAAAATTGACGATTTCAGCGAGCGATTTAGAAACCACGATGTCATCTACTATAGATGTAGAAAGTGAATCTGAAGGGAGCATTGCCTTACCTGCCAGATTACTGTTGGACACCTTAAAAACTTTTCCTGAGCAGCCCTTAACTTTCGTTGTTGAAGACAATAACACCGTTGAGATCAGCTCAAGCCACGGTAAGTATGCCTTGGCGTATGCTGATGGTGAGGAGTTCCCTAATGCCGTAAGTGTTGAAGATGCCAGTACAACAACCATAATGGGTGATATTTTGGCCACTGCTATAAGCAAGACCATCTTTGCTGCTGGTAACGATGACTTGAGACCGGTTATGAGCGGTGTGTTTTTTCAATTTGCCCAAGACAGCTTAACATTTGTGGCCACCGATGCCCATAAATTGGTAAAATACACGCGAAACGACGTCAGCGCCACAGAATCTGCTGAGTTCATAATGCCTAAGAAACCGCTTAATCTATTAAAGGGCATTTTAGCAGGCAGTGAAGATGATGTACTTGTAGAATACAATGAATCCAATGCCAAGTTTACTTTTGATAATTCGGTACTTATATGCCGATTAATCGATGGCAAATATCCAAATTACGAAGCGGTTATTCCGAAGGAAAATCCTAACAAACTGGTTATTGACAGAACGCAATTCCTTAATTCCGTTCGTCGGGTGAGTATTTTCTCCAATAAAACAACACATCAAATTAGGCTTAAAATTGCAGGTGCCGAATTAAACATATCTGCTGAGGATATTGATTACAGCAATAAAGCAGAAGAGCGCTTGTCTTGTGATTACCAAGGTGATGATATGCAGATAGGGTTTAATTCACGATTCTTAACGGAAATGATAAATAACCTTAACTCTGACAATGTGCAATTAGAAATGAGCCTGCCTAATAGAGCTGGTATTTTAACGCCTGTTGATGGATTGGATGAGGGTGAGCATATTACCATGTTAGTGATGCCCGTCATGCTCAACAATTAAATAGAAGAAAACCATATATCATATAATAAAAAGGCACGATTAACATCGTGCCTTTTTCTTTATCTCTTATAGGAAACTGACTATTTTAACGTCAGTATAATTTACTAACTAACAAAATTAAGAGATAAGGGGTAGCTTGGCAATTCGCCATTACTAGCTTTTATTCCGTTTATGATTGGCATAACAAAGGCAATAATACTAATTAGAATTATGGTTAAAATGCCCAATCCAAACACAAAGATCAAAGGAATACTAATAATGTAATATATTAAAACGCTTAACTGAAAGTTAAGGATTCGCTTTCCGTGTTCATCCATCCCCTCAACATTATCCTTTTGGCTTGCCCATATAACCAACGGAACAATTAAACCGCCAAAACCAGTGATATAAGTTAAGAGTTGTGACAAATGCGTAATAACAATCAATTGATTGTCCGTGCGCTTAAGCGTATGATAATTTGATTCCATTTCTAACAGTATTACACTAATAAGACGACATAAGAACAAAAATGTTACAAAAAAAGAGCACAAAAATTGTGCTCTTTAAAAACGATTGAAAAGAAAATCTAGTTCTCTCCCTTTCCCTTACCACTGAGCATAAAATTAATTAAGACTCCAATAAGTATAATTACCACTAGAACAAAGACTCCTATCATAATAACTCCATTGCTCCAGTCGTAAAGGAGAGCTGTTAATAAATTAAGCATAATATTCAGTTTATTGAAGCATAAAAGTACCCGAACTGAGATGAAATAAATATGATAAATGTCACCTCAAGTAAATATTTTAGCTATTAATGGCTCATTCTACAAAAAGAGCCCTCTCATGCACCAAGATTGACACTCCATTTCAGGTCTGCTCGCAGATAGCCATCTGTGAGTTTAATGGTTACTATGGAGCAAACTCGTTTTAATTTCTCTGATGCTCAGAATTGACAACAATTCCATTACCTACAATTTCACTATATTTAGTTGAAGTAATCAACCTAAAATACGCGATTTCCCATGAATAACAGACTAACCCTAATTACTCTGATTATTTGCGTTCTTAATTTCTATAGTGCTACGGCATTTCAACTTTTGCAAAGTCCTCAAGTTGATAGTACCAAAACAGTGCAAAAAAAGGATAATAAAGACCCTCTTGGCCGTTCAAACCCAAAAGGCGCGGTAGAAGGTTTTCTCAATTCCTTAGCACAGGATAATTTTTTAAAGGCGGCTGAATACCTTGATTTCTCACAGACTAATGCTGCAGCTATTGATTCTTCATTCATTCCAAAGATTAAAACTATAGAAGCCTTACTTAATAGGTATGGGAATATGCTTCCCATTAGCATTATAAACAATACACCAGAAGGTAATTTAAATGATGGTTTAGACCTCAACCTTGAACATATAGGCTCTATAACAACTAAAGATAACGCTATCTCCGTCTTCCTTGAACGAGTCACTAAGGATGGTAGCAATCCTATCTGGCTTGTTTCTGGTCAAACCACGAAAAACCTACTGGATTATATTGATTCTACAGACTTGTCTAATCTCCAAAGTCCAATTCCCCAGGACATATTAAGAGGTAAATGGAAAGGTGCTCCGATATTTGATTGGATTGCTATAATTGTTCTTGCCATTGCCTCATACATGGCGGCATGGTTCATTACCATTCTTATTAAACTATTTGTGCGCGCTATATGGACAGGTTCTAAAGCCAGTAAATACAGTAACTTCCTAAGAGCCTTACTAATACCATTACGCTTAATTATTGCCGTTGCTATTTTGGTAAGTACGACACAACTTATTGGACTTTCCATTATAGTAAGACAAGCCTTTAGTTATGTGAATATAATCGCTATGTGGACAGCTTTGTTCATTTTCATATGGCTACTAATTGATACCTTTTCTGCCATAGGTGAAGAACGTTTACGAGAACGCAACATTTTCAGTGGTCTATCTGCCATTTCCTTTTTAAAGAACAGTGCCAAATTCACACTTATTGCCATTGCAGTTTTAATCATTTTCGAAACACTTGGTTTTAATGTTACGGCTGGTATCGCCGCACTAGGAGTTGGTGGTATTGCCTTGGCTTTAGGTGCCCAGAAAACAGTTGAAAATATCGTAGGTGGACTATCGGTTATATTTGATCAGCCTGTTGCAGTGGGTGATTTCTGTAAATTTGGAGATACAGTTGGTACGGTGGAAAAAATTGGAATGCGTTCTACTAGAATTCGCACCTTAGGACGAACACTAGTTACCATCCCAAATGCCGACTTTTCCTCCCAGCTTATAGAGAATTACGCTAAGCGCGACATGTTTTTGTTCCATACAACTCTTGGGCTTCGCTATGAAACCTCCTCTCACCAAATGCGATATATATTGGTAGAATTAAGGAAAATTCTTTATGCGCATCCTAAAGTTGACCCAGAACCTGCCCGTGTGCGATTTTTGGGTTATGGGAGTGATGCCTTAAAAGTAGAAATCATGGCCTACGTTCATGCCGCTGATTGGAATGAATACTTAGGTATACAGGAGGATATTAATTTTAGAATAGCCGAGGTTATTGAAAATAGCGGTAGTGGTTTTGCATTCCCATCTCAAACCGTATATATTTCTCAAGATCAAGGCCTGTCCGAAACCAAAAAAGCGGAAGCGGAAGCCAAGGTTAAAGAATGAATCGAGAACAACGAACTCCAAATTCCTAACTTTGATAGCCAAACTATTGAATCGCTTAGAAACACCTTAACCTATCCTCCTAATTCTGAAAAAAGTTGATTTACTTATAGAGTAAAGAATAGACTACTGTTTTGGGAATGCGGTAATTTCAAATGCCGCTGAAGCCACTTCTAGCCTACCTTCTGAATTATTTATGGCCTGAAGCACTTTTTTGTAAATTTTATCTTTTGTTGTTCCACGCATCTTGTAATCTACAACATATCTTAAGGTGAAATCTATCCAGTTTTCATCAAACTTCATTAAAACAAAAGGATCTACTCTAGCGTCCTCAACCATATACTTTTCGGTCATTTTGTGCCAGTGTTTCTTGGCTTCTGAACTGAACTCTCCTTGAACTTCCATTAAAATCTCTAAAAATTTCTCATTGGCATAATCATAATCGCAATTGGTTTTAATCGGAATTCTAATCTCATCCCATAAAAAAGGAAAATCGCCCGAATAATTATGTACCGGAGCCTTAAAAATAAAACTGTTAGCAACTTTGGTTATACGTCCGTTGTAACGATCGCCATTGATCCAGTCGCCTGTTTCCATTAGTGACGTTCGCAACAAGCCAACATCAATGACATCCCCTTTAATTCCACCCAATAGCACGCGATCACCCACCTTAAAAAAGTTTGAGGTATGAAGCACCAAATAACCTGCAAAACTTGCAATGACTTCCTGAAATGCAAATGCTACTCCGGCACCTGCAACACCTAATACCACACTCAAAGCCGATAGTTGATTACTAAATACAACCAGCGCTACTGTCACGGCTGCGATATAACCTATTATGTTCACAAACTTTCTAGCTCTATAACGCGAACTTGCATCTGGTATATGTCTCGGGATTACTCTTTTGATTATTAAAGAAATAAAGGCAATAATTATGATAGCTATGAGCAAGGAAATGATGCTCTTGCCTAAATTACTTTTTAAGAATTCAAGAATTTCAGTCATTTTTTATTGGCCATTTTCATTTTGTTTTTAATCTGTCTTTAGAAATGCTAAAACCTCATTTCCATCTTTATCCGTAAACACTAAAAGACGCTCGTCAAAACTATAGCTATTAACTTTTGAAAGCGCTCTATTGTAGCGCTCTGGCACCTCCATATCAGGGCACATTTTTCTAGTAGACCCAATGCCATCTATAGCAATGGTCTCTTCAGTCAATTCCGTTATGGTTCCGAAATAATTATTACATCCATCACTACCGAATATTTTCATTTCGCTAACATTAACCTCTAATTGAGGCACCTTTACCATTCTGTTGATGGGATTACCATTTATGCGCACAGCAGTCCAAATGTCATTTAACCGTATTGTGTTTTTCGTTTGATCTATTTTATTAAAAACCAGTTGCGCGTCCTTCTTCTTATTTAATAATGACAATTTGTTATCTGCCAGTGTATATCCAGCTGTTTCTCGTAGGGTTTTAAAAAAAGAATCCTCCATGGCTTGGTGCTCGCACATCCTTAAGGTGTTTAATAGCTCTCCAAAAGTCAAATTTTCAAGTCCTAAGGCTGTTATGGTCCCTTTATAACTATTGCAACCACCATTGCCATTAACGGTCATGTTTAATAAATTAAAAGACAGCGTAGGTACAATTGTATCCTGACTTAAAGGCTGGTTTACCAAAGTATTTACCTCCCAATCACCATTCAAGGCTATTCTTGGATCTTGTTTTTGTTCTAACTCTTTTGTCATTTTATAAATGATGCTAGAAGCGTCTGCAGGAACAGGCTCTTCACGCTCAGTTTCTAAGACTTCGATTTTTTTTAGAATACCGTCTTCAAATTGAAAACCTTCGATATCAGCGTAGAAATTCTGCCATTCTGCATATTGCAAATCCTCCCCTTTAGAAATTAAAAGGCAGCTTGATGGCCCTGCACCACTTTCACAATTGGTTTTAAATCCACTGACCCAAAAGATGCTCGTCTTTTGTTTTTCGGATGAACAAGATGCTAAGGTTGTGACTACTAGAATAATTAGACTTAATTTTTTCATGATTTATTTTAAGCTTTAGATTTTCTTCTCCCTATGAGATAACCCACATAAAAAGGCAGACCCAATACCACAATAAATAAGAGTATAAAATACAGTATTAAACTGCCAAGCATATCACCAACACTATCAAAAACAGTTGTAATCCATTCGTCGACCAGCGTTTCCGCCTTTTGTGTTAAGGCTACACGCTCCCGTTTTATAATAGAATCCAAGGCAACGCGTTCTCTTAGAAGCATGCTATCCACTGAGGTAAGGTCTGCAGACAAACTTTCCATGGCCGAACCAATTTCGTAATTAAGCCCTTCAAATAAGGGGCTAATGTTGTATCTAAATTCAACGATGGCTTCCTTGATGGTCTCAGGTGAATTTTCAGCAACCGTAATCAATCGCTCAAATTGTCGGTCGATTTCAGCCATTTTGGCTTCGAAATCCATGGAGTCGATTCCTCTTTTTCGCAGTATCATCTCAGCCTTCCAATTTAAACGTTTTCCTGAAGCATCTGAGTAATATCCAAACCTATTAGTGGCATCGGCAACGACTTCGGATAGTGTTCCTACAGTCTGTACGGCCGTGCTGTCTGGAATCTGCTTAAATTTCATATAGGATTCCCTAATGGATTTATGCTTAAATTCCTGCTGCAGCAATAAAGGAGACTCCTTGGCATAATTTTCTACAAAGGTCTTGATCTTTTCAAATTCCCCTTTTGGCAGCACACTAGCCGCAATCTTTTGTATACCATCTATATTCTTTTGTACTGCATCCAAAGCAATAGGGTTATATTTACCAAAAACCGCTTTTAATTCTGGGTTCTCAAAGGACTGCTTTACTTCCAAAAAATAAGACCACGTATCCATCAAGGCTATTTTTGGTTCCGTTTGAAAACTTAGTTTACCTAATTCCTCCGAAGTTTGAATTTTCCAGTACAGCGTATTGACTTGGATATCCTTATTGCCCTGGGCTAATTTTGCGATACTATCCGCAGCCACTTCTACGTTGTCCATAGCTGCTTGGGCAAAGTTTTGAGTGAGAAGCCTGGTATTAAGTTCCCTGACGCCTAACGGCTTTTGTTCATTTTCAACTTTTACCAAAGAACAGGACGTGAATGCCAGTACCCAAAATGACACCACAAGTAGTTTTAAGGTTAACGAATCAATCCATGTTTTATCTAGAGGGATTTTTGGCGCCGGTTTCATAATTATAAATACTTTGCTATTGGCTTTATAAGCCCATACTTTATTTTTTTTAATATATCAATTCAAAATTATTCACCCAAAGTTCACTTCCTATGGCTCCCGTAAAAAAATCGCCTAAGGCGCTCGAAGAAAAAACTACCGTAATGTGTGTAGGCGTGTCTTGAGGGTCTCCCCAGGTTTCGCCTTCACGGATATTTGCATACTCAAACTCCGGGTCTGAAGGTGTCAATTCCCCATATTTAATATCTACTTCAAGATCGGTAAAATTGCTTACTGTGGCATCACTCCTAAACCAACCTGTACCAATTCTTTGAACCATATCGCCTTCTCTTTTTTCCAATAAAACGTATATGTCACATTGGTCACCTCCTGGCAAGGGATTACCATCAGCATCTTCATAAGATGGCCCTGGCGTGTAAAGATATTCTACAGCAAAAGCACTTGGCCTACCACTAAAAGGAGTTCCAAAATTGATATTGGAACGAGGATCGGTAGGATTAGGAAATCCTTCTGTAAAGGTACCTGTAAATAACGTAGCCGCTGCCATTCTCACTAATAAAGGGGCTTCAACACTGGTTAAACGTGCTGCAAAGTCGCCATTTCCCAAATCTTCTGGATTGGTATTGGCATCTCCAGCAATGGCCAAAGCTCTGTTAGCTGTGCCCCAAACCGTGTTGTCTGCATCCAAACCAGGTTGTTGGTAATCGCTAACTGGATACCAATCGTCAAAATTACTATTTGGCAGTTGTGGATTAGGCAATGCCGCCACGGCTGTTACGGTCCACTCTGCCGTAGAATTATCTTCTGCAGTAACTGTATAAACAACAGGTTCTGTAAAGTTTTGAGCTTCATTTATAGCTGGAGTAATACGTGCCAAATTTGAAATTTCAATAGTAGATGGCACTAAATTGGAGAGATCCGCTTCTTCGCTCATTGGAATGATAATGGTTCGTTCCTCACTTGAAATTGCGGTTAAGCCAGCTTGACCTGGCAATTGAAATGCTTTTATTTCCTTAAAATTAGACAACCCAAACTCATCATCAGAAACACAGCTGTTGAAGCCTATTGCTACGATAATTAGAACGACTAAAAGTTGAAGTTTTTTACATGTCATAATTTTATTTGATTATCGTGATTCATATTTCAATTAATCCATCGTCTTTTAAAAATAATAGGCTACTCCTAGGTTTAAGGCTAATAGGTTTAATTGTAAATCTATACTAGTAGTTTCTATACGTTGTTTGTTAGCCTCATTATTATTTAAAACCTCCTCTTCAACTCGTGTCTTTAATCCAGCAATATTGACAGTGGTTTCAAAGGCCCAATTTCTAGTAAAAAACAAAGCCACACCGGGACTCACACCCAAATTTAATTCAAAAAAGTTACCATTAATTTTGTCGATATCGTCAGATCTAAAAATACGTTCCAAGGATTCCCCAAAAGTTAAGCCCAACTCTGTCTGCACAATGATTTGCAGTTTTCCTTTTCCTATCGGGATGTACTGGCGCATGTTTGGAGCAATGGAAAACCCTCTCTGTAAACGCTTTGACGTGATTTCCTGATCATTTTCGTCAAGAAAGGTTATCTCTTCTCTTTGCTGACCGTAACCCATGGAAAAGCCCAAGGTAAAGTTATCTTTAATGGCATAACCGCCATTTCCAACAATTCTGTAATTTAAACGGTCCTGATCAACGACCTGCCTTAATAGTTGGTCTTCATTTTCGGCTTTCCGCTGATCTAAGGAAAAAGTCAGAGCACTATAAAAACGCCCTTTTTTAATACCATAATCTTCATTGTTATCATCAGAATTTTGTGCCTGAGCATTTATTCCTATCAGGATAACTATAATAGTTATTAAATAATTAAATACCATTTTCATTTTTTTAGTCTGCTTTTTTACGCATTGTTAATCCAACGTTTGAACGCCGCCTCCGTTGACAAATAAGACCTGACCGCTCACCCACTCCGAGATAGGAGCAGCAAAGTATAAAACGGCACCAGAAATATCCTCAACCTCACCAAGTCTCTTAATGGGCGTATTTTTAAGGATTCGTTGCTCAATTTCTGGCGTAAGGACACTAGCTAATGCCTTGGTGCGCGTTGCTCCAGGACCTACACAATTTAAGCGAATGCCAAATTCTCCATAATCAAAGGCTAAATTAGCCGTCATATGGTTAAGTGCCGCCTTGGAACTGGCATAAGCACTCATGTTAGGACTCTTGTTAATTGAGCCCATGGAAGTTATATTGATAACTGAACCATAGCCACTTTTTTGCATTTCTGGAGCACAAAGTTGCGTAAGGCGCCATGCACTAAACAAGTTAAGCTCAAACACCCACTTAAATCGATCAACATCAATTTTAAAAGGGTTTTCTCGACCACCGCCACCACCACCAGCGTTATTTACAAGAATTTCGATGCCGCCATAAGTTTCCTTGGCAACTGTTACAACGTTTACCAAATCTTCATCCTTAGTAACATTACAAGCTACCGCGATAGCCTTCCCACCGTCAGACCGAATTTCGTTAGCTACGGATTCAGCATATTCCAAGGTTAAATCTGAAACAACAATATTGGCACCATAAGCACCCAAAATTTTGCAGCAGGCCTTTCCTATCCCATTTCCTCCACCCGTAACAATAGCAGTCTTCCCTTTTAAATCGAAATGATTAGATATATTCACTCTATTTAATTTTTAAAATGTATGCCTTTAAAACAGGCTTTCCCTATCTGAGAATTCTATATTAAAAATAGCTTTTAAAACTTCAATTTGGTCAATTGACATTGAATTTTTTTACCTCTCACAGCTGGCGTGTTGGGTTCATCAGCACATTCGCAAAGTTTCGTTGTCCCGTAGTCATTAGCCCGTTCGTGCGCATCAGATCTTGCCCATACCGTAACTAAAGCATTTTCTGCTGGATTACTCTCGCAATCGCCATCAATTTCAAAGGCATGAATGGTGTCTTTTGGGTTCAGGATGTTCTCTTCCTGGGCCGTCACCCAGAATGAAAAAAGCATGAACAAACAGAATGGAATAGCGGTTAGGGTTTTCATTTTGTAAGTTTTGTCTATGTAAAATTAACTTTTTATTAAACAAAACAATTTTTTTTCCTAACTATTCAATAATCTGCTTAAAATCTTAATGATTTTTTAAAATAGGTGTGTTTTCAAACCTAAGCCGTTTGCCTTAAACTTCCTTGCCTTTCATCATTTTATTCCAATAGAGATAAGGCAAGCCATATTTCTTTAACATCCACAAGCGCCAGTGTTCCTTTTCACTATTGAAGACCAACATCTGTTTAAGTTTTGGGTCTGGGATAAAATTATTCTCATAGTCAAATTCGGCTAAAATCATTTTGCCATAAGCTGTGACTAAAGGACAGGAAGAATAGCCGTTATAAGATTTATTGCCTTTTTTACCATGAGCTATGAGCTGCAAGATATTATCTGAAACCACAGGAACCTGTTTGCGTATAGCTGCTCCCGTTTTAGCGGTTGGCAGCGCTGCAACATCGCCCAGACCAAAGATATTGGGATACTTATTGTGTTGTAGGGTATGTTTATCTACATCTAACCATCCGGCTTCATTAACCAAAACCGATTCCTTTACAAACTTGGGAGCGGTTTGAGGCGGTGCAAGGTGCAGCATATCAAAAGGCATTTCTATAATGGATTCACCAGACATCACCTCACGCAATTCGTTATCTTCGTTGATAACACATTTATTCTCACCTGTACCAACACCTTTAAAAGTTACGATTTGGTTTTCGGCATCAATTTTAATGGGTGCATAAAAGGGTTTGAAGTGAATGCCATACCTACTGACTACTTGCATTAAACTTTCGCGAATTTCCTTAACACCAAAAATAACGGAGCCTGGCGTCGCAAAAACTATATTGGTCTTGTCTTTAAGACCATGCTTTTTAAAATAGTCTGCAGCTAGATAGGCGATTTTTTGGGGTGCGCCACCACATTTAATTGGTGTGGTTGGTTGCGTGAACACAGCGTTACCACCCTTAAAATTTCTTAGGACTTCCCACGTATGTTTGGGATCCGTGTAATTACTGCAAACCACACCTTTGCCTAGTGACTCTGTAAGTCCTTCTATTAACGAGGTATCCATGACCAAACCAGGCGATACAATGAGATAATCGTAAGTGATGTTCCCGCTCTCCTTAGTGGCTACAGCATTCGCTTCTGGGTCAAAACCCGTGGCGTAATCTTTTATCCAGTCTACTTCTTTAGGCATCACAGAAGCCATTGGCTTTTTGGTTTTTTCAAAATCGTAAGTTCCTGCACCGACTAAAGTCCAAGCAGGTTGATAGTAATGCCAATCGGCTGGCTCTATGATGGCAATGTCCAAGGTCTTATCCTTGTCTAAAAGATTAGCAGCCGTCATAATGCCACCTGACCCTCCGCCGATAACTAAAATTTGATAATGTGATTTCATACGTGATTAGATTGTTAGTTAGAATTTATCTGTTATAAGTTACGGACGGTAAATTCATTCGGCGTAACAAATGTTACATTGAGGCATTGCAAAAGGGATTTAAATACCTGTTAGCGGTAACTCATTATGCCGCCCTTTAAGTCGTATATCTCTTTAAAGCCCATGGCTTCTAGCTTCTTTGCCGTCTGCCTGCTACGATTGCCACTTCTGCAGTACAGGTAGATTGGTTCATTTTTATTGAGCTTGTTAAATTCAACATTGAATTTACCTGAATAAAAATCTATGTTCTTGGCTTTACCGATGCGTCCACTTTTATATTCAGATGGTGTTCTTACATCGATAAGCTGAACGTTCTTCTGGTTGATTTTTTCTTTGAATTCTGAAGCTGATATGCGTTTTATTGCTGAATCTTTTGATTGTTTAGAGCCAAATAGGAATGAAAAAATTGACATAATAATTAAAATTAGTTGTTCTTGTTATGCTTTGATCGGTACTTATGGGCAAGGTGTAAAAAAGCATGCATCACAACGAATGTAATACATGCTCTTTCCCATTAAACCAATACCTTACTTTAATGTTGATGGACAAACGTAATCTGTCCGAGGTATATCCGTTTGTTTTATAGCCTTGTAGCCTCCAGCGACATCCACCAAATTATGTATGCCTCTACTTTTAAGTATGGAAGCTGCGATGACAGAGCGGTAACCACCTGCACAATGAAGGTAAAACGTTTTGTCTTCTGGAAACTCGCTAAGATACCTGTTAAGGTAATCGAGTTGTGTGTTTTTCGCACCATCGACATGTTCTGCCGTAAATTCTCCTTCTCTTCTAACATCAAAAACATAATCTTTATTGGCTTCATAAAGTTTTGAAAATTCTTCAGCAGATATGGACTTGAGCGTGTCTATCTCCATTCCTGCGTCCTTCCAAGCCTTAAAGCCACCATCGAGATAGCCAATAACATTATCGAAACCTACGCGAGACAGTCTTGTTACCACTTCTTCTTCACGGCCTTCTGGCGCCACCAATAATATGGGTTGCGTCACATCTACAATCAAAGCTCCAACCCAAGGCGCAAAATTACCGTCGATACCTATAAATATAGATCTCGGAATGTGCCCTTTTACAAATTCTGACTCCTTTCTTACATCTAATACTACAGCTTCAGTTTCGTTCGCAGCAGCTTCAAAGGCCTTAGGCGACAAGGCATTATGGGCTTTACTCAAAACTTTATCAAAACTTTCATAACCCTTGATATTCATCATAACATTTTGAGGGAAATACCCAGGTGGTTCTGTTAATCCTTCCAATACAGCCTCAATAAATTCTTCTTTGGTCATATCTTCACGAAGGGCATAATTGGTTTTTTTCTGATTACCTAGTGTGTCCGTAGTCTCCTTGCTCATATTTTTTCCGCAAGCTGACCCAGCGCCATGGTTTGGGTACACGATTAAATCGTCACTCAATGGCATGATCTTATTTCGTAATGAATCGTAAAGGTGGGATGCCAACTTTTCTTGGGTGAGCTCTGCCACGACTTTTTGTGCTAAATCTGGTCTACCAACATCGCCAATAAATAAGGTGTCTCCAGTAATGATACCATGCTCCTTGCCATTTTCATCGATAAGTAAATAGGTTGTACTTTCCATGGTATGCCCTGGAGTATGGATGACTTTAACCTTGTAATCTCCAACTTCAAAAATTTGACCATCCTCAGCTACGATAGCTTCATAATTAGGCTTTGCCGTTGGACCGAATACAATTTGTGCTCCGGTTTTTTCCTTTAGATCCAAATGTCCTGAGACAAAATCGGCATGGAAGTGAGTTTCAAAAATATATTTGATTTTTGCGTTATCCTTTTTAGCTCTGTCTATATAAGGCTGGACTTCGCGAAGCGGATCAAAAATTGCGGCTTCGCCATTACTTTCCAGATAGTAGGCCGCATGGGCCAAGCATCCAGTATAAATTTGTTCGATTTTCATTGTTATAGTAATTAATATTAGTTTAATGCAATTTGAATATAAGGCGTGTTGCCGAAAACGGTTGTAACATTGGTTACATAGTCAATTCTTTGTAAATGATGTAAATACCCATAACGAGTACAAACCATCCAAAGCCTTTTTTCAGTTTCTTGCCCTCAATAAAGTTAGACAAATAAATCCCGATAAAAATCCCTACAACCGATAATCCAGTGAAGATCAATAAAAATGTCCAATCGATATCCAAATTTTGAACATCCCCTAAAAATCCGATGAGCGATTTAATGGCGATTATCAAAAGTGAGGTCGCCACAGCTTTCTTCATGGGTAGCTTGGCCAGCAAGACGAGAGCGGGAATAATCAAAAACCCTCCTCCTGCACCTACGATACCAGTAATAAGACCAACCAAAACACCTTCAACTATAATCAAGGGATAGTTATAGGATACTTCAGTTTCTTCGCCATTATCTTCCCGTTTATTCCTTATCATGGAAACTGATGCCACAAGCATCACCAATGCAAAAAACAACATAATGGCAATATTGTTGGTAAGGTCAAAATCGCCAACGCTAAAAATAACCTCTGGAATAGCTGGGACTAAATATTTTCGAGCTATGTAAACAGCGATGAAAGCCGGAATGGCAAAAACAATAGCTGTTCTAAAATCCACCAATCCCTTTTGAATGTTACGCAAAGCCCCAACTAATGAAGAGACACCAACCACAAATAAGGAATAGGCCGTAGCCGTAACTGGGTTAATAAATAGCAAATAGACTAATATAGGAACGGTAAGTATGGAACCACCTCCACCGATCAATCCCAAAACCACGCCAATAAGCAAGGCGCCAGCATATCCTAAAATTTGATTTATATCCATATTGTATTGATTAGTTAGGGGTTAAAGCTAACCCAAAGTCCCTTGGCAATACGTAACAATTGTTACTCGGTGATAGCTCTAGTAAAATTAAGGATAACTTTTGGTTCTTAGTTTTAATAACGGTATTCAACATTAAGCTGTATTATGAATATTTATTAATAAAATGTCAATTACATTAAACTATTGTTAAAATAATGCTTTTAAATCCCTAATTTTTTAATAATTATTCAAAACTGATTATATTAAAGAAAAACAAAAAAAGCATGAAAAAATTTATTTTAACCTGGTATCCCGTGATACTAGCCTTTATCTGTTTATTGTATTCGGTAGGGCTAGGATTGTATGGGATGACTGAAGAAGCCAACTATTCCGCACACTGGCCAGCAACCATTTTATTATTTGCTATTGCCATAAGACAAAGACGAACGTCATGAGCAAAGGATTTTTATTTATAGGAGCCCTGATATTTGCGTTCTATCTGTATTTTCTGTTCTACAATATTATTTACAAAACGCATAAAAGACAGAAAAAGAACCATTACCCAGAATTGAGTAAGGAAGACATCTTTGAGGAGTATAGAGAGGCCAATGACGATGATGAATCCAGCTATTAAAGGAGGTTTGTTATGGTCTTAACGTAAGAAGGTTTGGATTAGGGAGCTACAGCATGGCATAGCCTCATTTCCGAATAAATAAAGTACGTTATTCCACTTTTAGAGATTTTTAGAAATGGTACAGATGCGATTCAACTTTATTTAGACATATAGTCCTGCCATTTTATGAGGACGTATTTATCGTTACCGTTCTCCTTCTTGCTCAAAAAGCCATATTCATAAACAAAGAGATAGACATTGCCTTTTTGGTTCTTCCAGTAATGGGTAAAGAAATTAGGGTCAAACCCTTCGGCCATTAATATCGATTGTCTTACCACGGCCTTGCCCGCCTTGTTGTACTCTTTTAGGATTCTTCGGTTTAACCGTAATTGGTTGTCTACCTTGTTATAGAACCGTTCCGGTCGTTCCCGCTCTACCTTGTACTGGTGTGCACTCTTACATCTTGGGTCACAGTATTTTTTATCGATTCTACCTTTCAATTGCTTTCCGCAGTTGAGGCAATGTTCCTGTAATCTTTTCATCTCGTTAACTTAAGTGAAACTTATACGCAAGTTATGCGTATAAGATACGGCTTTTATTTGTTAGATACCCTAATTTTGTTATTTCAACATGGAAAACAGGGTACAAATAACGCTTAGGCCACTATGGCACAACAACCAACGGATGGTTGCCGTACGCTTTGATTACGATGACACCGTTAAAGACTATGTTAAGGCCTATGACGGTATGCGATACAGCAATACCCACAAGACCTTTTACACGGCATACACCAACACTGTTGTGCACGAGCTCTTTGCCTATTTTAGGGCAAAGAATTGGTATGTGGATTATTCGGCCTTTAAACAGAGCGCCCTCATTTATAAGGAAGAAGAAAAAGAAGACGTGCCCAACATAGACTCTTGCGACTTACCCGTGTTGAGCGATGCGAGCCACAGGGACATCGCAAAATTCGGCAAATGGCTGCAACAAAAGCGCTTTAGTGCAAATACCGTACAGACGTATATGGAGGTTACAAAATTCTTTGTGCGTTACCTGGAACTTAAGGGGATTGGGGACATTACGGCTAGAAGCATAGAGCAGTTCAATTATGATTTTATAGTCAAGGCCAACAAGTCCGTTTCCTACCAGAACCAATGCATCAGTGGCATAAAACAGTTTATCGATTATAAGCAGATCGCCATAGATGAACTTGACATCAAAAGACCCAGCAAGGACAAAAAACTGCCCAGTGTACTAAGTAAACAAGAGGTTAAGGCCATTTTGGATGCTACGACAAATCTCAAGCACCGGACCTTATTGAGCGTGGTCTATTCAGCAGGTTTACGGATCGGTGAAGCTTTGAGCCTTAGGCCTGACGATATCGATCCCATTCGCGGACTGATCTTGGTAAGGTCGGCCAAGGGACGGAAGGACAGGTTTACCCTGCTCTCCCCTAGCCTTGTGCCTTTGTTGGAATCCTATAAGCAACATTACAGACCAAAGCGTTTCCTTTTCGAAGGCCGCGCGGGAGAGGCCTACACACAGGTGAGTGCCAGGCAGGTCCTAAGAAAGGCGTTAAGGCAGACTGGCATTAGAAAATACGTGACGCTGCACACACTACGGCACAGTTTTGCCACCCATTTGCTCGAGGCAGGGACCGATATTAGGTACATACAGGAATTGTTGGGACATAAGAGCCCAAAGACCACGATGATCTACACCCATGTATCGTCTACGAATTTAACTGATATTAAAAATCCTTTCGATAATTTGTAAAAAGTGGCTATATTGAAAATCGAAACATTTAAAGCGACTAATATGGATGAAAAAAATGGCTTAAGATCATCGTTATCCCACCGTTTGTTCATCTTATGGAACTTTCAATAACGCATATAAACAAGTTGGCAAACATTAAAACAATAATTATGAAGAAAATATATTTATTACTGACTTTGGTGTTGGGCATTTTTATGGACTCTTATGCTCAGGGAACAACCACAGAAGAGCAACAAAAGGAATTTAAGGAAATCACACAAACATTTCAATCCAATTATATGGAAGGAAGTGAAAATTGTGAGTCCATTATTCATGCATTTGACAAAAAAGTCAAGATGTCCGAGAATAGATTTTCCCAACAAATGACTATGACATATGAACAATTAGTTCAATTCTGTCCTCATTTACCAAAAAAAGAAGTGATAAATACAGTAACTGAACAAAGGTTATTGTCATCAGAATTAGGTTATGACTATGTAAGCCAATTGTACTTAAGAAAAAGTGTGGGGGATACAGTTAGAGAAACCAGTTCAAGAATATGGGAGCTTAAGGATGGTGGCTGGAAAATAATTCAAATGAATAGTTCACTTAATAAACATTGTGACTAGCAATAGTTAATAAATTAAAAAACGTTTGCCAACATTGTGTATAAGCAATAACGGGTTAATTGCTAATTCGAAACATAAATCTATAAATCAAAGGTCGGTGCTATCTGAAATTTTAGTGGCTGAAAATCCGTTACTGCTCATACACGAGACCGTTGTAAACAATTATGAAAAAAATCCTGACTTTAATTCTGATTTCAGTTTTTATAGGTAGTTGCAAGACTTCCGAAAGAAAACCAAAATCGAATGCGGACGAATT
>Ga0207829_100153_pt1 | contig 85974 bp, 64 predicted proteins | sample TtaePargueraPR_4_FD_187738 | JGI IMG/M metagenome (GOLD analysis project Ga0207829, IMG submission 187738) | Aerobic enrichment media microbial communities from Bioluminiscent Bay, La Parguera, Puerto Rico - Tt and P1 (SPAdes) | ecosystem: Environmental > Aquatic > Marine > Unclassified ... | reverse complement strand
AGCGCGCCAGCCCCGCCCCGTCACCGGTGAAAATCGCAACCATCGGCCCTACCCCGTTCGCTTCGCATGCCGTCCGCGCACACGGAAAACCCGCGCCGCCCGACAACCCCATCCGACGAACGGCCGACAAGTTTAGGGAATTTGCGAAAAAAATTCCGGAGGATAGTCCGTATCGGATGTTTCGGAACCGGTTCATGCGCCGACGAGCGCCGCCGTTGCGGGACGGGCGAACCATTTCGCGATCGCGAACCTCGATTCTAATGTTGCAACATCTCGCGCGCTGCCTCAAAGACCCCCCGTCGCGTGGCGACCGCTCCCTGCGAGCCTTCCAAGGCGGCTGCGGCGCAGTGGAGGATCGCCAAATCCATCCGTCGGGGCTGTCGCGCCCCGGTCGCCGATCTATCGAGAATTACGGAGCCTCCCCAAGTGTCCAGACCCCTCATCGCCGCCCTCCTCGCCTGTGCCGCCACCACGCCGCTGGCAGCCAAGGAGGGCATGTTCACGCCCGAGCAGCTGCCCGAGATCGCGGAGGACCTGCGCGAAACCGGGCTCGAGATCGATCCCGAGACGCTGTCCGAGCTGACCGGCTTCCCGATGGGGGCGATCGTGTCGCTCGGCGGGTGTTCGGCGAGCTTCGTTTCGCCCGAGGGGCTGGTGGTCACCAACCACCACTGCGCGCGCGGATCGGTGCAATACAATTCGACCGCCGAAAACAACTATCTCGTCGACGGCTTCCTCGCCCGCACCAAGGGCGACGAACTGCAGGCCGCGCCCGGTTCGCGCATCTACGTGACGACCGAATTCTCCGACGTGACCGAACGGATGCGCGCGGGCACCGAAGATCTCGAACCGAGAGCGCGCTACGACCTCGTCGAGCAGCGCATGAAGGACCTCACCGCCGAGTGCGAACGCGATGCCGGCCATCGCTGCCAGGTCGCGAGCTTCTATGGCGGCGCGGAGTACAAGCTGATCAAGCGGCTCGAAGTGAAGGATGTGCGGCTGGTCTATGCCCCGGCCGATGCGATCGGGAAGTATGGCGGCGATATCGATAACTGGATGTGGCCGCGCCATACCGGCGATTTCGCCTTCTACCGCGCCTATGTCGGGCCGGACGGTTCCTCGGCGGAATATGCCGAGGACAACGTGCCCTACCGGCCGGAGCACCATCTGAAGGTCAGCGCCGCCGGGCTCGACGACGGCGATTTCGTGATGGCGGCGGGCTATCCGGGGTCGACCTCGCGCTATGCCATGCTGGCCGAGGTCGAGAACACGTTCGACTGGAGCTACCCGACCTTCGGCAGCCTGCTGCGCGAATGGATCGCGACGATCGAGACGGCCGCCCCCGAAGGCTCGGACGCGCGGGTCAAATACGAATCGCGCCTCGCCGGCCTGAACAATTTCGAGAAGAACCTGCGCGGCCAGATCGAGGGTGCGCGCCGGGTCGGGCTGGTCGAGCGCCGCCGCCAGCGCGAAGCGGCGCTGGCCGAATGGATCGCGGCCGATCCGTCGCGCGCGGATTACGGCACCGCCATCGCCGATCTCGAAGCGCTGGCGCAGGAAAGCGCCGCCGCGGCGCGCACCGGCTTCTGGTACAACAACGCCACGCGCCCGCAGCTGCTCTCCGCGGCGCAGCGGATCTATCGCCTCGCCAAGGAGCGCGAGAAGCCCGACGCCCGGCGCGAGCCCGGCTACCAGGAACGCGACATGGCGTTTTTCCGCCAGGGGCTGCAGGCGCTCGACCGGCGCTACGACCCGGCGGTCGACAAGGCCGAATGGCTGTTGTTCCTCGATGGCTACCTCCAGCAGCCGAACGATGAACGGGTGGTCGCTTTCGACCAGGCGTTGACGCTGACCCCCGATATGGACCGCGCAGCGCTGTCGGCAAAGCTCGACAGCCTCTACCAGGGCACTTCGCTCGACGAGAGCGCGACGCGGCTGGCGCTGATGGATGCAAGCGTCGCCGAACTCGAAGCCAGCGACGATCCGTTCATGCAGCTCGCGATCGCATTGTACGACTACGAGCGCGAACTGGAGGACGAGAGCGAGCAACGCTCGGGCCGCGCGCTGGCGCTGCGCCCGGCCTATATGGATGCAATCACGCAATGGCAGCGCTCGCAGGGGATGGCGACCTATCCCGACGCCAACAGCACGCTGCGCGTCACTTACGGCAAGGTGCTGGGCGGAAGCCCGCGCGACGGCATGGCCTACCTGCCCTTCACCACGCTCGAAGGCATCCTGGAAAAGCACACCGGGGAGGACCCGTTCAACGCGCCGGAGCGCCAGCTGAAGGAAATCCGCGAAGGCGATTACGGCCCCTATGCGCTCGACAGCATCGGCTCGGTTCCGGTCAACTTCCTGTCCGATCTCGATTCGACCGGCGGCAACAGCGGCTCGGCGACCCTGAACGGACGCGCCGAACTGGTCGGGCTGTTGTTCGACGGGACCTTCGAAAGCGTCAATTCGGACTGGGATTTCGATCCGCGCACCACGCGCACGATCCACGTCGACACGCGCTACATGCTGTGGGTGATGGACAAGGTCGACGGCGCCGACGCGCTGATCGAGGAAATGGACATCGTGCGCTGACACGCGGGTCCGGGCGTAAGTCCGGGCGCAAGAAGTCGACGGCCGGATACTGCGGAACTCGACGAGGACGATCGTCGCCTAAGCGCGCAGGCGACGATCGCATGCACCGCCACTTCGCCCGCCAGGCTGCGTACGCTCGCGGCCGAAGCGCTCGGTGCGCGATAGTGCGCTCGGCGCCCCGGCACGCTAGGGCTGTTCAGGACCAGACAGGAGATTCGCATGGCAACGCTGCCCGATATCGACAAACCGGCTGCCGAAGAAGCCTTTCGCGAGGACGTGAAGCAGTTCCTGGCCGAGCACTTCCCGGCCGAGCTCAAGGGCAAGGGCAACGCCCTGGCCAGCGTCGAGGGACCGACCGACGAGACGCCCGCGCAGAAGCAGTGGCGCGAGGCGATGGGCGAGCGCGGCTGGGGTACGCCGACCTGGCCGAAGGAGTATGGCGGCGGCGGGCTGACGCGCAAGCAGGCGGCGATCCTCAACGAGGAGATGGCGCGCGCCGGTGCGTTCAACCCGATCGGCGGCATGGGCGTGATGATGTTCGGTCCGACGCTGCTCGAATATGGCAGCGAGGAACAGAAGCGCGAGCACATCCCGCCGATCTGCCGCGGCGAAATCCGCTGGTGCCAGGGCTATTCCGAACCCAATGCCGGGTCCGACCTCGCCAACCTCCAGACCATGGCGGTGGACAAGGGCGATCACTACCTCGTCAACGGCCAGAAAACCTGGACCAGCGGCGGGCAATGGGCGGACAAGTGCTTCTGCCTCGTGCGCACCGACCGGTCCGACAAGCACAAGGGGATCAGCTTCCTGCTGATCGACATGGATTCGCCCGGCATCGAGGTCCGCCCGATCCAGATGATCAGCGGGATGAGCCCGTTCTGCGAGACCTTCTTCACCGACGTGAAGGTGCCGAAGGAGAACCTCGTCGGCGAGGAAGGAGAGGGCTGGACGATCGGCAAGCGCCTGCTCCAGCACGAGCGGACCAATCTGTCGGGCGGCGGCGCGCTGGCGCGCATGATGGGCGCGAGCCTGGCGGACCTGGCGAAGAAGCATGTCGAAACCGACGAGGACGGCGCGATCGCCGACAAGGTGCTGCGCGACCGGATCGCCGATTTCGAAATCCGCTGGGGCTCTTTCCTCCTCACCGCGCGCCGCGCGGCCGAGGAAAGCAAGGCGCAGGGCGGCGTGTCCGAAATCAGCTCGGTGCTCAAGAAGCTCGGCACGAAGCTGGGGCAGGAGCGCGCCGAACTGCTGATCGAGATCATGGGGATGCAGGGCCTCGGCTGGGAAGGCGACGGCTTCAGCGAGAGCGAACTCGCCGCGGTGCGCGGCTGGCTGTTCGGCAAGGCGACCACGATCTACGGCGGCTCGACCGAAATCCAGAACAACATCATCGCCAAGCGCGTGCTCGGCATGCTGGACCATCAGTAAGGGAGCGCGGGAACATGGCCGTCCTCAACGAAGAACAGGAAATGCTGCGCGACATGGCCCGCGACTGGGCCGCGAACGAAAGCCCGGTCGCCGCCTTCCGCAAGATCCGCGCCTCCGGAACGCCCGAAGCGTACGATCCCGATGCCTATGCCGCGATGGCCGAGATGGGCTGGACCGGGGTTATCGTCCCCGAAGAACACGGCGGCTCCGACTTCGGCTGGCTCTCGGTCGGGCTGGTGGTGGAAGAACTGGGCAAGACGCTCACCGCAAGCCCGCTGCTTGCCTCGACCATCGCGGCGAGCGCGATCATCCTCGGCGGCAGCGACGAGCAGAAGGCGGCGTGGCTGCCGAAGATCGCCAGCGGCGAGACCGTGGCGACGCTCGCGGTCGACGAAGGTCCGCGGCACGATCCGGCGAAGATCGCGGCTACGGTATCGGGCGGCAAGCTGTCGGGCACCAAGTCATTCGTCCACGAAGCGCATAGTGCGAGCCTGTTCGTGGTCGCGGCGGGCGACGGTCTCTACCTCGTCGAAGCCGGCGACGGGGTATCGCTGTCGACCCGCAAGCTCACCGACCAGCGCAGCCATGCCGAAGTGACCTTCGACGGTGCGGCGGCGGACAAGCTCGATAACGGCGGCGACACCCTGCTCGACGACGTGCTCGACCGTGCGCGTATCCTGACCGCCTGCGAGATGCTCGGCATGGCGCAGCAGGTGTTCGACACGACGCTCGATTACCTGAAGCAGCGCGTCCAGTTCAACCAGGTGCTGGCGACCTTCCAGGCGTTGCAGCATCGGATGGCCGACCTGTTCGGCGACCTCGCCATGATGCGCTCGGCGGTCGAGGGCGGGCTGGTCGCGCTCGATAGCGGGTTCGGCGTCGCGCGCGCGGCCACCCTCGCCAAGGCCGAAGCCAATCGCGTGCTGCACGCGATCAGCCGCGAGGGCGTGCAGCTGCATGGCGGGATCGGCATGACCGACGAATACGATATCGGCTTTTATCTCAAGCGCGCGCGCGTGCTCGAAGCGAGCTGGGGCTCGACCGCGTTCCTGAAGGATCGCTTCGCGACGATCGGCGGCTATTGAGCGAGGCGCTCGCCAGTTCCGGCGAGGACATTGCGGCGGCGCGCGCGGACGAGGACGTCTGGGCGCGCCACCACGCGTTCATGGACCGCAACCTGCGGCGCAATTACGCCGCCAACCTGACCCACGGCGTGTTCGGGATGACCGGCTTCCGGCTGATCTACGCGCCGACCATCATTCCCGCCTATCTCTACCTCCTGACCGGCAGCGCCGCTGCGGTCGGCCTCGGCACCGCACTGTTGCAGCTGGGCGGGACGATCTCGCCGATCCTGTCCGGGGCGCGGATCGAGAGCCGTCCGCGTATCCTGCCCTATGCCATCACCGTCGGCTCGTTGATGCGGGTCATGGTGCTGGCGCTGGCGATCGCCGCGTGGACGCTGGAGGGCACCGCGCTGCTCGTTGCGACCCTGCTGACCTTCCTCCTGCTCGGCTTCTTCAGCGGCGCGCAGCGGGTCGCGTTCCAGATGCTGATGGCCAAGCTGATCCCGATCGCCCGGCGCGGCCGATTGCAGGGCCTGCGCAACATGATCGGCGGGCTGATCGCGGCCGGACTGGCCTGGGTCGCGGGGCATTACTTCATCGAGCAGAACTGGCTCGGCAACGGCTATGCGACGACCTTCCTGCTTGCCTTCGTGCTCACGTCGATCGGGCTGGTGGTGCTCAAATTCGGCATCCGCGAACCCGACGCGCCGCGGTTGCGCACAGCGGTGCCGATGCGCGAGCGGTTCGCGCAGTTCTCCGAATTGCTCACCCATGCGGGGTTTCGCGCCTTCCTCGTCGCGCACGGCTTCGCGACCATCGCGCGGGTCGGGCTGCCGTTCTGGACGCTGTATGTCGGCGAGCGACTCGGCCTCGACGGCGCGCTGATCGGTACGCTCAGCCTCGTTTTCCTCGCCGCCGATACGCTGTCGAATCTCGTCTGGGGTTCGCTCGGCGACCGGTTCGGGTTCCGGCTGGTCTATATCGGCGCGCTTTCCTGCAGCCTGACGGGCATCGCCCTGCTCGTTCTCGGCGACGGCTGGCTGCTCCAACTCGCCTTCGCCGCGCTCGGTTTCGGGTTTTCGGGCTGGATGATGGCGGCGGTGACGCTGGTGCTCGAATTCGGCGAGCACGAGGACATCCCCATGCGCCTCGCGCTGGTCACCACGGTCGAGGGCGCGGTCTCCTCGACCGGGCCGGTGCTGGCCGGGCTGGCGATCGCCGCGCTGGGATACGTCCCGCTGATCGTCGCCGTCTTCGCCTCGCTTGCCATCGCGCTGGCGATGATGGTGTGGCGGGTCAGCGAGCCGCGGCGGGCGGGCTAGAGTCGTTTTCAGCTTCGCTGAATCGGCACCGGGCCGATGCCGCAAACGTTTCAGCTTGACTGAAACAGAGTTTAGGGACCGGCTAGCAACCCGTCCGACAGCGTGGCGAGGTAGGTCCGGATCGCGACATCCGGATCCTCGAACCGCTCCGCCCAGTGCCGCGCCTCGTAGGCCGCGTTGAGCGTCGACATGATCACCTGACTCGCCACCAGCGGATCGATCGCGCGCACCGAGCCGTCGGCGATCCCGTCGATCAGCAGCCCGGCGAAGCGGCGCGCCAGGCGGTCGGAACGGGTCACGACATCGACCTTGCGATCGCTGTGCAGCGCCTGCAGCGCGGTCGTGCGCAACAGCGGCGTCGGATCGAAGAATTGCAGGTCGACAAGTTCGGCGAGCACGCTGGCGAGCCGGGTCCAGCAATCGGCCTCGATCGCCTGCCCCGCCATCTGCACCGCGGAGAGCCGGTCGTAGCTCTTCTGGAAGCAGGCCAGCACGAGGTCGTCCTTGGCGTCGTGGTGATGGTAGAAGCTGCCCTTGGTGACGTTGAGGCTTTCGGCGATGCGGTTGACCGAAGCGCCGCGATAGCCGCGCTGGTTGATCATCACCGTCGCCGCGCGCAGGAATTCGTCGTTCTGGCTCGGTGCATGGCCTTCCTCGGTGCGCCAGTCGCCCGCCAGCGGCTGCGGCTGCCAGCGCATCTCGCCGGTCGGAAGCCCGTGCGCGAGGATATCGAACAGCCGCGCCTCGACCCGCGGGAAATCGAGTATCGAATAGCGCAGCGACCACACCGGCCACCACATCATCGCCTCGAGCAGGATATGCGCGCGCGCCGAACTGTGCGCGCGCTCGCGATCGGTCGCAGCCTCGCCGAAAAAGTCGCGGACCAGTTCGAGCACGTTGCGGTAGCGCGCGAGCAGCGGCGCCTGCGTTTCGGCGTCGAGCGTGCGGATTTCGGACAGCGCGGTGACCAGCCCGCGCTCGCCCTGCCGGATGCGCGTGCGCAGAGCGACGTGGTTCGCGAGATAGCGGCGCAGGCGCGACGCCGGGTCGGGCTCTTCCAGCGCATCGCGCGCCATCCGTTCCATCCGGTCGAGCGTCTGTTCGTAGACCGCCGCCGCCAGCTGCTCCTTGCGCGCGAAATAGTAGGTTACACTGGTCGTGTTGAGCCCGATCGCGCGCGCGACTTCGGACAGGGTCGTCGCCTGCACCCCGACCTCGTTGATGAGAACGGAGGTCGCATGGATGATCGCCTGGCGCTTTTCGCCAAACCGTTTCGTCGCCGGACTCTTGCTCGCCATCAACGCCCCCTCGCCGGTGCCTACACCAGCCTATGCGAGAGTGCCAAGCATCCTGCCCGCACCCTGCTCAGAACAGGTCGGCGAGGTCCTTCTTGAGGATCTTGCCGTTGGCATTGCGCGGCAGGGTATCGGCCGAGAACACGATCCGGACCGGGACCTTGAAGCGCGCCAGCCGCTCCGCCACCCACGCCTGCATTTCCGCTTCGTCCGCCTGCATGCCGGGCGCCAGATGGACCACCGCGGCGGGCTCCTCGCCCAATTGCTGGTGCGGCAGGCCGATCAGCGCGGCGTCGGTCACCGCGGGATGTTCGTAAAGGACGTTCTCGACCTCGGAGGAATAGATGTTTTCGCCGCCGCGAATGACCATATCCTTGGCCCGGTCGACGATGTAGCAGAACCCCTCCCCGTCGAGCCGCGCGAGGTCGCCGGTCCTGACCCAGCCGTCGACGAAGGTCTCCGCAGTGGCTTCGGGCGCGTTCCAATAGCCCTTCACCACCATCGGGCCGCGCGCCCACAGCTCGCCGACCTCCCCCGTCGCCAGCTCGGTGGTGCCGTCCTCGCTCACGATCCTGAGGTCGGCGACCGCCACCGGCGGGCCGCAGCTGTCGGGCCGGTTGAGGTAGTCCTCGCTCGAATGGCCGGTGACGGTCGCCATGGTCTCGGTCATGCCCCAGCCGTTGCCGGGCAGCGCACCGAACACCTCGCGGATCTTGCGCACCAGTTCGGGCGCGGCGGGCGCGCCGCCATAACCGATCGCCTCGATGCTCGACAGGTCGTAATCCTTGCGCGCCGGGTGTTCGAGCAACTGCCAGGCAATGGTCGGTACCCCGCCGGTCGCATTGACCTTCTCGCGCTCGATGATCTTGAAGGCTTCGACCGGGTCCCATTTGTACATGAAGATCATCGTGTTGCCGGCGGCGATATTACCCATCAGCCCGGCCGAGCAGGCAGTGACGTGGAACAGCGGGATGACGGTAAGGCCAACCTTGCGGACCGGATCGGGCAGTTCCTCCCCGCGCCGAAGCACGGCGCAGGCTGCGTTGTAGCCGGTCGAAAGGATATTGGTGCACAGATTGCGGTGCGTGCCGAGCGCGCCCTTGGGCTTGCCGGTGGTGCCGCTGGTGTAGAAGATGGTCGCATCGTCGTCCGGCGCGATATCGGCGTCGGGTAGTTCGGCAGACGGGAGATCGGCATAGTCGCTCGGCGTGCCGAGGATCGCTTCGAGCCGCTCGGCCCCGTCGGGCTCGTCCGCACAGCGGGACGCGAGCACCGTTTCGAGCGCCGGGCATTCGCCGCGATGCGGGGCGATCCGCTCCCATCGTTCGGCGTCGCACAGCAGCAGCCTGCTGCCCGAATTCTCCAGCCCGTAGGCCAGCTCCGGCCCCGTCCACCACGCGTTGAGCGGCACGCAGATCGCGCCGATGGAGACCGCGGCAAAGAAGGCGACCGGCCATTCGGGCAGGTTGCGCATTGCCAGCGCGACGCGGTCGCCCTTCTCCACGCCGCGCGCGCGCAGTTCCTGCGCCAGCCGGGCCACCGCGCGGAACCACGCGTCGTAGGTGACGCGCTCGTCCCGGTAGATCAGGAATTCGCGCTCGCCATGCATCCGCCCGAGCATCGCGACTGCGCGCAGATTGGGCGGGGCGTTCTTCCATACCCGGGTCGGCACGCCGCGAATGTCGATCGTGTCCATCTCGAAACGCTGGCCGGGCGCGGTCAGCCGCTCGCGGCATTCGGCGCGGCTGATCGCGGGCCAGCCTTCGGGCGGCACCCAGCCGATCGCGGAGGCGAGGTCGCCGGTCTTCGTCGCCATCGTCACAGAACCTCGAACAGGCCGGCGGCGCCCATCCCGCCGCCGACGCACATGGTGACGACGACGTGTTTCAACCCGCGCCGCTTCCCCTCGATCAGCGCATGTCCCACGCAGCGCGCGCCGGTCATGCCAAAAGGGTGGCCGATGGCGATCGAGCGGCCGTCGACATTGAGCCGTTCGTCGGAAATGCCGAGGTTGTCGCGGCAATAGATCACCTGCACCGCGAAGGCCTCGTTCAGTTCCCACAGCCCGATGTCGTCGATGCCGAGTTCGAACCGTTCGAGCAGCCGGGGGATCGCGAAAACCGGGCCGATACCTATCTCGTCCGGCTTGGTCCCGGCGACGGCCATGCCGACATAGCGCCCGAGCGGTGCCAGGCCGCGCCGTTCCGCCACGCTTGCTTCCATCAGCACGCTGGCGGCGGACCCGTCGGCCAGCTGGCTGGCATTGCCCGCGGTGATCGTGTGGCCTTCGCCCATCACCGGATCGAGCCCGGCAAGCCCTTCGAGCGTGGTGTCGGGGCGGTTGCAGTCGTCCATCGCGATGGTGACCTCGCGCTGCGAAATATCGCCGGTATCCCGATCCTTGACGTCCATGGTCGTGGTGACGGAGACGATCTCTTCGTCGAACCGCCCGGCCTGCTGCGCGGCGGCAGTGCGCTGCTGCGAGCGGAGCGAATATTCGTCCTGCGCCTCGCGGGTGATGCCGTAGCGCTTGGCGACCACCTCGGCGGTGCCGATCATCGGCATGTAGATATCGGGATGCATCGCCAGCAGGTCCTCGTCGCGCTGCGGTGGCCCGGCATTGGCGCGGATCGCGCTGATCGATTCGACGCCGCCGGCGACGCAGATATCCATCCGGTCGACGACGATCTGCTTGGCGGCGGTGGCGATCGCCATCAGTCCCGACGAGCATTGGCGGTCCACGCTCATCCCCGCGACCTCGACCGGGAGCCCCGCGCGCAAGGCGACCTGGCGGGCGATGTTGAAGCCCTGTTGCCCCGACTGGCTCGCCGCGCCCATCACCACGTCGTCGATCTCGCCGCCTTCGATCCCGGCGCGTTCGACCGCGGCTTCGACCGACCACGCCCCGAGCCGCACCGAATGCGTGGCGTTGAATGCCCCGCGCACCGATTTGGCGAGCGGAGTGCGTGCGGTTGATACTATGACGGCGTCGCGCATGGCCGTTCGATCCTCTTCCCGATTCGACTGTCCCCGATCGGCCGTTACCGATTGGGGCTTGATTCCCTCCCCCCGAGTTATGCAGAAGCGGCATCGCGACACAAGGCGGAAGAGGAAAGTTTTGAACGCGAGGTATGAGGGTTCACTCGCGCCGATTTTCATCTATCAACGATTTTCAGAACGAATGGTATGGCCCTGAGTCATGGTACGGGAGCGGATATGTTGGCACTGAGCGATGCGGGCGAGCTGGGCTTCGATGGCGAGCGGCTGGCCCGGATCGATGAATTCATCGAGCGGCAGTATATCGCCACGGGGCGGTTGAACAACGCGCAGGTGCTGGTCGCGCGCGGCGGACAGCCGGTCCACTACGCGCATTTCGGCAGCCTGCGCGACGACGGCACCGGCATGCGCGAAGACGCGCTGTTCCGGATCGCGAGCATGACCAAGCCGGTCACCTCGATCGCCTTCATGCAACTGGTCGAACGCTGCGCGGTGGCGGTCGACGATCCGGTCGCGCGCGTGATTCCCGAATTCGCCGAACTCGGCGTCTACACCGGCGGCGGCGGCGCGCTGCCCTTCGCGCCGGCACGCCGCGGCAAGCCGATGCGCTTCGTCGACCTGCTCACGCACATGTCGGGGCTGACCTACGGCTTCCAGAATCGCAGCAGCATCGACGCCGCCTATCGCGATGCGCAGCTCGACCTGTCGCGCGGCTCGCTCACTTCGGACGAATATATCGCGAAGCTGGCGCAGATTCCGCTCGAATTCGAACCCGGTTCGAGCTGGAACTATTCGGTCTCCACCGACGTGATCGGGATCGCGGTGGAGCGTCTTTCGGGCATGTCGCTCGGCGTATACCTGGCCGAGCATGTCTTCGGGCCCCTCGAGATGGTCGACACCGGGTTCGACGTGCCGGAGGACAAGGCCGAGCGGCTGGCCGATGCCTATGGCTACCGGCCCGGCAAGACGCCGCGGCTGGTCGACCGGGCGGTCGAAAGCCGGCTACTGCAGCCCGCGAAGTTCCATTCGGGCGGCGGCGGCCTGGTCGGCACGATCGCCGACTATCACCGCTTCTGCACCATGCTGCTGAACAAGGGCAAGCTCGATGGGGCGTGGATCGTCGCGCCCAAGACGCTCGACCTGATGACTGCCAACCAATTGCCGGACGGCGCCGACCTGACCGAGACGAGCCGGAGCCTGTTCAGCGAAGCCAACAATGCCGGCACCGGCTTCGGTCTGGGGTTCGCGATGGTGATCGATCCGGCGAAAACGCTGATGCCCGCGAGCAAGGGCGAATTCTACTGGGGCGGCGCCTATTCGACCGCCTTCTTCGTCGACCCGGTCGAGCGCATCACCATGGTGTTCATGACCCAGCTCTACCCGTCCTCGACCTATCCGATTCGCCGCCAGCTCAAGACGCTGATCTACTCGGCGCTGACCGACAGCCACGCCTGAAGGAGCCTTCGCATGACCTCTCCCATCCGTACCGAGCGCCGCACAACGTGCTGGTGATCGTGTCCGACAATCCGCCGGTCAACGCGCTCGGCCAGGCGGTCCGCGCCGGGCTCGCCGCGGGTATCGAGGAAGCGCTGGCCGACGACGGCGTCGAGGCGGTGGTGGTCCGCTGCGACGGACGGACGTTCTTCGCCGGGGCCGACATCACCGAATTCGGCAAGCCGCCGCAGGGGCCGAGCCTGCCCGAAGCGCTCGACAAGCTCGAAGCGAGTCTATCGCCGACTTGTCTCCGGCCGTATTCCCGGTGCCAAAACGAAATTCGGAAACACCCCCCTCGCCATCGCTCTTGACACGGGAAAACATATGCCGTCCCGATTTCCCTGGGAAACAGGGGGACGCAGCCCATGCGCGAATCGGACGATCGCACTGACGGATCGCGCGAATTTCTCGCGACCACCGCCGGAGCCGAGGCATCCGAGCAGCCCGAATTGCAGGAAGGCGCCAGGATCGGCTCGTGGCAAGTCGAAAGCCGCATCGGCGCCGGCGGAATGGGCAGCGTCTATCGTGCTCACCGCGCCGATGGCCTGTACGATCAGACGGTCGCGCTAAAGATCGTAAGCGCATGCGGCACGGACCAGGCCGCCCGGTTCGAGCGCGAAAGGCAATGGCTGGCTCGGCTCGATCATCCGAACATCGCGCGCATCATCGACGGCGGTACCGATCCGGAAGGACTTCCGTATCTGGTGATGGAGTTTGTCGAGGGCGTTCCCGTAACGCAGTTTCTCTCGGACCGGAGCGCGGGCCCCGGGGAAATCGCCTCTCTCTTCCGCGAACTGTGCGCCGCGCTCGGTCATGCGCATTCCCGGCTCGTGCTGCACCGCGATATCAAACCTTCCAATGTACTCGTCGACGCGGACGGCCGCGTGCGCCTGATCGATTTCGGTATCGGCAGCCTGGCGAACGAAACCGGCTCACCGGCCGGCTTTACCCTGGCGAGCGCCGCGCCGGAGCAGGTTGCGGGGGCCCGGGCCACCGCGCAAACCGACATCTTCGCGCTCGGCATGCTGCTCGGCCACATGCTTGCCGGCGAGCGTTTGCGGCGCGATCCGGAGGGGGGAGCGGTCCTTCCACAAACGCCCGCTATCGATCCCGATCTCCGGGCTATCATCGCGAAAGCGACGGCGTTCGATCCCGAACAGCGCTATCGCTCGGTCGATGCGATGGCGGACGACCTGCGCGCGTGGGAAGGCGGCTTCCCGGTCGCCGCGCGCCAGGGCGGGAAGCGCTATCGCGCCGCCAAGTTCGTTCGCCGCAATACGGTGGGCGTGGTATCGGCCGCACTCGTAGTCGCCGCGCTCGTGCTCGGGCTCGGCGTTTCGCTGTGGCAACGCCAGCAGGCGATCGAGGCGCGCGATCTCGCGCTCGCCGAGGGCGCGAAGAGCGAAGCCATTCGCGAATCGCTCAACCTGATGCTGGCCGAAAGCGCCGAAGCCGGCGAACCGGGCAATTTGCGCGACGTGATGAATTCGGCGACCAGGCGGCTGGAAGCGCGCTTCGCCACGCAGCCCGAAGAAGCTGCGGAACTGCTCCAGGCGGTCGCCGACCTCCAGTTCCATCTCGGCGATTATCCGTCGTCGATCGCAACCTGGTCGATACTGGAGGCGCGCAAGGGCAGTGCGCCGCGCGATGTGCTGGCCGAAGCACAGGCAGTCGCAGCGCAGGCGCATCTGCGCATGGGCGACAGCGCGACGGCGGCCGAACTGCTCGGCCAGGCCCAGGCGTTCTGGCGCACCGATCCGACCCGCTGGGCGATCCGGCTCGAAGAGGCGGTCCCGGTCGAGGCCCGGATCCTGCGCGAGGACGATCCGGACGCGGCGATCGCGCTGCTGCAGGCCGCGCTCGACGATCGGATGGAGCGATCCCCGCAAGGCGATCTGCAGACCACGGTCCTGCACAATGCGATCGGTCATACCGAGATTTCCCGCGGCGAATTCGACGAAGCGCGCAAGGCGTTCGAAAAAGCGCAAGCGCTTCATCGCGAACTCGGGACGGACTTCACCAACGATGCGCTGGTGACGTCGAGCAATCTCGGCATGATCGCTGTGATGCAAGACCGCTTGGCAGAGGCGGTGACGCAATTCGAGCGCGCCGTCGCGCTGCGCTCGCAACTGTTCGGCCCCTCCGGCGCCACCGCGGCATTGCACAACAATTACGGCAAGGCGCTGCTGAGGTCGGGCCGGGCGCGCGAGGCCTACCCCCAACTCAGGACGGCCGCGGAGATGGCCGAGGAATTCTCCGGCGAAACCTCGCTGCTCCACGTCGCGGCGCTGTCGGGCCTGGCGGTGGCGGAATCGGAAACGGGCCGCGCAAGCGCGCTAGCTACCGCTCGGCGCAGCGTCCGCCTGTCCGCTGAAACCGAGCCGCGCGATCAGGCGGTCGCAGTGGCGCATATCGCCCTGGCCAAGGTTCATGCGGCGCGGGGCAATGCCGGTGCCATGCGCAGCGCGGTCGATACTGCGCGCGCGGCTGCATTGCAGCTGGGGCCGGGCGGCGCGGCGCTGATCGGCCAGATCGACGCGATCGCCGTGGCGCAGCGCTAGATTCCGTTTTCGTAAAGCTGAAACGGATACGGCACCGGCCCGCTGCCCGCGTTCGGGATCAGGCAGGATTCCGGGGGAATGCTTCCCCCGGACGGCGGCCACCCAACGATAATAAACCATGGGTGGCCGGGTGGAGGAGCGGGCCGGTGCCGATTCAGCGAAGCTGAAAACGACTCTGACTCAGACGGCGCGGCCGGTGCCCAGCTCGCCGGCCAGCCACGCCCTGGCGGAGGTCCAGTCGCGACGCACCGTGCGGTCGGACACGCCCAGGACATCCGCCGTCTCCTGCTCGGTCATGCCGGCGAAATAGCGCGCGTCGACCACGCGCATCCAGCGCGGGTTTTCGCTTCCGAGCCGCTCCAGCAGGTCGGCCAGCGCGACGATCTGCTCGGGCGTCTCGCCGTATTCCGGGAGCGTCGCCTCGTCGAGCGGGATATCCTCGACCCCGCCCCCACGCTTGTCGCGCAGCCGCGCGCGGGCGCTGTCGACGATCACGTGGCGCATCGCGAGGGTGGCGGAGCGAATAAAGTGCATCGCATCGGCCCAGCCCGACCCGCGCTCCATCCGGATGAAACTCTCGTGGAGGATTTCGGTGGTCTGCAAACCGCTGCCGCGCCCCGAACTGCGCCGTCGCCTGCGCGCGACGTCCTTGAGCAGGTCGTAATGCTGCTCGACCAGTTCCGACGCCAGCAGCCGTTCGCTGTCGCCGTAATCGGCCAGCATCGCGTCTGACGGCTCCTGCGCACCCATATTGTGCCCCAATCCGTGAAAATCGCCGGTGCTCGTGTCCGGATTTCGGTTCCGGTGTCGTTGGTTAGCAGCGAGGGCCGGCTCGCGACAAGGCGGAGCCTGCCCCGACGACTATTTCACGGCACGCGACAAGGGGATGGCGATCATGCGTAGCAACGGAATCGGACTGGGACTGGCGGCGAGCACTCTGGCAATGGCCGTGGTGGCGCTCGCGCCGGGCGAGGCGAGAGCGGACGAATGCCTGCTGGACACCAACGGCAACGGCGTGGCCGACGAAGGGGACGATACGACGCTGTTGGCCAATGGCGACGATATCAGCGAACTCGCTTGCGGGTATTTCGCCGAAGCCGACGGCGTCGGTGCCACCGCGATCGGCGCTCAGTCCGAAGCGACTGGTGACGGGAGCACCGCTACGGGTTCGTTTGCAGAAGCGATCGGAGAACACGCAACCGCGATCGGTGATTCGGCGGATGCAATGGGCGAGGGAACGACGGCTTTGGGCAGGTCGAGCGACGCCGGGGTGGACTTCGCCACGGCTGTAGGAAGCTCCAGCAATGCGAGCGGCGCGGGCGGCAGCGTTGCCGTGGGTCGAAGCGCCCTTGCGAGCGGTTCGAGGGCAAGCGCGGTGGGAGGATCGGCACTGGCATCGGGCGCGGACAGCATCGCCGTAGGGCACAGTGCCGAGGCCACCCAGACCGATACGACCGCAGTTGGCGTCGACGCGCTCGCATCGGCCCAATTGGCAAGCGCTTTCGGTCACGATTCCGAAGCCTCCGGAGGCGGATCGACGGCGGTCGGGGCGCTGTCCGAAGCGAGCGCGCAATTCGCAACCGCTTTCGGCGCCGGCGCGACGGCGAGCGCCGAAAGCGCGTTGGCGGCAGGCAACGGGGCGGCGGCCACTGCGCAGCAGGCGACCGCGCTCGGCAATTCGACCATTGCCTCGCAACTGGGTGCGTTGGCAGTCGGCTACGACGCCCAAGCCACGGCGCAGGACGCTTCCGCTGTCGGCCCCCTTTCCGAAGCCAGCGGGCAATCGAGCACGGCCATCGGCTCGTTTGCGGCCGCCAGCGGCGCCAGCTCGGTGGCCGTCGGGACCGCCTCCGTCGCCAACGCGGCGGATGCCACAGCAGTCGGCGTCGCCAGCATCGCGCAGGGACAGGGGGCGCTCGCCTTGGGTAGCGAGGCGCATGCGGCATTCGATAATTCCATCGCCGCCGGGAGCGGCGCCCTGGCCGATGCGGAGCGCGCCAGCGCCATCGGTCATGGCGCGCTGGCATCGGGCGAAGGCGCGATCGCCTTCGGATCCGATATCGGCGGCTTCTTCGGCGACGGCATCGGTGCCACGGCCAGCGCGCAGCACGCAATTGCGATCGGTGTCGAAGCCCGGGCCACCAACGTCGCGGCGACCGCGCTCGGGAGCGGCGCGGTGGCGACCGGGGTTCGTTCGACCGCAATCGGACAGAGCGCAGCCGCATCGAATTTCGACACGGTCGCGATAGGCAGCGCGACCGCATCGGGCGACCAAGCTGCTGCCGTAGGCGCGCAATCGATCGCAAGCGGAGATTTCAGTGCGGCGTTCGGCTTCGGCGCGACAGCCTCTAGTGCGGAGGCCATTGCGGTCGGCAGCGATTCGAGCGCTACTGCCAGCGGAGCGAGCGCATTCGGCGGCAATCCCGACGGCGACTCTTTCGGCGCGCGTGCCACGGGGACGAATTCGACTGCGATCGGCTCCGACAGCACGGCATCCGACACCGATGCGACCGCGCTCGGCAATGCGGCCTCCGCCGCCAGCTTCGGCGCGACCGCGCTCGGCTCGTCCAGCAGCGCGGCCGGCGGCGGATCCGTCGCGGTCGGGCAGGGTTCGGCGGCTTCGGTAGATTTCGCCACTGCGGTCGGCAGCGGGGCGAATGTCAGCGGCATCGGCGGCGCGGCCTTCGGTCTCGGCGCCGATGCGCAGGGGCAGAGTTCGATCGCGCTCGGCAGCCAGTCCGGGGCCTTCATCGAAAGCGCCATCGCCATCGGCGGCGATGCCGGTGATATTGACGTCAACGGCGCCGAAGCCTCGGGCTTCGGTTCGGTCGCGCTCGGCGCGGACGCGCAATCGCAGGGTTTCCAGTCCTTCGCCGGCGGTCTCGGCGCAGGCGCCTACGGCGACAGCGCGGTGGCGCTGGGCGCGTTCGCCAACGCCTCGGCCTTCTACACCATCGCCATCGGCAATGGCGCCGGCACGTTCGGCGACGGCTCGATCGCGATCGGCGCCGACGGCGATTTCGACTTCGTCGGAGCGCAGACCTTCGGCAGCAACGCGGTGGCGATCGGATCGGATGCGGAGGCCGGCAGCGACAGCGCCGTCGCGCTGGGCAGCGGGGCCGGTGCCGGGCAATATTTCGCGGTCGCGCTCGGCGGCGGCGCCGGGGCGGCGGAAGAGGGCGGGGTGGCGATCGGCGGGTTCGCCAGCAGCACCGGCATCGGCGCGCTGGCAAGCGGCTATTTCGCCGCCGCCGGCGCGCTCGAGGCGATCGCGATCGGCGCCTATACCAGCGCTTCGGGCGAGCGCGGCGTGGCGCTGGGTTCCTACGCCCAGGCGAGCGCGGCGGGGGCGATCGCCATCGGCGCGGATCGCGATGCCAGCGAAACCGGGGCCGAGGCCTATGCCGAAAACGCAATCGCGATCGGCTCCGACTCCGCCGCCGAAGGAGCGGCCGCGCTCGCGCTCGGCGCGAATGCGGCGGCGACCGGTTCCGGCTCGGCAGCGATCGGCAATGGCGCGACGAGTGCCGGGCTCGACTCGACCGCGATCGGCAATGGCGCCAGCTCCAGCGGGCGCAACTCCGGCGCTGTCGGCACCAATGCCAGCGCGCAGGCCAATGGCTCGACCGCGCTCGGTTTCGAGGCCTCGGTCGGCGCGGACGCGACGCTTGGTTATGCGCTCGGCGGCCGCGCCACGGTCACCGGCGAACGCGGCATGGCGATCGGCAACCGGGCCAGTTCCAGCGCGCTGCAATCGGTCGCGATCGGCAACAGCGCCAGTTCGGCCTTCGCCTATTCCTATGCGTTCGGCTACCAGGCCGCGACGACACGCGCGAACCAGATGTTGTTCGGCACCACCGGTTACAGCTACACCATGCCCGGCCTGCCGACGGCGAATTCGAACAGCTTGCAATCGGGGCAGGTCTATTACGTCACGGTCGATGCGAGCGGCAATCTCGGCTACACGACCACACCCCCGGGTGGATCGAGCATGACAAGCTCAGGCAGTGCGGCAATGTCCGCCGCCGCCGGCACGGGCGCACAGGGCTACACCCCGGCCATCTCCTCGACCGGTACCGATACGCGCATCGCGTTCGACCCGAACGAGCGGACCAGCGCCACGACGAATACCGCCCCCGCTTCGTCGCAGCTCGCCGCGGGGCCGGTCGAAGTCGCGCTGCTGGGAGAGGACCAGGCCGTGGCCGAGCCCCCGCGCAAGGCGGACTTCGATGCCGGAACAGGCGGGCGGACCGCCAACACGGTGTCCACCGCCACGCTCGATACGGGTTCCGCACCCCCGCTCGCGGCGGTTACCGATGCGCAGTTCTCCGCCTTGTCCGGGCGTGTCGCCACGCTCGAGGGACGGGTCGACGCGATCGAGGGACAGATGGCGCTCCTGAGCAACGAAATCGCCAGTTCGACCGCCATCTCGGTCGCGATGGGCGGCACCACCTTCCTGCCCGACAGCAATTTCAGCCTCAGCGCCAATCTCGGCACCTATGACGGCGCGCATGCCGGTTCGTTCACGGTCGGTGCGCTGGTGAGCGAGAACGTCGCCCTCAACGCCGGCATCGCCACCGGCTTCAACAAGGACGGCAAGACCGCCGGACGGGTCGGCGTAACCTTCGGATTCTAGAGCAGATAATCCAAGGCACAGATCGCTGCGCACAGCGTGATCGATGCGGCGGCCGGGCTGGGTCCGACGACGGCAGCTGCCCCTATGCCGACGGCACCCAGCAAGCCGAAAGCGACGCGCCTTCTTCCCCGGCCACGGATTCGCCCGAGCGCGGTGCGGCGCTGCCGGAAGGCCGGATCGACACGGACATGGCAAGTGGCGCATGAACAGCATCCACCGTACAAGGCGAGGCGTTCGTCGAAGCCATGATCCCTGATCGCTTCCCTCAGGGTGACACCTTCCTGGATCTCGATCGGTCGCAAAGTTGCGTCTCTGGTCGCTATGTTTACCTGTGCGATTGCATTCCCATCCCGATATCGGACCCGTCCGATCTTCCCTTGCCGCCAGGCGCACTGAGGCCTGGCAAGCAGGAAAACCGTGAGCCTGGTGGACCTGACCTTCGCCAAGCGGACACATCCGGGCCGGGACTGCGTAGCTTTCGATCCAACGTTTTCCTTTTTGCTGGCGGAGCGGGCGACGCCGTCAGAAAAAGGCAGCGCGCGCCTCTTCGGGGATGGGCACGTCGGTCACATGTGCGCGTCTGAGAGTTTCCCAGAAATACCGGTAGGTGGCCCGATCGTGCAGCTCGCCTTCGTGTTGAATGGGTCCCCAATCGGCTGACTGCGCCGCCAGCAGGATCGCGGCCGCATCCTCGACCTCCGAAAAGTCCGGTTGCATCGCCTTGACGATGGGTTCGATTTGCGCCGGATAGATACTCCACATACGCAGGAAGCCGAATTCGTTGCGCGCTCGGCTGGCATCCGAGTGGACGCGCTCCGCGTCCTTGAGGTCGAGACAGACGTTGTGCGCGGGGACCACTCCGTTGGCCAGCGCAGCGGCTACCATCTCGCTCTTGGCGCGAGCCAGCAACCTGTGCTCGAATTGGCCCGGACTGCGCATCGCCGAAGCCGGAATGGCCCCCTTGTGCGCGCTGACGAAATCCATCAGCCCGAAATCGAGCACTTGCAGCCACGGCATGGTTGCGATCTCTCGCACGTCGGCAAGTGCACCATGCGTTTCGACAAGCACGTGGATCGGAATTTCCCGCGCGATGTTTCGCGCACCGCACCCGTCCCGAACGTATTCGATTACCTCGCGCAGTTGGGGGGCGGAAACGCATTTCGGTATCGTGATGTAGGCTACGTCGTCGCCGCAGCCGTCGAGGATGATATCGACATCCGTTCGCCAGTGTCCATGCGACGGATCGTGTATCCGCACTCCCGCCTTCGCATGCCGATTGGCGTCCGAAGCGATGACCCGGGCGACCATTTCGGCGTGTTCGCGTTCCTGCCCGGCAGCCGCGCCGTCTTCGCAATCGCAGGTGATGTCGAAGATCGGCCCCTTCTCGTCCTGCAGTGCGAGCGCCTTCAGGATGAGTTTCTCGCTGCCCGCGAAATGCTCGCAGGTGGCGATCGACGGAAGAGCCTTCTCGCCGTCGAACAACGCTTCGTCGGGATGAACCTGTCGGGACATATTCTACTCCAGTCCGGTAACGGCGCCTCGGCGCGGAATGATGACGGTATGATCGAGATCCAGAACGACGGCCTCGTCGAGCCGGCTCTTGCCGTCGCTCTCGATGTCGGGGGAAAAGCCCGCGGAGGGGGCGTTTTTCAGTCCGAGCAACCGCAGACGCAGGCAACCGATGTCTTCGCGACCGGGAAACTCGGTCGCCTCGAGTACCTCGGTCAAAGCGTAGAGCGTATCGCCGGCGAAGGTCGGCTTGGCATGCGTGCCTCCATTGATCGAAGCGATCGACAGCACGTTTTCGAGGCCGTCGTAAGACAGCGCACGGCACACCGATATGACGTGTCCGCCATAGACGAGACGGCGACCGTGAGGGGTGTCGCGCATCGCCCGCGCGTCGAAATGAACTCGTGCGGTATTCTGGTACAGACGGGTGGCGAAGGTGTGATCCGGTTCGTCCAGCGTCATGCCCGCCGGATGCTCGATGCGCATTCCCGGAGAATAGTCCTCCCACAATTTGTCCGAACCCGTCGCGGTCAATAACGGAGCCGGATCGTCGCACGCGGGAGGGGCGGCGATTGCGGCCGGATCGGCCTGTGCCGGCAGGGCGGGCACCACCGCTTCCGGCGGCGGAGCGGAAGGATCGCGCTTGCGCACCAGCACCCAGCGAACCCAGCTCAGCACCATCTCGCCGGATTGGTTGAACGCTACCGAACGCACATAGACGATCCCGGCTTTGCCGCCGGTGGTCTCGCGCACGCCGATCACCTCGCTTTCCGCCCTGATCGTATCGCCCGAACAGACTGGGCGGCAAAACCGCACGTCCGCATAGCCGAGATTGGCAACGGCGTTTGCCGATATGTCCGGCACGGTCTTGCCGAATGCGATGTTGAACACCATCGCGTCGTCCAGCGGCATCGCGGAGTGGCCCATTTCCATGGCGAGCGACTGCGAGGACGCGAGCGGCTGGCGCGCTCCGGTCAGCGCGATATACAAGGCGCGGTCGCCGCAAGTGACTGTACGCGGCGTGGCATGGACGAAATGCTGTCCAACGCTGAAATCTTCGAAGAAATTCCCGTGCGCCGGAGCGGCTGCTGAATTCGACATGGATTGGTTGCCCACTGTTTCATCCGTTCTCGCTGGGGAACCGGAATCGGATTGGTGACTGGTGCACGTTCGAGTGCTGCTTGCCGGTGAGAATGTTCTGTAGGAGCGATGCCGGTTCGAACCGGAACACCACGGTTCCCGTCATCTATTCGAACGTCCCTCCACCAGGTCGAGTGCGACATCGACGATCATGTCTTCCTGCCCGCCGACCATGCGTCTCCGGCCGACTTCCGCGAGGATCGAGCGCGTATCTATCCCGTAGGTTTCGGCAGCCTTTTCCGCGTGCCGCAGGAAACTCGAATAGACGCCTGCATAGCCGAGCGTCAGCGTTTCCCGGTCCACCCGCACGGGGCGGTCCTGCAACGGACGGACCAGATCCTCCGCCGCATCCATCAAGGCGTACAGGTCGCAGCCATGCCGCCAGCCGTAGCTTTCGGCGGCCGCGACGAACACCTCCAGCGGCGCGTTGCCCGCCCCGGCCCCCATTCCGGCGAGGCTGGCATCCACCCGGACGGCGCCGTTCTGGACCGCGACGACGGAATTCGCCACGCCGAGCGAGAGATTGTGGTGGGCATGCACGCCGCGCTGCGTTTCCGGTCTGAGCACCCTGTCGTACGCCCGCAGCCGGGCTGCGTATTGCTCCATGTTCATCGCGCCGCCGCTGTCGGTCACGTAAACGCAGTGCGCGCCGTATTCTTCCATCAGCCTTGCCTGTTCGGCGAGCGGTTCCGGCTCCGCCATATGGCTCATCATCAGGAAACCGGATACATCCATTCCCATGCCGCGCGCGGCTTCGATATGCTGTTTCGATACGTCCGCCTCGGTGCAATGCGTCGCGACGCGAACCGAACGGACCCCCATCTCGTAGGCGTGCCTGAGGTCGTGCACCGTGCCGATCCCGGGCAGCAGCAATGTCGTCAGCACCGCATGGTCGAGCACTTCGGCCACGGCCCCGATCCAGTCCCAGTCGGTATGCGCTCCGAAACCGTAATTGAACGACGATCCCTGCAGACCGTCGCCGTGAGCGACTTCGATCGCATCGACCTTTGCGGCGTCCAGCGCTCTGGCGATCGCCTGGACATGATCGAGACCGTATTGGTGGCGGATGGCGTGCATGCCGTCGCGCAGCGTCACGTCCTGGATGTAGAGCTTGCCGGTCGTCGGATTTGCGCTCATCGCGCCGCCTCCCTGCAATGCCGCGCGGCCATCTTCTCGGCCGTGCGCATTGCCGCCGACGTCATGATGTCGAGATTCCCCGCATAGGCGGGCAGGTAGTGCGCGGCGCCTTCCACCTCGAGAAACACGGAAACCTTCAGGCCGGTGAAAGAGCCGTCCATCTCGGGAATGCGCAGCGGACGGTTCGAGCCGATATGTTCGAACTGGACTTCCTGCTTGAGCCGATAACCGGGGACGTAGCCTTGGACTTCGCGGACCATCTCCGCGATACTTGCCCGGACGGCCTCCCGATCGGCATCGTCGCACAGGCAGTAGACGGTATCGCGCATGATGAGCGGCGGTTCGGCGGGATTGAGGATGATGATCGCCTTGCCGCGATCGGCCCCACCGACTTCGGCGATCGCCTGGCTGGTGGTCTCGGTAAACTCGTCGATGTTTGCGCGCGTGCCCGGCCCCGCGCTTCTGGAGGCGATCGAAGCGACGATTTCACCATAGCGCACCGGCGAGACGCGATTGACGGCGTGGACGATCGGAATCGTCGCCTGCCCGCCGCAAGTCACCATGTTGACGTTTCGGGCGTCGAGGTTCGCCTCGCCGTTGACGGGAGGAATGGTAAACGGACCGATGGCTGCCGGGGTCAGGTCGACCATTCGCTTGCCGGCGCCAAGCACCACTTCGCTATGACGCCTGTGCGCCCCGGCGCTGGTTGCGTCGAAGACGATCTCGATCTCGGCGAAGCAGTCCAGCGCGAGCAGTCCTTCGATCCCTTCGGAAGTGATGGCGACACCCTGTTTCGCAGCGCGTTTCAGGCCATCGCTTGCCGGGTCGATGCCGACCATTGCGGCCACTTCCAGCGTCTTCGACAACCGCATGATCTTGAACATCAGGTCGGTCCCGATATTGCCCGATCCGATGATGGCGACCCTGGTTCGCCGGCTCATGCCCCGCTCCCGAGAGCAAACGAGCAGCTGCCGATGCCTTCGATGCTGGTGTGGACCGTGTCCCCCGGCGCCAGCACGGCCATCGGGCCGAGCGCGCCGGCCAGCAGGATGTCGCCCGCTTTCAGGGGATCCCCGGTGTCCGCTACCGTCCGGGCAAGCCAAGCCGCTGCGTTGAGAGGATTTCCCAATGCCGCCGAGCCAAGCCCGGTCGACGCAGTCTGAGCATTGACCGACATGGTCATCGCCGCGGTTTCCAGATCGAGTCCGGCCAGCGGAACACCCTGCTCGGCGAGGACGAAGAAAGCCGACGAGCCATTGTCTGCAACGGTATCGGCGAATGCGATCTTCCAGTCGGCAATGCGGCTGTCGACGATTTCCAGCGCGGCATGCACGCTTGCCACGGCGCCCGCCAGGTCCGCTGGACCGATGTCGGGATCGGTTACGTCGCGCGACAATATGAACGCAATTTCCGCTTCCACCTTGGGCTGGATGACCCTCGAAGGATCGAGCACCCCTCCATCGGCGATCCTCATGTCGTCGAACAGCACGCCGTAATCCGGCTGATCGACGCCGAGCTGCTTCTGGACAACTTCGGATGTCAGCCCCGCCTTGCGGCCCACGACCCGTCTGCCGCTCGCCTTCCAGTGCTCGGTATTGATGGCCTGGACCAGATACGCGCCTTCGCCATCGACCGGGTCCAGCACATCGCGCAGGGGCGCAATCGGCCCCTGCGTATAGGCCTCGCGCAGCTGCCGGGCGGCCGCTTGCAAACTTTCGTTCCGATCGCTCGTCATATTGATCTCTCGCATGGCCTGTCGCTGCCAATCGCAATGCCGATGCTAGCGCGAGAGCGTTTGCAAGCTAGAGTGACCCGCATTAACTTGCTCATATCATGAGCGGCAAGCAGACAACCGGTGCGCAAGCTGTCGGGCGGGCGTTCGAATTGTTCGAGGCGGTCGTCCGCGACGGCGGACAATCGTCCCTGGGCGAGATCGGCGATCGGCTGGGGATCGCGGCATCCTCGGTGCGCAGATATGCCAAGCTGCTTCTCGACCGCGGGATAATCGTCCGGATCGCCAAGGGCCGCTATGCCGGAAGCGAGCAGCTGCGCGCGATGCTGGAAAACATCGATCCCCTGTCGCGTCTTGTCGCCGTAGCCCGGCCGATACTGGCGCGGGCAGCGTCTCTCCAATCCGCCACGGCCCATCTCGGCACTTTCGAAAACGACATGGTGACGTATCTCGTCCGCGAGGGGACGCCGAACATATTCACGCGCGAACAGGCGCAGCTCGAGGCCTATTGCACCGGCATCGGCAAGGCATTGCTGAGCCAGTTGCCGAAGCGGGAACTCGACGAATACCTCCGCACGCCATTGGTGAAGCTTACCCCGACCACGATCGTCGATGGAGACGCGATGCGGCGCGAACTGGAGACGATCCGCCGCCGAGGATACGCCATCGACGATGGCGAAATGGAAGGGGGCCTCATCTGCATCGCCGCGCCGCTTGCAGAAACCGAAGGAAGAATTTGCGCGATCTCGTTAAGTTATCCGTCGCAACGGCTCGAACGATTGGAAATCGCCCGTTCCGCCAAATTGCTGATGAAATCCGCAGAGCAGATCAACGCCCGGGTCGCATCGATGACATGAACATCTTTGGCGAGGGGATTGCAGCGATCCGATTGCGTCAATTGGTCCGCATGTTTTCCCGCGCGGGCATGTCCTTTGCCGGGTCAGGGACGCCACGACAATTCGATGCCCGGTATCGTCCGGGAGGCGCTCCGAAATAGCGCGCGAAAGCCTTGATGAAGGCCGGCTCCGAACTGTACCCTATCGATTGGGCAATGAGCGATATCGATTTTTGCCCGTCCCGGATGGCCTTGGCAGCGCGCAGCATGCGTATCCGGTTGAGAGCATTGACCGGCGTATCGCCGACGAGCTGCCGAAAGCGCAGGGCGAATGTCGAACGCCCCATCCCCACTTCCGATGCCAAGGTCTCGACGGTCCAGTCTCTCGCCGGCTCACTTTCGATCATCTTCAACGCACGCATGATCTGGGAATCCACCGCCATTTCCGGCCATCGCGGATTCTGATTTGCTAAGGTCTCCTTAACGTGACGGGCCAGTATGACTGTCCCCACTTCAGAGAGCCGCCTGATCACGCCTTGGCGCTCCATCGCGCATTCGTCACCTGAAGATTCCAGCTCGATCATTTCCATGACTAATTTCAATCGTTCGATCGTTTCCGTTTCCTTGGGCGGAATGTACATCCACTTGGGAAACGCCGGCAGCAGCTTATTCACGCTGCGCGGGGATCGCCCGATGAACAGCCGAGTGTATTTGCGCCCGCACGCTTTGGGTGTCTCCTCGGGCCAGGCGACTTCGAAGTCCTGATCGCCGTCCGGGATGGCCGTATCGCTCGAATCACGCCAGATTTGCGCACCTCCTCCGACCGTAACGAGTACGGCACCCTCGGAGACATGAACCACGCCTTCGCAATTGTCCGGCATTTCAAAACAGCATTCACCACGTTGAACAATGACGAATTGGGCAAAATCGTCGCCGTCGAATCTCTTGCACCAAGAATCGTTAAGCTCGACCACGCCATGAAACGAACCGTCCATGGTGATTTCAGGAAGCTCCAGCACAAACCCTCTCCACTCAATTCACGCTTCTGTGTTTCCTTATCTTTACAATAATCTAATCTCTGCTCCGAAAGCGATTGACGTCGTCATGCGCAGGTGTCGCAAAGGCGGCCGGAGGTTTTCAGCCAAGGCGATTAGAATTCGATGTGCGCTAAACTCCTCCCCCTTCAGTCGATTGAAGAGACCAGCAAGCCCCGAACGATGGGGCAGTGCACCAATGTGACACAGCGATCGCGTCTGCCCGCAGCTGCCGATGTGACGCCCGGGGCTGTGCGCAACATGTCGAGTTTCTGGGGCAAAGTCCAATTTCGATCGTCCGGACTTTCTGTCAGATCATTCAGGTTCTGCAGGAAACTTCTTCAAGTTCGCCGCCGATCGGCGGGTTCGGGCGATCCCTCTTGCCGGCCGATCGGAATCCTTTTGGCGCCTGCGAGCCCGGCCTCAGCGGTCGATGACTCGCGCCGGCCTCTTGGCGATGAATGCGTCCATACCGTCCTTGCCATCCTCGGTTTGCATCGACAGCGTGGATAGGTCGGCTTCGATCTTCAGCCCTTCTTCCAACGAAGTCTGCATTCCGCGGAGAACAGACTGTCGGGCGAGCCATCCTGCCACCAGGCTATGGCGGGTAAACCGCCTGGCGAAAGCTGCCGCCGCTTCGAGCGCATCGCCGCGCACGATCTCCGAAACCAATCCGAATTCGAGCGCCCGATCCGCGCCGATGGGCTCTCCCGACAAGATCATTTCCATTGCACGGGCGTGCCCGATCATCCGTGGAAGGCGTTGGGTCCCCCCGTAGCCGGGCACCAGGCCGAGCTTGATCTCCGGCAGGCCCAGCTTGGCATTGGGCGTCGCGAGCCGGAACGTGCACGCCAAGGCAAGTTCGAGCCCCCCGCCGAACGCGTAGCCGTTGACCAGCGCAATGGTCGGTATCGGACATCGCTCGAGATCGTTGAAAATTCGCTGACCCAACTCGGTCGTTCGCTTCTCCCGAGCCAGCGTGCGGCCAACGAGTTCGGTCACATCCGCCCCGGCGCTGAATGCCTTCTCGCCGGCACCCGTTATGATGAGGGCACGGCAGCCGTCGTCGCCGGTCTGCTTGACAGCATCCGCGAAATTCCGGAGCAATTCGGAATTCAGGGCATTGAGCGCCCGCGGTCGATTGAGCGTCAGGATTGCGATGTCGTCTCGCTTTTCCAGTTCGATGGTCATGTCGCCACCTTGTCGATACGCGTGGGAACGAGCTCGCTCTTCGCAATGCGGTCCAATATGATGCTCTTCATGATCTTGCCGGTGGAATTGAGCGGCATCTCGTTCACGAACAGGATGAATTCCGGCATTTGATATTTGGCTAGGCCCATCGATTTCAGGTGGGCGAGCACATCTTCACAATCGGGTTCGGCGCCATCTTCGCAATCGACAGCGAGGCAGATGCGCTCGCCCAATCTTTCGTCCGGAAGACCGAAAGCCGCCGCACTGTCGATCCGGGGATGACGAACTGCGGCGTCTTCGATTGCGATGGGGTAGATGTTCTTCCCTCCCCTTATGATCACATCCTTTATTCGGCCGGCAAATGTCAGGCACCCTGCATCGTCGATATATCCCAGGTCCCCGCTCATGAACCAGCCATCGCGATTGAACGACTGTTCGGTTTCGAGCTGGTCTGCATAGTATCCGAGCATCAGGCTCGCTCCACGCCCTCCGATTTGCCCCACCTCTCCGGAGTTCAGCACGCGATTGACGTCGTCCGTATCGAATATGGCAGTCAGGAAGCTCGGCCCCGGTCGACCGACGGTCGACACAAGCGTTTCTAGATCGTCGTCCGGTCGCGTGTACTGGCATGAGAGATTTTCCGACATGCCGTAGACATTCATCGGCTTGATCCCCTGCGCCAGCAATCCTTCGGCAGCGGAACGCGGAATTGCAGACCCGGCGATGTAGAACGTCTTCAGCTTCGCGAATTCGACGGGCTTGCGTTTCTGCTCCGCGAGGATGTCGACCACGTTGGTCGGCACTCCCATGACATAATTCGCTTCCGACAGGTTGATCCAGTCGATGAGCGAGTGGTTCGGTGGCGGATCGTTTGCCACGAATTCGCCACCGGCAACAATCGTCTGGGCGAACCCCACCCAGAACATGCCATGGGAAGCGGGGCTCAAGGCGCAAAGAGTCGTGTGCTCGTCCTGACACCAATCCGCGACCAGATCGCGGGCATTCGCCAGGTATGTGTTGTCCGAATGCATGATCCCTTTCGGCTGACCGGTGGTCCCGGAGGTCAGCAGAAATATCAGCGGGCTGTCGGGGTCACCCGATGGCTCGGAAGCGGCGGGGGCATCGGCGAACGCGGAAGCCAGCGAGACCGGGACGCTGCGCCCGGATTGCAAAGTGATGATTTCTCGAAGCGACGCAATTCCGGTTGCCGCGGCTTCCTCAACCGTAAGCGTACCGGCTTCCCCGAAGCCGGCCTCCCGGATGAGGATGGAAGGTCTGAACTTCTTGAGAACTTCGACAATCTCGGGCCGCGACATCGTCTTGTGAATGGAAGGATGGCAAACGTAGCCGTTCCGCGAGCAGGCGAGAAGCACGCCAAGCGCCTCGATGCGATTGGAGACGCACATGGAGATCAGGTCGCCGCGTTCCAGACCTGCATCTTCGAACCGCGCGGCGACAGCATCGCTGAAAGCCATGAGCTCCGACCAGGTCAGTCGCCGCCCGCTGTCGCGAGCCGCGAACCGGTCGGGATGCCGTGCCGCATGCGATCTGCCCAGTTTGTAGAAGCTCGCGTCGGTCCACCAGCCGCGATCATGGTAGTCGCGCGCCAATGCTGGATCGTGAAGTGTCAGATATCGTCGCATTGCACACCTATCTTTCGACGAAACTGCGGCCGATAATCCGGCGGTGGATCTGGTTCGTGCCTTCCCAGATCTGCGTTACCTTGGCATCGCGCATCAGCCTCTCGACGCGAAAATCGCGGCAATATCCGTAGCCTCCGTGAAGCTGCACGGCCTCTGTGGTGGCGCGCATTGCGAGATCGCTGCAGCGCATTTTGAGAATCGATGCTTCGACTGCGGAAATCGATTTTCCCCGGTCGACCCGCTCCGCCAAGGACCAGAGCAGGTTTTCGCACATCACCAATTCGGCTGCCAAGTCCGCCAGCAGAAACTGGATGCCCTGAAATTCGACGATGCGCTTGCCCGACTGCACGCGCTCGTTGACGTAGGATATCGCATCCTCGAAGGCCGCCCTGGCGATGCCGAGCGCATGTGCCGACACGCTGGGGCGCGAGCGATCGAGAAAGCCGTGCAACATCGTGAGGCCGGCGCCCGGATCGCCGATCATGTGGGATTGCGGCACGATGCAATTGTCGAAGATCAGCGCGGCGGTCGCAGACCCGCGATGCCCCATCTTGTCTTCCAGCCGGTCGACCGTCAGTCCGGGCGTATCGCCCGGAACATAGACCAGACTGATTGCATCGCGTCCGTCTCCCAGCGGAGCCCACTTCCCGAACACGATGTAGTAGTCCGCGACCCCGCCATTCGTGATGAATACCTTGGCGCCGTCGATGCGGACATTGTCGCCGGCGGGGACGAACCGGGTTTTCATGGCAGTGGCGTCGCTGCCTGCGCCCGGCTCGGTCAGGCAGACTGCAGCCAGCGAGCCGCCGGCGATCTTCGGGAGTATCGCCCGCTTCTGAGCCTCGCCGGCATAGAGCAATAGCGGTATCGCGGCATGAAAGTTCGTGGCCCAGGTAATTCCCGTAGAGGCGCAGGCTTTCGAAATTTCGATCAGGCATTTCAGGTAGGCCGCATAGGACAGGCCCGCCCCATCATACTCGCTTGGAATGAAGATCGAATTTGCGCCGATTTCATTGAGAGTCTCGATGTTCGCCCACGGAAATTCGCCGGTTGAATCGACCTCCGCGGCCCGCTGGAGGATTTCATTCTGAACCGCCCGGTCCAGGCTTTCCAGAAACGACGCCTCCACGTCGGATAGAGGGGGCGAACCGCCGTCGAATTCGAGTATGCTCACAGCGTGACTCCGAGCCCGCCATCCAGCGTGACGGTGGTGCCCGTCAGGTATGGATTGCGCCGTGCCACAAGGTCCCCGACGAACGCTCCGATCTCGGAAGCCTCGCCGACCCTCTTGACCGGAATCTTCTTCGCGATGGCCCGCCCGCTCTCGGTCTTGGCGAGGTAATCGTCGTTGATCTCCGTTCTGACGTATCCGGGGGACACATTCACGACGGTGATCCCGTCGCCTCCCCATTCGACCGCCAGGCACCTGGTCATCGCCTCGATCGCCGCCTTCGATGCGCAATATGCCGAGTTCCGCTTCACCCCGAGCTGGGCGAAGAACGATCCGATATTGACGATGGAACTGGCCTTTGCGCTTGCCAGCGATTTGTAGGCAGCCTGGGAGACCCGGTACACCGCAGTGACGTTGGTCCGCAGAACGCGCTCGAACTCGGACGGCGGAAAGCTTTCGGCCGGACCTTGCTGGTGAATTCCCGCGTTGTTGACGAGCGCATGCAATACGCCGAACCGCTCGCCGATTTCCGCAAATGCCTCGTCGACACTTTCCTGGTCGGTGACGTCGCAGCGAATGTCGACGAACTTGTCGTTGCTTCCCGATCCGGCGGTCGCGGGCCGAAGGCTTCTGATCAGACGAATTGTCGTCAGGCCGCGAGCAGCCGTCTCGTCGGCTATCGCCTTGCCTATGCCGCGATTTGCACCGGTGATCGCGACGATCGATGGGCCTTGGTCGACCATCGTCGTCACCGTCCGAATCTGTCGCTATCGGGCCGGCGCTTCTCGGAAAAGGCCGCGGACAGCTCTTCCGCTTCGTCGCTCTCGTAATACGAGCGGAGAAGCAGATCGTGAGACATTCGCGACAGGCCGGATACCCCGTGGTGGCGAGCAAGGAATGCGGCCTTGACCGACGCTAGCGCGAAGGAGCCACGGTCCGCGATCTCCAGCGCCATCTCGTCGGTCGCTTCGGCCAGCCGATCGTCGGGTACGACTTGGTTGATGAGGCCCATATCCGCAGCCTGGCGGGCGGGTATCCTCTTGTTGAGGTACCACATCTCCTTCGCCCGCTTCTTGCCGACGAGATCTTCCAGGTACCAGGTCCCGTAGCCTGCATCGAAACTGCCGACCATCGGCCCGACCTGGCGAAAGACGGCGCTCTCCCTGGCTATGGTGAGGTCGCATACCATCTGCAGGACGTTGCCGCCTCCGACGGCGTAGCCGTTCACACTGGCGATCACCGGCTTTTGAGACCGTTCGATCGCGTCGTACATTTCGAGCGTCGGAACCATCCCTGCGAACATGGTCGTCGGCGGCAGGTCGTCCTTGCGGCCGCCGATGCAGAAGAACTTCTCCCCGGCACCGGTGAGCACGACCACTCTCGTACGAGTTTCCCGGCGGACCTCGTCGAGGCACCGGGATATCTCCCAGCACATCTTGCGGGTGAACATGTTGCCGTCGTCGGGCCGGTTGAGCGTTATCTTCGCAATCGGACCGTTTTCCTCGAACAGAATTTCCTCGAATTCCAACTTGTTCTCCATCTCTAGATGACCCGATGGCCGACGAGCGCGTCGATTTCGCCATGCGTGAAGTTCAGGAGATCGCGCAGGACTTCGCCGTTGTGCTCGCCGAGCCGTGGCGCGGCGCGAGTGTAGCCCAGGGCCCGATCGTCGAAGCGTATGCCGAGCCCGACCTGAGGCTGCGGCGTGCCCTCGCCGGCGATGGTGTAAAGAAAGCCCTTGTCGTGGAGGCTCTCGTCGTTGGCGACGTCGTCGATTTTCTGGATCGGCCCAGCCGGAACGTCGTTCTTGTTGAACAGGTCGAGCCAGTACGATCTTGGCTTTTCCCTCAGCAAATCCTGTATCGTCTCGACCAGCTTCTGCCTGTTGTCCTGCCTGGATCGATTGTCCTGCAGCGTATCGTCGTCCAGCAGCCGTTGCAGGTCCGTGGCTTCGCAGAACCGCGTCCAGATGCGATCGTTGGGCAGGGCGAGCGTCATCGGCTCGTCGAGCGTTTCGAAGACCTGATAAATCGCGATGACGCTGGCCTTGCCGCCGCTGCGTCGCGGGCAATGCCCGGATCCGAGATAAGTGCTCAGATTGGGCGTCATGAAACGCGCCATGCTTTCGTACATCGAGACATCGATCGCGCATCCGGAGCCGGTCCGCCGCCGACGGATCAGAGCCGCCAGGAACGCCATGGCGGCATCCTGTCCCGCGAGCAGGTCGGCAGCCGGAGTGCCGACCTTCTGCGGAGCGCCGTCGATTTCGCCGGTCATGTCCATGACACCACCGAACCCCTCGGCGATGAGATCGTAGCTGGCGCGCTCCGCATGGGGGCCCGACAGGCCGAACCCGGTAAGCGACACGTGGATGAGATCCGGCCTGACCTCGCGCAGGCTTGCCGCGTCGGTCCCGAGCCGCTGCTGAAGAGATGGCCTCTGGTTGACGACCACCGCATCGCTCGACCTGACAAGGTCGAGCAGGACCTCGTAACCGCGTGGCCGGCTGTAATCCAAGGTCACGCTGCGCTTGTTGCGATTGCATGCAATGAACCACAGCGCCAGATCGTCGATGAACGGCGGCCCCCATCCCCGCGAATCGTCCCCGAGGCCCGGTCGTTCGATCTTGATTACATCTGCACCGAGGTCGCCGAGCAGCATCGTCGCATAGGGGCCAGCCAGCGAAGTGGTCAGATCGAGGATGCGAATGCCCTCGAGGAAGTCGCCGGCCGAATTGCTCTTGCCGCTCGGTAGCGAAAACAGGGGAAGCGCCCCGCGGGGCTCCTCATCGGTCATTTCCCCGCGCTTTCCGCCCTGCGCATGAACCCGGCCACGAGGCCGTTGAATTCGTCCGCCTTCTCGATCTGCGCCCAATGCCCGCATTTCGGAAATACATGGAGGCGGGAATTGGGGATCAGCTTCACCAGTATGAAGGACGCATCGAGCGGCACCACACGGTCCTCGCGGCCCGAAATGATCAGGGTCTCGTGCGGCAATTCCTGGAGCGGCTCCCGCCACAGGTCCTCGAGCGGCGGCCGGCCGCGAAACTTGAGCGGCGGGTTTGCCAGGATATGCGGCGTCGTCGCGGCTTCGTAGCGCTCGAGGAGCATTTCCTCGCTTACGATCGACGGGTCGAAGACGAGGCATTCGATGAATTCGCGGAGTTTCTCCAGCGAAGGCCCGGTGCCTTGATAGAAAGCGAACAGCTTCTTTATGCCTTCGGTCGGCATCGGCGTGAAAATCGGCAGGCTTCCGCCCGAGCCCATGAGCACCAACGACGCGACCTTGTCCGGAAACTTGAGGGCGATCTGGAGGGCCGTCCCTCCCCCGAGCGAGTTGCCGACGATATGGACCTTTTCCAGTTCGATCTCGTCCAGGAAATCGGACATGATTGCGGCATAGTGGCCGAGGACATTGTCTTCCGCCGTGTTCAGTCCCGATTTCCCGTATCCGGGGAGGTCGACGACGATTACCCTGCGATCCTTCGCCAGTTCGTCGACATTGCGCGCATAGTTGCTCCAGCCGGTCGCGCCCGGGCCGCCGCCGTGGATGAGCAATACCGGAATATCGGAATGTCCCTGGTCGCAATCATGGTAGTGAATGCGCAGATCGCCGATATCCGCTGTCTTGCTGGTGCCTGCTTCGGAAAAATTCATGACGCCACCTCCCCGGGTTTCTGTCCGCCCCAGATGTAAATCCGGTCGTGCTGCCGGACGACCCAATCCGGCCCGATCGAGACACCGCCATGTCCGATTTCGAATTCGAAACCCGCGGGGGAATCGAGATAGAAGGAAACGACCCTGTCGTTGCTGTGACAGCCGAGCTCGGCAGAGACCGGAACGGCGTTCCGTCTTGCGATGTCGAGGGTCTTCCCGACATCGGCCATGGACCGCATCTCCATCATGACATGAAGGAGGTTCTTCTCGTGCGGCATCGCAACCAACGCCAATGAATGATGGCGGCTGTTGCAGTGCAGGAAGGGAATGCTGAGCTGTTCCGCTCCCATGGGCACGTTGATGTAATCGGAAATATCGAAACCGAGGACGTCGCGGTAGAATTTCGAAGTGGCCTCGGCATTGCCCACGGCAAGTGCCAGGTGCCCGAGGCCTTTGTCGCCGGTCACGAATCCATCGATATCCCGGGGCGATCTGAACGTGCGGCCCGACTGCACCTGGGGCCCGTAATAGATCTCGTTCACCAGACCGTCGGGATCGGACAGCCTGAACATCTCATGGACGCCGCGCTGCGCACGTTCGGTTTCCGATGCCGGTGCGATCTCGATGCCGTTGGCGCCTACCCGATCGCGGACAGCCTCGAGCGATTCAGCCGAGTCGACCTGCCAGCCCATATAGGTCAGGTCGTTCTCCGGCCCTTCGTGAAGATATACGCAGGGCGCGCCCGCATCATTGTGAAACGCCTGCACGCCACCGCATTCGCCGCCCAGTTCCAGGCCGATGATTTCCTGAAGGAACTTTCCGGTTTCGGCCACGTCTTCGACGGCGATCCCGATATAGCCAAGCATCATCATCGTCAGCGCCCTTCTTCGTTCAGTTTCGACAGGAGTTCGTCGCCTCCGCGTGCCTGCCAGAGCCCGCGAATGGCGAGCCCGCCATCGGTATTGAGAATTACGCCGGTCAGCGGAGAGGCATCTTCGGGAGAGGCCAGAAAGACATAGCTGCCGGTGTGTTCGTGCGGCTCGGGCACGTAGCCGAGGGGTACCACGCCCCCCAATTCCTCCATCGACAGTTCCCGCAGGGAGCGGTCGGCCTGCCCCAGGGCCTGCGGGCCCCTGAGGTCCGTACCGACGGCTCCCGGCGCAACGCCGTTGACCCGCACATGGGGTGCCAACTCGTTCGCCAACTGGCGGATCAGACCGACCGCGCCATGTTTGCTCATCGTGTACAACGGCCCCCCGCCGTCGGAATGGAAGCCGGCGAAGGAAACGGTGAACAGCAGGTTTCCGCGACTCCGCACGAGCGGCGCCAGCGCTGCCCTGGCGCCCAACAGGTAGCCCTTCAGATTGATGCCCATGATCTCGTCGAAGGCATTCGAGATGCTGTCGCGCGGGAGATCGACCAGCGAAACCGAGTGGTCCCACACACCGGCATTGCCGATGAATGTGTCGAGCGAGCCGAACCTTTCGACGACCCGGGCGACAGCCTGCTCGTTGTCGTCGAGATCGGTGACGTCGCCCTGGCAATAGACCACCGCATCGCCGAACAACGCCTTCGCTTCCGCAAGCCGCTCGGCCGACCGATCGAGGATTCCGACCCTGGCGCCTTCTTCGAGAAAGCGAGTGGCTACCGCCAACCCCAATCCTGAAGCGCCCCCCGTGATCAGCGCGCTCTTTCCGCTCAACCTACCCATGGGCATCCTCCTCGGCGCTCTGGTCCGGCAAAGTTATGAAAATCGAACCGTCCTTGACGGAGACGGGGAAGGTACGGACGGGCTCGGTCGCCGGCAGGCAACGCGGAGCACCCGTACGAAGGCAGAATTTGGCACGATGCAGCCGACATTCTATCGCATCGTCGCGCAAGCGCCCCTTCGTCAGAGGCCAATCGGCATGGGAACACTTGTCCTCCAGCGCGAACACGCCATCGTCGGTTCTGAACAACCCGATTGAAATATCGCTTACGGAAACAGCCATGATATCGCTTTCAGCAAAATCGGCAATATTTGCCACCTTGATCAAACCAGACTCCTAGAAAAGTATATTCAAATTACTTGATCTGATAAGACTCATATCAAGGCGTATATTTCTACTCAGTATTTGAAATCCGAGAGGATTGTCGGCGCGCCTCAATATGTCTGTACGGTCGCCATAAAATGTGTCCTCTTGACTATCCAAACGCGACCTTCGGACAATAAAAAGGCAATCTATTTGGTATGCATCCGAATCCAGTTCTTTTATTTTTATATTGGATACGTAATGATGTGTTCTTGGCGGCGGATCGTCCGACAACACCCTGCCCGTTTTCAACCGCTTGATTCGCGTTGTCAGGCTGTCCTTGGTCTCGTCGAATTGCGCCAACTGGTGCGCTTTCAGAAATTCACTGTCAGCGTCGCGCGGATCGCAGTTCACCCTGACCGGCATGAAATATTCGATGTCTTCCGAAATAAGTTCCAGCCAGTCGTCGAACGCTCTACGGTCCAATAAAGCCGCTTCTTCGAACAGAAATTTCTCGATCTCCAACTTGAGTTCATAAGCAGGTTGAGAATCGACGCTTTTTGATACACCTTCGGTCATAGGTAATTTCCCGCCCGGAATTTTATTGGTTTTCGTTGATCAGCCGTTGCCATTCGGCATAGAAGCCGCGCGCGGCCTCTTCCGAATAGCAACTGCCTACCGTGCCGGGGAATGTGGGATCGCCGCCGCTGGCCATGCCCAACCCCATCTGCAGGTTGAGCATGGACTTCGAGGCCTGATACCCCTTCAAAGTGTTCTGGATTATGAGCCAGTTTTCGGCATCGTCCTGCTCGAACGTGCCGGCCGGGCTGAACGTCCGCTCGACCCCGCGCCTGTAGTCGTCCTTGACCTCCTGCGGCGCATCCTTCGGCACCACGACGAACGACCAGACTTCCATCGCATCGGGACCGCGCGGATGCCACACCCGCACCGTGTTGATCCCGGCCAGGAAGGAAAAGTTGGGAAAGACGGTCATATGCTGGGAGCCCATCAGCTCCCCCCTCACCCTGTCGAGGCGCCGGGTGGCCTGATCTCTCAGCGTGGTGTTGTAATATTCGCCGACCCTGGGCCCAAGAATCGACGCGATGATCGCGTCGTCCCCGTCGCTGAGATAGAAGCCCGATCCATGCCCTCCCTTGAGGGCGCTGTATTGCTTTCCCGGGTTGGCCGCGAAACCGCGACGATCCACGGGCACGTCTTCGGGCGTCATGGCCTCCACGACCCCGCCATGGGTGAGAGCGACGTGATACATGTCGCTGGCGAATTGCTCGGCGCCGAGTTTCCAGTTGCTGTCGATCGTCCATTTGTGGATCCCGCCGATCACCTCGACCCCGGCCGGAGATCGGTCGAACAGCGCATCGATGTAGTAGGCGGCCTCTCCGAGATAGTCGGTCAGGGACTCGGCATCCCCATCCCAATTCCCGAAGATCAGTCCCTTGTAGATTTCCAGCCGCGGGACTTCGCGCAGTCCCAATTTGCCCTTGTCGAAGCATTTCGGAAAGGCGCTGTCCTCCATCGGAACATTAATGAGCGCCCCGTCTGCGCCGTAAGTCCAGCCATGATACGGGCACGCGAATACCGGCGAGTTTCCGAAATCGTACTGGTTGACCTGCATGCCCCTGTGCCGGCACTGGTTCAGAAACGCGCGGAATGTTCCGTCTTCCTGCCGCACCAGTATGACCGGGTCCTCGGCCATATATGTATTCAGAAAATCGAGCTCGTTGGGGAGCTGCGTTTCATGGCCCAGAAACAACCAGCATTTGCTGAAGACGTTCTCGAGTTCGCGCTCGTAAATTTCCCGACTTGAGAATATCTCCGCCCGAAAGGACCCGCTCTCCAGATCGATCAGCATTTCGTCCTTGTGATCCGACGTCACAGCCCGCTCCCTTGTGCCCGTGCAGCCCCTCGAAACAAGGGCCGGGATTGCGAGGCAAATTAGAGAGCCGACAACGGGCGGTCACTGCCCGTCCGTCCGGAATTCCTCGCCGATTCCCTCTTCCGGAGCAGAGCTTCCGACGATCTGCGGACCGGCCATGTTCTATCGGACGGGCAGGACGAAAAACGAGAGGGGCGAACAGCAAACGGGTCTGGCTTACCGGCGAATTGAGGAGTTACAATCCGAGGCATGACTATCGAAACCCGTCCCGAATAGAGGTTCGCTCGATGAAGTATGGCTCGTCCGATGAAGAACTTTCCGATCTTCCAACGGTGTACCGGGACGATTTGCTGGAAGGGCAAGTTTTTCTCGTTTCCGGTGGCGGCAGTGGATTGGGCAAGGCCTCCGCGGCGCTATTGGCGAGGCTCGGCGCGAAACTGGTGATCTGCGGACGCGATGGTGAAAAGCTGGACGCGGCCGCCCGCTATCTCTCTCAATTCGGGGGCGAGGTGCTGCCGATCGCGATGTCGATCCGGGATCCGGACGCTGTCGAGGCCTTGATGGATAAGGTCTGGAAACAATTCGGAGGTCTGGATGTCCTCGTCAACAACGCCGGCGGCCAGTTCCCCGCCAATGCACTGGACATCACCCCCAAGGGCTGGCGGGCCGTGGTCGACACCAATCTCAACGGTACCTGGTACATGATGCAGGAAGCCGCGCGGCGATGGCGCGCGACGGACAAGGCCGGAAGCATCGTCAATATCGTGACCGTGATCTGGCGGGGGCAGCCGCAGATTGCACATTCGTGCGCCGCCCGCGCAGGCGTGGTGTACCTTTCCAAGAGCGTTGCGGTTGAATGGGCACCGTACAATATACGGGTCAATTGCGTCGCTCCCGGGTGCGTCGAAACGACGGCTTTCGCGCTTTACCCGGAGGAGGGGACCGAGAGTTTCTATCGTGCCAATCCGATGATGCGGGCAGGCGACGAGTTCGACATTGCGCAGGCCATTATCTATCTGTCTGCGGCATCGGGAAAGTTCATCACCGGCGAGACCGTGACTGTCGACGGCGGCCAACAGAACTGGGGCGTCCCGTGGTTCGCAGGCCGGCCGGATTATTTCGATTCCGAATAGGCGCATTGCGGGGATCGGATCGGCATGGCCTGGTTCCAAGCGAGCGTTCCCGTGCCGGTTCCGTCGAGAGGTTCATCCCGATCGCCGTGACGGGCGCTCGAGAGGCTGCGCGCCCGAAGCCAACTGAGCCCGTTGTCGACGGGCCTCTACGACAGCATGCCGCTTCCCGCCCGGCCTCGCAGGGTGAATGTCGTCCCAGAATCTCCTGTTCAGACAGCAATGTTGGACTGCCGAGCATTGCCTTGGGCATCGTTGGACACATACCTTCCCGTGAAAATTCAAACCGACAAGGTTCGAGCGGAGAGGGAGACGTTCACCATGGATCGCAATTTCATGCATCACGCCTTGGCAAGTGTTTTTCTGGCGACATTGCCGAGCGCGGCCCTGGCAGCCCAACCTCAGTCCGACTCACAAAGCCCGGAGCCCCAGACCCCCAATTCGCAAGACCCCAATTCGCAAGACCCCAATTCGCAAGACGATGAATCCGGCAGCGCGCGAGACGCAGCAACGACGGACGACATTATTATCGTGACCGCGAGAAAGCGGGAAGAGTCTCTGCAGGACGTCCCTCTGTCGATGGTTGCCTTGAATGCCGATGCAATCGAACAAACCAAGGCCACGGACCTTGCCGGCCTCAGCGGGAAAATACCCAACGTCGTCCTTGATCCTGCACCGGCCTACTCGAACGGGGCCGCATTTTCCATTCGCGGAATCAGCTTTCAGGATCCGGATGCGAGCTTCGAACCCGCCGTCGGAGTGGTGCTCAACGGAGTTTTCCTGGGCAAAGCGACCGCTGCCCTTCTCGATGTGAATGATCTGGAACAGATCGAAGTGCTTCGCGGCCCGCAAGGTACCTTGTTCGGCAAGAACACGATCGCCGGCCTGGTCAACGTGCGAACCAAGAAACCGTCCGGAGATTTCCATTTCGGGGCCCAGGCGACCGTGGGGAACTACGGGAGGGCCGATGTCAACGGTTACATCGAAACTCCGATCGGGGAAGGCGATGTTGCCGCAATCCGGCTGTTTGCCGCCTCGCGGCATATGGACGGCTACTTTCGAAACGCGGCGATAGGCAATCGCAGGATCGGGGCCGAGAGACTGCTGACCGGGCGTGCCACGCTCGTCCTGCAGCCGGCCGACAATTTCGACGTGACCGTGGTTGGCGATTTCGTCGAGAACGACAGCGACCCGTCGCCCCAAAACGCGGTCTCGCCGGACTTCTTCGTCGCATCGCAATTGGGCGTACCGCAGGACAATGACGGTGACCCGTTCCAAGTGAACTACGGCACACTGGGCTTTATCGATTCCAAGACCAAAGGAGTCTCAGTCGAGGCAAACCTGACCTTGCCGACCCACACGGTGACATCGGTTTTCGGCTATCGCCGTATCGACGACCGGTCGCAAGTGAACCTGGCCGGCACTTCGATCGATTTCTTCATCTACGACCGCGACCAGAAGATCGACCAACTGAGCCAGGAGCTGCGGATCGCCTCCACCTGGAGCGACTGGATCGATTATGTCGCAGGCGTGATCTATCACGAGGTAAGCTACGATCAGATCGGCAACCAGCAGATCGACTGCAATGCGATCGGCGCATGCCCTCCCGGCGGCGCTCCGCTCGGCACCGTCTTGATTCCGCTCATTTCGAACACGTCCCAGACGACCAAGAGCTACGCCGCCTTTCTTCAGGCCGACGTCCACCTGACCCCCGAGTTCAGCGTTACGCTTGGTGGGCGGTACAATCATGAAGTGAAGGACTTTACCTTCACGCCGCCGGGCTCGAATCTAGGCCTGTTTCCCCCGCCGTTCGATCAGGCCACCGGCCATCTGGCCACCGACACCTTCACGCCAAGGGTGGGAGTCAACTACGAACCGAACCCCGACATCCTGCTGTTCGCAAGCTGGGCGCGAGGATACAAGGCCGGGGGCTTCAACGGGCGCGCCACCTCGACGCTCGGCATCGGCCCCTACAGGGACGAAACCGTCGATGCCTTCGAAGCGGGCTTCAAGAGCGAATGGCTCGATGGAGATCTGCGCGCCAACATCACCGCTTTCTATAACGATTACAAGGATATGCAGATCGAGACGATCGTACCTTCGCCCTTCCCGCCAGGCCAGGAAACGATCGTTCAGAACGCCGGCAAGGCGTACACGGCCGGCGTGGAGCTCGAGCTGGTCGCTCGCCCCATCGACGGCCTGATGCTTCACGCCAACCTGGGGTATCTGAAAGCGCGGTACACCAGCTTCATCGCGGATCTGAACGGGACGGGAACCCCGATCAACAATGACGGTCTGCGTCTCCGCAGGGCACCCAAATGGTCGGGCGATCTGGGCGCACGGTACGATCAGTTTCTGAACAACGACGGCAAGATCGTCTACGATGCCAACGTCACCTTCAGCTCGAGCTACGAAACGAGCGTCACGAACGACGACTTTGCCAGCCGGCCATCCGCAGCCCTGGCGAACGCGAGCATTACCTATGAAAGTCCGTCGGAGAACTACCACATATCGCTCTGGGCCCGGAACATCTTCGACAGACGTTTTGTGAACAACGGCATCAATGCCGGCTTTCTCTTCGCGTTCAACGAACCCAATCGTCCGCGCACCTACGGCATCGATGTCGGGATAGATTTCTAGCCGATCGGTGGAACTCGCCCGCGCGCCGCTACGGTGCACGGCGACTATTGGCGCCCAGGCCCACAAAGGTGACGTGCAAAAAATGACCTCGCACATGACCAGGGTAGGAATTGTAGGCGCCGGTACGATGGGGCGAGGAATTGCCATCACCGTCTGCAGAGGCGGCTTCGACACGCTGCTCGTCGACTCCGATGCGCGCAAGCTGGCCGAGGCTGTCGACTATGCGGAAAGTTTCCTGACCAGATCGACCGAGCTGGGAAAGCTCTCGGAAGACCGGAAGGACACCGCGCTATCGCAGCTTTACACCGACACCGATTTGCACGCTCTTCGCGACTGCGATCTCGTCATAGAGGCCATTTTCGAAGATCTGGAACTCAAGAGCGAACTGCTGCGAGCGCTTGATGCGGTCTGCGGCCCGGATGCGATCTTCGCGACCAATACATCGACGCTTTCGATTACCGAACTGGGTGCGGCAAGCGGCCGGCCCGAGCAGATGCTGGGGCTGCATTACTGCCTGCCGGCCGAGCGTATGCGGCTGATCGAGGTCACGCCCGGCCTTCGCACCAGCCGCCGCACGCTGGAGGAGGCGATCCGATTCTGCGAAGCCTCGGGTCAAAAGGCGGTCCTGACGAAAGACGAGCCCGGCTTCATTCTGAATGCCTTCGCGGTACCGCTCATACTTCGCGCGGTGCGATTGGTCGAAGAGCAGGTCGCGCTGCCCGGCGCTATCGATCGGGCGATCCGGGTCGCGTTCGGCCATGCAATGGGTCCGTTCGAGCTGTACGATCACGTCGGCCTCGACACCCTGGAGAGGTTGGCCAATTCCTTGAGCCGCGAAATCGGCGAGCCCCGATTTCGATGCCCGCCGCTGGTTCGACGGCTGGTTGCAGCCGGACAGCTCGGCAACAAGGCAGGCGGAGGCTTCCTCGCCAACCTGCCGGAAACGGATTTCGAATCCGGCCACGGAACCGTCGCCGTGCGGGAATTCGGCGCGACTTCGTGGGTGCCGGTCGTGGAGACGACGGAAGCTGCGGAATCGGCGGATACCCTGTTGGTCGCCGGCGACCGGATCCGATCTCACACCGACGAGGTAATTGCAGCGAGGCATCGACACAATTTGGTGCTGGTCGAGTTGCAAGACCGTCTGTTGGGCGAAATGCTCGGTCCGGTCGTCGACGAGGATTCGAACAACATCCTCGGATACTCTCGGTACGCACTGGGCGACGAGCAGACCGACTTGATCGAGCTCGTGGTTCCCGCTCGCTCGAACGAGTCCGCCATCGGGGCGGCGACGAGCTTTTTCGGCGAACTCGACCTGGAGGTCTCGATATGCAGCGACCAGCCGGGCCGCATACTCGATCGACTGATGAGACCCTACCTCAACGACGCTCTGAGAGCCGTGGATCGCGCCCTTGCGGATGCCCGCGAAATGGATGCCTGCATCAAGGCGGGTCTGGGATATCGCTTCGGCCCGAACGAGCTCGCCTCGAAGATGGGGCATCCACAGCACGTGAAAATCTGCCGGGAACTGCACAGACATTTCCAGGACCAGTCATTCATTCCGCCGCGCCGATCGCTGATCGGCGACGCCGCCTGACTTCCCGATTGGAGAACCAAAAATGCCCACTACACCAAAGGAAATGGTCGAGCGCATCTACACGGCATTCGGCGAGGGGGACATAGCCGCGCTGACAGCGGATTTCTCCGCAGACATCGTGTGGAACGAGGCCGAGAACTATCCATATGCCGACCGGAACCCGTATCGTGGCGTCGACCAAGTCCTCGAATTATTCGGCCGTATAGCAGCCGATTGGGAAAGATTCTCAGTTAAAGTCGAGAAGATGATCGAGGGCGAAAATCATGTCGTTATGCTCGGTCGCTATCAGGGTATCTATCGCAACACTGGCACGCAAGTCGACGCACAAGCTGTTCATGTCTGGACGTTTGCAAACGGCAAAATCGTCCAATTCCAGCAATATGCCGACACATTGGCATTTGCCCGGGCGACCGGAACGAAAAGCCGACCCTGAGCGACGCGGCCCTGACGGAGACCCGAAGACCGCCTCGTGCCCTCAGCGACTTCTATGACCGAGAGAACATATATGTAGCCCATATTCAATCGGACATCGGGATGCTAATTAAAAAGCGCTCATCTCTTCCTAATTAATAGACAACAATAAATGTAATAAGGTTCTTTTTAGAGAAGAATAGTTCTTCTCTATACCCTTATCTGCGCTAATTTTAGATGTAGAATGTCGATATGGACGCGCGAGCACTAAAGCTGCACTCCCTCACATTGTCAGAAACACTTGCCCGCGGCACTTTCCCGTCACTGGAATGACGTCGGTGCAGCGAGTGCTGCCCGCAAGGAATTCAGCATGCGCGGGAGAGGCGAATGACAAGCTACAAGATCGACGTGTCGCTCGGAACCTTGGCGATTGCGGCCCTATCCGGCGCGATCGCTTTGGTGCCCCATGCCGCCCGGGCACAGGATACAGTCGAAGAGCAGGAGGCTGCCGGAGAGCAGCCGCCCTCCGCACAGCAAGAGACGCCGCCCGCCTCCAGCGACGAGATCGTCGTCACGGCGAACAAACGGGCTACGGCATCGACCATCTACGAGACCCCCAGCGCGGTATCTGCATTCGGGCCGACGCAACTGGCCGAAGCCAAGGTCGAGTCATTGTCCGACCTGACGACCATGATACCGAATGTCGTCTTGAACGGAACGGCAGTCGTTCCGGGCCTGAACAATTTCTCGATCCGCGGGATGAGCGTATACAGCAGCATTCCCTCCACGACGCCCACCGTCGGTGTGTTCGTCGACGGAGTGTACGTTGGAGCGAATGCGGGCACCGCGCTGGACAACGTGTTCGATCTCGAAGGCATCGAAGTCCTGCGGGGTCCCCAGGGGCTTTTGTTCGGCCGCAACGTGACAGCCGGTGCCGTCCTGGTCCGCACCACCGAGCCCAAGGACGATCTCTATATCCGGGCCCGCGCGGCGGTCGAATCCGGCCCGAACTATATCTTCTCGGCCGTGGTGTCCGGCCCGCTCGACGACAGCGGTACTCTTTCGGCGAAAATCGCGGCGTACTACAACCACGATCGCGGCTATTTCACGAACCTGCACGACGGGAACACGAATTTCGGGCAGTCGACCACGGCGATCGCCCGTGTCGCGCTGGCTTGGCAGGCCAACGCGAATTTCAGACATGTCCTGCGCTTCGAGGATGGCTCGCTTCGTGGAGACGGGCCCGCCCCGCAGGACCACGCCGTCTATAGCGAAGATTCGCTGGATTTTGCGGTCGATCAGACGGGCTTCAACAAGGTCAACTGGCAGAACGCCACTCTCGAAAGCCGTCTCGATGTCGGGTTCGGAAACGGACAGATTGCCAACATATTCGGATGGCGCGACGTCGAGGCCCGCAATGTCACCGATGTCGATGCGACAGGCCTTCCCCTGTTCGATGTCGGCCAATTCGTCAAACAGCACCAATTCTCGAACGAGCTGCGGTATTCGGGCACCTTCGGCGCCGTCGATGCAACCCTGGGGGCGTTCTACTATTGGGACAGTCTCAGATACGTCGAGACTCGCGACCTGTTGTTCGGAACCGTGTACCGCATCGGCGGTGGCGAACAGACCTCTTCGACCTGGGCCCTGTTTTCGAATTTCGACATCCATCTGACCGATGCGCTGACGCTGAACCTGGGCGCGCGCTACTCCGGCGAAGACAAGGAGGCCTCCGTGCTGTCGCTTGCCGCCACCAATCCGTGTTCGGTGGTCCGGATCAGTTGCAGCAGCTTCAACTTCAACGATTCCGCCGACTGGTCCGCGTTCACTCCCAAGGTCGGCGTACAATGGCGGCCCTCGGACGCCAGCCACGTCTATGCCTACTGGACCAAGGGCTTCCGGAGCGGCGGCTTCAACCTGCGGCAGACCAACCCCCTGTCGCCGCCCGGCCCGTACGATCAGGAAGTCGAAAACACCTTCGAAGTCGGCTGGAAGCAGAAGGCGTTCCGGAACCGGTTGCAGTTCGGTGTAGCCGTTTTCCGGAACATCTATGAGAACCTGCAACGCGACGTACTGTTTACGGATCCGGTGCTCGGGGTCGTGCAGACGACGCTCAACACGGCCGATGTCACGATCGACGGCGTGGAATTCGAAGCTACGCTCGAACCGACGGATTCGCTGACCTTTCGTGCGAATGTCGGATACCTCAATTCCACTATCGACAAGCTGCTCAATGCCTTGTCGTCGGACGGGATCATCACGCCCGATCAGTTCGATCTCGAACTCCCGTTTCTTGCGGAATGGTCGTACGGCGGCACGATCCAGTACGAGCGCGATCTTCCAGGCGGAACCTTCGGCGCGCGCATTTCCTACCAACATGTCGACGCCGCGTTCAGCGAAGACCTCAACAATCGCCCGCTCAATCCGATCGACAATGTCGATGCGAATATTTCGTACGAATTCGGCAACACCGGCCTGAAAGCGTCGATCTACGCCAAGAACCTGCTCGACAAGACCACGTTCGGCCTGAACACGCTTCTCCCGTTCGCCCCCGATCAGACGTTCGCTCCCCTGAACAAGGGGCGCGTGCTGGGGATCGAAGTGCGGTACGCGTATTGATGGCGAACGCGGTGACCTTTCGACCTGCAATGTCGCTTCGCGCGCCCGCGACGGATCGATTGCAGTTCAGGCTGCGGCTTCGAGCCATGCGCTGCTCGATCCCCTGCATCCCGAGGGGGCTGAGCCTTGGACAGTGAACTCAAGTCTCTGGCTCGCCGTGTGCAGCGCCTGGAGGACATGGAAGAGATACGTGCGCTGAAGAACACGTACCACCTTTACGTGAACGACTGCCGGTTCGATGAAATCGGCGGCCTCTTCACCGAGGACGCAGTGGTCGACATGGGCTACATGCACCCCGACAGCGAAGCGTGCCGCGGACGGCCGGCGATATCGGAGTGGTATCGTACGCTGACCGATTCGGTGGGGCTCAGCCAGCTCAAGCAGTTCACCCACAATCACACGATCGAGCTGGACGGCGACGAAGCGACGGGTTGGGCTTTCCTCGAAGCGCGATACGGCCAAGCGGGGACCAGCTATAACGTCGCGGCCAAATATGAAGAGACCTACCGCAGGGTAGAGGAGCGCTGGAGGTTCGGCAGCATGCGCCTGCGGCTGTACTTTACGGTGCCGATGGAACTCGGCTGGGCCACGAAGGAGCGCCATCACCTGGTGTTCCGCCCGGGAGCCACCCTGCCCGAGACGACGGACGGCACAAATGGCCCGGTCTGAGCTGCCGACGGACAACGGGTCCAATCCGGTCCCAAGCCATCACGACATCGCTTCTGCGTCGGCTGGCACCCATGGTTGAAGCACCACAGGCAACCGCGGTGTCCGACCGCTTCGGTCAGAGTTCGGGAAAACGGCACTGGATCGTGGTCCTGTGCTTTCTGGGCGTACTGGTCTGCTATCTGGACCGCGTCAGCATCTCCGTCGCGGTCGTGCCGCTGCAAGCCGAGTTCGGCTGGTCGGCAACGCGCACCGGCGCTGTCCTCGCGGTCTTCTTTCTGGGCTATCTGTCCTGCCAGATACCGGCCGGGTGGGCGGCAAAGCGCTTCGGCCCGCGCGGTCTTCTGACGATCGCGCTCGTTCTATGGTCCGTCCTGACGATCGCTACACCGTGGGCGGCAGGGTTCTCCTTCGCCGCATTGATCGCAATCCGGATACTCCTCGGAATGGGCGAAGCAGCCATGTTTCCCGGTGCTTATGCCCTGTTCGGATCCTGGCTTCCGACCGCCGAACGCTCGCGCGCGGTCGGGTTGCTGTTCAGTGCAATCCCGCTCGGGACACTGCTCGCATTCGTCAGCTCCGGCTGGATCGCAGCGGAATTCGGCTGGCCATGGATATTCTATGCCTTCGGCATCGTCGGCTTGCTGTTTGCGGCAATCTGGTATTGGCAGGTAGATGACGGCCCCGGCCTGACAAGCGAAGACGGCAAGCATGCCAGCCGCCGGCAGCCCATACCCTGGCGCGCCATGCTTTCGCAGCGCCCGGTCTGGGCGCTGGTCGTCAATTCCTTCTGCACCAGTTGGACGGTTTATGTCCTGCTTTCGTGGACTCCGCTTTATATGCGAGCGCAGTTCGATGCCGCCCTGGAGAGCGTCGGCGTCCTTTCCGCTGCGCCCTGGCTGCTCATGTTCCTGATGATGAACGTCGCCGCGTGGGCGGCGGATGCCATGATCAACCGCGGTGTCAGCGTGACCGTCGTGCGCAAATTGATGCAGGCCGGAGGGCTGTCGGGTTCGGCCGCGTTTCTGCTGACAATTCCGATGGCCGATTCCATGATCGAAGCCACGCTGCTGCTTTGCGGCGCGCTCGGCGCCAACGCCTTTACGGCGGCCGGATTTGCGCCGAACCACCTAGACCTCGCCCCCGACCACGCCCCCGTCCTGATCGGCATCACGAACACGGCCGGCACCATGCCCGGCCTTGTCGGTGTCTTCATTACGGGTTGGCTGGTCGATCGTACCGGTGGCTACGACGCCGCGTTCCTCTTGTCGGCGTTCGTCTGTCTTTTCGGCGCCGCCATCTGGCTCCTCTTTTCCAAGGGGGAGCGCGTCGTTTGAATTCGCTTCCATCAGCAATGACGCCTCCTCGGCGTATCGGGTCCGGTCCGGCGAGGGGCTGACGCTCGCACGGACTGGATGCTTCGCTTCGACATATCGGAGAAGACACGATGACTTCGAGACGCGCTGCCATAGTGGCGCCCTTACGAACCGCGGTCGGGAAATTCGGGGGTGCCCTCGTCGAGGTTGATGCCGGCACCTTGGGCGCCACGGTGATACGCGCGCTGATCGATCGCACCGGAATCGATCCGAGACGTGTCGACGACGTGGTCTTCGCACAAGGCTACGGCAACGGCGAGGCACCCGCGATCGGCCGCTGGTCATGGCTGGCTGCCGAGCTGCCGGTCGAAGTGCCGGGCTACCAGCTCGACCGCCGCTGCGGTTCCGGCCTCCAGGCTGTGCTCAATGCGGCCATGATGGTTCAGACCGGCATATCCGACGCGGTGGTCGCCGGCGGCGTCGAATCGATGTCCAATGTAGAATATTATACGGTCGAAGGGCGTCGCGGAACGCGCGGGGGCGGGATGATGCTGCACGATCGCCTGACCCGGGGACGCGTCATGTCCCAACCGGTCGACCGGTTCGGCGTCATCTCGGGCATGATCGAAACTGCGGAGAATCTCGCAAGGGATTACGGCATCAGCCGGGAGGCCTGCGACCGGTTCGCCGTCGGGTCGCATCGGCGCGCCGCCGCCGCCTGGGAGAACGGCCTGTTCGACGATGAGATCGTTCCTGTTCGCATTCCTCAGCGCAAGGGGGACCCGGTGGTCTTCGCACGGGACGAAGGGTATCGATCCGACGCCACGCTCGAAAAACTGGCCGCGCTGCGCCCCATCGAAGAAAGGAGCATTCCCGGCGCGGTCGTGACCGCCGGCAATGCCAGCCAGCAGAACGATGCAGCGGCGGCCTGCCTCGTCGTGGCGGAAGACAAGCTCGACGAATTCGGACTCGCTCCCATCGCCTTCCTGCATGGCTGGGCCGTCGCCGGGTGCGAGCCCAGCCGGATGGGCATCGGTCCGGTATCAGCAGTGGAACGTCTGTTTGCCCGCACCGGCCTTGGCTGGTCCGACATCGACCTGGTGGAATTGAACGAGGCCTTCGCGGCGCAGGTCCTCGCGTGCCTCGATGGGTGGGGCTGGAGCGAAGACGACGGTCGCAAGGACATATTGAACGTCAACGGGTCGGGCATTTCGCTGGGTCATCCGATCGGAGCGACCGGAGGCCGGATCCTGGCGAACCTGACCCGCGAACTTTCACGTCGCGGCGGTCGATTCGGTCTCGAAACGATGTGTATCGGCGGCGGCCAGGGTATCGCCGCGGTCTTCGAGCGAGCTGCATGACAATGACAACGAACGAGCTACAGGACCTCCACGTCTGCCTCGAGGCCGCCCAAGAATACCGCTCGGCGGCCGAGGATGCCCTCGAGCGGCGCTTGCGCACCCGTCGCATCGACGAGGACCAGCGCGCAGCCCATGGTTTGGCCTGGATCGCAACCAGCGTCGCCGCTCTGGAAGCAACGCTCGATTGGGCCCGCGCCGGAGACGGTTCGAATCCCGTCGACGCGATGGTTGCCCGGCTGACCTTCGCAGAAACCGTCGGTCAGCTCTCGGGCGGCCTTCCGATGGGCCAGAACGAATTGTTCCGGCCCGCCGATCTCGGCATCGCAGGCTTGGGGCACACGCTCGCTCGCGACTGCGCGCCGTTGCTCGAAAGGGATCTTGCACCGATCCGCGCCGAGCTCGTAGCCGCGCTTGTCGAGGATCGGTGGCCGAGCGAAAACTGCCGCGATCCGGAGTTCGATTCGATCCGCGACCAGTTTCGACGCTTCACCAATGCCGAGATCGTCCCGCACGCGCAGGCGTGGCACCTGTCGAACGAACTGATCCCGGACGACACCGTCCGGAAGATGGCCGATCTGGGAACCTTCGGCGTCTGCATCCCGGAAGAATTCGGCGGATTGGGCCTGGGTAAACTCGTCATGTGCCTGATCACCGAGGAATTGTCGCGTGGATGGATCGGCGCGGGATCGCTTGGCACCCGTTCGGAAATTGCCGGCGAGTTGATCGTGCTGGGCGGGACCGACGACCAGAAGGCGCACTGGCTGCCACGAATTGCCGGCGGAGAAATCCTGCCCTGCGCCGTGTTTACCGAACCGGATGTCGGCTCCGATCTCGGCTCGCTGCAGACACGTGCAAGGCAGGACTCAGACGGCGCTTGGGTCGTCACCGGCGCAAAGACATGGACGACGCATGCCTCGCGATCGGACTTGATGACGCTGCTGGCACGAACGCGTCCCGATTCATCCGGTTACGAAGGCTTGTCGATGCTGCTGGTTCCCAAGCCGCGCGGAACGGCGGATCGGCCCTTCCCCGGCGACGGGATGACCGGCAGCGAGATCGAGGTGCTGGGCTATCGCGGTATGCGCGAATACGCCTTGCAGTTCGACGGTATGCGAGCACCTGCCGATGCGCTGCTGGGGGGCGTGGAAGGGCAAGGTTTCAAACAACTCATGCGGACGTTCGAAGGTGCCCGTATCCAGACCGCCGCGAGAGCCGTCGGTGTGGCGCGCCGCGCGCTGGAGCTGGGACTCGACTATGCCGTGAACCGCAAGCAGTTCGGCAAGTCGATCGTCCACTTTCCGCGGGTTTCCGACAAGCTCGCCGCGAGCCTGTGCGATTTCATCGCCGCTCGCGAACTTAGCTACGCCGCGGCGCGCGCCAGGGATTCCGGCAAGCGTTGCGATATCGAGGCCGGCATGGCGAAGTTGCTGGGCGCGCGCGCCGCGTGGTCCAACGCCGATGCCAGCCTGCAGATTCATGGCGGCAACGGCTATGCGCTGGAATACGAGATCAGTCGGGTACTGTGCGATGCCCGCGTCCTCAACATCTTCGAAGGCGCAGCGGAAATCCAGGCGCAGGTGATTGCCCGGGGAATTCTCAAGGCGCGCAAGTTGCAATGAGGCTGCTGCGGCCAGTCGGCGGTGGCACGGCCGAATTGCCGCAGCTTGTCCCTGACTTTGTGCGGATGTTGCGATGCCGCGTTGCGGTGTTCGAGGCGGTCGTTCGCGAGATCGCGGAGCCAGACCCGCTATCGTTTCTCGTCGTGGACCGGCCGCGCGAACGGCGTGCCACCATCGTCGATCCGCTTGCGAGCAGATGGCCCGCAGACCGGCCGCTGTCTCGTCAATTGCAGTCACGTCTTTCTCAATCCGCGATCCCGAACTGCGACAGCAGGAAGGGATAAATTCTGGCTTTTTCCGATATCGGGTCGGACCAATCGCAGGGGGATTGGGTATTCGGATCTTCAGCACGATATGGTTCGTACCCCCATGAGCCAGCCTCATCGAACTTGTCCAAGCGCCTGACGACCCGAGTCGCATCCTCGTCGAAATAAATCAGCGAAACCAGACCGCCCGCCACGTGAGACGTATCAGCCCAGTCGATCGAATGGCGAACGACCAGCGCGGGGCCGGAAGGAAGCCGGAATCCCAGCGCCGGTTCAGAGGAATAGTTGATATCGCCTTGCGGAAAAAGCCGGTCGACTCATCGGTGCCGCGATCGATGATCGCCTTGGATTCCTCGGAAACCGGTGGCTATTCCCTCCGGTCGGCAACGTCTTCGGTCTGGGAGCCACAGGCGGCGAGCGCGAGCGAAGAGACGACCAAGATGCGCATGATCATTTGCTCTCCAAAAGCTCGATCCATGCCCACCATACTCATAGCGACCGGGATTGGCGAGCCATCGGTGCGCTTGCTCGGCAGTTCGCGGGCCGGCGCAATACCACCGCGTGCGCCATGATCGGATCGGACAATCAGGGATTTCGCGGCCGCCCGATGAAGCCGGTCGGTATTGTCGCCCGGGTGAAAGGATTGCCCGGGGTTGCGCCTGCCGCTTCGCTCGGGGTTAGCTAGCGTCCTTGGGTCAAGTCCGGGGTCACAAGCTTCCCTGTCCTTCTCCCCGGAGGAGAAGAGGGAGGGCGTCGCGAATTGCCGATTCCGCGCCGGCGCGCTGCCCACTCCACGATACCGAGAGATCCGCCGACGAAAACCAGCGCCACTGGTACTCCGGGTTAACCCGAGCGTCTGCAGGGAGAACAGCTTCTGGTCTCGGAGGCGCCGGCGATAGGGACCGCGAGCCGAATGTCTGTTTCGTCCCTTCTGCTTTAGAAGGCGGAAAGTCAGCTTTCGGCCCCCGATTTGTCGCTGGATCTGCCCCTCAATGCACGGCCCTACGAAGGGTGCCCTCCCATGCATGCCGCCATCTCGGACCCACGTCCGAACACGTGCGTGATTGCTTACTCCGCGCAATGGACGGCAGGCTTGGTCTACTTGGAACCGTTTTGGTCTGTTGGAAACTGGGAGTTATATATTTCAACCACTTAGGCTTGAACAGCCCTCTCGAAAGCGGGATAATTGAGAGACCGGACTGAGCGGCGGAGAGTCCGGGAGGAAGCACGAACTCGGAGCCATGCGGTCAAGCAACCGAAGGTGGTAGCGCGGACAGGAAAGTGGCGGTGGAGGCAGTCGCTCCGCAACTCGTCTCCGCCCAAATGTCCGTATTGCGCCCCAATTCCGGTCATCCGGGTTGGCGCCGTCTGTTCCGAAAGCGGTCGTTCGACCGGGCAGCGTCGATGCCGGGCACACACTGGCATGTCGACCGCATGACAGGAACTTCTCGGTTTTGGAAGCGGTCGTTCCGCCTGGCTGATCCCGTCGAGGAGAATGGCCCCGGGTGCCACTCGACAGGATTGGCGACCCGGGATCGTTTGGGTCGCGAAGACCTTGTCAGATCCCGTAATGCTCCAGCGTAGCGTTGAACACCGCTCCGAGCTGGGGGCCGAGCAGGCGGGCGTAATGCGCCACGTCGAGCTGCGGGAACAGGGTGCGAAAACGCTTCGCTGTATCCTTGGCGGATTCGCCGCGCCCGGCCAGATGATAGCCGACGATCGAGGCCGCCAGAAAGGGGAAGGAAACTTGCAGGTGCGGATTGGTGCCGACGATGTCGGCCGATTCCGCCGCTCCGGCAAAATCGCCCAGCCCGACCTGCGCGACGATCTTGGTCGAATAGGGCAGGAACGACATCGGATCGAGCGGACTCAGCGCGATCGCCAGGTCGCAATAGGAAATCGCCTGCCTGAATTCGCGTTGCAGCAGCAGGCCGGTGCCGACGCCGGACTGGCCGGCGGAGTAGCTAGGCGCGAGCGTGATCGCCCGCTCCAGTATCGGCATTGCCCGATCGTATTTCTCGGTCCGCCACAGCGCCCGGCCCATGCTCAGATTGATGAACTGGTCGCGCGGGTCGAGGTCCCACGCCCGCTGCGCTTCGTCGAGCATCACGGCCAGATGCGCATCGTCGAAATCGTTCGGGCGCTGGGTCGCGGCGAACCAGTGCACCATGCTGATCCCGGCATGCGCGCGGGCGAAATCGCGCTCCATTTCCGCCGCCTGGCGAAATGCCGCCAGCGCGGCGTCGAAATCCTGCCGGCCATGCGTGAACACGTGCGACACGCCCAGATGATAGGATTGCCACGCGTTGAGCGAGGCGGGGTCGCGCATCCGCACATGCGCGGCCTCGTGCGCGCTCAGTTCCATTTCGACCGTCGCCGCCACGCGCGCGACGATATCCGCGCGCACGTCGTGGATTTCGCCTAGATCGGCGCGGATGCGATCCGACCATACGATCGCCGCGCTCGCGGTGTCGGCCAGCTCCAGGCTCAGTTCGATCCTGTCGCCGACCACTTCGAGCGTGCCCGACAGGCAGTAATTGGCGCTCAGTTCCATCCGCACGTTATCGATCGAGCGCGCATAGGAGGGAAACTGGAAAGTCGATCCGCGCGCCAGCACGAACAGCCACGGCAGCCGCGACAGCGCGTTGATGAGTTCGTCCGGGATCGCCAGCGCCAGCCCCGCATGCGGGCCCGCGACGCCGATCAGGCGCAGCGGCAGCACGGCGATGCTCGGCCGGTCGTCGACCTGCGCGTAGAGCGGAGCCGGATTGTCCGCCGCCGCCTGCCGCACCGTTGCGGCGGGTGCATCCACCACCGTCACCTCGCCCTGAAAGCGGAAGCCGCGGCCATAGATCGTGCGCACCAGTTGCTGGTCGCCGCCGGTATCGCCGATCGCGCGGCGCAGCGCGGCGATGCGGCTCGATATCGCCATGTCGGACACGATCCGCCCGTCCCAGATCGCCTCGACCAGTTCGTCTTTCGACACCACGCGGGTACGATTGGCGATCAGCAGCGAGAGAATCGACAGCACCATCGGCTGCGCGTCGACCGGCGATCCGTCACGGACCAGCGTCAGCGCGGCGTCGTCGAATTCGCAACTGCCGAAGCGATAGCGCATGCGCGCCGGATACTCCTGATCCGCGGGTAAAAACAGCCAAATCGCAAAAGAACGGATTCTGCTCAGGTTTCGCAAAAGATCGGTGCCCGGCGATCGGGCATGCTGCGCCGCATCGGGCCGAAGGTCGGTCCGTATGCAAGGGAAATCGCCGATGCCGATCGTCACCATCGATGTCGTGTGCGACACGTTCACCACCGCGCAGAAGCGCGACCTCATCGGTCGCGTCACCGACGCCATGGTCGCCGTGGAGGGAGAGGCGATGCGCGACCTCACCTGGGTCCGCATCAACGAGGTGGCGGAGGGCGATCTCGGCATTGGCGGGCGTCCGCTGACCGCGTTCGATTTCCACCGCATGGCGGCCGAGCGCGCGGACGACGTCACCCGCCGGGCGCGGTCCGGAAACGGCCGGGAGCTCGCCGAAGAACTCGTCACCGAAACGAAGGGGTCTCGAACATGAACATCACCAAGCTGCTCACCGGCGCCGCCGCGCCCGCGCTGGCCATCGCGCTGGTCGCCGCACCGCAGCAGGCGCAGGCCGAGGATTGTATTCTCGACACCAACGACAACACCAACGTCAACGGCACCGCCGATGCCGAATCGAACGGCGACGACGAGGCGCTCGCCTGCGGGCGCGATGCCGACGCGGCGAACGACGCGACCGCGGTGGGCGGCAATGCGCAGGCGACCGGGGTCGGCTCGGTCGCGCTCGGCCACAACGCGCTGGCGCAGTCGCTCGATGCCATCGCGGTGGGGCGCGGCGCGCAGGCGCTGACCGGCCCCGGCGTGGCGGTGGGCGCGGGCGCGGTTGCGGGCGGCAGCCAGGCGATCGCGGTGGGCCACGATGCCGACGCCTCGGGGCGCCTGTCGATCGCCATCGGCCAGAGCGACGGTTCGAGCGATCCGCTCGACGCCGCGCCCGGCGTTTCGGCCACCGCCAGCGGCGATGCCAGCATCGCCATCGGTGCCGACACCTTTGCGACCGGCGACAGGTCGGTCGCCATCGGGCAGTTTTCGGAAGCCACCGGCGAGTACGAATTTTCGGTCGGGCGAGCATACGACGACAACGGAACGCCATCGGACAACAGCGACGATACCGCCGCGATCACGCGGCGTATCACCAATGTCGCCAATGGCGTCGACGACAGCGATGCCGCTACGGTCGGCCAAGTAGCAGCGGCAACCGACGAATTACGATTTTTCGCCGCGGGAACGAACGCCTTCGTGGAGGCGGAGGCGAACGCTTTCAACGCCACCGCCTTCGGCAGCGGTGCGGTCGCGAATGCCCAGAATTCCGTTGCGCTGGGCGCTGCCTCGATCGCCAATCAAACGAATACCGTCTCGGTCGGCTCGACCTCCACTCAGCGCCGCATCGTCAATGTCGCCGACGGCACTGCCGATACGGACGCCGCGACGGTAGGGCAGGTGAACGCGGCGGTGGAATACCTCGATCTCAATGTCTCGGGTGCCCTTCCGACGGCTGGCAGCGATGCGATGGCGATCGGCGGCGGTGCCGCAGCCAATGGCAGCGGTATCGCGATCGGTTCGGACGGGGGCGATGCCGATGCCGTCGGTGCGCAAGCCGGATCGGGTGCCGTGGCCATCGGCAATGATGCCGCCGCCAGCAACAGCAATGCCGTGGCGCTGGGACGCTACGCGATCGCCGACAGCGTCGATTCGGTCGCCTTGGGAACGAGTTCCAATGCTCTGGCACAACTGGCTATCGCCATCGGCAAGGACAGTGCGGCGAGCGGTGTTTCCAGTGTGGCCATCGGCGCCGACGGCGACGATATCGGTGGGGATGGAGCGATTGCGCCGGGGGACTATGCCACCGCGCTCGGCCCCGATGCCGAAGCGCAGGACGATTTTGCCGTTGCTGTGGGCAGCCGCGCCAGGGCGCGGACCGAAGGGTCGATCGCTATAGGGCGTCTGGCGGATGTCAACGACGGTGTAGGCGGGGTCGCGATCGGCGATAATGCGAGTGCAAGGGACCTCAGTGTTGCCTTGGGTTTGGAGGCCAGTTCGAACGCTGCGATGGCCATATCCATCGGTGGTAACAGTGTAGCCGCGAGCACTAAATCGATTGCCTTGGGGTTCGCAGCCGACGCGGCGGGGCAAGCCGCAATTGCCATCGGGGCCGACGATGATGGTGATGGCAATGGCGCGAATACGCGGGCCACCGGTTCAATTGCCATCGGGGCCGACGCAGTGACTGGAAACTCGGCCTTCAATTCGACCGCGCTCGGCTATGCCGCCAGGATCGAGGACGGCGTCACCGATGCGGTTGCGCTCGGTTCCAATTCGGTTGCCGACGAATCGCTTACCGTCTCCTTCGGCCGCGCAAACGACGACAACGGCACGCCGGGCGACACCAGCGACGACACCGACGCCATCACCCGCCGCCTGGTCAATGTCGCCGACGGCACCGCCGACAGCGATGCGGCGACGGTGGGCCAACTGGCCGCAGCAAATCGGTATGTCGCCATTAACAGCACCGGCGCCGCCGCCAGCGCCAGCGGAACCGATGCCATAGCCGTTGGCGCGAATGCGTCCGCCGAAAATTTCAGTGCGATTGCCATCGGCAGACAGTCGGTCGCCAGCGAATTCTATTCCCTCGCGATAGGCCATAGCGCGAACTCGCTGGGTGCCTATGCGATCGCGTTCGGCGGGTCGTCGACCGCGGTCTCCGACTTCTCCGCAGCCTTGGGCTTCGTGTCGAGGGTGGGGGACAACTCCTTCGGCAGTACTGCCTTGGGTGCTATCGCCAGGGTCGGGGACGATGCCGAAGACAGCATCGCGGTGGGCTATGCCGCCGCGGTGCAGGACGGTGTGAGAAGTGCCATCGCGATCGGCGGCGATCGCGACCTGGACGGTAATTACAGCGGCGTAGGGGCTACGGTCAGCGCCAACTTCGGCATCGCCATCGGCAGCAGCGCCGAAGTCTCGGCTGCTAACGCCGTTGCTCTGGGCGCAGGTTCGGTTGCCGACGAATCGCTCACCGTCTCGGTCGGGCGCGCCTACGACGACAACGGCACGCCGGGCGATGCGAGCGACGACACCGCCGCTCTCACCCGCCGCCTCGTCAACGTCGCCGACGGCACCGAGGATAGCGATGCGGCCACGCTCGGCCAGCTCAACAGCGCGATCGCGGCGGTCAGCTCCTCGGGCAGTCCGTACATTGCCGTCAACAGCAGCGGCCCCGCCGCCTCCGCCACCGGCGACGACGGTGTCGCCATCGGCGAGAATGCCGCTGCCGGCGGCGCCGGCTCGCTGTCGCTGGGGGCGCAGAGTGCCGCCTCCAGTTCAAGTTCGGTGGCAGTCGGCGCGTTCGCCGATGCGTCGAACGTCGGCGCGGTGGCCGTAGGTTTCGGCTCGGTCTCGGACGGTGCCGGTTCGATCGCCATCGGCACCGACGGCAACGATCCCAATGGCGACGGTGCCGTGGCGGAAGGTCTCGATTCCGTCGCCATCGGTACCGATGCGCTGGCGACCGATGTCGGGTCGACCGCGCTGGGCCAGGCTGCCTATGCGGTCGACGAGCATGCCACCGCACTTGGTTCGGTCGCCACCGCCGGCGGCTATGCCTCGGTCGCGATCGGCAACGAGGCGCTGGCTTCGGGCAGCGAGGCGATCGCCATCGGCAACCTCTCCGAAGCCGCCGACAGCGACGCGATCGCGATCGGCGACGCAGCGCTGGCCGATGGCAGCAACGCTATTGCGCTGGGCGACGACGCTGCCGCCGAAGCCGACGACACCATGGCCCTGGGCGCGAACAGTGTCGCGGACGCGGCTGGGGCGATCGCATTGGGCGCAGACGCGGCAGCGACCGGCATCGGCTCGCTCGCGATCGGCAATGGCGCCAGCTCCAGCGGACGCAACGCCGGCGCTGTCGGCACCAATACCAGCGCGCAGGCCAATGGCTCAACCGCGCTCGGTTTCGAGGCCTCGGTCGGCGCGGGCGCGACGCTTGGTTATGCGCTCGGCGGCCGCGCCACCGTCACCGGCGAGCGCGGCCTGGCGATCGGCAACCGCGCCAGTTCGAGCGCGCTGCAAGCGGCCGCGATTGGCAACAGCGCCAGTTCGGCCTTCGCCTATTCCTATGCGTTCGGGTTCGAAGCGGCGACGACGCGCGCGAACCAGATGATGTTCGGCACGGCGAACTACACCTACACCATGCCGGGCCTGCCGACCGCCAACTCGAACAGCCTGCAGGCGGGCGCGACCTATTACGTCACCGTGGATGCCAACGGGAATTTGGGTTTCACCAGCGCCGCGCCGAGCAGTTCGAGTTCGAGTGTCGCGCCGTCCTCCTCGAGCATGTCGCTGGCGGTTGCACCGGTGAGTGGCCCGAACATTTCTGCAACCAGTTCCGATGCCACGTTCGCCCACGCGCCGAACGAACAAACCAGCGCGGTGGGCGGGCAGCAAGGTCTCGTCCAATCCGCCCGGCGCACACTCGCTACCGGCGATCCGGGTGTGGGAAGCGCGACGGTCGGCGTCCAGGCACTCGACAAACAGCCTGTGCGGGTGGCGATGCTTGACGAGGACCAGGCGGTCGCCGAACCGCCTGCCGAGCGCAGCTTCGATGCCGGGGCCGGGCGCGGCGCCAACGGGGTCGATACGCTGACTCTCGCATCCGGCTCTACGCCGCCGCTTGCGGCGATTACCGACGCGCAGTTCGCCGCGCTCTCGGGCCGGGTCGGACTGCTCGAAGGTCGGGTCGACGCGGTCGAGTTCCAGCTGGGTGAACTCGACAACCGCTATCGCGCGGGCGTTGCCGCGGCCATGGCGCAGGCCGATGCACCGTTCCCGAGCGAGCCGGGCAAGACCAGCTACATGGGCAAGGGCTCGGTGTTCCGCGGCGAATTCGCGTTCAGCTTCGGGCTGACCCACCGGATCGACGCGGACCTGCCGATCGCCGTAATGGCGAGCGTCAGCCATGCTGGCGAAAGCAACACCGGCGGCACGATCGGGGTGGTCGGGGAATTCTGATCACGCATGGACCGTCCGCTTTGGCTGTCTAGCACTGAACGAGCGGACCGTCCGCTACCGGCCCCCGATTCGTCGCTGGATCTGCTCCTCAATGCACGGCCCTACGAAGGGTGCCCTCCCATGCATGCCGCCATATTGGATCCACGTCCGAACACCTGCCTGATTGCTTACTCCGCGCAATCGACGGCTGGTTTGATCTACTTGGAACCGTTTTGGTCTGCTGGAAACTGGGAGTCATATATTTCAACCACTTAGGCTTGAACGGCCCTCTCGAAAGCGGGGTAATTGAGAGACCGGACTGAGTGGCGGAGAGTCCGGGAGGAAGCACGAACTCGGAGCCATGCGCTCAAGCAGCCGAAGGCGGTAGCGCAGACAGGAAAGTGGCGGAGCGGGCAGTCTGGTGCCAGCCTATCTCCAGCTACTTTCGTCGAGCTCCCGGTATTACTCCACGGGTAGCTCGCTTACCATAGCCGACAAGAAGTACGAAGCATTTCGCAGCATTAGCTTGAGCGGGCATCTTTGCTTCATGTCTCCCATTGTAGCCATTTCCATCATGTAGGAACGATCGGTTCGGCGAGCGGACGTTGGCGACCGCCGCCTGCTGCCGGTTATCTACGTCCCGGCGCTGTCGACATGGCTGCCGGATATGTTCGCCTCAGCGCGTTGCCCACCACGCGGCGACAAAGGCCTCGGCGCGCCGGCCGACCTCGGCAGGAGCGAACCCCGGAGCGTAAAGTGCGGAGCCAAGCCCAAACCCGCTCGCCCCCGCAGTCGACCATTCGGCGATTGTCTCCGGGGTGATCCCGCCGACCGCGAGCTTCGGCACATCCTCCGGCAAGACCGCGCGATGCGCCTTGAGCACTTTCGGGCTCGCGGCTTCGGCGGGAAAGAACTTGAGCGCGTGCGCGCCCGCAGAGATCGCTGCGAACGCTTCGCTGGGGGTGAAGTAGCCGGGCACCGAGACCATGTCCGCCGCGACGGTCGCCTCTATCACCTGACGGTCGGTATTGGGCGAGACGATCAGCCGCCCTCCTGCCTCGCGGACGTCGCACACCTGGTGCGGGGCGAGCACGGTTCCGGCACCGATCAGCGCATCCTCGCCGAAACGCCGCGTCAGCCGTTCGATCGAGGCGAGCGGCTCGGGCGAGTTCAGCGGCACTTCGATGATCGCGAAACCCGCTTCGAGGAGCGCCTCGCCGATCGGCTCGGCCTGCCCGGGCGTCACGCCGCGCAGGATCGCGACCAGCGGACACCGTTTCAGGGCGGAGGCAAGGTTTGCGGGCACGGTCATGCAAGCTCGTTCCATATCGCCGTTGCCCCGGCGGCGAAAGCGGCTTGGCTGTCGACCAGCGAGGCCTTTCCGCCCAGCGCCGCAATCGCAGTGCGGTAAAGCGCGCCGAGTTCGGCATCGGCGAGCACGAACACTTCCGCCCCGCCGCTTTCGGTCAGCCGCGCGCGGACGTCGCTGCCGATCATCAGGCCGCTCGTGTAGCTGGCGGCGTCGGCATCGGCCCGCTGACCCAACAGCCCGGCTGCGCGCACGCCGAACAGCCGGGCGAGCAGGTCGCCGCCCGAATCGGCAACTCCTTCGCGAAACGCCCGTCCCGCCTCTACCGCGCCGTTAAGCTGCGCCGACAGCAGGCTGTGCTCCTTCAGCAGGGCGAACATCTCGCCGGTCATCGCAGTGACGAAACCCGCCAGCCTGCCGTCCTCGACCCGGGCCCATTTGCAGTGCGTGCCCGGCTGGCACAGCAGCGCGCCGTCGGGAACCGCTCCCGACGCCGCCGCGCCGAGCAGCTGGACCTCCTCTCCGCGCATCGTATCCGACCGCTCGCCCGGGCGCGAAACGCCAGGCAGGATCGCGGTGCGGCCCGGCTCGACCCACACCGCCTCGCGCGCGATATCGCCCAGCGCCGCCGGACAGGGCACGTAGGGCGCTTCGGCCCAGCCGCGGTTCGAGCCGACCATCCCGGCGCACAGCATCGGCAGGTCGCCGAACGCCTCGCGCAGCTGGCCGGCCTCTGCTTCGTATCCGCCGGGCGGCATGGCCAGAACGCCGCGATCGTCGCGCGCGGTCTTCTCGACCGTCCCGTCGGCGCCGATGCGGTAGGTCCGCCGGTTGGTCGTGCCCCAGTCGACCGCAAGGAAGGCGCCTTTCACCGGCCTACCACCAGGTGGCGTAGAGCGCGATCAGGATGCCGATCACGGCCAATGCGGCAATGTTGAACGAGGCCCCGGTCGCGTAGTTCACTTCGGTGGTGTCGATCCGGTCGCTTCCCGCGCTCCCCGGTTTCCACAGCGAGACAAGCACCGCCAGCACCAGCGCGATGACGAACACCCACATCATCCGATTGAGGAACGGCACCGCGTTGAGCGCGGCGATCCCGCCCCACTCGGCGGGAAACCAGAACACCACGCTGCCCAGGATCGAGACCACGGCGGCGGTGATCGCGCTCGCTTCGCTGGCCCTTTTCCAGAACAGGCCGAGCAGGAAGATCACCGTGATGCCCGGCGTGATGAAGCCGGAGAATTCCTGGATGAACTGGAACGCCTGGTCGAGGCTACCGAGCAGCGGGCGCGCGGCGAACAGCGCCAGCAGCGTGGCGACGGCCGCGCTTACCCGGCCGACCAGGACAAGGTGCTTCTCGTGCGTCGCGCGGTGCGTTTCGTCTTCCGCCTCGCTCTCGTAGCCGCGCCGCTTGGCGTAGAGGTCGAGCGTGAAGATCGTCGCGATCGAATTGATCTTCGACGCGGTCGAGGCGACCACCGCCGCCATCAGCGCCGCGAACACCAGGCCGAGCAACCCGCTCGGCAGGTAGCGCATCATGGTCGGATAGGCCTGGTCGGCCGGATCGAGCCCGGGGGCCAGGAGCACCGCGGCGAGGCCCGGCACGACCACCACCAGCGGCATCAGCAGCTTGAGGAAGGCGGCGAAGACGACGCCCTTCTGCGCCTCCTTCAGATCCTTCGCCGCCAGCGCGCGCTGGATGATGTACTGGTTGAACCCCCAATAGCTGAGATTGGCGATCCACATGCCGCCCACCAGCACCGCGATGCCGGGCAGTTCCCGATAGCCGATATCTCCCGGTTCGAGGATCATGTTGAACTTGTCGGGCGCCCGGTCGAGCAGCGTCTCGAACCCGGCCCAGACGCCCTGCCCGCCGCCGACCTCGTTGAGCGTGAGCGCCGAAATGGTCAGCCCGCCGAGCACCAGCAGCGTCACCTGCACGATATCGGTCAGCGCGACCGCCTTGAGGCCACCATAGAGCTGGTACAGCAGCGCGAAACCGCCCAGCGCGAACAGCGCGACCGTCTGGTCCACGCCGGCGACCTGGTTGACCGCGATCGAGCCGAGCCACAGGATCGAGGTCAGGTTCACGAAGATGTAGAGCGCGATCCAGAACACCGCCATGATCGTGCGGATATTGGGGCCGTAACGCTGCTCGAGGAATTGCGGCATCGTGTAGATGCGGTTCTTGAGGAAGATCGGGAGGAAGAACTTGCCGACGATCAGCAGCGTCAGCGCCGCCATCCATTCGTAGGAAGCGATGGCGAGGCCCAGCCGGTAGCCCGAACCCGACATGCCGACGATCTGTTCGGCCGAAATATTCGCCGCGATGAGCGAAGCGCCGATCGCCCACCAGGGCAGGTTCTTCGAAGCGAGGAAATAGTCCGAGCTGTCCTTCGCCTTGCCGCCCTTCTCGCGCGACACGAACTGCGCGAGCCCGAAGATGAAGATCGCATAGACGACCACCACCATGATATCGATCGTACCCAATCCCATCGCCGTTCCTTTCGCTTCCGGCTATCCCCGGTTTTCCGAATTGTGACTAGTGGCTGTCGCGCGGCAGGCCGCCTGTCTGCGCGATCCGCTGATACTTGACCGCCGGTTCGAGCACCGCGCCGGTGTCAAACTGCCCGGTGAGCGCGCGCTGCATTTCCTGCCACGGCGTCTGCGCAGGCGGGGCCGCCGGGCTGCCTGCGGCGTCCAGCGCCGCGCGGCGGTCGGCCAACTCGTCGTCGCCGACGAGCAAATCGACCCTGCACCGGTTGAGGTCGATGCGAATCCGGTCGCCGCTCCGCACCAGCGCGAGCCCGCTGCCCGGCACCGCCGCCTCGGGCGCCGCGTTGAGGATCGACGGACTGTCGCTGGTGCCCGATTGCCGTCCGTCGCCGATGCAGGGCAGGTTTTCGACCCCCTGCCGGATCAGCGCCGCGGGCGGGCGCATGTTGACGACCTCGGCGCCGCCGGGGAAGCCGATCGGCCCCGCCCCGCGCATGACGAGGATCGAGGAGGCGGTGATCCCCGTGCGCTCGTCGTCGATACGGGCGTGGTAGTCTTCGGGCCCGTCGAACACGACCGCGGGTCCTTCGAACACGCCAGGGCGATCCGGATCGGACAGGTAGGCCTTGCGGAACGTCTCCGAAATCACGCCCGACTTGAGGATCGCGTGGTCGAACAGATTGCCCGCAAGAACCGTGAGGCCGGCGTCCGGCCGCAACGGATCGGCGAAGCGGCGGATCACCCGCTCATCGTTGCTCGCGGCGTCCGCGTAGTTCTCCTGCAAGGTCCGCCCGTTGGCCCCGAGCGTCGTGCCGTCGAGCTTCCCCGCCCGCAACAGTTCGCCGATCACCGCCGGTACGCCGCCGGCGCGATGGAAATCCTCCCCGAGATATTCGCCGGCCGGCTGCAGATTGACCAGCAGCGGAATGTCGCGGCCGTGGCGCTGCCAGTCGTCGAGATCAAGCTCGACACCCATGTGCCGGGCGATCGCGTTGAGGTGAATCGGCGCGTTGGTCGAACCGCCGAGCGCCGAATTGACTCTGATCGCGTTGAGAAACGCCTGCCGCGTCATGATGTCGGACGGTTTGCGGTCCGCGGCGATCATTTCGACGATCCGCTTTCCCGTGGCCCAGGCGCATTCGCCGCGGTCGCGATGCGTCGCCGGAATCGCGGCCGCGCCGGGCAATTGCATCCCCAGCGCCTCGGCGAGCGAATTCATGGTCGTCGCGGTACCCATCGTGTTGCAATAGCCGGTCGAAGTGGTGGATTTCGCGACCAAGGCGACGAAGCCTTCGTAATCGAGCTCGCCCGCCGCGAGCATTTCACGCGCCTTCCACACGATCGTGCCCGAGCCGATCCGCTTGCCGTTGTGCCATCCGCTGAGCATGGGCCCCACCGACAGGGCGATCGCGGGGATGTCCACGGTCGCCGCAGCCATCAGGCAGGCCGGGGTGGTCTTGTCGCAGCCGATCGTCAGCACCACGCCGTCGAGCGGATAGCCGTAGAGAATTTCGACCAGCGAAAGATAGGACAGGTTGCGGTCGAGCCCCGCGGTCGGTCGCTTACCGGTCTCCTGGATCGGATGGATCGGAAATTCGAGCGCGATGCCACCGGCATCGCGGATTCCCTCCCTGACCCGTTGCGCCAGAACGAGATGATGCCGGTTGCATGGCACCAGATCGCTGCCAGTCTGCGCGATGCCCACGATCGGGCGCCCCGACTGGAGCTCCTCCAGCGACAGTCCGTAATTGAGATAGCGCTCGACATAGAGCGCGGTGAGGTCCGGGTGGTCCGGATTGTCGAACCATGCGCGCGATCGCAGCTTGGGCATCAGCACATACTTTCCGACAGCCCGCACCGATGCGAAATCCCGAAAATCACGCTTCTCCCCTTCAACACACCCTTATACGGCGTGGTATCAGATAGGAGTTTGCATAAAAAGCAGATTTATATGATTACATTGCAGATGCCGATTCCCGCCGTGAACGGAGTGTCATGAACAGACCGGTTCCCCTCGCCCTGATCGGGATCGGAGCGATCGCGCGCGCGCAGCATATTCCGACGCTCGCGGCCGGAAGTAGCTTCGAGATCGCCGCCCTGATCGACCCCGATCCTATCCAAGGGAGCGCGCCATGCTTCGCCAGCCTCGAAGACGCTCTCGCTGCGGATATTGCGATCGACGCGGTATCGCTGTGCGTACCGCCGCAGGCCCGCGCCGGCCTGGCGCAGCTGGCGCTCGATCGTGGATTGCATGTGATGTTGGAAAAGCCCCCGGGGGCGACGGTGAGCGAGGTCGAAGCCCTCCGCGCTCGCGCCTATCGCAACGGAGTCGCGCTGTTTGCAAGCTGGCACAGCCGCATGGCGCCGGGTGTGGAGCCGACGCAGCGCTGGCTGGCGAACAAGCGGGTGGAGCACGTGAGCGTCGTGTGGAAGGAAGATGTCCGCAAGTGGCATCCAAGGCAGGAATGGCTGTGGCAACCGGGCGGAATGGGCGTGTTCGATCCGGGCATCAATGCGCTCTCGATCCTCACCGAAATCCTTCCGGAGAAGCTGTCCATCGCCTCGGCGCGGTTGCAGGTTCCCGCCAACCGCGCCGCTCCGATCGCTGCCCGGCTGCAATTCGACATCGCAGGCAGACCTGCCGGCGAGGCCGAAATGGACTTCCGCGAAACCGGTGGCGAGGTCTGGGACATCGTCGTCGAAACGAGCGGCGGAACGCTCGAACTGTCGCGCGGCGGCGCGGAACTGCGGATCGACGGAAAGCGCGTCGCGGAGCTTGGCAGCGAAGCGGAATATCCGGCCCTCTACACGCGCTTTCGGGAGCTTGTCGCTGCGGGCGAAAGCGATGTCGACCTCGCCCCGATGCAGCTCGTCGCCGATGCCTTCCTGCTCGCGCGCCGGGAAACGGTCGAGCCGTTCGAATATTAGCACCCCCCGGCGCTATTGCTCGCCGAGTGAGAATATCCGCGCGGCCGGGACCCACTTCTGGTCCGCCGCAGCCCAGGGCAGCCGCTTCTGAAGCCGGTCCATCCGCCGTTCCCAGTCCTGTACGGCAGGATTTTCGGCATCGGAGCGGGCTTTTTCCTCGGGATCGAACCGCGCATCGGTCTCCATCACCATCACCAGCCGGTTGCCGCTGCGATGGATGTCCATCGCGGTGATCCCGCTTTCGCGGATGCTGCGCACCACCGCTTCGGGGACCTGCCCCGCAGCATGCGCGCGTTCGTATTGCGCGATCAGCTCGGGATCGTCCTCGAGGTCGAGAATCAGGACCTGCCGCGTCACAGCGGCGCAACCACGTTCTGTCGCTGCGAGCCGAGGCCTTCGATGCCCAGCTCGATCACGTCGCCCGGCTGCAGATAAACCGGCGGGGTCTGTCCCATGCCGACGCCCGGCGGAGTACCGGTGCTGATGATATCGCCCGGCTGGAGGCTCATGAAGCGGCTGACATAGCTGAGGATGAAAGCCGGCCGGTAGATCATCGTCCTCGTCGAGCCGTCCTGGTAGCGCGTGCCGTTCACGTCGAGCCACATGGCGAGGTCGCACGGATCGGCGATCTCCTCGCGCGTGACCAGCCACGGGCCGATCGGCCCGAAGGTGTCGCAGCCCTTGCCTTTGTCCCAGGTACCGTGCCGTTCGAGCTGGAATTCCCGTTCGGACAGGTCGTTGACCACGCACCAGCCGGCGATGTGATCGGCCGCGTCCTCCTCCGCGACATAGCGCGCCTCGCGCCCGATCACGAGGCCGAGCTCGACCTCCCAGTCGCTCTTGGCCGAACCGCGCGGCAGCCGGACGTCGTCGTCGGGGCCGATGATCGCGCTGGTCGCCTTGGCGAACAGCATCGGCTCGGGCGGCACCTCGGCCCCTGTCTCGGCGGCATGGTCCGAATAGTTGAGCCCGATGCACAGGAACTTGCCGACCCCGCCCAGGCACGGCCCGATGCGGGGATTGCCTTCGACTTCGGGCAGGCTGGCGGGATCGAGCGCGGCGAGCCGCGCCAGCGCGTCCGGATCGAGAGTGTCGCCGGCGATATCCCCGACATGGCCGGACAGGTCGCGCAGTTCTCCGCCCGGCCCGACCATACCCGGCCTCTCCCGTCCCGGTTCGCCGTAGCGCAGCAATTTCATCCCGGTCTCCTCTAATTGACCCAGCCGCCGTCGATCATGTGGACCGCACCGGTGGTGAAGCTTGCCTCGTCGCTCGCCAGATAGAGTGCGAGCGCGGCGATCTCCTCCGCCCGGCCAAGCCGCTGCATCGGCTGGCGTGCAGTGAATTCGCGGTGCGCTTTCTCGAAATCGCCCGTCTGTTCGAGCCGCTCGCGCAGCGAGGGGGTATCGACCGTACCCGGGCAGATCGCGTTGCAGCGAATGCCCCTGGTGACGAAATCCGCCGCGACCGCCTTGGACAGGCCGATCACCGCGGCCTTGGTCGCACCATAGGCGAAGCGGTTGGGAATGCCCTTCACCGAGCTGGCGATCGACGCCATGTTGACGATCGATCCGCCGCCGCGGTCGAGCATCGCGGGCAGGAAGGCGCGGATCATGCGGTACATCGCGGTCACGTTGAGGTCGCAGGCGAAATTCCACTCCGCCTCGCCGCAATCGAGGATCGTGCCCGAATGGACGACGCCCGCGCAATTGAAGAGGATGTCCGCCGGTCCGGTCGCGTCGGGCAATGCGGCGATCGCCGCCGCGTCGGTGAGATCGACGCGATGATGTTCGCAGCCAGCGAGCGTCGCCAGCGCATCGCCGTCTATATCGACCGCGTGGACATTGGCGCCCTCCGCAGCAAACAGTTCGGCCGAGGCGCGGCCGATGCCGTTGCCCGCCGCGGTCACGATCGCGGTCTTGCCTGCAAGTCTCTTGCTCATACGCGCGCCCCTTCGGCTGCGGCAGGGCGGTAGGTGACGAAGCTGTTGGCGCTGAGCCGCCCTGTACGCGGATCTTCGCTCAGCTTTTCCGGCGTCGCGATCAGGCCCGAATGCAGCACATTGCTGCGATAGACGATCAGCCGGTCGAACCGCGCGCCAGCCACGCCCGTCTGCGCGAAGCGCGGCGTATCGGCCGTCACGTAGGCCTGCGGCGGCGGCTCTTCGGCCAGTTCGCTGCCGCGCGCCGCCTCGTACTCCGCCTCGCGCTCGGGGGTGATCGCTTCGAAACCGGTTGCCCGGTGGCAGTAGAAAGCGGTGCCGCCGAAACGCTCGTCGCACAGGAAATGGAGAAAGGCGAATTGCAGCGGATCGGCGGTATCGAAATGCGGGATGCGCTGCGGCGGCGCCAGATCCTCGGGCGGCTGGGTGACGAGCGAGAACATGCAGGCGGCATTCGCGAGCCGCACGCCCTCGAGCCCGAAAGTCCTGCGCACGATCGGATCGACGCTGCGCACCAGCCGCCGGTAATATTCGACCGGCGCCGACGCACGCAGGCCCGGATAACCCCCCTCGGGCTGCCAGGCGGGCTCGAAGAAGGCTTCGTCCGCCGCCCAGTCGACCAGCTGCCCCGGCTCGCGCATCGGATCGTCGATGATCAGCACCGGTTCGCGCTCTTCACCGAAACGCTCGACCGCAATCCGCATGCCCATGCGGAGCCGGAAATCGTAGCGGCTTCGGGCGGGGACGCTCGCGCTCATGCCGCCACTCCCGCGCGAGCCGGCAGGCAGGCGGGGCCGACCGGTTCGAAGCTCTTATAGGTGAGAATGAACTCCTGGTGCCCGAGCGCCTCGGACACGCTGCGCTCTCCCCCGACAACCGCGAGTGCGACGTCGAATATCTCCTCGCCGACCTCGTCTAGCGTCGCTTCGCCCTCGAGAATGCGGCCGGCATCGACATCCATGTCGGCCGCCAGCCTGCGCGCGGTCTGCGGGTTGGCGCAGATCTTGATCACCGGCGAGACGGCCGAGCCGACCACCGAACCGCGTCCGGTGGTGAACAGGATCAGATGCGCGCCGCAGGCGATCATCTCGACGATCTCGGCATTGTCGGAAATGTTGGGAAAACCGAAGCGCGGCTCGCCGTCAGGGACGACGTCGAGCAGATAGAGCCCGCCTCCCGGCGGCACATCGCCCGGCTTGATCAGACCGCTGATCGGCGAGGAGCCCGACTTTGAATAGGCCCCGAGCGATTTTTCCTCCTGCGTGGTCAGGCCGCCATCGGCATTGCCCGGCGCGAAGCTGCCGTACCCCATCGCGGTATAGTAGCGCTCGGCCTTGGCGACGCAGGCAAGGATTTCCTCGCCCAGTTCGGGGGTGACCGCGCGCTCGGCCATGATCGTCTCGCAGCCGATCAGCTCACCCGTCTCTTCGAAGATACAGGTCGCGCCCTCGGCCACGAAACGGTCGAAGGCGCGGCCCACTGCAGGATTGGCGGTGATCCCGCTGGTCCCGTCCGAACCGCCGCAGATGGTGCCGATCACCAGCTCGCCTACGCCCATCGCGACCCGCTCGACTCCGCCGGCGGCGGAACGGACGCAGTCCACGGCAGCCAGCCCCTTGTCGATCGTCGCCGCAGTGCCGCCTTCCTCCTGGATAACCAGCAGTTCGACCGGCCGGCCGCTCGCGGCGACTGCCTCGCATAGCGCGTCGCGGTCGAAGCTCTCGCAACCGAGCGAGACCACCACCATCCCGCCGACGTTGGGATGCGTCGCGATCGCCCGCATCATCCGCGCGGCATAGGCGTTGGGATAGCAGCCGGGAAACCCGATCAGCTGCACATCCGGATCGTCGGCCCGGTCCACGATCCGCCGCGCCACGTGATGCGCGCATTCGACCAGATAGGCGACCAGCACAGCGTTGCGGATACCCTTGCGCCCGTCGCTGCGCAGATAGCCCATCATGCCGCTTCTCCCGCTGTCCTGTCATGCGTCGCGATGTAGTCGCTCGCGAGATTGTGTCCGTGCACCCATGCGCCCGCTTCGACGTCCTCGGTAAGCGAGCCGATCGGCGCGCCGTAACGCAGCACTTTGGTGCCGCGCGGCATGGCGCGACGCGCCACCTTGTGGCCCATGGCAACGGACTCGCGGGCGACCAAGATCTCGTCGCCCATGAAAAGCTCCTCGCCGCGCGCGATATCGGCAGCGCAGACGAGCACGTTGTCGTCGGGATGGAGCAGGAGGAGCTTGGTCATCGCGCCGTCTCCGCATCGATGACAGCCGGTTCCGCAACCAGCCCGCGTTCGGCCAGGTCGTGCCAGAAGGCAGGCGGTATCGTCACGTCGAGCCTCTCTTGCATCGCATTCGCCTCTTCCGCGCTCGCCAGCCCGGCGATCACGCCGGTCACCGCCGGATGCCGGTGCGCGAACTGCAACGCCGCCGCCGCGAGGGGAAGCCCGTGCGCGTGACACGCCGCTTCGAGCGCGCGCGCGCGTTCGAGCACCGCCTCGGGGGCAGCTTCGTAATTGTAGCGCTTGCAGTCCTGCTCGGCGAGAGGACGCGCCAATATGCCGCTGTTGTAGACCCCGCCGAGGATTACCGCGATCCCGCGCTCGCGGCACCGCGGCAGCAGGTTTTTCGCAGCGCTCTGGTCGAGCAGGCTGTAACGGCCCGCGAGCAGGATCGCGTCGATCTGGATGCGCTCGATCAGGAATTCGCACACCGCGACTTCGTTCACCCCGATACCGATCGCGGAAACCGGCCCGTCGTCCCGAAGCGCGCGCAGTGCCGGGTAGCCGTCTTCGAGAAAGACCGCCATGTGCCGCTCGTGATCGGACCCGTGCGTCATCGCGCCGAGATCGTGCGCGAGCAGGATGTCGGCCTCCCGCCCCAGCCGTGTACGGCTTTCGTCGAAGGATTGCCGGATCGCGGCAGCGGAATAGTCGAACACCGGTTCAAACGGCAGCGCATCGACGAAACCATGCCGCTCGCGCGCCGTATCGCCGGTCGGGGTGAGGAGGCGGCCGACCTTGGTCGAGACGACCGCCTCGCCGTGCGGATCGCATTGGGCGAGCGCCGCTCCCAGCCGCCGCTCGGCGAGGCCGAAGCCGTAATGCGGCGCGGTGTCGAAATAGCGCATGCCGGCAGAAAAGGCGGCTGCGACCGTCTCGCGCGCCTGATCGTCGGAAACCTCGCGATAGAGATTGCCGATCGGCGCAGTGCCCATCCCGTAGCGGATTCGCCGGGCGAGATCCGGGCTCACGACGCCTCCCCCAACCCGTAGAGGCGCCGCGCATTGCCTGCGAAGACAGCGTGGTGAAACCGCTCGGGCACCATAGCACGTGCCATCGCCAGCCACGCCTCGTAGGACGACACGACTTCGACCACCGGCCAGTCGCTGCCCCAGACGAGGCGCCCGGGACCGAACAGTTGGAGCAGCGCCTCCACATAAGGAGCGACGGCGGCGGCGCTCGGTTCGTCGCATTCGGTCAACAGGCCCGACAGCTTGCAGTACCCATGCTCGCGCGCCGCGAGTGGAGCGATCGCCGCGCGCCAATCCGCGAATGCATCGGGTTTACCGATCGGCGGCTTGGCCGCGTGGTCGATGACGATCCTCAGTTGCGGGTGCCGCGCCGCAAGCCGGTCGAGCGCGGGCAGGTGCTGCGGCCTGATCAGCGCGTCGAGCACCAGCGAATGCTCCGCCATCGCGCGCAGTGCGGGGTCGCATTCGGGCTCGTCGTACCAATCGGCGGCACGGTCCTGCACCATCGGCCGCAGTCCTGCGAGCTTGGGGCGTGCGGCCAGCGCGGCGATGCGGGCAGGCGCGTCATCGGCGAGGAAATCGGTCCAGCCGACCACCGCAGCGATCCGGTCGTCCCCGCGCGCCAGTTCGAGCAGCCATTCGGTATCCGCCGCGGCTTCCTGGCTTTGCACGAGCACGCCCGCTCCGACGCCAAGTGGCCCCGCAACCGCCGCGAAATCGGCGATGCCGTAATCGCGGTGGATCGCCGCCTCGGCCGCGGTCGGCCAGCGGCATTCGGGGCGGTCGAGGCGCCACAGATGGAAGTGCGCGTCGATCGTCATGCGCGCTGCCCGGTGCGCCTTGCCGACCAGGCGAAGACCAGGATGACCGCGAAACACAGCGCCGGAACGAGCATCGCGGCGGCGATCGTCGCCGTGGTCGAGACGAACCCCATCGCGGGCGTCAGCACAGCGCCGCCGATGATCGCCATCACCAGCAGCGAGGAGCCCGCTTTGCGGAGCTCTCCCAGCCCGCGCAGCGACAGCGCGAAGATGGTCGGGAACATCACCGACATGAAGAAGCTCGTCGCGATCAGCGCGATCAGCCCCGCCTGCCCGCCGGCCAGCGCCGCGTAGGCGCACAAGGCGACATTGATCGCCGCGAACAGTCCTAGCAGCAACGCCGGCCTCACGCGGCCCATCAGCGCGGCCCCGGCGAAGCGTCCGACCAGGAACAGCGCCAGCGACAGCGTCAGATAATCGGCCGCTATGCGCTCGGGCGTGCCGGGCACCTCTGACTGGGCGTAGCGGATCAGATAGCTCCAGATGCCGACCTGCGCGCCGACATAAAAGAATTGCGCCACCACCCCCGCGAGATAGCGCCGCCGGCCGAGCAGCGTGCGATAGTCGCCCGCGCTGCCCACGCCTTCGTCGGTCGCATGCTCGGTCGCCACTTCGGGGAAGCGCGTCGCCGCCACCAGAGCGGCCCAGCCGATCACGAACAGTCCGATCACCAGATAGGGCAGTTCGACCGCCTCGATTTCGCTCGCGTAATAGGCCTGACGCGCCGTTTCGCTCATCGCGGCGGTCGCTTCGGCATCGAGTTCGACCCCGGACAGGATGAAGCTCGCCCCGAGCATGACCCCGGCGATCGAGCCGAGCGGGTTGAACGCCTGCGCGAAAGTGAGCCGCCGCTCGGCACCCTCCTCCGGCCCGAGCACGGTCACGAGCGGATTGGCCGCGGTTTCGAGAAACGACAGCCCGCTGGCGATGACGTAGAGCGCGGCGAGGAAGAACAGGTAGCTGCGCGCTTCCGCCGCAGGGAGAAACAGCAAGGCGCCAGCGCCGAACAGCAGCAGCCCGCAGACGACGCCTGCCTTGTAACCGAAGCGCTTCATGAACAGCGCGGCGGGGATGGCGAAGCAGAAATAGCCGAAATAGAAGGCCGACTGGACCAGCCCGACCTGGAAATCGTCGAGCACGAAGGCCTTCTGGAAGTGCTTGATCAGGATATCGTTGAGATTGTTCGCCACCCCCCACAGGAAGAACAGGCTCACGATCAGCACCAGCGCCAGCCGGTAGGTACGGCTCTTTTCGGTCATTGCATTCCCTCCCTTGTCGGTGTCCCGCTCGCCGGCGATTCGTGCGACGCCTCGGCGGCCGGATCGCCGTAGATCAGGCCGCGCCCGTCGGTTGCGAGATAGACCCGGCCGTAGCGCCGCGGATCGCCGCTGATCGCACGGAACCGCAGACCCCATTGATGCGCATCGTCATTGATCCGCACCCAGTGCGCCCCGCCATCGTCCGAACGCCAGACGCCGCGCTGCCCCTCGACCGTCGCGACCGCGTAGAGCGCGGGCAGGTCGCGATCGGGCGCGTGCAGGCCGAGCCCGAATTCCTCGATCGCGGCATCGCGCCCGGTCGCGCGGCGAAACGATCCGGCACCGTCGGCGCTGTGATAGAGCGCGCCGCCGAGCAGGAACCAGAGGTGCCCCGCGCGCCGCGGATCGGCTTTGAGCGGATACTGCGCCTCGCGCTTTCTCGCAGGATTCCAGGCCAGCTCCCTCGGCAGCCCCTTGCCCGCGGCCGGCGCGAAGCTGCGGGCGCCGTCGCGGCTGACCAGCACGGTGTTCGCGGCGAAATCAACCGCGTAGAACAGCTCCGGATCGACCTTGTCGGCGGTCATCCGGGCGAAGGCCGGAAGGCCATCGGGCACTTGCCAGCTCTCGCCGCGATCGCGCGTGACCACACCGACCGGGGTCGCCACGGCGAACACGCCGCCGTCGGCGGACACGTCGATCGCCGCATCGCCGGTGAGATCGAACCTTCGTGCCGGAGAATCGCCGAGCTTCAGCGGCAGCACGCGCAGTGGCGTCCAGCTGTGTCCGCCATCCCCGGACCAGGCGAGCGAGGCGCCCTCGCCCCGATGCTCCGCATGGAGCGAACCGCTGCGCACCACCACTTCCGGCCGCTGCCCGGCATAGTCGAGATTGTTGGTGTTCGTGAGCCGAGGATTGAGATGCATCGTGGGTGGCGAGACCGCGAGATCGTCGTGGACGAAACCGCCCAGATCCCCGAAGCCGGAGATCACCGCCGCCCCGTCCGCCGGGCTGACAAGCGTGATAACGGCGGTCTGCTCGACACCCTCGACCCACGGTCGCCATTCGAGCCTTCGCTTGCCGGCGTCATCGGTGCGGTAGACGGTGGCGCCGGTGGTGTAGGCGATCGTGCCGCCGTCGAACGGGTCGATCGCGAGCCCCGCGGTCCAATGGCCGAATTCCGCCTCGTCCTCGCCCCAGTTGAGGAACGGCGTGGCGCGCGTATCGCGGCGGCTGCGCGGCTTGAGGTCGGTCCAGCTCGTGCCGCCGTTCTCGCTCAGCCAGACGGTGTCGCCCGGCCCCCAGCGATCGACGCTCGACAGCGCCAGCCGACCGGGCGAATTGCGGTCGAGCGCCAGCCCCATATAGCCGCCTTCGCGGTCGCCGCCGCGTTTCGGCGTGATGTCTGTCCATTCGCCCGCCGGGGAGAGCTTCCACACCGCGCCGTCATCGATCCCGTTGGGGCCGATAGCGTCGCAATAGGCGATGTAGAGCGTGCCGTCGTCGGCGATCGCCCCCTTGACCGGCAGCATCTCCGCACCCGGGCCGCCCGGAACCGCGCGCCAGCTTTCACCCGCATCGTCCGAGCGGAACAGATGCTGCGGCCCCGGATCGGCGACAGCGGCGTAGACGATGCGGCTGCGCGAACCGGGCGTGCCGCTGGTCGGATCGAACAGTACGAAGGAAATCCCCGCATTCGTGCCCCGGCCTTCGGGCGTGCCAAGGCCCTCATGCGGAAAGCTCGCGACCTTGCGCCAGCTGCGCCCCGCATCTGTGCTGCGCTGCAACCCGTCATGGCGCGATCCGAAATAGAGGATGTCGGTGGCGTTGGGATCGATCGCCAGCCTCTCGCCGAGGCCGCGCCCGGCCTCGTTGCCGCCCATAGCGAACGGCACCTCGACCACGTTCCAGCTCGCACCGCGATCGGCCGAACGCCAGATCGCCGCTTCTCCGCCCTTGTACATCCCCGCCGCGAGATAGACCTTATCCGGATCGACAGGATCGGCGGCGATGCTCTCGATCCCGAGATAGCTGCCCTCCGCTGTGTGGTCCTGCAGCGGAATCCACCGCGCGGCCTGTGCATCCCAGCGATAGGCGCCGCCCATATCGGTGCGCAGATAGGCAAGATCGGGCTCGGCGCGGCTGAACACGATATTGGGCGCGAACCCGCCACCGCCGACCTTGGCGTTATGCCATTCATAGGCCTCCTCGCGCGGCGCGCCTCCCGCAAGCAGCGGGGCGCCCGCCGAAACGAGACACAGCGCCAGCGCTGCCAGAATCGATCTTGCCGGCGCCATGCGTCAGCCGGTCGATTTGAGCCGCGACACGATCGTGCCCGGCGGTGTCGCGGCCTGGGCATTGGGCCGGTAGCTACAGTTCTGCGCAATGTACTCGCCATGGGTCGGGAGGCTCTGCGCGCCGCGCTGCATCAGCTCGCGGATCCGGTGCAGCGTGTCGTGCAGCTTCTCGCTCGGCATGCCGTCGGCGAGCGGGTCGTAGCTTGCGGGCGTGACGCCCTGCCCCTCGAACACCGCGGTCCAGCTGGTCTCGCTGAACAGCTCGTCCTGATAGCGGAACACGCGCCCGCGGCTGCGGTAGAGTTCCATTTTCTCCGCCAGCGTGTCGGGGATGTCCATCGTGCGGACGTAGTTCCAGAACTCCGAATCGTCGCGTTCGGTCGCGTGGTAGTGGAGGATCAGGAAATCGCGGATGCGCTCGTATTCGAGCGCGGTCGCCTGGTTGTAATAATCGATGTCCGCCTGGCGGAATTCACGGTCCGGGAACAGGTTGAACAGCTTGGACAGCCCGGTCTGGATGAGGTGGATGCTGGTCGATTCGAGCGGCTCCATGAAGCCGCTGGCCAGTCCCAGCGCGACCACGTTGCGGTTCCAGAACTTGCGCCGCTTGCCGGTGGTGAATTTGAGCAGGCGCGGTTCGGCGGCGGGCTCGCCGTCGAGATTGTCGAGCAGGATCCGGGCCGCCTCGTCGTCGGACATGTGCGGGCTCGAATAGACGTGTCCGTTGCCGGTGCGGTGCTGGAGCGGAATGCGCCATTGCCAGCCGGCGGCGTGCGCGGTCGAGCGGGTATAGGGAACGGGATTCTCGAACTCCTTCGTCGGCATCGCGACCGCGCGGTCGCAGGGCAGCCAGTGGCGCCAGTCCTCGTAGCCGGTCCCGAGCGCCTCCTCGATCAGCAGGCCGCGAAAGCCCGAACAGTCGACGAAGAAATCGCCCTCGAGGCGGCGGTCGTCATCGAGCCGGACCGCCTCGACGAAGCCGCGCTCGTCCTGCTCGACCTTGACCACTCTGCCCTCGTGCCGGGTCACGCCCTTCGCTTCGGCGAAACGGCGCAGATATTGCGCGTAGAGGCCGGCGTCGAAATGGAAGGCGTAGGCGATATTGCACAGCAGGCTGCGCGGGTTGGGATCGGGCCGGGTGAACTTGCCCGCGAGCGCGGCGACGGTGGGAAAATTGTAATCCTCGAGCGACCCCGCCCGCTCGCCGATCTCGGAGTGGAGCCGGCGCCAGTACTGCGGCATGTCGAGAATGCCGATATCGCCGCCATAGCGCCCGAAGGGATGGAAATAGCTCTCTCCCTTGCGCTTCCAGTTCATGAAGCGGATGCCGAGCTTGAAGGTGGCGCGGGTCTCGCGCATGAACTCGTTCTCGTCGAAGCCGAGCATCTGATTCATCTGGATGATCGGCGGGATGGTCGCCTCTCCGACGCCGACCGTGCCGATCTGTTCGGACTCGACCAGATGGATTTCGGCGAAGCGATTCTGCATGACATTGGCGAAGGCCGCGGCGGCCATCCACCCGGCCGTTCCCCCTCCCACGATGACGATCTTTTCGATGCCGAACGGATGCATTTTGCGCCTCTCCACCCCCGAAATTCCCAAAAAACTACGTTAAATCAGCTAATTATAATATATCTGATAAATATGCTAGCCTATCACGACGCGTGATGATAGCACTATCGTGACGAAGCGTACGAAGAACGTGCTTGCGCTGTCGCCGGTGAGGAGCGGGAAGCCGTTTCGAAGCGGACCCGGAGCGCGGTTCGGCATCCCATGCCGTGTTGCGATCGGGGGCAGCCGAAAGTCGAGGGGAGGAGTAATTTATGATCGCCAAGAGGATTCTGTCCAGCCTTCTGACAGGAACATCGGTTTTCGCGGTGAGCGGCATTCTCGCGGTCACGCCGCTGCATGCCCAGGACGGGGATGTGCCCGAAGAGCCAGGCACGAATACGCCGCCCGACACCGGCGCGGTCGATACCGAGGGACAGGCTGCCGAGGACAGCGATGAAGTGATCCTGGTCACCGGCCTGCGCGCAAGCATGGCTTCGGCGCAGTCGATCAAGGTCAATTCGGATCAGTTCGTCGATTCGATCACCGCCATCGATATCGGCGCCCTGCCCGACAGGAACGTCGCCGAGGCGCTGCAGCGGATCTCGGGCATCCAGATCGAGCGCAACCGCGGCGAGGGATCGGGAATCGCGATCCGCGGCCTCACCCAGGTTCGTACCGAGGTCAACGGCCGCGATTCCTTCGGCGCCTTCAACGGGCGTGCGCTCGGATTCGAGGATGTGCCGTCCGAGCTCCTCGCCGGAGTCGACGTCTACAAGAACCCGTCCGCCGAACTGGTCGAGGGGGCGATCGGCGGCCTCGTCAATCTGCGCACGCGAGTGCCGTTCGACCAGGACGGGCTGCTGCTCGCCGGATCGGTCGGGGTGAACAATTATAGCCTCAGCGATACCGAGAAGTTCAACGCCTCGGGCCTCATCAGCTACAGCGCCGAGACCGATGGCGGACGTTTCGGCATTCTGTTCAACGCATCCTATTACGAATCCAACTACCGATCGGACGAGTTGGTGCTCGAACCGTTCGTCGAAACGTCCAACCTGCCCGACGGGATTGCCGGGCCGCAGATCGTTTCGGACGGTGCCGGCATTGCGACCTTCTTCGGCGAACGCGAGCGACGCGGGCTGTACGGAGCGCTGCAATGGGCGCCATCGGACGACCTCGAATTCTACGCGCAGGTCTTCAACACCAAATACACGTTCGGCAACAACAATTACAGTTTCTTCGTGACCCGCGGCACCGACCCGCAGGGCGTGGAAGGACTGACGCCGGTCGGCGAATTCGAATTCGCCCCCGACGGCACTTTTCTGCGCGGTGGCTATTCGGTCGGCTTCACTTCGAGCAACAACGAATACGCCTACAACGAAACCGAGACCACCGATTACGCCGCCGGTTTCAACTGGTCAGTGAACGATCGGCTCAAGATCAACGCCGACTTGCAATTCATCGAGGCTTCCGCCGTGCGCGAAGCCTATGCCGCCTTCGGGGGGCGGGACGCCGGGACCTATTATATCGACCTCACCGGCGATACGCCGCTGATCACCTTCGGCCCCGATGGCGTCGCCGACACGTCGAATTATTATGTCATCGCGGTACAGGACCATATCGAGGACAACGAGGCTGACCAGTGGTCCGCGCGCGTCGATCTCGAATGGGAGTTCGACTACGACAGCCCGCTCCGCTCGTTCACCGCGGGCGCCCGTTATACCGATCGCAGCGCAATCACGCGCTCCACTCCGTACAACTGGACCTTCGTCTCCGCCCCATGGGGCGGGGGACCGCTGGTGCCGTTCGAGAATTACGCGATCGACAATCCCAATACTGGCGGCCCGTTCTTCGGCGGGCGCATCGACGTGCAGCAATTGCCGTCCTTCGACTACAACCTGCTCCGCGATCCGCAGTCGCTGTTCAGCGAGATCTACGCGATCGCCGGCGCGAATTGCTGCAACGGGGGCGCGACGCGCGATCTCGTCAGTATCGTGCCCGAGCGCGACACGAACACGCAGACGCAAAAGACCTATGCCGCTTATGGCATGTTGCGCTTCGGGCGCGACGAGGCGCTGAGCGGTAATGTGGGATTGAGGGTCGTCAGGACCAAGAACACCGCCGACGGGTTCCTGAACCTGACTTACCGCGAAACGCCTTCTGGTCCCAACCTGCTTACCCAGACCACGATCGCGTCTGATCGCGAATATACGAGCTGGCTTCCCAGCCTAAACCTCCGCTGGCGCGTGGCCCCCGACCTGCAATTCCGGGCGGCCGCCTCGAAGGGTCTTTCGCGACCGCCCTTCTTCGATCTGAGAGCAATGTTTGCTCTATCCGAAAATTATCAGCAGGATATCGACGACAACGGTACGCCCGACGACCCAAGCGACGACATTCCAGGCACACCCGAACTGCAGAGTCGAACGGGCGGCGGGGGCAACCCCTTCCTGGAGCCGTTGCGCGTCAACCAGGCCGATTTCGCAGTGGAGTGGTTCCCCAATTCGCAGACGCTGGTTTACGGCACTGTGTTCTACAAGGATCTGACCAACTTCCTCACGCAGGACACCTATCCCTTCGAATACGAAGTGCCGGGCCAAGGCGTGCAGACCTTTACCGTCAGTTCGAACGTCAACGGGACCGAAGGCACGATCAAGGGTTTCGAAATCGGCGGCAACACCTTCTTCGACTTCCTGCCCGAACCGTTCGACGGACTGGGGCTGCAGGCCAACCTGACCTATGTCGATTCGAGCGCCCCGGGTGCAACGGGAACGCTGTTCGACGGCACACCGGTTCCGAACAAGCTGCAGGGTCTGTCCGACTGGAGCTACAACATCGTCGGACTGTACGAAAAAGGTCCGGTCCATGCCCGCATCGCCTATAACTGGCGCGACGACTATCTGCTCACGATCGCCAGCAACGGGACCGGGAACATTCCGATCTACCGCGAGGCCTACGGCCAGATCGATGCGTCGTTCTCCTACGATTTCGGGGATCACGTCTCGGTCGTGCTCGACGTGGTCAACCTGACCAATTCGCGAAAAGACGAGTACCAGTACTTCCCGAACAATCCGCGCAAATTCCAGTTGGACGACCGCCGCATCGGGTTCAGTATCCGATTCAGAAACTGACGGTGACCGTCGCACCAGTGAAACGGAAGGGGCGCATGCGAAGACTGTTCGGGACCGCGTGGTGGCTCGCCGCGCTGATCCTCTCCCAACTGAGCGGGCCGGCTATCGCCGGCCCGTCTTTTGACCCGGCCCTTCCGCGGATCGAGACGCGCGAGGGCCGCCACGCGCTGATTGTCGACGGCGAACCTTTCCTGATACTCGGCGCGCAGGCGAACAATTCGAGCAATTACCCGGCAATGCTGCCCGACGTCTGGCCGGTGATCGAAGCGCTGCATGCGAACACGCTCGAAATCCCGATCGCGTGGGAACAGGTCGAACCGGTCGAGGGCCGGTTCGATTTCTCCTATCTCGACACCCTGGTGGCGCAGGCGCGCGAGCGCGACATCCGTATCGTGCTGCTGTGGTTCGCGACCTGGAAGAATACCAGCGCGAGCTATGCGCCCGGATGGGTCAAGACCGACACCGAGCGCTTCCCGCGCATGATCACCAAGGACGGCACCGCGCACTACGCCCTCTCGCCGCACGGAAGCGAGACGCTCGCTGCCGACAAGCGCGCTTTCATCCGGCTGATGGAGCATATTCGCGAGATCGACCCGGACAACACGATCATCATGGTGCAGCCGCAGAACGAGGTCGGCAGCTATCGCAGCCCGCGCGATTATTCGCCCGAGGCGAACCGGCTGTTCGAAGACGCTGTGCCCGAGGCGCTGGCACGGCTGGAAGGCAGGAGCGGGACCTGGTCCGAGGTCTACGGCCCGATCGCCGACCAGGCGTTCAACAGCTGGTATGTCGCGCGCTATATCGACGAGATCGCGGCGGCGGGACAGGCGGTCAAGGACCTGCCGATGTACTGCAACGCGGCGCTGTCGGGACCGTTCGACGATCCGGTGCCAGAAGGCCTCGCCAGCGGCGGGCCGAACTGGAACGTGATCGATATCTGGAAGGCGGCGGCGCCGCATGTCGATTTCGTCGCGCCCGACATCTACACCCGCGATCACCGCACCTATGTCGAGTATCTGCGGCTCTACAGCCGCCCCGACAACCCGCTGATGGTGCCCGAAACGGGCAATGCGGCGGACTATGCACGCTTCTTCTGGACCGCGCTCGGCAAGAACGCGATCGGCTTCGCGCCGTTCGGGATGGATGCGACCCGCTACTACAACTACCCGCTCGGCGCGCCCGGGCTCGACGAGCAGACGATCGAGGCGTTCGCGGCGAAATACCGCGCCTTCGCGCCGATGGCGCGCGACTGGGCGCGAATCTCGCTCGAGCATCCGACCTGGGGCGTGGCCAAGGCCGACGACAACGAGACGCAGTCGACGGTCATGGGCCGCTGGAAGATCAGCGCGCTGTTCGGCCTGCCGCAATTCGGCGAGCCCGAATGGGACTGGCTCGAATGGGAGCCCCCCGCTTTCGCCGATCAGCCGGTCGGCGGCGCGGTGGTCGCGCAGCTGGGTCCCGACGAATTCCTGATCGCGGGCGATTACCTGCGGCTGCGCTTTGCGCTCGCCGATCCGGCCGAGGGCGAGAGCAGCCAGATCCTGAGCGCCGAGGAAGGCACCTATGTCGACGGCGAATGGCGCATGAAGCGCCGCTGGAACGGCGACCAGATCGACTACGGCTTCAATTTCACCCGCCAGCCCTTGTTCCTGCGTGTGAAACTGGGCAGCTACCGATAGAAGAATACGTACGGAGAGGAAGAATGGTTCGCGGTCCGAGTGTAATTGTTAGCGCTATCATGCTGGCGGTGCCGGGCAACCCCGCGCTGGCCCAGGCGAGCTACGAGCGGATCGACGGGGGCATAGTGGTCACGCCGGAGCAAGGGACCGAAGGCGCTGTCCGCCTGCTCGTATACGGCGACCGCATCATCCGCGTCACCTCGGTTCCCGAAGGCGATGTCGACATGCCGGCGAGCCTGCAGGTGGTGGCCGAGCCGGCCGGAGACGGCTTCGGCGTGAGCGAGGCGGACGGAGCGGTCACGCTCACCACGGCGACCATGTCCGCCACGGTCGATCTTGCAAGCGGCGATGTCGGTTTTCGCGACGCGACCGGCGCACTCATCCTGCAGGAGACCGGCGCGCCCGATTTCGGCACCTACACGGAAGAGGGCGAGCAGTTCGTCTCGGTCAGCCAGCGCTTCAACCGGGGCACCGACGAAGGCTTCTACGGCCTCGGCCAGCACCAGAACGGGCAGATGAACTACCATGGCGAGAACGTCGATCTCGCCCAGCACAACATGGATATCGCGATCCCGTTCGTCGTCTCGACGCGCAATTACGGGATGCTGTGGGACAACAATTCGATCACGCGCTTCGGCGATCCGCGCCCCGAGACCTTCGTCGGCGAGGAATTGCGCGTCACCGGCGATGACGGCGCGCCCGGTTTCACCGCGAAATACTATCTCGGCGACGAACTGCGCGTTACGCGGCAGGAGCCGGTGATCGACTACCAGTTCATCGAGGACCAGGCGAAATGGCCCGACCTCGCCAGGGCCGAAACCGTCGCCGCCGACAGCGGGCAGAACACCGCGGGCAACAATGTCGAGGTGCAGAACGTCGTCTATACCGGCACGCTGCATCCCCAGACGAGCGGCCGCCACAAGTTCCGGCTCTATTCCTCGAGCTACGTCACCGTCTATGCGAACGGCGAACAGGTGCTGCACCGCTGGCGGCAGAACTGGAATCCGTGGTACCACAATTTCGAGCTCGACATGACCGCGGGCGAGCCGGTCGAACTGCGCATCGAGTGGGAGCCGAACGCGGGCTACCTCGCGCTGTTCCACCACGACCCGCTGCCCGCCGAGGAGCGCAATTCGCTCACCTTCACATCCGAGGCCGGCCACGGGCTCGACTATTACGTCGTCACCGGTGAGGACATGGACGGAGTGATCTCGGGCTACCGAACGCTGACCGGCAAGGCGCCGATGATGCCCAAATGGGCCTACGGCTTCTGGCAGAGCCGCCAGCGCTACAACACGCAGGACGAGGTGATCGCCACGCTGCAGGAATATCGCGACCGCGGGCTGCCGATCGACAATATCGTGCAGGACTGGTTCTATTGGCGCGAAAACGACTGGGGCAGCCACGAATTCGATCCGGCGCGCTTCCCCGACCCCGAAGCGATGGTCGACAAGGTCCATGAGCTCGACGGTCGGATCATGATTTCGGTGTGGCCCAAATTCTATCCGACCACCGACCACTACCAGGAACTCGACGCGATCGGCGCGATGTACACGCGCAATGTCGAGGCGGAGGAGCGCGACTGGGTCGGGCCGGGCTATTTCTCGAGCTTCTACGATCCCTACAGCGCGGCGGGCCGCGAACTCTACTGGGAGCAGATGAAGGATACACTCGCCGACAAGGGCTTCGATGCGTGGTGGATGGACGCGGTCGAGCCCGACCTGCATTCCAACCTGTCGATCGAGCAGCGCAAATACCGCATGGGCCCGACCGCGCGCGGACCGGGCGGCGTAGTGTTCAACAGCTATCCGGTGATCCACGCGACGGGGCTCTACGAGAACCTGATCGCATACAAGCCGGATACGCGCCCGTTCATCCTGACCCGCTCGGGCTTCGGCGGCATCCAGCGCGCGGCCGCCGCCCTGTGGTCGGGCGATGTGGTCGCGCGGTGGGACGACCTGCGCGACCAGATCTCGGCCGGGGTCAACGTGTCAATGTCGGGCGTGCCCAACTGGACGCACGATATCGGCGGTTTCGCGGTCGAGCAGCGCTATACCGACCAGGACCCCGAACACCTGGCGGAGTGGCGCGAGCTCAACACGCGCTGGTTCCAGTTCGGCGCCTTCTCGCCGCTGTTTCGCAGCCACGGCGAATTCCCCTTGCGCGAGATCTGGAACATCGCGCCCGAGGGGACCGAAACCTACGCGTCGCTCGAATATTACGACCGGCTGCGCTACCGGCTGATGCCCTATATTTACTCGGTCGCGGCGAAGACCCATTTCGACGATTACACCATGATGCGCGGACTGGTGATGGACTTCCCCGCCGACCGGCGCGGCTGGGATATCGACGACCAATATATGTTCGGCCCCGCCTTCCTCGTCGCGCCGGTGACCGAATTCGGTGCGCGTCAGCGCGATGTCTACCTGCCGGCGGGCGCAACTTGGTACGAATTCGAAAGCGGCGCAGCGCATGGCGGAGGGCAGGTAATCGCCGCAGATGCGCCCTACGAACGCATGCCGCTGTTCGTACGTGCGGGTTCGATCGTCCCGGTCGGGCCCGTCATCCAGCACACCGGCGAGAGGCCCGATGCGCCGGTCACGCTGCTGGTCTATCCGGGAGCGGACGGCGGCTTCTCGCTCTACGAGGACGATGGGACGAGCCGGCAATATCTGAACGGCGCCTACAGCCGTATCACGCTCGACTACGACGAGGCGAGCGGCACGCTCACGATCGGCCCGCGCAAGGGCGACTGGCTGGGGATGCAGGAGACCCGAACCTTCCATGTGCGCTGGATGACGCCCGGCACGAAGCTCGATCTCGACGCTGCGCCCGATGCGAGCGTCGAATATGGCGGCGGTGCGGTGCGCGTGGCGACGGATCGCTGAGCCGCGAAGGCTTGCTCAGACCAGCCCGGTCCCTTCGATCCGGATCGCGGGTGCCAATGCGCCGCTTTCCAGCTCCGGGAAGGCCACGACAAGCGCACGGCCGGACCGCCGAAAGTCCAGCGGCCGACCGCCGAGCATCGTCACGCGCTCGATACGGGCATCGGGCATTGCCTGCGCGCCGAGCGCTTCGATCCGGCCCTCCCGCCCGGGCCATTCGAGGAAGATCGCATACAGCGCACCGCTTCCGGTGGTGAAACGAATGTCGCGTCCGGTGAAGGCGTCTGCCTCACCCTCGCCCATATGGCCGGACGGGGTTCTGGCGGGCCCTTCGCCGTAGATGCGCCACGGCCGCGTGCCGTAGATCGCCTCCCCGT